>JACCDQ010100101.1_pt1 | contig 39134 bp, 39 predicted proteins | sample 7446031 | NCBI WGS metagenome assembly JACCDQ01 (sample SAMN15323442, study PRJNA562643) | freshwater metagenome | isolation source: river surface water | place: USA:Blue River Watershed | collected 2017-08-17 | reverse complement strand
CCAGAGCGTGGTCCCTTGCTGCATCTTGAGACCTTGGGCGAGAACCGGCAATTGGGTGGGTGATTGCTCTGCGACCAGCAACCTTGACTAGTGCCTCCGGAGAAGAACCAACAATTGCGAAGGAGCCACCCTCATCCTCCCAACGCGTGAGATACATGTAAGGGCTTGGGTTGATAGCGCGCATTGCTCGATAGACATCGAGTGCATCAGCCTCAAGCTCTTGATCAAATCGCTGCGAGATAACCACTTGGAACACATCGCCAAGGCGGACGTGATGCTTGGCCTTTTCGATCTGATCCAGAAATTCTTGGTGTGAAGTGCGCTTTGAAAACTTAGGCTCTGGCCAATTCGGTTCAGATACCTGGGCAACGGTCGGCTCTTTTATCTGGGCAACTAACTTTTCAATCTTTGAAACCGCAGCCTGATATTGGTCCTGAAGGGATTCGTCTGAAACAAAAATCACACTGACAACCAGCAGCTCGGAGGTTTTGTGATCCATCACGATCAGTTCAGAAAACTGGTTGAACCCAAGAAGCGGAACCTGGTAATCAGGATTCTTTGGTTCGGGGAGCTGTTCTAGCAGGTTGACCGCTCGCCAAGAAACGAACCCGACTAGTCCGCTGGTAAGGGGAACATCGCTTGGAGCAGACTGCCATGCGCTTTGTAGTTGCTCCAACGCATCTAGCGGCGATGAGGATAGTTCACCACTTGGTATCGGTTTTGGCCCGCGGAACACGGCTTTTTCGCCCTCGGTGATCAATTGCCCGCGAGACTCAACTCCGATAAATGAGTACCGACCCCAGACACCCTGTTCGGCTGATTCCAGCAAGAAGGTGTTCGGTCTTTCGCCGCAGAGTTTTTGGTAGAGACCAAGTGCTGTTTCACTTGATGCAAACAGGCGCTTGGTAACAGGAATGACGTTGTAGGAGCGCGATAGTTCAAGTACTTCTTCAAAGCTAAGCATCAGGCTCCTCGAAACAGGTTTCGGTGCCATTGTGACAGGCAGGTCCGACTGGGATTACCTGAGCCAGGATTGCATCGCCATCGCAATCAAGAGAAAGCTCTTGAATCTGTAGGAAATTGCCGCTGGTTTCACCTTTGAGCCAACGAGAGTTTCTCGACCTGGAGAAGAAGACCAATTTGCCCAAGGTTATTGACTCTGAAAGAGTGCTTTCGTTTGTCCAAGCCAACATCAAAACTTTTCCAGTGCTGGCATTTTGCACAATCACAGGAGCCAAGCCCGCGGCGTCGAATCGAACCTGATCCACACTCAGTGATCTCATCGAACCTCGATTCCTGCAGCCTTGAGAGAGGACTTTACCTCAGCAATCGAAATGGATCGCTCGTGGAAAACGCTGGCAGCTAGCAATGCATCGGCACCGGCCAGGGCTGCTTCAACAAAGTGCTCGACCTTGCCAGCGCCACCGGAGGCGATGATTGGGACGTTGGAAATTTCCCTAATCTTCTCAATTAGTTCGAGGTCAAAACCATCGCGCGTCCCATCGGCGTCAATACTGTTGATCAAAAGTTCCCCCGCACCGCGATCTTGCACTTCGCGGACCCATTCCATGGCATCGAGTTGAGTGAGCTCTCTGCCACCATTTGCGGTAACGCCAAAACCCGATTGGGTGTCGGCTCTTTTGAGATCCAGTGAGATCACCAACACCTGAGCTCCATGCTCCGAGGCAATCTCATTCAGTAGTTGAGGTCTTCGAATTCCGGCAGAGCCGACCGAAACTTTATCCGCACCTGATTTCAAAAGGTTGGAGACATCTTCAACTGTCCTAATGCCGCCGCCGACTGTGAGCGGGATGAAGATCTGCTCGGCGCATTTGGTGACCATTTCCAACATGGTGCCGCGGTTCTCATTGGTTGCCGCTACATCCAGAAAGGTGACCTCATCCGCTCCCTGCAGGTAATAGTTAGATGCCAATTCGACGGGGTCTCCGGAGTCGCGCAGGTTTTCAAACCTGACACCCTTCACCACGCGCCCGTCTGCAACATCCAGGCAAGGAATAACTCGAATCGCTGGCACTTAGATCCTTGCGGCGTGGATTGCGCTCACCAGAATCGCGCGAGCACCTAGCTCATAGAGCTGGTCCATAACCTGGTTGGTCTGTGACGATTTCACCAAAGCGCGAACTGCAACCCAGTCATCGTCGGCCAGAGGCGAAATGGTAGGTGATTCGATGCCTGGAGTTATGGCGGTCGCCTTAGCCACCAAATCCTTAGGGCAGTCATAATCGAAGATCACGTATTCGCGAGCCACGATGACGCCCTGGATTCTGCGGAGTAGCTTTTCGGTTTCACCAGTTTTCCCCGGAGCCGCAATCAGTCGAGCTGTCGAGGCGAGAATCACCGGGCCAAAGATGCTCAGTCCCGCCTTGCGCAGCGTGTTACCGGTTGACACAACGTCAGCAACGGCATCCGCAACTCCAAGTCGAACTGCAGACTCCACTGCACCATCAAGCTTGACGATCTGAGCGGTGACTCCCTCGGCCGCGAGGTAGTTCTCGATCAACTTTGGATAGGCAGTCGCTAGGCGCTTGCCTTGCAAATCCTTGACTGTTTTAAATCCAGCATCCACCGGTGCCGCGAATCGGAAGGTCGATCCTCCGAAGCCTAGATCTGCTACCTCCTCGGCCTTGGACTCCGAGTCGCGCAATAGGTCTAAACCGGTCAGACCAGCATCGAGGGACCCCTCACCAACATAGGTCGCGATGTCTCTGGGTCTTAGGTAGAAGAACTCGATCTGGTTTTGATCGTCAACAATGTGAAGCTCTTGTGAATCGCGACGGGTGGCATAGCCAGCCTCGCGCAGCATAGAAATTGCGGACTCGGAGAGAATCCCCTTGTTTGGAACTGCCACCCTCAACATCAGAGCTTCTCCTCAACCATGCTCATTGGAACCCCGCGCGCAATCAAAATCAGCTGCAGGTGATAAATCAGTTGCGAGACCTCTAGGGCTAGTTGCTCGTCAGATTCGTGCTCTGCGGCCATCCACACCTCGGCCGCCTCTTCAACTACCTTCTTGCCAATCGCATGCACACCCAGCTCAAGTAGTTCTGAGGTTCGTGAGCCGATTGGTCGCTCGGCGGCCTTTGACAAAAGCTCACCGTATAGCTGTTCGAAGGATTTCATGCACCTAAGGTTACCCGCGGACCGCTTGCTCAGCCAAAGTTCTGAGCAAGTCGATTTGGCGGTTGCGATCTACTGCCTTGAAAACCGATGAGCCGGCAACGAAGGTGTCTGCTCCTGCCTTGGCGAGCACCTCAATGTTTTCCTCGGTGACTCCCCCATCGACCTGGATCGCAATTTCCAGCCCCAAGGATCGCGCTAGCGATCTGGCTTCGGTTACTTTGGCGATAGTGGATTCAATGAGTTTTTGGCCACCGAAACCTGGCTCAACAGTCATGATCAACAGCATGTCCACGGCCGAGACGATCTCATTGAGTTCGGACACCGGGGTGTTCGGTTTGATTGCAACTGCAGCCTTTGAGCCAATCAGCCTGATTTTCTTGGCAAGCTCAACTGGGTTGCTCGATGCCTCTAGGTGAAAAGTGACTGATGCCACCCCGAGCTCGGCATAACCCGGCCCGTGTTTATCCACATCACTGATCATGAGGTGGACATCCAGGTCACGTTTGGTAACGCGCTGCAGGCTCTGAACCATTTGCGGGCCAAAGGTCAAATTTGGAACAAAGTGGTTGTCCATGACATCGACGTGGTAGGCATCGGCATGCATGATGCTCCCTAGCTCAGACTCCAGGTTCACGAAGTCCGCACTGAGAATCGATGGGTGAATGTGCATGTTTAGAGCCTATTGCTTCCTCAAAATCGCCATGAACATAGCATCGGTACCGTGCTGGTGCGTCCAAAGCTGAACTGTCTTTCGAGCTGGGTTGAGTTCCAGCGAAGGTGAAACGCGGGACAGAATCTCGTTGGCATTTGTCAGCTCAAGAGTCTTGTGACGATCCAGAACCGATTTGATCTGAGCATTGGTCTCTTGCACCAGGGGCGAACAGGTGGAGTAAAGCAGGTAGCCGCCTGGGCGCAGTGCGTCAACCGCTGCATCAAGTAGCTCAGCCTGAGTTTTTACAAGCCCAGGTAGCTGCTCGGGCTTCTTGCGCCATCTAGACTCTGGCTTTCTGCGAACAGAGCCAAGCCCAGAACAGGGAGCATCCAACAACACGGCGTCATAGTGGTTCTTTTTCGCCTCTTGACCGTAGGCAACAATCACTTCTCCGGGTCCGGTCGGGTCGAGGGCCTCTCGCACCAAATCAGCACGTTGCGGGTTTGGCTCAAGGCAATCCAGGGAACCACCGTGTTCTCTAATACCGGCTTGCAAAACTGCCGACTTACCGCCGGGGCCGGAGCACATGTCCAGCCAATTGCCCGATCGATTACCGATTTCAAGAAGGGTAAGTGCCACGAGTTGGGAGCCCTGGTCCTGAACCCTGACGCCAGGAAAACTCAGTAGCGGCTCGGGATTACCCTTGGCAATGAAGCCGATTGGAGATGCCTCTCCGGCTTCTAGCTCGAGGTCGGTCAAATACTTTTTAGCCTCATCGTTGAGCGCAGCCAGATTCACCAGCGGCGTTTGATTGTTCGCTGTGAGCAAGGCCTCGAGTTCCTCACTCCGGCCATCAAGCTCTAGGGCGGTTTTGAGGGCAGTGACTACCCAGCTTGGATGCGAGTGCTTAATAGCCAACAGCTCGTTGCCGGACTTGCCCGCCAATACCTTGGCGAGCAAAGCATCAAAACCTGCACGGTCTGCATTTCGCAGGACAGCGTTGGCTAGCCCAGAGGCGTTCTTCTCAAACTTTTTTACGAGCTCGACGCTTTCGTGAATGGCTGCGTGTGATGGTACTCGCATGCGGAAGAGCTGGTGAAGTCCGAGCTGTAGAACCAGTCGAAGTTTGCTGCTGAGCACCTTGCCTTGGGTAAAGGAATCGATAAACGCGTCGTATTGCGACCTCCAGCGCAGTGTCCCGTAGCTCAGCTCTTGAATTAGCCCTCGGTCGGCATCAGTGAGATCAACCTTGCCAAGCACTTTGGGTAGAAGCAGGTTGATGTAGCTGTCTGATTGCTCGACGCGAACTAAAAGATCAAGTGCTATTTCACGCGGGTTAGTCAAGGGTTACCTCTTTGTTTAGCCCCCTGAACCAATCCCCCGCCGACATTTCCTTTTTTCCAGCCGGCTGAACCGTGATGAGTTCAATTCGCGTGCCACCAGCACACTCCAGCAAAATTCGACCAGACCCCGATGAAATGCGACCTGGCTTTGGAGCGATTCCATCCAACTCGGCCCAGTTTGTGGATCCGAGTGACTTCGCGCGCAGAATTCTAAAAGGCTCGCCTGCCAAATTGAGCCAAGCCACGGGCTCTGGATTCAGGGCCATCACTTTGGCGGCAATTAGATCTGCAGCAAGGTTGAGGTCCAGGCGAGCTAGCTCTCGAGATAGCTTTGGTGCAAGGCTGACCTCACCCTGTTGCTCATAAGCCTTAGGTTTTTCGTCGAGTGACTCGAGAATCAGTTCAATACCCTTTTCAGTAAAGAGCGCTAGGTGTTCTCCGTAGGTCTTTTCCGAGTCGATGTTCATTGCCGAGCTTGCGATGATTGGCCCGGTGTCCAGACCCTCTTCAAGTTCAAATAGCGAGATTCCTGCTCCGTTACCGAGGTGCATCATGGAAAACTGCAGCGGAGCAGCACCTCGCCAAGCAGGTAGCAAGCTGAAATGTAGATTCCACCAAGGCAAAAGATTCAGGGCGGACTTTGGAATCAATGCTCCGAACGCAATCACGATTCCAAGCTCAGCTTGTGCCTGATGAATTTCTTGAATGACTTCAGGAGTAAGTCGATTGCACTTGACGGTTCTTAGGCCAAGATCACTGGCAACCTGCGCCACGGGTGAAGGTGTGATGGTTCTCTTGCGACCCACCGGTGCGTCCTCCCTGGTGATCACCAGGGCGATTTCGTGCACCGAGTTCAGTTTGTGCAGAGCTTGAGCTGCAATTTCAGGAGTTCCGGCAAAGATCAGTTTCATGGCTTCCTAGAGACTAGACCAATCGTCCATAGCTATCCTCAGACCGCGGCGCTTGTTTGCTCCCACCAATCGAGCATTGGCCTTGAGAGCATGTCTTCGGAGCGCGGCGCTGATTTGCTGACCATTTTGGTAACTGAAGCGAATGAGTGAACTTGCCTGCTCCCCCAATTCGGTTCGAATCTCCTGAGCCCCAAGTCCCCTTAGCTCTTCTAAAACCGCCAACAGCACGTCGGTGCTGGCCTGCAGCCAGGCGACGCGCGCGGCCGGAGGAAGATTTAGGGATTGCAGATCCTGCAGTGCAACCTTGGCAAGCTGTCGATGCTGACCCAAAGTAATCGCTTGACCAAGCGCGGTAGGGATGCCAGCAATCACCGCTCTGCCATCATCTGCCATCAGCTCAATAGCTTCCATCCAATCTCTGATGGCTAATTGCTCTGCCTGCAGTGACTGTGAAGAGAGCCAGATGTCGCAATCCAAAATCAATACAGCCGAGTAACCATTTGGGGCCACTGGGCTAGCACCGGGGGTTGAGACGATTATGTGCCGATTGGCCAGAATTTTTGACGGTTGCTTCTCGGCAGTTGACTCCGAAATCAAAACTTGAGGGAACGCTTTACCCAATTCGCTTACGGTTCTGCTGCTTCCGGCTCTACCGGACTTGGCCTTGGATGCTCCGCACGTTTGACAGGAGGAAAGACCGATTCGACATAGCTTGCAGGCATAGGTTCCCGAGGTCGGCTCCCAGATTGGACCGCCGCAGTTTTTGCATCGAAGCTTGTCGCCACAACCGGCACAAAATGCGGCCGGAGAACTGCCCTTGCGAGGCAGCAACACCAATATCGGGCCTGCCTCAACCCTCTCTCTGATCAGCTCGAAACTAGTTCGGTCCATCCGAAGACTTGGCTCACTGAATGCTATGCGAGCGGGCGCAGAAAGCAAGGTGTGGTCAGTCAGGTAACCGATTTCCACCAGGCGTTGAACTTCAACCGATCGATAGTTGGCAGCCAGAACTAAGGATCGCTCGCTCGAGCGCATCAGTGCCAGCTCTCTCGCATGGGTAAAAGGTGAGCCCTGTTCCTTCAGAGAGTCATCCAGGTCATCGAATAGCGCGACCAGCCCCAGGTTGTGAACCGGCGCATAAATTGCACTGCGAGTTCCGATGGCGATCGTTGCGATCGGTAAAAGAGCACGGTGAAACAGCTGGAACCGCTCAGACTTTTTTTGACCGGGTCCGAACTCAACAACTTTCTCTGCCAACCCAGCTAGGACAAAAAGTCTTTTGAGAACTCTGAGTTGAGATTGTTCCGGAACGATCAAAATGCTGCTTTTGCCAGCGAGGAGTCCCTCAACAGCTTGGAAGGCAAATAGCAGCGCCCAATCTGGGAAGCGCTCCGTTTCAAACATCAAATTTCTTGCCGCTGATAGCACGGCGGAGCGTTGCCCCAAGGGCCTATCGAGCTTGGGTTGTGAGAAGGGGTTTGAGGTCAGCTCAGTCTCTTGAGTGCCCTGGACTGAAATTCTCGGCATGTGATCTGGTACCGCTAGCGCAAGAATTTCTCCAATTGCGACGGATTGGCGGTCCGCTATTTGACGAGCGAATGAATAAATCTCGGGCGTCAAGACTTCAGCCTCAGAGACTATTTCTAATAGCTCACTGGTCGCGTATTGGCTCTGCGCAGCCAGTTCCGTGACGAAGCCGGTATGAGCTTTTTTGCTGCGTCCAATCTCAAATTTGACGCGTTGGCCAACCTTGATTGCGGAGCGCAGGTGATCAGGTACCAAGAAATCAAACTCTCGGTCCAGTTGAATCAGATTTGACTCAGCGACCACCCGCGCAACCGCATTCACTACTTCCCTGCGGCCTCTCTGAGGGCGTCAGCACGGTCGGTGCGCTCCCAGGTGAATTCAGGAAGTTCGCGTCCGAAGTGTCCGTAGGCCGCAGTTTTTGCGTAGATCGGTCTTCTCAGGTCGAGTTCACGAATGATCGCGGCTGGCCTGAGGTCGAAAACCTTGGCAATCGCATTTTCAATCGCTTGAGTATCCACCTTCTCAGTGCCGAAAGTTTCCACAAAAACAGCAACTGGCTTGGCGACGCCGATCGCATAGGCCACTTGGATCTCTGCCCTATCCGCCAATCCGGCAGCGACCACGTTCTTCGCAACCCAGCGCATCGCGTAGGCGGCTGAACGGTCAACCTTGGATGGGTCTTTACCGCTGAATGCACCGCCGCCGTGACGAGCCATTCCGCCGTAGGTATCAACGATGATCTTTCGACCAGTTAGACCCGCATCGCCCTGTGGGCCACCGATAACAAACCGCCCCGAGGGGTTGATGAAGTACTTGGTGTTTTCAAAATCGAGTCTTGAATCAGCCAGAACGGGTTGAATCACGCGAGAGAGGATTAGTTGGGCCAACTCATCCTGAGTGGCATCTTCGTGGTGTTGAGTGGATAGCACGACAGTATCAATTGAGACCGGCCTATCCCCCTCGTAGTTCACCGAAACCTGGGCCTTGCCGTCGGGTCGAATCAGGCCATTACCAAGTTCACGTCGCAAGTTGCTTAGTGATTCGGTGATTCGATGTGAGAGCAGGATCGGGGTTGGCATCAAAACATCGGTCTCATTGGTGGCGTAACCGAACATCATGCCCTGGTCTCCCGCTCCTAGCTGAGAGTCGATGTCCTGTGCGCCACCTCGAGCCTCTAGTGCCGCATCAACACCGGCCGCAATGTCTGGTGACTGAGCTCCAATGGAGATGGAGACACCACAGCTCTTGCCATCAAAGCCAATCTCGGCATTGTTGTAGCCGATGGCTGTGATTCGGTCACGAACCAACTGCGGAATGTCTACGTAAGAGGAGGTGGTAACTTCGCCGGCAACGTGAACCAGGCCGGTGGTTACGAGGGTCTCGACAGCGACGCGGGCGGATGGGTCCTGCTCCAGCATGGCATCGAGGATGGTGTCAGAGATCTGATCACAGATTTTGTCCGGGTGACCTTCGGTCACGGACTCAGAGGTAAATGTGCGTAGCTTCATAGTGCCAAAGTCTATCTAGGCACTATGACAGCGAGGGAATGACCCTCTCTAAAATCCATCTACTCAGTTCGGACTTAGATCCCGCTGCAGACTCATGACCGCTCCTGGAGATGAACTCGATTTGGTTGCTGTCAGATCCAAGTGCGCTCACTGAGTTCCCAACAATAAAGTCGACACCCTTATCCCAAAGCTTTGCGGTTGCAATCTCAACTAGTCGATCACCATCCGAGTCGGAAAGTGCAAAGGCAACTGAAATTGCTTTGTGATTTGCAACGTAAGAGGCGATTAGGTCTTTGGTTGGAATCAAATCCAAACTAAGCGATGCGCCGCGCTTGAGCTTTTCACCTGAGGGGTTCTTCACTCTGAAGTCTGAGACCGCAGCCGCCATCACGATCAAATCGCAGTCTCTGTCCATCGCAAGTTCTAGCTCATCTACGGTGCCGACGCGAATCACCTCAACCCCAGCCGGGGTTACTGTTTCGATGTTGGCGGCAACCAGGGTCACCCGCGCTCCAAGGTCCCGCGCGGCCTTAGCAAGTTCTATACCCATGCGGCCGGTGGACGAGTTGCCAATAAATCGCACCGAGTCGATTGGTTCCCGGGTGCCTCCGGCTGTCACTAGAACATGCTTGCCCTGGAGCGGAAGCCCAGACAAAGCGAAGGCGGCAATCTCCTCGGGTTCTGGCATTCTGCCGGGACCTGAGTCTTTGCCGGTTAGTCGGCCCACTGCTGGCTCCAGAACTCTGATGCCCCGCTCTTGGAGGGTTGCGATGTTCGCCTGAGTAGCTGGGTTTTGCCACATCTCGGTGTGCATTGCAGGAGCAACTACCACCGGAGCGATTGAAGCCAGGATCGCATTGAGTAGTAGGTCATCTGCGATGCCCGAGGCAAGCCTTGCCAAGAAGCTAGCGGTGGCCGGGGCAACGATGATTAAGTCAGCTTGCTGGCCCAGTTCAACGTGTCGCACATCGGCAACGTCGTGATACATGTCAAGGTCAATGTTTTTGCCAGACAGCGCTTCAAGCGTGGTTTCACCAATAAATTTGAGCGCGTTTTGAGTCGGCAAAACGGTCACGTCGTGACCGGCTTCTTTTAGCAGGCGAACAAGGTTCGCCGCCTTATAGGCCGCGATTCCACCTGTGATGCCAAGCAGAATGCGCAACTAGAACCTACTTGTGGTCGATCTTGTTCAGCTTGCCCTGGTGAATCTCGTGCATGGCAATGCTCAGTGGCTTGTCGTCGATGCTGGAGTCAACCAGTGGGCCAACATAGTTGAACAGGCTTCCCTCGTGAAGGGCTGCGTAGTACTCGTTGATCTGACGGGCGCGCTTTGAGGCAAAGATAACTAGCTCGTAGTTTGAGCCAGCCTTTGCTAGTAGCTCATCGATTGGTGGGTTTACGATTCCCTCAAGCTTCTCGCTCATGATCCTCTTTCGTACTTGCGCACCAATTCAACTACCTGGGCGACACAGCTGTCTAGGTCTTGATTGGTTAGATTGAAATCAAACTCTCCCGCACTTGCTAATTCCGTGCGAGCTGTTGACAGTCTAGTTTGAATTTGCTCTTCTGTCTCGGTTCCTCGATTTCTCAATCGAGACTCCAGCTCCTCCCAACTTGGCGGAGAAATGAAAATTGTCAGCGCCTGAGGGATTCTGGCCTTGACCTGCCTGGCACCTTGAAGGTCGATTTCCAGAAGCAGGTGCTTATCCTCGGCTTCGGCCCTAGTTAGCTCATTCAATAGGGTTCCGTAGTAGTTGGAACCGTGAACTATTGCATATTCCAGCAACTGATTTTCTGCTATCAAGCTTTCAAACTCTGCTTTTGAAATGAAGTGGTAGTGAACACCATCGACTTCACCGGGCCTTGGGTCGCGCGTAGTTGCAGAGACGGAAAGTAAAAAATCAGACTCGCTCGCCAGGATGCGCTGAACGATAGTCCCCTTACCGACTCCTGCGGGTCCTGCCAGAACTACTAGCGCCAAATCTCGTCCTTTGCGATCTTGATCTGATCTTTGAGCTTATCTGGGCCAAGTGAGGTCAAGCCCCTAGACATTGAGGCAATCACGTTGTGGGCACTGGCTCCAAAGATTCTTTGAATCTCTGCCAGCTTGGCTCCCTGCGCACCGAAACCTGGAGCCAAGATCGCCACCTTGCAGTCTTGCTCCACGACTTCGGACAGACCAAATTCGCTCAAGTCCTGGGTCGCTCCGATAACCAGGCCAAGGTTCTCAGCTGCTACTTTCCGTGCGGCATCCAAAACTAACTTGGAAACCGTTTTGTTGCCCTGCCTGGCGGTTTGTAACTGTTTGGCTTCGGGGTTCGATGTCGCACACAGCACAAAGAGACCACCGTTGACATCACTTGCATACTCCAGCATCCCCTCAAGGGAGTCTGGTCCTAGATAACCCGACACGGTTAGTGCATCAGATCGCAGTGGCGAGTCATCTCCAAACCAAGCCTCGGCATAGCCCTGCATGGTAGAACCAATGTCGCCACGCTTAGCATCTGAGATCACGAAAAGGTTGGCAGCTCTCGCCTCCGCAAGGATTTGCTCTAGGGCCAGCATGCCTTGAGAGCCAAATCTCTCGAAGAATGCAACCTGAGGCTTGATAAAGCCCAGATTTCCGGCAGCGGCATCAAGGCATCTAAGACCAAAGTCCAGCACTCCCTGGGCTGAGTTTGGTAGACCCCACTCGCGCAATTCGTTCTCGGACGGGTCAATTCCCAAGCAAAGTGCTGAGCTCTCCTCGATTGTCTTGTGAACGCGGGAGAGAAAACTAGTCATTCAAAAGCTGCTTTCTTCTTAGTGCGTGCTCTTGAAGTGGCTTGACCTTGAATTCACCCTCTCGAATCATTTCGAATGATCCGATGGCCGCACTCAGCTGAGCAGCGGTTGTGAAGATCGGCTTGTCTGCTGCGGTAGTTGCCGCTCTGATCTCGTAGCCATCGACGCGAGCATCGGCTCCGGAAGGAGTGTTCACAACAACATCAACCTCTCCTGCGGTAATCATTTCGACGATGGATCGCTCCCCCGTCGCAGCCTGAGAATGCTTGGCAACTCGTTCGGCAGCGATACCGTGCCTGGAGAGCATTTTGGCGGTTCCGTCAGTAGCCAAAATGCGATAGCCAAGTTGGCTGAGTCTTCTCACTGGAAGCAGTAGTTGTGGCTTGTCGCGGTCGGCGACCGAGACGAATACGGTTCCTGACTTTGGAAGCTTTGAACCTGCCCCTGCCTGAGACTTAGCAAACGCGGTTGGGAAGTCGTCGTCAATTCCCATGACTTCACCGGTGGAGCGCATCTCTGGTCCAAGTAGTGAATCCACGAAACGACCGTCTCTGGTTGCAAAGCGCTTGAATGGCAACACGGCTTCCTTCACAGAAATCGGAGTGCCGGTTGGTAGGTGCTTGCCATCCTGAGCAGGTAGCGCTCCCTGAGCAATCAACTGCCTTATTGAGGAGCCTGCCATAACAAGCGCGGCAGCCTTAGCGAGTGTGATACCAAGCGCCTTTGAAACAAAGGGAACGGTTCTAGATGCACGTGGATTGGCTTCCAGGACGTAGAGCACGTCGGATGCCAGGGCAAACTGGACATTGATCAGCCCCTTTACTCCCAGACCCTTTGCAATCTTTTCGGTTGCCTGCGCCACTCGCTCTATTTGAGCTTCACTCAAGGTGATAGGCGGCAGAGTGCAGCTTGAGTCACCGGAGTGAATACCTGCCTCCTCGATGTGCTCCATGACGCCACCGACGTAGAGCTCGGTGCCGTCATATAGGGCATCGATGTCAATCTCAATTGCATCGTCTAGGAATCTGTCAACAAGCAGTGGGTGCTCACTGTCCACAAGCGCGTGTCCAGCGATTCGTCCGAAGTAGCCCCCGAGGGACTTTTCGTCATAAACAATCTCCATACCGCGACCACCCAACACAAAGGATGGGCGGACCAAAACCGGATAGCCGATGCGGTTTGCAACCGCCACCGCCTCCTCGAGGTTGGTGGCGATGCCGTTTGCCGGAGCGGTTAGACCAGCAGCATCCAGAATCTGCTGGAACTGACCACGCTCCTCGGCCTTGTCAATCGATTCTGGAGTGGTGCCCAGAATTGGCACACCGGCCGCCTCAAGACCTTTGGCAAGACCCAATGCGGTTTGGCCTCCAAGCTGAACCATAACTCCAAGAAGCTCACCGGATTGGCTCTCGGCATGGATGACCTCTAACACGTCTTCAAGCGTCAAAGGCTCGAAATATAGGCGATCAGAGGTGTCATAGTCGGTAGAGACGGTCTCAGGGTTGCAGTTCACCATGATCGTTTCGTAGCCGGCATCGCGCAGTGCGAAGGCGGCGTGGACACAGGAGTAGTCAAACTCGACACCTTGACCGATTCGGTTTGGGCCCGAGCCCAGAATCACTACCTTCTTGCGATTCGATGGCCTTACCTCTGTGAACTGCTCGTATGAGCTGTAGTGGTAGGGGGTCAGGGCAGGGAACTCCCCTGCACAGGTGTCGACCGTCTTGAATACCGGACGCAGATTGAGTTCATAGCGCAGGGCTCGAACCTCGGCCTCAGTCATGCCTCGCAGCTGAGCCACCTGAACATCAGAGAAGCCGTGTTCCTTTGCTCGTTTTAGAACATCTCGGCTCAGCTCAGGCTCGTCCTTCAGCCACTGAGCAACCTCGTTGATCAGTTGAATCTGGTCGATAAACCAAGGGTCAATCTTGGTTGCTTCGAAGACCTGCTGCGCGGTTGCGCCAAGTCGCAATGCTTGCTGAAGCTGAACAATGCGCTCATCGGTAGGGGTCTTAATCTTGGCCAAGAGCTCCTGAGCGGTGTCGGAGATTTCTCCCCAGTGGAATGAGCTACCGCGCTTCTCAAGCGAACGAAGTGCCTTCTGAAGTGCCTGGGTGAAGGTTCGACCAATCGCCATTGCTTCACCAACGCTCTTCATGGTGGTAGTCAAGGTCGGGTCAGCGGCCGGGAACTTCTCAAAAGCGAATCTTGGAGCCTTCACCACGATGTAGTCGAGGGTTGGCTCGAAGCTAGCTGGGGTTACGCCGGTGATGTCGTTTGGAATTTCATCGAGGGTGTAGCCAATCGCCAGCTTGGCAGCGATTTTGGCAATTGGGAAACCGGTGGCCTTTGAAGCCAGCGCTGATGAACGAGAAACTCTCGGGTTCATCTCAATCACGATTACGCGCCCATCCTCTGGGTCAACCGCAAACTGAATGTTGCAGCCTCCGGTGTCGACACCAACGGCACGAATAATTTCAATTCCGATGTCGCGTAGGTTCTGGTACTCACGGTCGGTGAGGGTTAGCGCGGGAGCCACAGTGATCGAGTCTCCGGTGTGAACTCCGACCGGGTCAAAGTTCTCGATCGAGCAAACCACTACGGTGTTGTCGTTCTTGTCGCGCATGAGCTCAAGCTCATACTCTTTCCAGCCCAGGATTGACTCCTCGAGCAATACCTCAGAGGTCGGTGAGGCCTGCAGACCAGCACCGGCGATTCTTCTTAGGTCCGCTTCGTTGTATGCAAAACCTGAACCGAGACCACCCATGGTGAACGAAGGCCTTACGACCATCGGGTATCCAAGCTGAGCTGCAGCGTCCAAAACCTCATCCATGTTGTGGGCAATGTAGCTGCGAGCGACATCTGCACCGGCATCAAGAACGAGTTGCTTGAAAGCCTGACGATCTTCTCCGGCCTTGATGGCATCAACGTTTGCACCGATGAGTTCAACACCGTACTTCTCCAGCGATCCGCGTTCGTAAAGCGCCATCGCGGCATTCAATGCAGTCTGACCACCAAGGGTTGGCAGAATCGCGTCCGGTTGCTCCTTTTCGATGATTGCCTCGATGACCTCAGGCGTAATCGGCTCCACGTAGGTAGCATCGGCAAAGTCTGGGTCGGTCATGATGGTCGCTGGGTTTGAGTTGATCAGGATTACCCTGATGCCCTCCTCCTGCAGCACGCGACAGGCTTGAGTTCCGGAGTAATCAAATTCACAGGCCTGGCCGATAACGATTGGGCCGGAGCCAATTACCAATACCGATTTGATGTCTTGACGCTTTGGCATTAGCGGCGCTCCTTAATCATCTGAATGAACTTGTCGAACAGGTAGTGAGAATCGTGAGGTCCGGCAGCAGCCTCTGGGTGATACTGAACCGAGAAGGCCGGAATGTCTTGGCACTCTAGACCCTCAACAACACCGTCGTTGAGACCGCGGTGTGAGACTTTGACCAGACCAAACCCTTCTGGGCTTTGAGCCTCGTCACCTTCAAGCTTGACCGCAAAACCATGATTGTGGGCGGTGACTTCGACCCTTCCGGTGTCAGCGTGCATCACCGGTTGGTTGATGCCGCGGTGTCCAAAAGCCAGCTTGTAGGTATCAAATCCAAGTGCCCTGCCTAGAAGTTGATTGCCAAAGCAGATACCAAAGAACGGTTTGCCGGCTCTAAGCACTTCGCGCAACAGCTCGACCTGAGAGTTAGATGCCTCCGGGTCACCAGGTCCATTTGAGAAGAACACGGCGTCTGGGTTTTCGCCAAGCAGAGTCTTGGAGTCGACATCTGCCGGGAACACCTGCACATCCAACCCGCGCTCGCTGAGGTGTTCGAGGGTTGATTTCTTGATACCTAGGTCCAAGATCGCTACCGAACCGATGCGCTCACCCTGAGCCGAGATTGTGTACTTGGCTGGAGTTGTGACGATGTCGGAGAGTTTGCGACCCTTCATCTCTGGTGCCTCATTGACCTTCGCAATCATCTCCAAGTTGGACTTGATTGCAGCTCCCGAGAAAATACCGGCACGCATTGCACCCGCATCACGAATCATGATGGTCAGGGCGCGAGTGTCAATGTTGGAGATGCCCACTACAGATTGGGAAATCAAATCGGACTGCAAGGTGCGCTCGGCTCGGAAATTCGATGCCATGCGTGAGGGGTCCTTGACCACGTAGCCTGCAACCCAAATCCTTGAAGACTCCTCGTCTCGCTCGTTCATGCCAACGATGCCGATGTGTGGAGCGGTTTGAATGACGATTTGTCCGGCGTAACTTGGGTCAGTGATCGTCTCCTGGTAACCGGTCATGCCGGTTGCAAAGACCAACTCCCCAAGGCTTTGCCCAACCGCACCAAAGGCCTCACCTTCAAACACTGTTCCGTTTTCCAATACCAGGTAGGCCTTATCCAATTTCTACTCCCAACACTTCGGTTAGCTTTTCTTCAAAAATTCTGCGCTCTGATTTGGCGACGATCCTGAGATGGGTGGCAAGTTCCTCATCGCCTAACTGCCAGATCAAAACCAAAAGGCCATCGCGCTCAACACCTTTGTCGATGGTGGCGCTGGCACGAGTAACTCCGACCAGCTGGTCAGCCGCAATCAGCAAGTTGCGCTCCCCCTGCCGCTCGATTGTCACGCCGTTTGCAGTAACGCCCAATAGGGCCTTCCCTCTACCCCCAAGGCCATAAGCCCAAACTCGCTTCAGCGGCGCATCGGCAAAGACGGTGGAGACATAAAAACCTGCAATCGCATCTTCGACTGCCGAACCAGTGTGTGGCTCTGGCAATGAAGACTCTTGCGCCCTTCTGAGCGATCGATTGGAGAAGAAAATGAGCGCGGCGATTAGGGCAACCAGTGAGATTGCGATTGCTCCAATTAGTTCTCTTGTCATCAGGCCAGCACTCCGTCTTGAACCGTGAACTTACCTCGGAATATGGTGTGGACGATTTGACCTGGCAGTTCAATCCCTGCGAATGGGTTATTCGCGCTCTTGGAGTGAGTCTTAGCCTCGATGGTTCGTTTCGCAGTTGGATCAATCAAGGCAATGTTTGCTGGAGCACCAACGACGAGATTTCCCTGACCCTCAAGCCTTGCAATCTCTGCAGGCTTGGTTGAAATCAAGCTGGAGAAGCGCTGCCAGTCTCCGCCCCCAGAAATCACTACCTCTTGCAAGACGCTCGCTGCATGTTCGAGCGCGACCATTCCAAACGCCGCGGCCTCCCACTCGCAATCCTTCTTCTCAACTGAGTGCGGTGCATGGTCAGTACCGAGTGCGTCTATAGTGCCGTCCAAAACTGCCTCACGAAGGGCGATCGTGTCTTCCTTGGTGCGAAGCGGAGGGTTTACCTTGAAGGTGGGGTCATAGCCTCGGACAAGCTCTTCGGTGAGCATCAGGTGATGCGGGGTCACCTCTGCTGTGATTTGAATACCTCGGCGCTTTGCCCAGCGAACCACGTCTACTGCTCCCGCGGTGGTGAGGTGGCAGATGTGCAGTCTTGCTCCGGTTTGTTCTGCGAGCAGGGCATCTCTAGCGATGATCGCCTCTTCGGCGACCGCGGGCCAGCCCTTGAGACCAAGTTCTGTGGCCAGTGCACCATCGTTCATCTGGGCACCCTGAGTCAACTTGGGCTCCTGGGCATGCTGTGCGATTACGCCATCAAACCCCTTTACGTATTGCAAAGCTCGCTGCATCAGCAGCGGGTCGTGAACGCAGTTGCCATCGTCGGAGAACACTCGAACCTTCGCTCGGGAGGCCGCCATTGAACCCAGCGCTGCAAGCTCCTCACCAAGTAGACCCTTGGTGACCGCACCAATTGGTTGAACCTGCACGTACCCAGCTTCAATACCAAGCTGCATTACCTGCTCGACAACGCCTGCTGAGTCAGCGACCGGAGCGGTGTTAGCCATCGCTAGAACGGCAGTGTAGCCACCAGCCGCTGCGGACTGTGAACCAGTCAAAACCGTCTCGCTGGCTTCGAAACCAGGTTGCCTGAGGTGGGTGTGGATATCCACAAAACCTGGCAGTGCGACGAGCCCGGAGCAGTCAATTCCTGTACCGACCTTGCCGATTGCGCTCACAACGCCGTTCGTGATCTCTACATCTGCACTCTCTCCAGAAGCGAGAGTGACATTGTGTAAAACCGTTCTCATTAGATTTCCTCTCCCGCGAGGGTTGAGTACAAAACTGCCATCCTCACCGAAACACCATTTGCGACCTGGCGCAGCACGAGCGACTTTTCGGAGTCAGCGGCAGCCGATGAAATTTCGAATCCCCTGTTCATCGGTCCCGGGTGAAGAATCGCAGTTTTAGCTCCGAGGGCCTTGAATCGTTCATCGTTGAGCGCCCAGCTCTTGGCGTATTCGCGCTCTGAAGGGAAGAAGCTTCCCTGCATGCGCTCTTTTTGAACCCTGAGCATCATCACAGCGTCGGGTTTTTGCGCCAAAGATTCATCAAAACTGTGTGAAACCTTTGCGCCTAACTGATCGATACCTGCAGGCATCAGAGTGGTCGGGCCGGCGACTGTCACCTCAGCACCTAGAAGTTTTAGAAGCAGCACGTTACTTCGAGCGACTCTGGAGTGCAGAATGTCGCCGACAATCAGTACCTTCAACCCCGCTAAATCACTGTTGAGTGAAAAGTGTTGGCGAAGGGTTAGCGCGTCCAACAGCGCTTGAGTGGGGTGCTCGTGAGAACCATCTCCGGCATTGATGATGCTCGATGAGATCCAGCCACGGTGGGCAAGAGCGTGTGCCGCTCCAGAAAACGGGTGCCTGACAACAATGGCGTGCGCACCCAGTGCCTCCAGGGTTTGAGCCGTGTCCTTGAGTGATTCGCCCTTGGAGAGTGAGCTGGTAGCAGCTGAGAAGTTGATTACGTCTGCGCTGAGTCGCTTGGCAGCAACCTCAAAACTGATTCTGGTCCTGGTTGAGTTTTCGAAGAAAAGGTTGACAACGGTCTTACCTCGGAGTGCGGGGAGCTTCTTGACCTCACGATCGTTCACTGAACCTAGCTCAGTGGCGTTATCTAACAGCTGGATAGCCTGCTCTTTTGACAGGTCTGAGATGGAGATTAGATGCTTCATGCCGAGATCACGACCTGATCCAAACCATCAACCGCATCGATCATCACCGAGACTCTTTCAGCTTTGGCGGTCGGCAGGTTCTTGCCAACAAAATCAGGCCTTATCGGGAGTTCGCGATGGCCGCGGTCGACTAAGACCGCAAGTTTTACCTGTCTCGGTCTTCCGAATTCAATTAGCGCATCCAGTGCAGCCCTGACAGTTCTTCCTGAGAACAGCACATCATCCACCAGCACTACGACCTTGCCGTCTATGCCCGATGCTGGAATCTCAGTCTTGCCCAGGGCTCTTTGATTTCCGCTGAGATCATCGCGATACATGGTTATGTCGAGGCTTCCAAACGAGCCATCAAACTCTTGGTCGATGCTGGTAAGGAGAGATGCGATTCTGCCGGCAAGTGAAACTCCGCGGGTTGGGATGCCCAGCAGAACTAAGTCTTTGGCACCTTCATTGGCTTCGAGGATTTCATGGGAGATGCGTCTAAGCGCTCTATCGATGTCTTGTGCATCGAGTACGACACGAGAGGTCATTTCTTCTCCTTCTTCGCCTCTCTGGACGAAGTTAAAGGACATTTGATGTTCAAAGCATACTAGCTAAAGGGCGGTTGAACCCTTGGAAAGTCGAGCCAGAACGCCGTTGACAAACTTTGATGAATCTTCGGTGGAATACTCCCCCGCCAACGAAACCGCTTCGGCGATTGCAACTTCACTGGGAACCTCATCGTTGTAAAGAATTTCCCAGCTCGCTAGGCGCAAGATTGCGCGATCTACATTCGGCATGCGTTCCAGCGACCAGTTATCAGCCAGCATTCTGAGCTGAGTGTCGATGCTGTCTGAGTTTTGTAGGTAGCCGGTGACCAGCATTTCCGCGTAGTCAAAAATCGCCTCTTGATTCTGGCGATCTCCAACCTCGGATCTGGTGTCCTCCAACAGAGTGAGCGGGTTTGCCCCAGTTACATCTGCTGCAAAGAGCGCATCGAGAGCGCGCTTGCGAGCTTTAGTTCTAGCGCTCAACTATTCGCTCACGCGACCGAGGTAGTCACCGGTGCGAGTGTCAACCTTCACCTTGGTGTTGTTCTCAATGAAGAGCGGAACCTGAATCTGGTAACCGGTCTCTAGGGTGGCAGGCTTGGTGCCACCGGTGGAGCGGTCACCCTGAAGGCCAGGCTCGGTGTAGGTGATCTCCAAAACGACTGACGCAGGAAGCTCAACGTAGAGCGGGTTGCCCTCGTGCAGCGCTACGGTCGCCATCTGGTTCTCAAGCATGAAGTTTGCGGCATCGCCGACGGTCTCGTTCGACACAGTGATCTGGTCGTAGTTGGTGGTGTCCATGAAGACATAACCAGAACCGTCGTTGTACAGATACTGCATGTCACGGCGATCAACGTTTGCGGTCTCGACCTTGACCCCTGCGTTGAAGGTCTTGTCGACAACCTTGCCGGAGAGTACGTTGCGCAGCTTGGAGCGAACGAAAGCCGGGCCCTTACCTGGCTTTACGTGCTGAAACTCGATAACGGACCAAAGCTGACCCTCGATGTTTAGCACCATGCCGTTTTTTAGATCGTTTGAAGTTGCCATGACTCTCCTTGAATAAACCTTGAGAATTCTAGTTGGCTATTAGCTGAGAAACCGCTAGCAGGTAGCTTCTGAGTCCAAAACCGGCAATCACTCCGGTGGCGACACCGGAAATCACCGAGTTGTGCCTGAACTCTTCACGGCTGTGTGGGTTTGAGATATGAACCTCAATCAGTTTGCTGCCAGAGCTAGTCAGCACCGCGCAAGCATCTCTTAGTGCATATGAGTAGTGGGTAAAGGCCGCTGGGTTGAGAACAACATCGGATTTGGCTTCAAAGGCCTCGTGCAGTTTTTCGATTAGATCCTGCTCGCTGTTCGTTTGAAAAAACTCAAACTCGACTGTGGGGAACTCGCCCCGGAGTAGATTCTCAAGATCGGCCAAGCTAGCGCTGCCATAAATCTCAGGCTCACGCCTACCCAGCAGATTTAGGTTTGGCCCGTTCAGAATCAGAATCTTGCTCATGCGATAACGCTATTCCACAATCGCTTGGAAGGCGGTGAAGAGTAGCTCAGGAGTTGGAGCACTGAGAATGCTTGGCTTACCAATTTGATCCAACACCACAAATCGCAAAGCTCCCGATCTGGCCTTCTTATCGCGCTGCATGGTCGCTAGTAGCTGATCCCAACGATCGGCTCGGTAGGTCAATGGCAGTCCCAGTCCCCCCAATACCTTGCGATGTCGCTCAAGATCTGCCTCGCTGAGCTTTCCCGAGAGCATCGATAACTCGGCAGCAAACACCATGCCAATTGAGATTGCTGCTCCGTGACGCCACTTGTAGCGCTCCGCATGCTCGATGGCGTGGCCCAGAGTATGGCCGTAGTTCAAGAACTCGCGCTCACCTGATTCCTTGAAGTCCGCCTCGGTGACTCGCTCCTTGATTGCAACTGAGCGCTTGACCAACTCCTCAATCAAATCGGACTTCGGATCTATTGCAGCTGGGTCCTCCAACGCTTCCAGAATCCAGGGGTCAGCTATAAAGCCATACTTGGCCACCTCTGCCATGCCCGCAATCAGGTCATTTTTTGGAAGGGTCTCTAGGGTGTCGAGGTCAATGATCACGCGATGGGGTAGGTGGAAGGCACCCACCAGGTTCTTGCCTTCAGAGGTATTTACTCCGGTTTTGCCGCCAACAGCGGCATCAACCATGCCCAACAGGGTGGTTGGAATGAGGACGCTGCGAACCCCGCGAAGCCAGGTTGCTGCCACGAATCCCGCAAGATCCGTGGTCGCTCCACCGCCAAGTCCAATCACTGCGTCATTACGGTGGAAGTCAGCCTGACCCATGATGCCCCAGCAGAACGCTGCAACCTCGATACGCTTGGCATCTTCGCCATTGGGAACCTCAGCCAGGATTGCTTCGAACCCCTGAACTGAAAGTCGCTCACGTATCGCCTCAGCGGTAGCGGATAGCGCTTGAGGGTGAACAATCAAAACCTTCTTGACGCCATCGAGCGCTGCTGGAATCTCATCCAGCAAGCCTCTACCAACCACTGATCTCATATCCCTAAACCATCCCTGATCTCTTGAATTAGCTTCTTTATTGGCCTACCCCCGGTGAATACCGTTTGCTTCGCCAAGGCCTGATAAGTGCTGAGTCGGGCATCGTAGATTTCCTGCCAGCGCTCTGGGTTGTCTCGAATCAGGGGTCGCTTGGCCATGTTGACCTTCCCGATTACGTGCTCAGCACTTGTGTCTAGAAAGATGACGTGATGCTTGGAAATTAGATCTTGATTTCGCTGTCGCAGAATTGCTCCGCCGCCGGTTGCTACGACTGCAGGTTGCTCAAGCGCGCTCTCCAGGTATTGGCTTTCGAGGTCTCGAAAGTGCTCCTCGCCTTTGGCCTCAAATAACTTCGTAATTGGACCGTGATCTCCAGCAATTTGCTTATCGGTGTCGATAAATTGCAGGCCAAGCTCTTTTGCTAGCTTCTTTCCCAGCGTGGTCTTACCAGACCCCATGGGTCCAATCAGGACAATTGCCCCGGCCATTTAGGGCCTGACAATGCGAGAGCGCATCACCTCTGGGATGCTTGCAAGGTAGGAATCAAGGTTGCGCTTCGTCTCAGCAACTGAATCGCCCCCGAACTTTTCCAGGACGCTGTTGGCTATCACTAGAGAGACCATGGCCTCGACGACAACACCAGCTGCTGGGACAGCACAAACATCGCTGCGCTGGTGGTGAGCGGTAGTGGCGTCACCGGTTGCGGTGTCCAGGGTTCTGAGCGCCCTTGGCACAGTCGAAATAGGCTTCATGCCAGCGCGCACGCGGATGATTTCGCCATTGGACATGCCACCCTCGATGCCACCAGCTCGGTCAGTTACTCGACTTACTTCGCCATCTTCACGAACGATCTCATCGTGTGCGACAGAACCACGGCGCTTGGTGGTCTCAAGCCCATCACCAATCTCCACCGACTTCATCGCCTGAATGCCCATAACAGCAGCGGCTAGCTGTGCATCAAGTCGACGATCCCAGTGAACATAACTTCCAAGTCCCGGAGGGCAGCCGTAAACCAATGTCTCGGTAACGCCACCGATGGTGTCGCCCTGGGAGTGGCAAAGGTCGATTTCAGCAACCATTGCCTCAGAGGCAGACTTGTCAAAGCAACGAACTGGGTCGGTGTCTAGGGCTTCTAGATCCGATGGTCGTGGCAGTTCGAGAGACTCGTTTTGCACCGGCCCGATTGCCACGGTGTGGGTGACAAGCTCAATGCCCAGCTCCCGCAAAAAGTTTTGCGCGATGCGGCCAAGGGCAACTCGAGTGGCGGTTTCTCTCGCGCTAGCACGCTCTAAAACCGGACGCGCATCATCAAAGCCATACTTCTGCATTCCGGTGAAATCTGCGTGTCCAGGCCTTGGCCTGGTTAGTGCAGCAGCCCTGGCACCAGTGAGCTCTTCCGCGTCAACAGGTGCCGCACTCATCACGGTTTCCCACTTCGGCCACTCGGTGTTAGCAATTCTCAGGGCAACCGGTCCACCTTGGCTCAAGCCAAAACGAACTCCGGCAGAAAGTGTTACTTCGTCCTGCTCAAATTTCATTCGTGCACCGCGACCATAGCCAAGTCGGCGTCTTCCGAGGGCATCTTGAATGTCTTCTTTGAGAATTGGCACTCCCGCAGGCAGCCCCTCGATCATTCCGATAAGTTCTGGGCCGTGGGATTCACCCGCTGTTATGAAGCGCAACATTCGACTATTTTGCCATCTCGAGCGCCTTGCGAGCCGCGAGAAGCAGTTTTCCTTCGTTTTCTAACTGCTCATCAAGCTCTAAGCCGTGAAAAAGGCGTTGCTGTCCAAGTGCTTGCCAGAGCAGCATCTCAAGACCAGAAACTCGATTTTTCTCGGGGAAATGTAGTGCCAGCTTGGTTGGCCATGGGTGATAGACAACATCGAGTAGCACACCCTTGTAATCTCCCTTGAGCTGCTCATCAAGCGCCCCAGCCACAACCGTGCTGATAACGGCGGGTTGGCTGAGCGCTGTGTGCAGCTTTTCCAAAGCGGAAATCTCAAACTCCGCCGCCAGTCGCTTGGCTTTGTCGTGAGACCTGCCCCAAACTGAAACATTTTTGCCCAGTTCCAGCATCGCAACTATGGCGCTTCGAGCGGTGGCACCGGTGCCGAGGATTGCTACCGAGCTGAACTTTTTGCCCATCAGGGCCTGTTGAATGCCGAACACATCCGTGTTGTATGCATCCCATCCAGACTCTGTTCTGACGAGGGTGTTTGCAGCCTGGGCCTGAATAGCCACGAAGTCGGCACGCTGACCGATGTCCAGCGCTTCTTCTTTCAGCGGCATCGTGAGGCTTAGGCCCTGCCAACTTTGGTCTAGCGTGCCGAGAAAATCAGCCAGCCCAGATCCGAGTTCGATGCGCTCGTAGCTGTGCTTCTCCCCCAACTCGGCAAAGATCGCACTGTGTATTTCAGGTGATTTTGAATGGCTAATCGGTGAGCCCAGCACCGCGAACTTACTCATTCCAGTCCGGGTTGTCTCTGAGCCACTGACGATAAAGCTCAGCTGCCCTTTCGTGCTCGGCCAGGGTCGTGGAGAAGACGGTCTCCCCGGTCTTTAGATTGATGGCAACGAAGAACAGCCAATCCCCGTCGGCTGGCCTAAGCGCAGCTTCAATGGCCAGCGAGCCCGGGTTTCCCACGGGGCCGACCGGGATTCCCTTGTAAATGTAGGTGTTGAAAGGATTAGATGCATCCTTCACTCCGTCAGTGAAGTTCGACTGCTCGCCCTCATACCGATATTTGACGGTCGGATCGGACTGCAGCAACATTCCCTTTTCAAGTCGGTTTGCAAACACGCGAGAAATCTTGAAGAAGTCTTCCTCATGTTTACCCTCGGCCTGTATCAAAGCCGCCAGCGAGAGTAGGTCGTGTGCATCTTTGAGCTCAACCCCGAAACTTGCAAGCTCTGCTTCCATGCGATCAACCATGGTCTTAATGACAGTTTCCGCTGTGACATTTGGATCAAAGGTGTAGGTAGCCGGAAAAAGGTAACCCTCGAGGGTCGGGGCATCCTCAGCCACCCGACCGCGCTGAGACTCTAGAGCGTCAAATAGGTCAGCTGTTTCCAGCGATAGAGCTTCGGCGACAAGAGGAATTAGTTTTTGAATTCTCATGCCCTCTGGGATAGTGACCTGATTCACCACTCGGTTCTTGCCATCGATCAGAAGGCGCAACGCAGTTGCACCCGAGATCTTGGTCGGGAAGCTGTAGGTTCCTGGGTAGATGGTGAAATCGGCATTCAGCATCTCTCGGTACACGGCATCAAAGCTCTTTACGATGTCAGCCTCAAGCATCTTGCTAGCAACTGCGGCACCATCATCGCCGGCGATGATGGTGATGGTGGTCTCAGGTCCTGGGTCGCCGTCGTAATCCTCGACCACAAACTTCGATAGGTAGGACTTGATTGAGTCGTAGCTAAACCCCACCACAACCAGGGATCCAACCAATAGGGCTCCGATGGTTAGCAACGAGATCACTAGATTTCGTTTGCCGCGCTGGGACGAGTTACTCATGAAATTCACTCGGCTCCTTCCCCGCTAGCTGTCCATCGCGCTCGCTCTGAAGCGCAAACTCCAGAATCTGCTGAGCGGCTTGGGCATCAACAATACCTTTTGAGTTCTTGGCATTCTTTCCGCTCGCTCGCAATAACGCGTGAGCGCTTTTAGTAGTGAGTCGCTCGTCGATCATGCGAACCGGGAAGAAGCTTGAAAGTTCATCGGCAAAACGCAGCGCATTGGAAGTTGACTGAGTGTGATTACCGCTAAGCGAAAGCGGTAGACCAACGTAAATTGCTAAGACTTGCTTCTGATTGGCAATTTCAACCACTTCGGCAACTGCCTGGTCCGAGTTTGCCAACACCTCTAGCGGTATCGCCAAGCTGCCCTCTGAGATGGCAAGACCGATTCGGCTTTGACCGACATCGACCGCCAGTTTTCTCATCTGATCAGACCGGATGCAATCGCGATAGCTGCGTCAAGCTTGGAAACGTCGGTTCCGCCACCCTGAGCAAGGTCAGCCTTGCCACCACCGCCTCCTCCGAGTTCAGCGGCGGCAGCCTTTGCAAGCTCTCCAGCCTTTATGCCTTGCTCGATAGCCTGCTGGCCACAAGCGACCATGACTGTTGGGCGAGAGTCAAACTCAGCTCCCAAAATTACGACTGCCTTGCCACCAAGCTGATCACGTGCTGCGGTTGCGAGGTTGCGAAGGCTCTCTGAGTTGGTGTTCTCAAGCTTTGCGCTAAGCACCCTAAGACCTGCAACATCCTGCGCACTCGCGAGCAGTGCTGGCAACTTAGCTAGCGCTTGCGCCGCTTCCAGCTCTGCAATCTTGCGGTTTGCCTGACGAAGCTCTTCCAAAGCATCGGCAATCTTGATCTCGAGTTCTGATGCAGGAGCCTTGATTGATGCGGCAAGGCGCTTCACAAGGTCACGCTCACGGGTCAAGTTTCGAAGCGCATCGATTCCAACAAAGGCCTCAATGCGCCTTGCCCCAGAACCAACCGATGACTCATTGCTGATTGAGACAAGGCCAATTTGGCTCGAGCGAGAAACGTGAGTTCCACCACACAGCTCTCTGGACCAAGGTCCACCAACTTGAACCACACGAACCGACTCGTCGTAGGTCTCGCCAAACAGTGCGATTGCACCCCACTCTTTTGCCTCAGGCAAAGTCATGAACTGGGCAGAGACAGCAAGGTCGGAGCGAATTGCGAGGTTTGACACCTCTTCAATTTCGCTCTTTGCGCTCTCGGAAAGAGCCTCACCCCATGCGAAGTCGAGGCGCATGTAGCCCGGCTTGTTGAAAGATCCCGACTGCAGCGCCTCTGGGCCCAATACCTGGCGAAGCGCAGCGTGAACAACGTGGGTTGCGGAGTGTGCTTGGCAGGCACCAAGTCGCCAGTTTGGATCTACGAGGGTCTCGGCGACAGTGCCAGTGGTGACCTCACCGTTTATAACCCTCACCTTGTGAGAGAAAAGACCCTTCACTGGCTTCTGAACATCGATTACCTCTAGCTCAAAACCATCACCACGAATGATGCCGGCATCGGCTGCCTGCCCACCGGATTCTGCATAGAGCGAGGTCTTATCGATGAACAGCTCGCCCAGTTCACCCTCGCGAAGGGCTTGAGTTACCTCACCGTCGCGAATCAGACCAAGCACTCGACCTTCGGCACTTAGGCTCTCATAGCCCAAGAACTGGGTCTCACCCTTTTGTCTGAATTCGCTGTAGACCTGCAGTCCGGCAGCGCCAACCTTCTTGCTCTTGGCATCTTCTTTAGCACGCTGCTTCTGCTCGGTCATCAGGCGATTGAACTCATCGCGATCGACGCTTAGACCATTCTCTTCAGCGATCTCCTGAGTCAGATCAATCGGGAAGCCATAGGTGTCGTGCAAAAGGAATGCGACCTCACCACCCAAGGTGCCCTTGGCGTTGGAGATCGCTTCTTCTAGAACAACTGTTCCAGCCTCCAGGGTGCGCCTGAAGCCCGCCTCTTCGGCTAGCGCAGAGCGAAGCACTCTGGAGAAATTCTCTTCGAGCTCTGGGTAGGCCTCCACCATCGCGTTTTTGGAGGTGGTGAAGAGTCTTTCGAAGCTTGGCTCGGAGACTCCGATAAGTCGCAGTGCTCTGATTGAGCGACGAAGTAGTCGACGCAGAATGTAGCCACGGCCCTCATTAGATGGGGTGACTCCGTCAGACATGAGCATCAGTGCGGATCGAATGTGGTCTGCAACCACTCGCATCCTGACATCGTCCTGCTCATCTGCGCCGTAGCGCTTGCCGCTTAGCTCCGCAGCCACATCAATAAGCGGTCTTACCTGGTCAATCTCGTAGATGTTTTCAACACCCTGGAGCAAGAACGCCACGCGCTCTAGACCCATACCGGTGTCAATGTTCTTCTTTGGTAGCTCACCCAAAATCTCGTAGTGATCCTTGGTGCCACCGTCGGCGCGCTCGTACTGCATGAATACGAGGTTCCAGATTTCGATGTAACGATCCTCGTCGGCCTCTGGTCCGCCCTCGACACCGTATTCAGGTCCGCGATCGAAGTAGATCTCTGAACATGGCCCTGCAGGACCACGCTGGCCCGTAGACCAGTAGTTGTCTTTCATGCCGCGCTTTTGAATGCGCTCACGAGGAATTGATGAGTTCTTAAGCCAGTACTCAATGGCCTCGTCGTCGTCTTGGTAAACCGTTACCCACAAACGCTCTGGATCAAAGCCCAAGCCGCCGTCTTCTAATTTGGCGGTTAGCAGCTCCCACGCAAAGGCAATTGCTTCTTCCTTGAAGTAGTCGCCGAAGGAGAAGTTTCCGTTCATCTGGAAGAAGGTGCCGTGGCGGGTGGTCTTACCAACCTCATCAATGTCCAGAGTTCTGACACACTTCTGCACACTGGTGGCCCGGGAGTAAGGAGCTGGCAACACTCCAGTCATGTAAGGGATGAAAGGCACCATTCCCGCGACCACGAACATCAGAGTTGGGTCTTGGGAGATTAGTGGTGCACTGGGAACAACGGTGTGGCCCTTGCGTTCAAAGAACTCAAGCCACCGCCGTTTGATTTCGGCAGTCTTCATGGATTATCTACTTTGCGGTAGTGGTTTTGCGCTTTGCTGCAGGCTTCTTTGCTGCAGGCCTAGCAACAGTCTTGGCAACTGGCTCTACTGGAGCCTCTAGCTCCGCCTCACGCTCGAGGTAGCCCTCTTTGACAGCGGAAGCAAAATCTTTTGCGGCGTCGATCGCCTCATCCAAGGCAAGCTGCGCCTTTGGGTTGTCACGAAGTTGAATCACGGTGATTGCACCTAGAGAGATGCCGGCTACGAACCAACCTAGTTTTGACATGATTACCTCCGCTTTCCAAGGGTCTTTACGACACCTTGCACTACACCAAACAGCTTAGCTAGCGGGGCGCCGAGAGAAGCTGTGAATACTGCGACCAGAGAGTTAATGTTCTCGGTAACCTGCTCGACATCCTCGGTGATCTGGTCAATGCGCTTGAGCTGCTTGTTTGCCTCGGTCAAAGTGACACGAGCCTCCGCGAGCATTGGCTCTAACTCTTGGTTAAAAGTGCTCACGGTCCTTGCGGTCTCGTCCACCAGCTTCGCCACCTTGATGAGCACGAAGCCGATAAACAAAATGAGCAGGGCGAAACTGCTGGCAAAGATGATGCCGGCAATTTCGCCACCGCTCATAAGGTCTTACCTCGCTGCGTAGTACTCAACGACCAGCTGAACTTCACAGGTCACTGGTACTTCGGCGCGCTTAGGGCGACGAACCAGGGTTGCCTGCAGCTTGTCCAGCTGAACGCTTAGGTACTCAGGAGTGGTTGCTAGCACGTCAGCGTTTCCGCCAGCTGCTGCAACCTGGAATGGCTCGGTCTTCTCGCTCTTGTCGTGGACGTGGATCATCTGTCCAGGCTTGACGCGGAAGGATGGACGGTCAATGCGCTGACCATCTACCAAAATGTGGCGGTGCACAACCATCTGACGTGCTTGTGCCATGGTGCGAGCAAAACCAGAGCGAAGCACTAGGGCGTCGAGACGCATCTCTAGAAGCTCTACTAGGTTCTCACCGGTTAGACCCTCAGTGCGCTTGGCTTCCTGGAAGGTCTTGCGAAGCTGAGCCTCGCGAATTCCATACTGTGCGCGCAGGCGCTGCTTCTCACGCAGACGAACTGCGTAGTCAGAGTCGGACTTGCGCTTGGTGCGGCCGTGCTGACCAGGTGCGTATGGACGCTTCTCCATGTACTTTGCAGCCTTAGGAGTTAGGGCGATTCCGAGTGAACGCGACAAACGGGTCTTGCTACGGGTTCTAGTTGTCTTTGACAAAAAGGTACCTTTCGAATTTTTGTTATTGGGACTTGCTCGTCTCCCAGCCGCTGGATCAGAACAACTTCGAAAGCTTACCAGTCGAGCTAAAAGCTGTCACTACTTGCCAAGAATTTCGTCAATTTGCCTCAGGCGTTCAGCCAAAGTCTTTTCATAACCGTGCGTAGAAGGGTCGTAGTAGCGCTTATCTAATTCTGCATAGGTCTGCTTCAGCACTCCCCTTGGGTCATCGTGTGGGTACTTGTAACCGACCGCACCAGTCGATCTAAGCGGGGCGGGTATTGGCTTGAGGGAGTTTGTCTCCAAATCAGCAAGCGCGTTATTTATCGCTTGGTACGCACGGTTTGATTTCGGTGCGAGCGCTAGGTAGATAGTTGCCTCTGCAAGCGGAATTCTTCCCTCTGGCATGCCTATGAGCTCAACGGTCTGTGCGGCCGCAACTGCCATCGAAAGAGCGCCGGGGTCCGCAAGCCCGATATCTTCACTTGCCAAGATCATTAGGCGCCTGGCGATGAATCTGGGGTCCTCTCCCCCTTGAATCATTCTCGCCAGGTAATAGATAGCGGCATCGGCATCCGAACCGCGAACCGACTTGATGAATGCACTGATCGTGTCGTAGTGCATTTCCCCCTGTGAGTCGTAGGCAATCTGATTTGCACTGGCGCGCTTGGCGTTCTCCAAGGTCAGATCTCCCACGCTGGCGGTGGCTTCCAATAGCGTGAGTGCCCTTCGCGCATCGCCCGAGGCGATCTCGGCGATGTAATCAACGGCTTCTGGCTCGGCTTTCACGCCTGGCAGCCCCTGGTCATCCTTCAGAGCTCGACCGATAACTTCGAGGATCTGCTCTTTGGCCAGAGGTTCGAGCTGGAATACCAGTGATCTTGAAATCAATGGCCGGATCACCGAGAACGATGGGTTCTCGGTTGTGGCCGCCACTAACGTGATAACCCCGCTCTCAACGGCTCCCAGCAGCGAGTCCTGCTGGGCTTTAGAAAAGCGGTGAATCTCGTCTAAAAACAAAATGGTTGGACGATCAAAGACTTCACGTTGACGCCTGGCTGCGTCGATGACGTCACGAACCTGACTAACTCCAGCGCTGACTGCACTCAGTTCAACGAAATCCGCGGCCTTACTTTCCATCAACAGTCTTGCGATGGTGGTTTTCCCGCTACCCGGCGGCCCCCACAGGATGATTGAGTTCCAGGCTCCGGATTGCTCGGCTTCTATGAGTCTTCTGATGGGAGAACCCTTGGCGAGCAGACGGGTGTGACCGACTACCTCTTCGATGCTTTTTGGTCGCATTCGGATTGCTAGCGGTTTGTCCACAAACAGATTGTAGGCAACGCCTAGAATTGCGAGTCGTCACTCACTGTGAGGTTTTCATGAAAAACAACGAAAAGCTAGCTGCCTTCCAAGCGAAGCAGGAGCTCGTAAAGCGCCGCTCCGAGAACGCACCAAAGGACAACCGACTCGCTCTGATTTCTGCCGCTGCGGCGCTTGTCATTGCATTCGCCGGTCAATTGGTCTACTTCAACTTCGGTCCAGGGTTTGTTCCAACCGTGAATGACCTAGTGGGCGAGGAAACTTCGACAGAGTCTGACACTGCCTCGTTGGCTCCAGATCCAGCGATTGCGGAAAACCGAGTCTGGAACGGCGCGCTTTCGCTGAATGGCCAAGAGGTCGAGTTTGAACTCGCAGGTGATCTTGCACCTCAGGCGGTTGCCAACTTCGTGAGCCTGGCCAAGGATGGCTTCTACGAAGACGTTAGCTGTCACCGACTAACCACAGCGGGCATCTACGTTCTGCAGTGTGGCGACCCATCTGGCGACGGCACCGGAGGTCCTGGCTACAACTTCGGTCCAATCGAAAACGCTCCATCAGACGACACCTATGCAGAGGGCGTAATCGCTATGGCTCGCAAGGGTGGAGATGGCTCTTCCATGGGCTCACAGTTCTTCATCGTCTATGACGAATCCATGATTCCTTCAGACATTGCCGGTGGCTACACCATCATGGGCAAGGTAACCTCCGGCCTGGACGCAGTAAAGGCAATCGCAGCCAAGGGCACCACCGATGGCTCAAGCGATGGAAGTCCGCTCGAGCCGGTTGTGATGAGCGGTATTTCGGTAGAGTAAAACCTCAATCCCAAGGAGAAACAGATTGTCTAGCAACGAGTTTGGTCGCGTCGACGCAGAGAACAATGTTTTTGTAATCGATGCCGGCGTTGAGCGCCAGGTTGGTCAGTACCCGAACGTTTCTCCTGAGGAGGCGCTGAGCTACTTTGTGCGCAAGTTTGAGGACCTAGAGGCGCAGCTTCGCATTCTTGAGCAGCGCATCGCATCCGGAGTAACCGACGCGAAGAGCCTCAAGACCGCTCACGACCACATCGCAACCGAATTGGTTGAGCCAAAGGCCGTCGGAAACCTCAAGAACTTGCGCGATCGACTTGCCAAGCTTGCTCCAACCATCGAACAGGCTGCTGACAAGCTCAAGGCTGAGCGCGAGGGTGCCATCGCCGAGGCAATGGCCAAGAAGGAAGAGATTGCAGCCAAGGCTGAGCAGATCGTTTCTAACCTGCAGTCAATCAACTGGAAGAAGTCAGCCCAAGAGATGACTGACCTGTTCACTGCCTGGCAGGAGCTTCAGAAGAACGGTCCAAAGGTCGCAAAGAACCTAACCGACCCAATCTGGAAGCGTTTCTCTCAGGCGCGAGCAAAGTTTGAAACCGGCAGACGCCAGTATTTCGCCACCTTGGATTCAAAGTTCAAGGAAGCCAAGAGTGCTAAGAGCAAGTTGGTTGAGCAGGCCGAGGCTCTCGTGGCTAAGGGTGGCGACGCCTCCAACGAATACCGCAAGCTTCAGGACGCTTGGAAGGCCGCTCCAAAGGCCGGCAAGGTTGAGGATGCGCTTTGGGCTCGGTTCCGCGCCGCTGGGGATGCAATTTTCAGTGATAAAAAGGCCAAGGATGCTGAGCTAGCGGTTTCTCAGAAGGAGAACCTGCAGGCGAAGCTAGCACTGCTGGCAGAGGCCGAGAAGATCGATGTGAAGGACCTAGCAAAAGCCAAGTCCGCACTCTCTGATATTCAGGCTCGCTGGGTAAAGATCGGTCACGTCCCACGCGACCAGGTAAAGAGCATCGAAGAGCGTCTGCGCAAGGTCGAGAAGTCAATCTCAGAGGCTCAGGCTGATGAGTGGCGTCGTTCCGACCCAGCTGCTAAGGCTCGCTCGAACTCGCTGGTTACTCAGCTTGAGGCCGTCATTGCAGAACTTGAGGCTGAGCTAGCTAAGGCGCCTGCCGCAAAGAAGAAGGACCTTCAGGCTCAGATTGATGCTCGTAAGGCATGGCTCGAGGCTGCCCAAAAGGCTGTTGACTAAGCCTTAGTTACTCTTTACGCGATAAACGTCGTAAACCGCTTCGATTCTTCGCACCTGGTTTAGCAGGTGGTCAAGGTGAGACGGGTCTCCCATTTCAAATACGTAGCGGCTCAGTGCAACTCGATCCCTCGAAGTTGAAACTGAAGCACTGAGAATGTTCACGTGGTTTTCAGAGAGCACTCTGGTGATGTCGGAGAGCAGGCCAGAGCGATCCAAAGCCTCGACCTGGATCTGGACCATGAAGACTCCCCTGGAGTTCTCAGACCAGCTCACCTCAACGACTCGATCCTTGTTCAAAGACCCGACGTTCTTGCAGTCAGTGCGGTGAATTGAAACCCCATCACCACGAGTAATGAATCCTGTTATCTCGTCCCCCGGGACAGGCGTGCAGCAGCGAGCCATCTTCGTTAGAACATCTGGTGAGCCCTTGACTAGAACACCTTGATTTGGGTTTCTTGGTCCGCGCAGTGACTTAGGCGCCTGAATCGGGATTTCCTCGGTGTCTGGATCTGGATTTAGACCCTGAATCACCTTGATGCGCTCGATAACGCTGGTTACCGAGATTTGACCCTGGCCTAAGGCTGTGAATAGTGCTTGAGAATCCGCCAGCTTGTGCTCGTGTGCGATTTTGGGAATGACGTCTGAGTTGAGAATTTGCTGCAGCGGCAGACCCTGCTTTCGAAGTCCCTTTGTCAGGGCCTCTTTGCCCTCTTCGCTGGCTAGCTCTCTACGCTCAATGGTGAAGTAGTGCTTGATCTTGGCTCTAGCTCTCGGAGACCCGACGAAGTTCAGCCAGTCCTTGCTCGGCCCAGCGCTCTCAGATTTGGAGGTGAGGATCTCGACCACGTCGCCGGCTTGCAGCTTGCTCTCTAGCGGCACGAGGCGACCGTTGACCTTGGCACCGATTGTCTTGTGTCCGACCTCGGTGTGGACAGCGTATGCAAAGTCAACTGGGGTTGAGCCTGCCGAGAGTCCAACAACCTTGCCCTTTGGGGTGAAGACGTAGAGCTCCTTGGCCCCGATTTCGAACCTGAGGTTATCCAGGAACTCAGTGGGATCTGAGGTTTCCTCCTGCCAGTCACTTAGCTGCTTGAGCCAGGCTAGATCCACCTCTTGTTCGGCCTTGCCTGCACCCTGCTTATATTTCCAGTGGGCGGCAACACCGTATTCCGCTCGCTGATGCATGTCCTGGGTTCGAATCTGAATCTCAACCGCTCTGCCCTCTGGTCCCACCACCGTGGTGTGTAGTGACTGGTAGAGGTTCAGCTTTGGCATGGCGATGTAATCCTTGAACCTGCCAGGAAGCGGTGACCACTTGGCGTGGATTGCGCCGAGCGCCGCGTAGCAATCTCGAACGCTGGAGACTATTACGCGAATCCCAACCAGGTCATAGATGTCATCGAACTCACGACCGCGCATGACCATCTTTTGGTAAATCGAGTAATACTGCTTCGGGCGGCCATCAATCCTTGCCTTTACTCGGTTTTCGCGAAGCTCTTCCTCGATCTCGTCGATTACCCGCTCCGTGAACTCTTGCCGAGAGGGGTTTCGCTGACCAACGAGGTTGACTATCTCTTCATAAACCTTCGGATACAGAACCGCAAAGCTGATGTCCTCAAGCTCGGTCTTAATGGTGCTGATACCCAGGCGGTGAGCAAGCGGAGCGTAGATCTCGATGGTTTCCTGGGCCTTACGACGAGCAGACTCCGGTGCCACAAAGCCCCAGGTTCTGGCGTTGTGGAGGCGGTCGGCAAGCTTGATGACCAGCACCCGAATGTCCTTGGACATCGCAACCACCATTTTGCGCATGGTTTCTGCTTGCGCTGAGTCACCAAAGCTCATCTTGTCGAGTTTGGTCACACCATCAACAAGCAGTGCTACCTCCTCGCCAAATTCAGCCTTTACCTGGTCGATCGAGTAGGAGGTGTCCTCAACGGTGTCATGCAAAAGTGCCGCAGCAATGGTCGCCGGTCCAGAGCCAAGGTCAGCAAGGATCCTCGCAACCGCAAGCGGATGCGTGATGTAGTCCTCGCCACTTTTTCTTTTCTGACCGGTGTGGTGAAACTCCGCAGTCTTATAGGCCTTCTGAATGAAGGCTGAGTCTGCTTTCGGATGGTTCGACCTGACAATTCGAATCAGCTCGGCAAGGTCCTGCGAGTAAGCGGTTGAGGACCGCGTAAAGATTCTCGGCAGCCTAGATCTCAGTGAGGATGCAATATCGCTCATGAGACCTCCTAGTGCTTAGGGAGAATCTTACGCGCGTGCTGCTAGCACCTTGTCGGCAGCCGCCTTCAAAGCTGGTTCACGCTCACGTAGGTGAACATATACCGGTGCAGCCAAGAAGATCGATGAGTAGGTACCCACGATGGTTCCAACAAACAGCGCCAGCGCGATGTCTCTCAGGGTTCCTGCGCCAAGTGCAACCGATCCGATAAAGAGAATCGAGGCAACCGGCAACACAGCCACGATGGAAGTGTTGATCGAACGCACCAGGGTCTGGTTTACGGCCAAGTTCACCATTTCGGCGAAGGTCCTAGTCTCAGAGAACTGGATCTCTAGAGTGTTTTCGCGAACCTTGTCGAACACAACCACTGTGTCATAGAGCGAGTAGCTCAAAATCGTTAGGAATCCAATTACAGCGGCTGGAGTAACTTCAAAGCCCACGGCTCCATAAATTCCGATGGTGATGATCAAGTCGTGAGCTAGCGCCAGAAGTGCAGCTGCAGACATCTTCCACGAGCGGAAGTAGAGCGCCATCAGAAGCGACACAACGAGTAGGAATACGACTAGACCAATCAGGGCCTGGCGGGTCACGTCAGCTCCCCAGTTTGGGCCGATGAAGCTGGAAGCAACCTCTTCGGAGGGCACCGAGTAGGCCTCAGCTAGATTCAGTCGCGCCTCTTCTGACTCAACGTCTGCAAGCTGCTCGGTCTGAATGCGAAGGTCATTCGCTCCAACCTCAGTCACCACGACCTGAACGCCTGGCACGACTTCCTGAATTGCCTCGACGGCAAGGTTCTGAGGAAGTTCCTGAGTGTTAGTCAGGCGGAACTCTGAACCACCGCGGAATTCAATTCCAAAGTTAAAACCACCGCGGGCTGCAGGCAAAGCAACCGAAAGGACAACGACGACTAGCGCAATCGCGTACCAAAGCTTGCGACGACCAACAAAGTCAATGGAACGCTCACCAGAGTAAAGCTGGTTTCCAAGTTCTCTGAACTTACTCATCACTGCCCTTTGCTGCCGCTGCCTTGCGCTCGGCGATTGTCTGACGCTTCTGTGCTTCCTTTGACGCCTTCAGGACTTTGTCCTCAGCAACACCAGAAGCAATTCGGAATTCTCCCCTACCGCGGTAGGAAGCCTTGGCTGCACTGAGGTCAAAGCCAGACCACTTGTGGCCAGATGCGAAGAACTTATTGCGAGCCAGTAGCTGAACCATTGGGTGAGTGAACAGCGCCACTACCAACAGGTCGATGATGGTCGTTAGACCCAATGTGAAGGCGAAGCCTCGAACCGAGCTGCTGGTAAGTAGGTACAGGGTCACAGCGGCTGTAAAGCTAACTGCATCCGAGACCAAGATGGTCCTGAATGCACGCTTCCAACCTGCTTCAACTGCAACCTCCAGTGACTTGCCGTCACGAAGCTCGTCGCGAATACGTTCGAAGTAAACAATGAATGAGTCAGCTGTAATACCAACAGCAACGATCAAACCGGCAACACCCGCCAGCGATAGACGGTAGCCCTGGCGCCATGACAGGAATGCAATTGCCAGGTAGACCAACAGTGCAACTACAACCAGCGAACCGAGAACGACGCTGGCGAGACCTCGGTAGGTGAAGGTCATGTAAATGACCACGATGATCAAACCGATCAGACCGGCAATCAAACCAGCGCGGAGTGACTCGTCACCCAGGGTCGCAGAGATGTTCTCCTGAGACTGAACTTCGAATCCGATTGGCAACGCACCGTACTTGAGCTGGTCAGCCAGCACGGTCGCGGTCTCCTGGGTGAAGTTTCCAGTGATCTGGGCGCGACCGTTGGTGATGACTGCATTGGTCGATGGCGCGGTGATAACCACGCCGTCAAGGGTGATTGCGAACTGGTTCTGCGGCGAAGGTAGGCCGAAGAGGCGGGAGGTCACAGCACCAAAAGCCTCGGTACCGGTTGCATCAAACTCCAGGTTCACTGCCCAGTCGTTCGTGGATGCACCGGTGGTGGTGGTAATGGTTCCAGCAAAAGCGTCCGAAATGTTCAGACCTTGGACCTCAACTGGCCCGAGCACGTACTTGTAAATCAAAGTCTCGTCACAGGTCACCAGTGGCTTGGCTGGGTCGTCTACCTGTCCAGCCTCGCGGAATGCCTTGGTGCAGTCGAGGTTCTCGAACTGAGCCTGAACGCGCTCGGTAACCCAAGCTGCATCTGAAGCATTTACTGGAGTGGTGGCAGGAGTGTCGTTTAGCGACTCGTAGTCCACCACTGCACTCTCGGTCACCGGAGTGTTTGCTGCGAATGTAATTACTGGGCGGAACTCCAACAGAGCGCTTGCCTTGATCAGCTGCAGGGTGGTCTCGCTCGGAGTGCCCGGGATGGCAACCACGATGTTTTGCTCGCCCTGGACTGTAACGGTGGCCTCTGCAACACCGGAACCGTCAACACGTTGACGAATGATTGTGGCCGCCTGGTTTAGCTGCTCCAAGGTCGCTGAGCTGCCATCAGAGATAGTCGGGGTCAGGATGATCTGGGTGCCACCCTGGAGGTCCAGAGCAAGCTCAGGGGTTAGCGATGCCCCGACCTGCCCACTGGCGCTTCCCCAAATCAGCAGACCTGCAAAAAAGGCTGCGATTCCGGCAACCCAAGTCAGCTTTCTTTTAGCTGACTGTTCCGTGCTTCTTTCCAAAACTAGTTCCCCTCAGTTGCGGCTTCGACAGAGCGAACCGCTTGCTTTACCACGGTGAGCTTGACTCCTGGAGTGGTCTCCACCACCAGGTCATCGCCATCGATAGCAACGATGCTGCCCTTGATGCCTGAGTGCAGCATTACTTTTGAGCCTTCGGTCAGGCTGGAAACCAACTTCTCAGCCTCCTTGCGACGCTTACGGTTCTGAGCAACCAGCAACAGAATCATCGCAGCAAGAACAGCGAGCAAAATTACGTCGTATGACAAAAGATTTCCTTACCGACAGATACCCCGAAATTATAGGTGAGAAAGACCGTTAGCTAAGAATGCCGCTCAGGTGAGCCTTGCCAGCTTCGGTTATCTCCCTGCCCCTGGGGGTCCTGTGCAGAAGACCCTGTCGAATCAGGTAGGGCTCGATAACTGCTTCAATGGTGTCCTGCTCCTCACCAAGGGCAACTGCAAGTGTCGACAGTCCCACAGGTCTTGCCGAAAACTTGGTGGCCAGTAGCTCCAACAGCTGTCTATCAACACGGTCGAGACCGGCTTGGTCGATTTCGAATATCTTCATCGTTTCATGCACGTGGACTACCGAAATTGCGTTACTGCCATTGACTAGTGCAAAGTCTCTGACTCTTCGAAGTAGACGGTTGGCAATACGCGGCGTTCCCCGAGATCGCGACGCCAGTAGGGTTGCAGCCTCCGCCGTGATCTCGTAGCCAAGTTTGTTAGCGGAGCTTGAGATAACAGACTCAAGTTCAATCTGCGAGTAGTACTCCAAAAATGCAGTAAAGCCAAAGCGATCGCGCAGCGGGGTGGGGAGCATTCCGCTTCTGGTTGTAGCCCCCACGAGAGTGAATGGCTCAAGTTCGAGTGATATAGAAGATGCCCCGGGGCCCTTGCCAACCATCACGTCAACTCGGAAGTCCTCCATCGCCAGGTAGAGCATCTCCTCTGCGGAGCGAGACATGCGGTGGATTTCGTCGATGAAAAGAACATCGCCAAATTGCAACGCAGAGAGAAT
>JACCDQ010227478.1_pt1 | contig 39197 bp, 43 predicted proteins | sample 7446031 | NCBI WGS metagenome assembly JACCDQ01 (sample SAMN15323442, study PRJNA562643) | freshwater metagenome | isolation source: river surface water | place: USA:Blue River Watershed | collected 2017-08-17 | reverse complement strand
GTAGTAGCTATCAGGAACATCAACTGCCAGATAGTAAGTGCCTGCAGTGGCAACGGCAGTTTGATAGGTTTTGTCCTCGCTGGTCTCGAATTGGTTGAGCAAGGATCCATCGGCTGCATACAAGCCGAGGCGGAAGTATGAATTCCAAGGATATTCGACGGTTGGGACATCGAAATTCAGGGTCAGCACTCCGGCTGAATCGACGGTGACTTGGAAATAGTCCTTGTCCGTTTCGCTCATCAACTGCCCGACAGTAGTCGTGCCAAGCAACATGGCACTGGCTGTGGCGATGCTGTCGTTGGGCTCAATTTCCAAAGTCATTGCTACCAATCTGCATTTCACGTTTCCAGCTGCGGGCAGCGGATGGGCGAATTCTTCGATTACTCAAAACCAACATGAGAACGATATTGAACCTATAAACATTTACTCAGACTTTGATACAGATCCACTCTCACATTTCCTTCTAGTTGCGTGGAGGAGAAATTGCTCTGCTTACGTAGTGTTTGATGGCAATGACAGCGGCCTTCCCGCGAACGCATCTTGCTCATTAAGGTCGTTTTTCGTGGAAATGTTGCTGCAACCAGTACCGCTTCCCATCTACTGCTAGTACTTACAACCCGTGGTATTTGATTTTTAAAGTCAAGTAATACGTTTTAAATCATTGCTGTTGAGTGTCTCTGGATTGACATTAAGTGTCAATTCTTGATGCATTAAGTATTTTCAAATGAGCAATAAAAATGCTGGCAAAGTTGCTGGAAAAAACACCTCATCTGTTGCACCGGTGGGTGGTGCGGATCGAGACTGGCAGGCCTTCATCGATAAGGTCGGACAAGCGTTAGCTGCGGAACGCAAACGACTCGGCTGGTCACAGCTAACGGTTGCCGAGAAAATCGGCATAGAGCCGGAGTCCATTTCACGCATCGAAAATGGCGCGATCGCACCGACTCTCGTACGGCTTCGGCAGTTTGCGCAGATTTACGGCTGCTCTATGGAATCGCTGATCGGCAAGACCTCTGACCAAAGTCCTGATATTGCGAAGCAGCTCGCAGCAAGGCTCGAAGAGCTATCGGAAACGGACCGCGCTTTTGTGGCGGAACAAACCATGAATTTGATCGGCCATATCCAGATGTCGCGTCGCCAGAAATGATTTGCGATCCGGATAGGTTTTTGAGATTTGCTGTCGCCATTCCGCAATAGCAGCCTGGGGAAATCACTTTGTATAGCTTCTGCGGAAATCCGAAAGCAGACCGGCAAATCAGCCTCAGCGTTCGCGCGATTCACTGTTTCGGCGTACCCTGCAAATCCACAGCGTAGCTGCTGCTGCCGGGTGCTCGCTTCCAATAATGATCACGCCCAGTTGCGTAAATTGATTGCTTGGAAGCTCCTTGAAAAACTCTAGTGCTGCTACCTGGCCATCTACCCAATCGCTATCGAACGAAGACAACAAAAGCATCAACAACAGTGTTTTTTCATGCGTGATTCCCGGTATCATTATAAAAATTATCAGACTTGCAGACACCACAGACAAGTTGCATAGTGGTTGCTTCGATTTACCCACACGTCAAAGAAAAGTCATGCTCACCCACATTAAGCGCCTAATTGCCTTCGTTCTTCTTGTGCCGCTGCTCGCCTTTGGACAAACAGATACTCGTGCTGAGCTTGGCAAGTTAAGTTGGGTGAACGGCCCCGCGAAGGGCGAAATTGGCACCAAAGCCAGCATCCAAGTCCCAAAAGATTATGTGTTTTTGGGGGAGCGCGATACACGCCGCTTTATCGAGCTGATGGGCAACCCCCCTCCAGATAATCACTATCTGATCGCACCGAAATCGCTCAACTGGTTCGCAGTGTTTTCGTTTAAAGAGTCTGGGTATGTCAAAGATGATGAAACGATTGACGCCGATGCCCTGCTCAAACAGATGAAAGAAAACGATGGTCCCAGCAACGAAGAACGCAAAAAATTAGGGATGCAGCTGCTCTACACCGACGGCTGGCAAGTTGTCCCCCACTATGACAGCCAGACAAAGCGCCTGGAATGGGGCATGAGGCTACGCACCGGCGATGGTCAAATGAATGTCAACTACACCAGTCGGATTCTCGGACGATCTGGCGTAATGAGCGCAGTGTTGGTTTCAGACGTGGCCACCCTTGAACAAGATACGCGAGACTTTAAAAACGTTCTCCAAAAGTTTACTTACAACTCCGGCGAAACGTACGCCGAATTCAAGCAAGGTGACAAGGTCGCCGAGTATGGTTTGGCGGCATTGATTCTCGGTGGTGCCGCAGCTGTAGCGACCAAAAAAGGACTTTGGGCAGTATTGGGTGGGTTCTTTGCCGCCTTCTGGAAGGTGCTTGCCGCTGCCGCCGTGGCTGCAGTTGCCGGTATTGGCAGCATCTTTAAAAAGAAAAAGTGATTGGCATTTCAACTGAAGTGCAGCTATTTGTTTTGGCTGCACTCTTCTACGTATATGACTCGGCGCTGCTCCTATATGTAAACGAGGGGGCGCTGGTACCTCACCGCAGGCGGTGGGTGGTCAAGACTGGCAACAAGGGCTTTACGATTCGCGGAAAGAACCTGGTTTTCCCAGACTTGTTACTTCCCCACCGACCGGTTTTCCGTCTTTCATGGGACTATAAAAATCCCATCGCAGTCACAGCATCGAAGGTGGCTTGGGACACGGAAAAAGTCGCATATGGCCAATTCGCCCCCTTCGTTTACGGGATGGCTCTGGCCTTGTTTTTCACCTTGCCAGCGGTTCTTTTTTTTAACCGAAGTGATATAGCTTTGCTGCTATGCCTTTTGTTGATTTATCTGAATGCCATTGGCGCCGGAGTTGTGCTCTTCTCATCGAAGGATCGCCTTCAACTTTCAACAAAAAAATGCTGGTCAATTTTTCTTGAATGTGCACTTTGCCCACCGTTAACGATCAACATCGTCAGAAAAATTTCCACTCAAAGACAATTCTCAAGCTCACTGGTCGCAGCAGCCACTGTTCTCTTGAAACCTGAAAATTGGGAGGTTTTGAGGGAAGAGTTGATCGCTCAAATCGATGACGAATTGGAGACGGCAGAGGATCAGTTGAAAGAAGCGTTAAACAGAACCAAGACCATCTTGATAGGAACAGAAGGTAATGTCCGCAACTGAAATTTTCGTCATTGCCTTCGGTCTGTTCTTGGGCTACTGGGTTGTGTCGAAATTGGTCTCTTCAAAGATAACTGAGACGCAAGACGGTAGCAACGAGGGGACCACAAACAAAGCTTCTCACTCCCCAAAGCCCCCCGAAGAACCAGAGTGGTTTGAAATTCTGAAAGTCAACAGTAACGCCTCGGTTGACGAAATTCAAATTGCATACAAATCTCTGATCCGGCAATACCATCCTGACAAGGTGGCGACGTTGGGCGAAGAATTGAAAGAGCTTGCTGAAGAAAAGTCTAAAGCGATCAATGTGGCCTACCAAGCTGGCTTGAGAGCACGCGGGCGTTGATGTGAAGACACTTTTATTGCTACTGTCAGCGGGGAAACTCGGGAAATTTTTGCTTTCCGCTGGGAGCATGCTGATTTCAATCGGCACTTACACCCTGCTGTATGGATGGCGCTATGCCGTGGGGTTTGTGGGCCTTCTTTTTGTTCATGAACTGGGTCATTATTTGGCCGCGCAACAACGGGGATTAAATGTAGGCCTTCCCACCTTCATCCCGTTCGTTGGGGCATGGATTGAATTGAAAGAGCAACCAATGAACGCTGAGACTGAGGCGTTCGTTGGCTTAGCCGGACCTATGCTTGGCAGTGCTGCCGCTTTTGCTCTTTACCTCATTGCGCAGGAAACCAGTAGCGACATGGTTCTTGCTCTTGCCTATGCGGGGTTCATATTGAATTTGTTCAACTTGATTCCAATGTCCCCGTTGGATGGTGGACGCATTGTCGGAGTCATTTCCCCCAAAATATGGTTCGTTGGAATCCCCATCTTGGTGGGTGTGTTTTTTTGGCGCCCAAGCCCGATGCTCTTGATCGTGGCATTGCTGGCAGCCCCGCACCTCTGGGCGGCATATCAAAACAGAAATAATATCAATCCCGATTATTACAACGCTGATTCAACCACTCGATTCAAATACGGTTTTCAGTATCTGGCCCTCACGTTGTTCTTGGCTGTCTCTTCGTATGAAACTCACGAAGCTCTTGCAATCGTACGTGGTCACGTATGATCCGAATCGGCAAAAACCCAGTTGATCAACAACTAAAACTCGATATGGCGATGATTTATTACTGAAGCAGGGCGGTGACGTCGATGCAGCCAAGGGCTTTGAGGAATTCGCGGCGATTCATCAAGTGGCCCTCCCAGGTTGATGTGTATCAGTCGTACCTGCCACATCTATGTCGTCGGTCTCGAATTTTCCTGCCGCAAGTTCATTTATACGAAATTCTGCACATTCTCCGACTAGAGTACAGAACATGCCTATACAAGATTGGGCAGGTAAAAGGTACTACGCCTGAAGATGTCCACTAACGAGATCAAATTTTTTCGATCAAGGCAATGGCTTTGGCCGCGACCAATTTCAGACTCGAGGTGTCATCGCCCATCTTCTCGCGCAATATAGCCAACGTTTTGTCCTTATTGGAAGAAAACTGGAAGGCGACCACAAATGCTCTCGCTGCCTCTTCTTCTTTTCCCTTGATCGCATAAATCTCAGCAAGATTGGCCCAAGCGGAAGATCTCCCCGGGTTGTTCATCAACAATTCGCCGGCTACAGTTTCAGCCTCATCTAGCTTGCCTGCCTTAATCATCGCATAGACATAATTATTTTTTACCTCAATGTCAGATGGGTCGGCATCCAAACCCTGATGGAAAAGCTCGACGGCCTCATCAAATCGATCAGAACGGAAAAGCGCCAGAGCCTGTTCATTCAACTTGCGTGCCGATTTTCTATCCCCGGGGGCAGGCTTGGGGAGATTTTCGAGCTGATTTTTTAACTCTGTCAGGCGAAATGAGCTTGATGCACTGGCCAGCATTGCCGCGAGTAGTGGGCGCGCTTCAGCGGGTGCAATGACATCTTTAAATTCGACCGAATCGCCGGCTGGTTTCGCACTTACTGCATCTGGCTCGGTTGTAGCCACTGAAGTGCTCGGTGCCGCAGGTGCTGCGACGACTACTGGTGCGACGGTCTGATTCTGAGTGGATGCTTGAGCTGGTTCTTGATTCTTGTCGGAGCCGCGAAAGAAAATCGCTGCGATGATGACAACCATCAGAGCACCCACAACCATAAGTGCTTTCTTAATCACAGGCTTATCGTCTTTCTCGGCCGATATTGTGCCGGACGAGACAGCTGTAACCCCAGACTTTGCTAGCAGTGACTTGAATTCCTTGCCGAGAGATGAATCGTATTTTTCTAACTCTCGCTCAATCAATTCTTTGCGCTGATTGTGGACGTGAAGCAGGGTCTTTCCGAATTCATGCTTGAAGTCAGCCACTATCTTTTCATTACCGATGGCCTTGATCAACTCAAACGATTTTGCGTAAGCAAAGACGGCGGACACAGCAACCAGATCGAGATTTGAATCAGCCATTTGAATGGCATCACGAAGAATACCCAAGCCGGTCGCGGCTTCGCTAGCAGCCATCTTGCGCGCAGAAGAATCTCCACCGAATGCGAAGAATTTTTTCATCGCTGTATCGATGTAGTAGGCCGAAGCCTCTACAGATGCCTGCAGAAATTTGCCGCCCACAAGCACAACACCGTTGTCCAGCACTTCCGAACTATTGGCAAGAGATTTTGCCTTGTGTAGTGCTTGGCGGGCAATTCCAACATTTCTCTCATAGTTCGACGGTTTGACAAGGGCTGCTTTGCAATACGCCAAATAAACCCATGCATCGGGGTTATTGGGATCTTCTGTAACAGCGGTCTCGAATTGTTTCTCGGCCGAGACGATGTCATTGCCCTGAACCGCAACGAGGCCTAAATGGAAAGATTTACTATTGGCTTCAGCCGAGGCTTTCTGTGCGGCTAGATTCTGAAGATATTTCTCATCGACATTTTTGGTGCCACAGAATTCGCAAACAAACGACAGTTGATCAGCCGCGTTCGATTGTGCGCCACAAGATTTACACTTCACGCTCATGAGATGTTTCCTAAATTAAAAATGTCGATGAAGTGTGGTTCACATTGGCTTACGGAACACTAGTTGATAGATGCTGAAGTTGGCATCATCGCCTCCCATGCCGAATAACTTCAAAATTCCATCAAGGCAACCAGCTTTGATCGTGACATCAAATTTGTACTGACCTTGAAGTTCCCAGCCATCTCGCGCGTGCTCCTGTAATGCGATCTCAAGTTGCGCGGCCACTTTTTTGGAGGCAATTCCTTTTCTCACATCAGCTGTAGTGACATTGGCTTCAAAGTTTGTAACTTTATATTGGTATTCCATGCACACCTCATTTTAGTAAAACCGTTGGAACGGGATCGTAGCCGCCGTCGAATTTAGATGCATTACACCTGCAGATGCGCTTAGCACCTAGAAGTCCTCCTTTCCAGAGTCCATGCCGGCAGATAGCCTTGAGCATGTATTTGGAACATGTGGGCGAATAAATGCATTGCACAGACATGTTCATGATAAACAGCGAGTCCGATTTTCTATACGAGACGATAAGCAGCATCACCCATCGCTTAAGGGCTCTCATCTTTTCGTCCTATGCAGGGTCAACATTGATTGTCGTAATGCCAGCGTCGCGCGGACCTTTGTCGCGAACGCCTCGATACTGACTTGATCAACTGATCGTCCGTGGGCAATCAGTTCATTGACTAGATTAGTAATCGACTGGTCCTCGGAAGCAACAATGTCCCCCGTACTGGACGGAGCATAGTTGATCTCTTCAATGATTTGCTGAACTAGCTTGCGCCCCTCAAGGGATTCTATCTGTGGTGCGTACGCTTCAAGCACACCTTTGTAATCAAGCCGCTGCCGATCTGCCAATGTCGATCGGGCGCTTTTGTTTACGATATGGCCGCCGATTTTCACGTATATGAACAACAATAAGAGGTTGGCAAAGCCAACCACCATCATGGCGTAGCTGATCTGTTCGTAACCTAATATGCTAACGATAAAGGTAGCGCCATTCCACGCGAACAACATCATTAAGTAAACGGCCACAGGGCCGATAGCCGCAAAAATCGCGGCATCAGTTTCTATAGTCTCGTTTGGAAGGGCGAATGTTGGATGAAGCATCAGACTTGTGGCGCCAATAAGCATTACGAACGCCGCAATTGAGGCATAGCTCCACAAAGCTATCGGTACAAGGATATACCCGACCCCGCCCAATGCTAGGGCAATAATGAGCGAGGCCAACGACAGGAGTCTGTTGATCTTCATTGGCCGTTAAGGATTTTGGTTTTCTCAATCTGAAACTCTTCTTCGGAAAGAATGCCCGAGTTCTTCAATTCGGAAAGATCTTTCAGAAGTTTGATTTTGTCCGTCATGTTTGCCGCTGTCGCCTGACTGGAAGCGGTCGGAGGCACTGCCGGATTCAATTGCCCGGCCATCTGACCAAGCATAGCGCCCATAGGCACGCCGATGGCGGATCCCATGCCAAGACCCATTCCGGCCCCCATGACGGTTGCTGCCGTTCCCTCGTTGCTTGCTGCCGCCTGCATCACGTCAAAGCTTCTTTCTTGCTGATAATTGAAGCCGACAATTCCCATTTCCGCTCGCTTTGCGAGAGCCTGCTTGAGCTTCGATACGGCGTCATCATCCTCCGGGACATTGATGGAATGGATATTGAATTGTGTGAGTTCAACACCAAATTCTTGAATTTCCTCATTCAGCTTTGACTTTATCTCTTTCGATAGGCTGTCGAGATGTGCCGAAATCTCAAGCACAGAAATTCCTGCCCGGACGATAGTAGTTGCTATCTCATTCTTTATTTTCGTGATGAATGCGCCCCGAAAATAGTCGGCGAGAGTGCCAGTGTCGAATGAGGTCAGCGTGCCTACTAACCTCAATAGAAAGCGCTTTGAATCTGCAATTCTCACGCCATATTGTCCAAAGGCGCGAACTGGGAGCATGATTTGGTACTTGGGATCCTGAAGCTGGATGGGATCTGGTGTTCCCCATTTGATGTCAAGGTTGACGACCTTGTTTACAAACCAGACTTCCGCAGTAAATGGAGACTTTCCACCGAAAGGAAGGCCCATAAGACCACGGATCAGGGGAATATTCTCCGTAGACAAAGTATGCCGACCTGCACCGAAGGGCCCATCGTAAACACCTTGCTTAACAAGAAAAGCTTCTTGGGATTCGTTGACAACCAGCTGTGTCCAAGTAGACAACTCCTGCTCGTCAAACTTCCACGCCAAGGTATCTGGATTTCCATCCCATTTAACAAAATCAATTACCGGCATGTGAACCCTTTCTGGTCTGCGGTAGACCTTTATTCAATAAAATTGTACACCTAAAAAATATAACTAATTGCCGTTTGGAATTTTTCTCTAGCTTGAAGTGATGGAATCCAAATTTTCCTTGGATGGGTGGTTTACACGTTCACCAATTAATCTGTGGCACGGGCTGCTGGAACGGGGATTGGCGGCTGCGCGCAATTGGCACGTGATCCGGGTTGGGGATCGAGCAGGAGCGCAGAACCCCTGCTTGCACAACCGATTGGTCATCGCTAATTACGGCGACATGAGCCAGCGAATTACCCGCGTCGCCGTTCCTCCAAAATCTCATTCAAGATTTTCAGCGCCTTCGCGCCTGACATTCGTGGGCGGAAGAATGTGCTGCTAGGTACAGGCAGCCCGGCGTCCTTATGCATCAATCGAAGCACCAAAGCGTAAAGGTTCAGGCGCTCGGCGATCTTTCTGGATGTGGCTGAGAATTTGCCGTGCGTCGGCTTCCGGCCGGCCCTGCCGCCATGAAATCGGCAGCGTCCACCGTTGCCGGTGCCAGGATTTTTGCACGGCTGGCCCGTCTGCCGGCTGGTTGCGCCACAGCGTGGTAATGCGGCCAGAGCGGCCCTGGCGGCTCTCATTTCCTTATCCATGGCATTTCCCTCCTTTCTTGCGAAGTCGCGCCAGAGGGGCGCTGTAAAGGTACCTGCAACCCATGCGCGTAATACATAATCCCATCCCCATTTGTAGCCATCTGGTTGTGGCCAAACACGACTAAATGAATTCACCCTGCTGCTACGTGACAACGTGACACCCCCTAAAGGGGTGTGTCACTGTTTGTCACGCTGGCTCGACAGACAGCACACCGGACATGTCCGGCGTTTGTCACGGTTATGTCACGTTCTCCGCCAACGCTTGGAAGAAGTCATCGTGCTCCGGTTCGGAAATGAAATACACATCGTCCAACACTCGCAAAACCCCGGCATTGACCAGTTCATTTCGCGCTCGGTTGAATGCCTGCCTTTTAGCGTCAGGCTTATCAGCCGGACTGGCTCGGTTGTAGATCGGGCGCCAGGTATCAATGTGCACGCCGGTAATACCGTCAGAACTAGCGACTGGCCGCGCCGAGATTGCTTCGCGAAGCGTGGACAGGGCGAGGCGATGGGCGGGAGTGAGCGGCTTCTTGCGCGGCAGGTGCTGAGCAGGCAGTACGGCGCAGGAAGTGATCTTTTCCAGGTAGTCGTCGATCCCGAGATCTATGTCAACGAGCGTGAAAGCAAAGCTTGAACCGTCAGCGTCATCCTTGGATTTTTCAACCTTCCAGCTACGTTGCCCTTTTTCCCGGCGAACCTCGATTACCGCATCGGCGGCCGCAAAGAGTGAGCTATGGCCGCGTGGTCCTTTGTTGTCGGCTTTCCCGCTATGCGCAACCAGTAGCACCAGCCCACCTGTTAGCTGTTGTAGTCGCCCGGCCGCGTCGATAACCTCACTCATTTCCTTGCCAGAGTTTTCATCCATGCCAGGTACGGCGCGAGCGAGGGTGTCGAGAACGACCATGCCGCCGGTTCCGCCAGCGGCACCAATGGCTGCCGCCAGTTGTTCCACCACTCCTAGTGCCCGTAGGTCTAGTGGTTGTGCCACAAATCGCAGCCGTTCAGGTGCTGGCATCTCATGGTGAACTGACCAAGCCTGTACGCGTTTGGTCATTCCATTCTCGCCCTCGAGCACACAATACGTCACCGGTCGGGCTTCGACCTTGAAGCCAAACCACGCAAGACTATTGCCAGCGATTGCCGCTGCGAGATCAAGGGTAAGGAAGCTTTTCCCCGCGCCGCTCTGACCGTAGAGCACGGCCAGCCCGTTTTCCGGTAGCAGGTGTCTCACGATCCAGCGCATAGGCCTTTGCAGAGCTAGTTCCTCGGCTGTGAGTAGCTTGAACACGCATGTCGCAGTCGTCGGAGAGTTTGTATAAATGGCCGAGCCACCTTGGTACCGACGGATTGCTGAGCTTTCTTGGCGTTGCGCCATTGTCTTCGCCAGCAAAGTGGCGAGCGTGACCGCGCCAGCGCCACTGAAGCGCTGTCGGGAGAAGCTGTTCCACTTTCGCGCGCAATCGCCTTCGATGTACTTGTCCGAGCCGCGTGACCAGCCATCCCAGGCGTCGAGCCAGTCTGCGTCACCGCCGCTCTGCTGATGCATGGCCATGCCAACCTGTAACCAGTCACTGTAGCCGCACTCAGGGGTCAGATGTGGCAGAACCTCATCGATAACTCGTTCCAGCGACCACCCCTCGAGCGGTGGTTTGTAGTGCTCGAGCGCGGCGGCGCCGCCTGTCGCAGGCGAAGGTCCCAATCTGATCTGGTCATTGAAATACTTCTGAACGAACCAGCCAATGTCCTGATCGGCCGTCGGCAGCGCGTTGTGGCCGTTGATGCGGTAGCCAGTGACGGTGAAGTAGCGGCCGGTTGGGTAGAGCTCAATGCCCCGATCCTTGCTCGCACGGGCGCGGTCGAGCTGGCCGCGGGTGAACACCTTGATACCGGTGCCGGAGGGCGACACTTCGGCATAGCCGTCGACGTTCTCCAGCAACTCCTCGGCCAGTTTGGTTAGCTCACCGGTGGCAGGGTCTCGGCAGTCGTCGAGGTCGATTCCGAAAAGGCCATCGTCATCGGCAAAGGCAAAACCGATGCCGTCGAACGGAATGTCCCCGAAGAGCAGCGCGTCAGCGGCATCGTCATAGCTGCACCAGGTTTTCGGATCGTTCGACTTGGCCGGGCGGCCGTCAGTCTGGAACGGCACCTTGGCCCAGTTGATGGTGCCGTCGGGTTTTTTCTTGGCCACGTATCGCCAGAGCAGCCACTGTGGGCGCGCGCGGAGGTCGGCGGGAATGTTGAGGGTTTGTACCGGAAGGGCGGTTGGTTTAACTGTCATACCCGACCTCCGAAGCGTAGCGACATCCACTCATCGAGGTTAATCAGCCCAAGACCGTCGGGATGTACGACGCCCTCGGGCGTCTGCAAATCCCAATCCCCAATGGCGCTTGCCGGTCCTCGAGGCATGATCGGCTGCGGCGCATCAGATTCCTCGTCGAGGATCCACGCGATGACAGGCAGCCGCCAAAACGTCCTGAGCTCGAATACTTTCACGCTAAGCACGAAGTAGCCTGGCTCTGCTGGAACGCACCACGACCGCATCTCGGCGTCAGGCGCTAGCAGCGTGTATCGCGCGATATGGTTTGGTCGCCTTGGATCAGATTGGTCCGTTACCCAAGTTGTCGCGATCCGAAAACCCTCATTGCGTAGTGCTTCGATTTTTTCGGAGATGCGATCAATACCAAGCAGGGCGTGAGCCTGCGGGATCGTGATCGCTCCTCGGCTGCGGAGATGTTCTAGAAGAAGGTCGCGTTGCGCAGTTGCCTTGTTCAAGGCACACTTGCGTCGTTGTTGCACCTTGCGGCCGCCACCTTGCTTAGGGGTATGGGCGGCCGCACTCATTTAGCGCCCCCGCTGGTCAGCAGGTCGGCAATTTGACTCACCGGCCAAAGGAGCCGATTCCCGAATTTCGTAGGCCGAATGCCAAATGCTTCGCCAGTTTGGCAGTAGTTTTTTCGGATTGTCTGACTGGCCCGTGTAATGGATCGCGCAAACTCATCGGTAGTGATGTAATCGCGACCAGCGGCGATTTCGGCGAGTGCTGGCGGCAGTCCGTTTCGGTAGGTTTCGCAAGTTTTCATTGTCGTCCTTCGTGTTGATGACGGCCAGAAAACTACACATGGAAACCTTTACAACCCGTTATGGAAACCTCAGATTAGAGCATTAATGCGGACTTTGAGGCGATTTGCGAAACCTAGCTAAGAAACCTAATTTTTAGGTTTCCAGTTGAGGCCATCGATATATTCGGCTTTCCTAGGGGCAGCTAGAGTTTTCGCATCCCGCAGTTTCCTTCTTATGAATTGTGGGGTGCAGCCATAAAGTGCCGCGAGCTTTACAGCACTCATACCGGGCTGTCTTGACTCGTCCAGTAGTTGCAGCTTTGTACGGTCGTCCCACTTTCGTCGAAATTTTCGCGTAAGCGATTCGGCTTGGTTTCCACTCGCGACTTCAGGCGGGATGGCAACAGTGTCGGCGAACACAGCTTCCCATGAGACAACCCACGGATGAACGTGCAGATCGCGATCGCGTGCGTAATCAATCCAGTCACGCAGGCGCCTACGCTGTGAATGATCAGCGTTTTCAAAAATGTTCTTGAGACGCTCGAAGTCAACTGGCCCTATACCGGCACCAGTGTCCGACTCTGCAGATTCCACGGCAGTATTCTTGCGATTGGGGTTTTGCCCTGCCAGAAGTAGCGCGGCCTGAATAGGTGTGACAGCCTGTGCACTCCACCACGTAGAGGCGTCAAGGTAGACGTCCCACCACTCGGCGCTTTCGTCAATTACCTCAGACACTTGCGCTTCCGTTCCGCTTAGCTAGCGCGTCTGTAAGCGCCTTCTGCTCGAAGAGCATCTTTACCTTGGCGAGCAGGCGTCTTGCACCCATGTGTGCTGCTCCTAAGTTTTAGTGCCTATTGTCAGGTGGGCAAGACGTGCCAGCTTCTTGTCCGCCACTATTGCCTGTAGCCGTCAGGCGGCCGGTACTGATCTTAATCCAGGGCTTGTTTCTACCGCATTAAATGCGATCCCAGCCTGCTCAAGAATCCAGCATTCAATCTTGTCGTGCCACATCCGCAGCAGATCCAAGGGGCGACGAATGTAATTCTGTTCACGCACTCCCTGTGGAGCATGACCTTGGATCTGCGCTGCAATGCCAGCAGGCGTTTCAGTCCATTCGCTCAATGTCGCAAAGCTGCGGCGCAGCCCGTGCAGTGAAACATCTAAGCCAGCGATAGCGCACGCTTTGCGGTGCGCGATGCTTGGTTCAGTCAGCCTGCCCGATTCAGCTGCTGGGCTGCTGAACACCCACTCATTTCGGCGCGGCAAAGACGCCAACAAAACCGAGACATAGGGTGTGAGCGGCACCATACGGAACTCTTCAATCTTGTCGCAAAGCTTCAGACTACGCCACTGGAAATCGACATCCCCCCATCTCAACCGAGCGAGTTCTTCCCGGCGAGCACCAGTCAGCAGCAAAACCTGTAGATAAGCTCGAATGACTGGGTTGCCAATCTGACGAACAGCTGCAAACCATGCCGGCAGTTGTTCCCGCTGGAGTACATCGTTTTTCTTTGCGGGTTTGCCCAGCCGCTCCCTGACTTTCTTGCTCTGCGCGGCTTCAGGTGGACAAATTCCTGCGTAGTCAGGATGAGTAGCACACCAGAAAAGACACGCCTTCAAAAGCCGAAGCGCAAGTCGAGCGCGTGTAGGCCGCACTTTACCCTCGGTCTTTGCCCACGTTTCGATGCGATCAGCCGTCAACTCAACCAGCCGTGCCCCTGCCAACGATGCCAGCGGCCCGGGTTCTGTCAGCTTGGGGCTACGTTTTCGCGGCTCTCCTCCAGCTTGAATGATGCGGGCATGGTCTCTCTTGTGAAGGTCGGACCAGTGTAGTGAACGATCGGTGCAATAGGATTCCCACACTTGCCGAAGTGTGACGGACTCTCTGTATTCTTTAGCTTGCTTGGCTGCAGCTTCCGCAACCTTTACATCACGTAACGCCTGTTCAGCAGCCAGTGCGTCTGCACGTACTTGGCGCGGGTCTTTGCCTGAGTCGACGAACACCTTCAGCCGGCGCGCTTCTGCTCTAGCTTGGTCAATGCTCCAAGTTTTAGGGCTACCAATCGTGACGCGGAAAGCCCGCCCATTTAACCGGCTCTGGAATACGTAAGCCTTTCCGCCACTGTCGGCAGTACGAAGCCCCAAGCCTAGCGCCTCAGTGTCCCAGATGAACGACTGGCTCTTGCCTGCATCGCATTCGTGAGCAGCAATGCGTCCGGCGGTGAGTTTGACTTTTGACATTGCCAGCCCCTTGAGCGGGTTCCGTGTAAGCGATGTGTAATCGCTTTTGGAGTATATCAAGCAACAAGATTCAACTCAACGCGAGGACAAAAATTACATAAGTCTTTGTTTTTTATTGATTACACAGATTATTGCAACATCAGTCAACACAGAGAAATGACAAAATTTGAGGATTGAAAATCCTTGTGTCGGTGGTTCGATTCCGCCCCGGGCCACCAAAGTTTCAGCAAAGCCCTCGTTAGCGATAACGGGGGCTTTTTGCTTCTGGGCGATGGGTTTGTAGTGGTCGAGCGTCCAGTTGCGGGACGGTTTGAGCGCCTTCCTTGAACCGGTCCTTCATATTATGTGCAACGGCGTGCCAAGAATGCCCTTTAAGCAAACTTTTACGTAGGATCGTGCTAATATTTTTATCCAAATTTATTCCACGGTGCTTCACCGAAGCCACTTGAATATATACGGGAGACGGTTTTGCCTCATTCAGCGGAAGCATCAGCAGCCACGCCCAGGCGACGTCAGCTTGATGCTGAGGGTGATTACACCCAAACCCTGCTGAACTCACTAACGCTCGAACAAATTCGTGAGGCTGTCTATCGGCTGGCGCCGACGAAAAAAATTGCTCTTCGGTCACACTCAGATTCTCTTGAGGCGCTTGTTGCGACAGGAGCAACCACTCAGGCTGTTCAGACAATGCTCTTGGAAGTCGAGGGAGGCCACCCCTTTAAGCACTGCCTCATGCTTCGGCTGGATTCTCATGTCCAAGAATTAAACGTGCTCAAGAGTGGCAGCATTTATCGAAGCGGCGAATTTCAGTTCACACTATCTCACATCAGTGAGAATTCCCCCCCATCTTTGACCTTCGAGCACAACGTTGAATTTACCGAATGGGTGAATGTCGACAAAGACCATCGGGTGCGCCGAAAAGTTATTACTCGCCAGCCAATAATAATACGGATTCAGTCAGAGAGAAATCTTCTGACTATTAGCTATCCAGGGTTCACGCATACGAATCTGACTGGCACTGGTTGGAACGGATACGAGAATGTCGTCCAAAATCTTCTTAATATCCTCACAAACGAACTCGGCTGGAATTTGAAAATTCTGCCGATTAAGGACGCGCTGAAATTCTTTATTGAGGGGGCTAATCGCCGGGTTATTCAGGTCAAGGCGGATGTGGACACACCCATGGCCCGATTCGATGTGAGCGCAAAAGGCCGATCAATCAACATTGAGGAAGCGATGGCCTCTTTTCTTTCTGCTCACCTGCCTGGTGTAGAAGAAGAAACTCTGCGTGCTGCTTCTAAAAAGGCGTTTAGTAGCGCCATTGCGAATTCAATTGTTCTGTATTGGCTCCAAGAGGGTCTGTTTACGCGGCTGCGCTTCTGGGATATTGGAACTGAACTGCACTTCGTTTGGAACAACGAATCTGCCACATATAGAGTGGTTGATGAGATTACGTACACGCTAAGCGATGCTTGCCGTGCACTCTCTGGATTGAAATCCGAAGCTAAAAATCTCTTGGAGTGGATTGTTAAGCAAGAGCCGTTGAACTTGATCACCCCCGGAGATATGTCACAAAGGTTCTCGCTTGTCCCTGGAGAAGCTCGCTCTACGCTATTAACCGCCATGAAGGCCGGTCTCGTCGAACCGGTCTACCGTTTAGCAAGTACCGAGTTGTTAGAGGAGATTCAAAACGAGTGGTCGCCTGATCTCAGCCGGTTTAGGCAACAGTTCACCACAAGCTCAGGCGTCAAGATTGATGGCACCAATCCAGAAAATCTCGAGGTTGCGTTTCGCCGAGTCGCCTCAGTAACGGAGCGGGCGTAATGACATATGGAATGAATGAGTTCTTGCGCGATCTTGTAGATAAAGACATTTCGCCGAACGATCAAATATATGACTATCTCTCAAAAACAGACATTCCACGTCTGAAAACATTGTTGGCAAGACTAGATCAAGTTCGAGCCGTAAGTCCCGGCGAGTTAGCGAAGAAGCGCCCTAGGCGTCACAAGTACGCAGGGAAAAGGTCAATACAAGGACAGCAGTCGCGGCTTCTGGGTAAATTACTCGAACAAGTGATGTTGGTGCTATTGAGAGGCTGCAATGGCATTGGAGTCGGAGCCAACCTTCGCAGCACCACATCCGAGATCGATTTCATGGTACAAGTCGGTCCGACCGCACTTGTGATCCCCATATTCAAATCTGCCGCCACACACTTGATAGGCGAGGCGAAATGCTACTCGTCGGGATTCAAGTCAGAGTGGGTAAACGAACTTGTGGGATTGATGCAATTGCACAGTACTACTCACAGCATCTTGTTTACAGCCTCACCCTCCAAAATCTTGCGCGCAGACCATCGTCATACAATTCAGTTGCACGGAGCAAAAGGGGATCGCGTTGTCCCATTCGGTCTTGCGCAAGTAAAAGAGATTGCCGCCGGCAAGAATTTCCTAAAAGTCCTCTCGGATCAATACATCCGAGTGCTTAACGCAACAAGTGACTTAGCTATCTGAGCAAACAAGCGTTTACCAGTTCACAAGCTCCGCATAGCGGATACCGGTCACGGTTGGGTCGGCCAGATAGATCCGAATTGATTTTCCAAGTGCCATGGCCATACCGTTGAAGACAGTGGCCACAACGATACTACATTTATAAGCATCCTCGGCCGAGATTTGCTAATGGGACAACTTTGGGCCCAAAGCGTCTAGTTGCTGGACGGTGACCAGCTCAAGGATTCCTGCTCCCTGAGCTCAAACACATCGCCATCCAACTACGAACTAAATCTTGGCGGATATCCTTTGATCTGCTCAAGGTATGAACGAAGCGAATGTATTGATTGGTCTTCACTTTCGGCCCACCATTCGGCTGGCCCCGCGACTTCTTCCTTGGTAGGAAACAATCCATTGCATTCCTAACTGCGAGGACGTAGCTTCAGAAAAGAAGTGCCCCCATCGCATTTGACAGTGAATCACACTCCCATTTGGTAGGCTCACGCTGTTCACTCGCGATCTGGTTAAGCACCCCTTCGATTACGCTCTCCGCAATCAACTTCTTCTCTGCGGCACCTAGAACTAGGTGGGGCCATCCTTTTGGAAACAAATCTAATGTGCTTGAGTTGTTCATAATTATCAATCACATCCTTTCCTCCGAAACGCTGTTCCGTTATCGCAACAAGATAGACAGATGGTAAGGTTGGGTATAGATTTTGAATTTATGTTGACGGAATGCAATGAGCAATATCATGACATATTTGCATCGCCCAAGGAGTGATCGACTCAAGCGCAATTCTCAAACAAACATTTCGGCACAGAATCCCTTTAAATCATATGCCATTACACTCTAAGGTAACAGTCGAAAAATAATTCGAGTTCAAGGCTCACATGTTACGGAACTAATAGTAGTGAGTTGGTGAGAGGATGAGTCAAAGCAATAGCTGCCCCCCATGAACCCCAATCATTACTTTAATGATTAAGAAGTAGTGCTAAATTTTTTATGATTAAAAATATTATTATTTTTCCATTTTTTTTCATCTTGTTTGGATGCGCCTCAAATGGAGTCGCCGATTTTAGATCCATCGGCATAAATGAGAAGGTAGTAAAAGAGCCACTGGCAAGTAACGGATATCAGGGTGTCTTAGTAGAAATTTCCTCGTCAAGCGATAAGGAATTAAATGATCGTGCCTTAGAAATTTGCCGTTCACGAGGCGGCCTCAAATCTTATCCAAGTTACACTCATACTGCACCAATCGGCTGGAAATTCTACCAGTACGCTTGTAATGGATTAGCTTCAGTTACACCGAAACACACATTACCAGTTCACTCCTCACCAGCTGTACAAAAGCCGATCGAATTACAGCCTGCAGCACCTTTGTTTGATGTTGATGAGGCAAAGAAAAAATGTGCAGATTTAGGATTTACGCCAAATACTGAAGGATTTGGAAAATGCGTCCTGCGATTAACAAAATAAATTTTTTATTTTTAAATTTTTTGTTTGCAGTGTTTCCTACAAGTTTATCGTGCAAAGATTTGTCGAACTTTGAATCAACTTGCAAAGAGATAGGGTTCAAACCAAAAACCGAAGCATTTGGAGAATGCGTTCTTGAATTGATCGAAAGAGAACAAAGTAAGACTTCCTCATCGAGTTATGACCCAGACACACAAACTTGCTTGAGCTATGGTTTTAAGCCTCAAACCCAAGGATTTGCAGAGTGCAAATTTAAACTCGACATGGCAAAGCAAGAAAGTGCTCGAGCTCAAGAAAAATATGAACGCGAACAAGAGGACTACGAAAGGCAAGTTGCAGAAATCGAGCGTGCCCGAGAAAGAGAACGAGGACTTAGAATGATGGAATACGGAACACGATTACTCGGTGGCCAAAGTCCAATTGATGCTGCACTTAGTATTGGCACAGGAAGACCTGTCGCGCCTGCCGCACCTGACCCAATTAGTCAAACAATTACGACCCCTGGTGGACGAATCATTCATTGCACAACAATGGGATCCATGACTAATTGTCACTAACACACATCGAACAAAATATTTACAAGCCCATTTAAATAATCACGAACGCTTAATCATAAAAATTTTAACAAAAATGACTGATCCACTTGAGACAAAAATCGTATCACTGCAGTTTGCATTGTTTTTTAGAGATATCGTTGATCGACCTGATGTTGAATTTAACGATATTAATATGAACATGATGAATATTTTTGATGCGATACCATCAATCATCCCGATTCCTCGTGAATTACCGGCTGAAGTTCCGATAGTTACCCAAAGATCAGATTCAAATAATTACATTTGCAATATCGCCCGATCCAGGATTGACCTTCACTATCAACGCATTAACAATGATTCATCTAACATTAAAATATTAAATGACTTTAATTCAAAAATTCTTGGATTAATATCTTACGTACTCAAAAAACGTCCTGTTGTCCGTTTTGGCATGATCTGCCGCTACTTTCACTCCACTCAAACGCCCATACAAGATATCCGCAGCAAATATTTTCGATCAACAATCGGGAATGTTGAGGAACTGAGCTTGCGTTATAACAACAAATCTAAATTTTTCGAATGGGAAATGAATGACATAGTCGAAATATCGGCAGCCACCCAATTAACAGACATAGGAAATACTAGCGGGATCTTAGTTCAGCGGGATATAAATAATAATCCGATATCAGACAGAATTATTTCAGAGTCTGATCTACATGAAATATCGAAATATTATTCTAAAAATCTTAGTGAAAAAAACATTAAAGGGCTCTTGAAATGAGCCACCAAAATTCTTCTAGTTCTGGCACCTCTACCGTTCCGACGCATTCACAGTCGTCTTCGGCTACTGTTCCGTTAGCAGAAACATTTACCGCTCAGTCACTACCGCCAACCCATTTAGAACATAGAAGTAATAATGGATTCAATTCAATCCTTGGACATTTGGCACAATGGGCAGTGCCACTTGTTAGCATGATTTTGACGGGAGTCATTGGTTATTTCTCTTCGCTACTTCAGCTGAAAGATGAAATTAACGATAACAGGACTAAAATTTCGGTAATCCAAAAGGAGATTGAGCACGTTCGCGAAGATGTCAAACGCATGGAGAACGATGTTTCTAAAATCCCAGCCATGAACTCCGACCTTGCCGTCATGCGCACGAGGCTAGATATTTCTGATGGCAAACGCAAATAGTTTACGTGATTTCTCATTGAACCCACGGATTGTAGTGATTCAATTTAACGATAAAATTGTTAAATTTTTTTAAGGAGAAAATTATTAATTTGAATTTAAATTCCTCCCCAAAAAAACATAAATTTTAAAATCTGTCGCCCATCCCCTCAAGCACCTGCAAAATACAAGCGTCCCGTAACTAGACGCTGCACTTGCGAAATCTCAACGCACTTTTCAACACAGCTTCACAACCCGTTGAAGTAACGGCACCTCAGGCTGACCAGACAGCCACTCTCTTCAAGCGGCCGCGCAGCAGTAACTGGCAAGTTCGATTCAAACTGCCATCGGGCGGCTGGCACGCAGCGAGTACTGGCCGCGCCGACTTGGCGTCTGCCGAACACGCTGGCCTCGAAATTCAACAGCATGTGCTGTCACAGTTAGCCGCTGGGGAATCTATATCCAAGAAGACTTTCGGTGCTGTCGCCCAAGAAGAGATCGCGGCTATGCAACGGGCATTGGACAATCATCGAGCGCCAACAACGTTCAGGGACTATATCTTTGCGATCAACAAGTACCTGATCCCCTTCTTTGGTCGGTTGCCTATTGCCAGTATTCGCGACGAGACCATTGAAGACTTCGCTGCTTGGCGTACGTCGAAGATGGGGCGCGAACCCAAAGCCAGCACGATGCGTAATCACGCCAGTGGTGGCACCCGTTGAATACACCAATCACCGACGATGTGATCGATCCTACCGAGTTCTTCGATACTGAACGCCATGGGCTACCGTTTGATGTGAATGTTTGTGCAAGGGGAGCGGCGGCTGAGATGTGCTGAAATTTCCTCGCATAGCGTCCAGGTACGGGACGGTGGTGACTGCTGGCTAATATCCGCGAGAGTCGTCAAAAATTACCAAAGATCAACGATTAAGGGGAGGCTCCCGTCTATGATGAAGCATTAATCTTTGAATATCTCCACAGACATGAATGCCAAACACAGCACAGTAACGCGAATAATTCATTGGCTTACCGCTTTGTTGGTGATTGCCGCGTTCGTACTCGGCCCTGAAGATCTCGAAGAAATGGATAACCCGGGCGTTGATTGGGGTGTTCAAGCACATGAAACCCTTGGACTTGTCGTAATAGGGCTGACAGTTCTACGAATTATCTGGATGCTTATCTGTAAGAAGCCGGAAGAAATTCCCATGTCACGAGCCATGCAGATTGCTTCCAAATCCGTTCAAGGCGCACTTTACTTACTATTGCTGGCTGTTCCTGCGACAGCAGTCCTAGGAATTTGGCTCGAAGGCGATTCCTTGGCACTTATCCAAAATATCGCTGTTACTTCGCCTTTTTCAGTCGATCAAAACTTGGGTGAATTTTTCATCGACATCCATCCAACTCTGGCAGACGTCTTGATATGGTTGGCTGGCTTACATGCGGCAGCGGCATTGTTTCATCATTATGTGCTGAAGGATGATGTTCTTAAGTCGATGCTACCCAAGTAATGGGAACAATATGAGGTACGCGGATTGACATCCTTAGCCCGGATCGATTCCGCCCCGGGCCACCAAGAAATTTATGGGGTTACAAGTTTCGGCTTGTAACCCCTTTTGTTGTGGTGCGCGCTGCGTAATCGCCGTGAGTCAATCTATCGCGGCAGCATCCATTTAAGACCGGAGGAATTCGCCTGCAATCGGTCTGAATCGACTACAACGTCATCCCCATGCCGTCGCAACGATTCCCTTGCCCTACCCTCCGGAACCGGTTGCCATTCAAATGCCGCTTGGCTTGCCAATCGCATTCATATTCCCCCAGCCACCGAGCCGCGCTCCCGCCCAAGTTCGCGATATAAATTCAGTACGCATATGGCTTGCCCATGTGAAATAAGTTTGGCAAACTGAAATTTGTCGAACTTAAGAATCACCATGAGCAAATACATGTCTGCTCTACCCTTTGGGGCAGCCGACCTCCTAAATTGGGCGCACGAAAGGTTTCAAATAGAGACTGATGCCGAGTTGAGCCGCTTGACAGGTATTCCGCAGCCAACTATTTCGAAAATGCGCCATAGTCGTGTGCCGACCAATTCGACCTTGGTGCTTGAACTGCTTAATCTCTCAAACTTAAGGCTCAGAGATTTGGAAAAATCGGTGGCAGAATCGAAGCGAATGCTGGATGCAGCAAGGACACTTGGTCAAAACGAGGAAAAAGCGGGCGGAATACCTTAATCGCCACTAACTCCATATTCCCCACCTCGTTACCCCAAATATATGGGGTTACCTCGTGTTTGCGTGCGTGTCATGGCGACGGCCCCAACTGCAATAAATCTCTATTTTTCCTTTGCTTCAAGTTTGAGGAAGTCCAAGAACAGGGGCGGACTTCTCCGGAGAGCATTAATCGTCATGTCACGCTTTGCCGCGAAGAGACGCACTCGGCCAGCCCTCATATAATCGAATTCAGATACGCTCTGAAAGCTAGCCATGAAAATCACAGTCTCTTCAATCGTACACGCTCCTATCGCTGAAGTATGGCGTGCCTACACGACTCCAGACGACATCATGCGATGGAATGCCGCTTCCCCTGATTGGCATACGACAGCGGCAAAAGTTGACCTTCGGATTGGCGGCAAGTTTAGTTCACGTATGGAGGCGAAAGATGGCTCGGTAGGTTTTGACTTCGCGGGCGAATATACGCAGCTGATCCCGCATCAACTTATTGAGTATTCGTTTGGCGACCGGGTTGCAACTGTGGAGTTCACAGAGAATTCGGAAGGCGTTCTGGTGAAGGTCTCGTTCGATGCGGAGTCAACGCACACTGAAGAGCAACAGCGCAGCGGATGGCAAGCAATCCTGGATAATTTCGCAACGCACACCGGAACAAAACTGCGTTAGAGGCTCTTTCAAAATGAGCTCCGTAAAGTGGCGCGATCGCTGGCGAGGCGGGGACGCTGAAGGCAGTACAGACGTAAGGCGAAGCGCCCCCAACGCCGCCAGCGGCATTTTGATAGGTACTCGTAGTTCTCAGGAACATGAATGGCAGCTTAGAACGCTTTAATTCGGTTCGATTCCGTCCTGGGACATCAAAAAATTCGACAAAACCTCAGCATGCGTTTTTGATTTCATTTATTTTAAGACGCTGTAGATCGCTTCGGACAACATCGCAAGTTAGCTCTGATGGACTGACGGAGGATACCCGTGCTTCAACTACGCCCCAACTGCGAATGCTGCAACAAAGACCTGCCCCCAGACTCCACCGAGGCCCGCATCTGCTCGTTTGAATGCACCTTCTGCGCTTCATGTGCCGAGACCACTCTGAAAAACCGATGCCCAAATTGCGCAGGTGAATTGTTAGCCCGACCGCGGAGACCGGCAGAAAAACTCGGGAAATATCCAGCAACCACAGATCGCGTGTTCAAGCCAGATGGGTGTAATCAAACGGCTTTGGATTTATAAGTTTCCACCGCCCGTTCACTCAACAACTGAATAAACGGATCAGGCATCATCAGGCCGGTTCGATTCCGCACCTGGCCAATCGATCAGCCCTGTGGCTTGATCATTGCAGGTTTTTTGGGGCGAAAAGTTTTTTACGCCTGCTTAAAAGCCTTCGTTGTCGTGCCGACTTTGCGACACCGCATTGCGCCCAATGGCCCGGATCAACATCCGCGCACGCGGCGGCGGAAACTTAGAGCCTGTCTCGTTAGGTCGGTGGCAAGGCGGCAGTCCCGCCGACAGTACCGACGTACGACAAGGGACTGCCAACGCCGCCAGCGGCCTACCGAGATGGGCTCTTACTCTTCATCAGACAGATTGGCACCCCTGATCGGCCCGATGCTTCAGCAAGCTCATGAAGGGTAATCGGCCGCTAGCCATCGCATTGAATTGCCAAATTCGACCTGGCAATCACCGATATCAAATCAGGCAACTGCCAGATCAATTCTGGCGAACTACAGGTCAGTTCAATTTGGACTTGAGTTCTTCTATGTACAGCTTTAAAGATCTTTGAATGATCTCAGTCCAGTTGCCATCGGTCGCAACCTGATAGCCTTCGGAAGCTTTAACAGAAACCTTCTGAGGCGTCGCTATCTTGTCGGATTGAATCATCAAATCCGTAGATATCTCGCTACTTAATGTGATAGACCAAAATCCAGGATTCATCCACGCCCAGAATTTATCGATGCGTGCGTCAACGATATAGGTGTCCTTGGTTATCTTGTCTTTGTCAGACAGGACGATATAGCCCTTCTCGATGAAAGCTTCGCGGATTGATCTATATGTGAGACTTTGAACAGTTTCACCTTCTTTCACCAACATGTCGCCCATAGCCTTTCCGTAGCCATTCCTTTTCCGACCGACTGCTCTCGATTTGATCGAATCGTTTTGGTCTTCCGAAGGGTCAAGCGACGGAATATCTGGTGTAGGTGGTTTTATCTGGAACGCACGTTTCTCAGTGACAGAATTGATATAGACCTGCTTCCCGTTCGCGGGGCTCGCTTGCCCTATGGGCACTTGAACATCAAGTACGCTTCGACTGGTAGCGCAGCCGGCAAGAATAAATGCGACAGCAAACGAACATAAAAGTTTTTTTGACAGAGAACCCATCTATGACCTCCGAAGTGAACAATCAGCGTTACATATCTTCCGTTGTCGTGGGTAACAGAGATATTTATTTTGCGGGATGCCAAACGGCATCCAGTGTATAAATGCAATCTGCGTCAGCCAGCAAGATGAAGACAATCATGCTTCAATTGCGCTCGAATTAAAGCTGCTGCACTGATGACTTGTCGCCAGAATTCCCGGATACACGCCTCTGTTTATGCACTTGTACATATTGCTCCGCATGGGCAGAGAAGGCAACGAATGGTCGCTCACTCATAAATCAAGCTGATTCGGAGGAGTACACAGATGGACAAGAACAAACTGATTGATGTGGGCGTTGCCAGCAAGCTCGGCAAATACAGCGATGCCGTGCTGGTTCAGGAAGGACGACGCTGGCTCTATACGTCCGGGACGCCCGGACTGACGGCCGACGGCAGTTTGCCCGCCGACTTCGAAACGCAGGCTCGGCTGGCCTGGACGCACGTGATTGCGATCCTCGAAGCAGCCGGCATGAATGTCGGTGACATTGTGAAATTGACGCAATCGCTGATACGTCCCGGCGACCTGGAAACATACCGCGCGATCAGAAACGAACATCTCGGTGAGGCCCGTCCGGCCTCCATGCTGACTTTTGTCAGTGGACTGGTGATGCCGGGAATGCTGATTGAAATAGAGGTCGTCGCCGCGCGCTAGCGTGTATTTTAAAAATGCCGAAGCGCTCATCCGGCCAGAGCCAGTTCGACGCGATTGCGCCCCTTGTGTTTTGCTGCATACAGCGCCCGGTCCGCATACACGAGACTCTTGTCTATGCCGAGTGTTTCGTCATAACTGGCCACGCCAATGCTGGCGGAGTAGCGAACCACGTTGCCATCAACCCAAACAGGCGTCGCCTCGACCGATGCACGAATGCGCTCAGCAATAGGCAGCGCCTGCTCGACCGATGTATTCACCAGGAAAATCGCGAATTCTTCGCCACCGATTCTGCCTAACTCGTCTTCCTGCCTCAGGCAACTCTTCGCGATACGGGCGAATGATTTAAGAATCGCATCGCCAGCGTGATGTCCGAATTCATCGTTGATTAATTTGAAACGATCAAGGTCGATGGTGAGTATCGCCAATGGGCTCCGCAGACGACTCGACAGGCTTGCTGCCTTTTGCAGGCAGATCAGAAACGATCCTCGATTCCGAGCTTGTGTGAGCGAATCGTATTCCGCCAGAACCTTAAGCAACGCGGCATTATGTTCATTAATCAACAGCAAAACACTCAGCCCCAGCACAGGGGTGGCAATGATCTGTTGGAAGATAATGAAGTCCAGACTGCTGATGGACAATCCGGCTTCAATAAAGCCCGCCAGAGGCTGACTGAACAGCAATGGCCGCAGTGTCATGAAGACACCGTGTGCGAAAACTCCCAGAGCCAGACCGTGGCGAACAGGCTGCGCTGAAAAATTGTTGCGCCATAAAATTCTGGCTGCGGCTATACAAAATCCACCGGTCATCAGGCTCGAAACAATGAAGCCGACCTGACCATTTCCCAGCGTCTCCGAAAAATATCCGGACACGAACAGACTGCCAATTAATATAATTACCGGGATACGATAATTAATCCTGTCTCTTCCTGCGTAGCGGGAACACCCGGCATGGCAGAAAATTCCCGTAAACATCAGCAGCGTCTCGAGAATGACTGAACTCAGCGTCCGACTGAGCGCAGGGCCGGCGATAAAGAACACCATATTTGCAGCAGCGCACGCAAAGGCAAAAAACCACTCCCGAATACCTGGAAATTCTTTATTCGAGCGCCATGCAAAAAAAGTGAACGCCGTCATCAATGCAGTCAGCAAAAAATCTGCAATGAGCAGCGATGCGTTGTAATTCATCGGAGATGATAGAAGTCAGTGGATCATTTTCGGCAGCCAACCGCCGATGAACATATCGGGCCGCGTGCTGCTCAAGGAGTCGGATTCGCGGCGTGCTGCGCAGCTGTTCTTGTAATTTTTGGCCATTCTAAATGAGATCGAATGACGAATTTCAAAGCTATCGCCTCTGAAATTCCTCCCCTGTTAACGCTTGCGCAACATTCGTTTGCAGTCCCTCCGCCATAACCGGGCAGTCATGATGCGCACAAACCTTATTCGCCCCCTTCCTCGATGAACAAGCTGCCGACGCTCGTACTTCTCGCCTCCTGCGCATCGTTCGCGCATGCCGACTGGGTAAAAATTGATTCGCGCCCGGATGAGCTTGCTCTTTATGCAGATACCGCAGCAGCCGAAAAATCAGGTGCCAGCACCATCAAGTTGTGGCATGTCGTCGATTATGCGAAGGCGCAGCAGTACGATGGCAAGGCGTTTCGCTCCATCAAGGCGAATTACGAATATGACTGCGACAAACGCGCGTTTCGCAAACTGATCCGCATCCTGCACAAGGATCCGATGGGTAATGGCCTGACGGTGTACTGGACGCACGGCTTGTGGTCATGGACTCATGATCCGTCCACCTGGAGCCGGGCGGAAGAAGGCAGCCTCGAAGCGACCTTGGTCAGCACGGCATGCAGGAAGTTATGAAATAACAAACATTTCCTTTGCCCGAATCAGTGTATTATGTCGACGCTTTTGCAGAACGCTCTCCACTGCAATGGCTGTTGTCTGACTCGGTCAGCGGTGATCTCCATACCGCCCGCCATGCTGACGCGCTGATCTCTTCAGCTCGCCACCCGTCAAACTCCCGATCTCACGGCGAGCCTTACTTCTGCGAGTGCCTCTGGGGCGCTGGCAAACCTTCGGCTACGGCCGCAACGTCGCAGCAGCATTGCTGGACGGTTTTCAAAGCATTCAGGTACGCAGTATTGCGTGCAATTATTGTGTCTTGCACCGCGAACAAGGATTTCCCGGTGCGCAAAGATTTTGTCTCATACGCTATTAATTAATCACATCAAGGAACCGCCATGGCCAAGGAAGAATTGATTGAAATGCAGGGCATCGTCGATGAAGTGCTGCCCGATTCGCGTTTTCGCGTGACGCTGGAAAACGGACATAGCCTGGTCGCTTATTCGGGCGGGAAAATGCGCAAGAATCACATTCGCATCCTCGCAGGTGACGCGGTGTCGCTGGAACTGTCCCCGTACGACCTGGGCAAAGGACGCATCACTTTCCGTCATCTGGCGCCGCGTACCGGCTCGACAGATTCGGCACCAAGGCGCCGCAATTTCCGATAAGCCGCACAATCCGCGGTGATCGCAAGATCCGCATTCCGAGATGCGGCTACTTGAATCTCGCGCTGTACGCCAAAAAAGCTCCTGCCAGACAGGAGCTTTTTTTCGGGGTTTGGCTGACTGGCATGGGTGTCGTGGTTCCGGCGCGATCAGTCATATCGGCAAATGCAGCGTACGATTCATCAAACGCGTGCAATATGCCGCGACAATCATCACTGCTTTCGGAGGCCTGCCATGATGCCTGATCCTCGATTCGACCTGAAATTCCATCGCGACGTATCGCTGTCGCCGGACCAGGTCTGGGATGGGTGGACTCATCCGGAAACGCTGATGAAGTGGTTTTGCCCGCGCCCGTGGAAGGTCGTCGAATGTGAAATCGACCTGCGTCCCGGCGGCATATTCCGCACCGTGATGCAGTCGCCCGAAGGCATGAACATGCCGGACGACGCAGGCACTTTCCTGGCCGTGGAGGCGCCGCACCGGCTGGTATGGACGAATGCGCTCGGGCCGGACTTTCGCCCCAAGCCGAAACCGGAAGACGTACATCTTGGCTTCTTTTTTGTGGTCGACCTTCGGTTTACGCCACTCCCGAACGGCGGCACAAGCTACACCGCGATCGTGATGCATCAGGACGAACAAGGCAGGCAGGCCCACGCGGCGATGGGCTTCGAACAGGGATGGGGGATAGCGCTGGACCAGCTGGTCGAACTGAAGGGGTCCGCCAAGCCCAATGAACGGCGCTGACAATGTCGCGGCGGCTTTTCAAATTTCGATCAATCTGAATGTTTTCGACCGCATTGAAATTTCGTCACTATCTTTGGGCGGGATTATTGATCATGCTGGCAGGCTGCGGTGTCATCAGCAGCCAGTCGGTTTATGAGGGCGTGCGCTCGACCCAGAAGGGAAAGTCCAGCGGCCCCGTTCCGGAAAAGCCTGAATTACCACCCTACGATGAATACGAAAAAGAGCGGTCGCGCATCAGCCATTGATTAAAAACAGAACAAATGAATTTGCACGAAGCCACGATGGCAATGACCCGCCTTGCCTACCGGCTGGTGACCTACCTCAACGACCATCTGATCGATGATCCGGCCATGCTGGCCTTGATATTCTGCTGAAGCTTCGGCAGCAGTGCGCCGGCAGCGGCAAGGCCTGCCACGACGGCAATCGCCCTGTCATTTTTCGGTTTTCCCATGCATGACCATGATGGTCTGCTGCATCAGCGCGCACATGATTTCCCTGCCATCGCGAACGGCAAAGACTTCTGCATTGGTGACGATCAAGGTACGTCCTGACCTGACCACCTGACCTCGTGCAATCAGCTTTTCGCCATCGGCGGGCGCAAGCAGGTTCAGCTTGTATTCAACCGACAAAACGGACGCATCTTCGGGCGTCACCGTCATCGCTGCATATCCGCCGGCAGTGTCGGCAATCATGCCGACCACACCACCATGGACAAAGCCATGCTGCTGTTCGATCCCATCCCAATGCGGCACGTGGATTTCAGTCAGGCCATGCCGGACGACCGGCATGGTGGCCCTGATCAGATGCATGGCGTTCTGCCGGTCAAAGCTGGCAAGAACGCGCTCGACCATACGGGAATCAGAAAGTGTCGTCATTGGAAACGTCCGTCGAAAGCAAGGCTGTCACGCGGGTAAATTCAAGCCACCGCCACTTGTCCGCGCGAGTTCCGCGACCGCCGGAACAGCCAGAGCACAATCATGAAATTCATCAGATTCCAGGCGATCCCGTTGATGAATGCCGCCTGATAACGCCCCGTGACATCGAAAATAACGCCGGACATCCAGCCGCCCAGCGCCATGCCGATCAGGGTACCGAAAATCACGCTGCCTACGCGCGCGCCCGCTTCCGCAGGCGCGAAGTATTCGCGAATGACAATGGCATACGAAGGCACGATGCCACCCTGAAAAAGGCCGAACAAGGCAGAGAGAAAATACAGCGACGCCAAGCCGTCAAACGGCAAAAATAGGGCGAGCGCGATGCACTGCAATGCGGAACCCATCAGCAAAGTCTTGAGACCGCCGATGTGATCAGAGATCCAGCCGGAGGCCAGCCGGCTCACGATGCCGAAACCCAGCATCAGCGAGAGCATTTGCGCGCCGCGCGTCGCGCCGAATCCGAGGTCGCTGCAGTACGCGACGATATGTACTTGCGGCATGGCCATCGCGACGCAGCATCCAATGGCAGCCGTAAACAAGGCCAGCTGCGCATGCTTCGGCGCCAGCCCGAAAGGCGCGTCACTGGCATGAGTGAATGTACCCGCAGCGGCAGGGGCTGCCGACGGCTGAACCGGCGGGCGCTGCCGCAACTTCAGGCTCAGCAGGCCCATACCTACCGCGCAAAACAGGCCCAGCCAGCCATAAGTTTCGCGCCAGCCGATCTGCTGCACACCGTATTGCACAATCGGCGGCCAGACGGTTCCGGCCAGATAGTTACCACTGGCGCAGATCGCCACCGCAATGCCCCGGCGCTTCTTCCACCAGAGCGACGTATCGGCCATCAGGGGAACGAAGGCGCTGCCCACACCAAGGAATCCGATCAGCAGGCCGTGCGCAATCGCATATACGTAGATATTCGGCGCTGCGGCCGCCATCGCAAAACCGGCGAGCGTGCTGAATGCGCCGATTTGAATGACGCGATTGACACCGAAGCGGTCAGCCCATCGGCCACAGGCAATGCCTCCCAGGCCAAAACCCATCATGGTCAGAATGTAAGGCAGGGTTGCGTCCGCACGATTCACGCCGAACTCCGCCTGAATTTCCGGCAGCACCACCGACAGGATGTACATGCCCGCATTGCCGAGGGTCGCAATCATCAGCGCGGCCAGAAGCCGGGACGCTGCATAACGGGAATCGATCAGGCGGCTGTCGGCAGGCTGGGCAAACGAGTTCATCGGTCATGTGGGCAAATAAACGGATCACGCGCAGTCTAGAGCATCTCGATGTGCGCCACCGAAAATCGGCCGACAGCACACGCGATAGTCTGGCCCGGAGAAAGGTCGTGTAATGAATTCGGCCGGCGCGGTCTGGCAATTTTGATGCCGATCAATGACACACAAGCAGGTGGCCGCAGATCATGAACTTAGCCTTGGAACCTCACTCAATGAGCAAGAAAATCCCGATTCATCCCGCGCACCCCGAACGCCTGTGCTGGGGGTGTGACCGCTACTGTCCGGCCGATTCGCTCGCCTGCGGCAATGGCTCGGAGCGATGCCCGCATCCCGCCGAGCTGTTCGGCAACGACTGGATGGAATGGCATCAGGAGACCGAGATGAAGCCGCCGTGCGAGCCAGCCAGGGTGGCAGGCTCAGGCGTCGAGCGCTAAACGCGTCTGGTTGCGTCCGCCCTGCTTGGCCAGATACATCGCTTTGTCGGACTGGCTCAGCAAGCGCTTCATTTCCTGATAAGCGTCCATCTCCGGCACAGGGTAAAGCACCGACACCCCCAGGCTAATGGTGATCCGGACCTCGTCATTGTGAAAACTCGCACAGGCAATGCCCTCCACCCCCTTGCGCAAGCGCTCGGCCGCGACGAATGCCGCCTCTTCGTCGGTGCTCGGCATCAGGATCAGAAATTCCTCACCACCGAAACGGCCGAGCACATCGATTTCACGGATATTGTTCTGGCAAAAGCGCACCAGATTCTTCAGTACGTCGTCACCAGTGGCGTGGCCGTAGGTGTCATTAATCCGCTTGAAATGATCAATATCGAAAAGGATCAACGCCAGAGGCGATGCGTAACGCTTGCTGCGGCCGATCTCTATCTCGATCCGCCGCTCAATCTCCAATCGGTTCCACGCCCCTGTCAGGTAATCCGTGCGCGAGCGATTTTCGATCAGGTCGGTGTAATCCTCGAGCCGGCTCATCGATTTGCGGACGCCGAACAGACCCAGAAAAAGCAGAATGGAAATGATCAGCGACAGGAAACTGTCGGCCATGTGATCGCCATTCAGGAACTCCAAGCCCGTCGTGAAGTGCTGAAATGGGATCAGGCGCCGTACCGCCATTATTCCCAGCCCGCCGGCCAGCAGAATGACCGACAGCTTGTGAAAGCGCAGCCGGATGGCAAGCGATATCACCATGAGCACCGCCGCAACCTGAATCAGGAACGAAATCAGATAAAAGACATACGGGCTGTTAGGCATACTTTGCGCCAGCTCTTTCGATCGGATGCATTGAATGGCGGGATTGCGAAGCCGATGCCGCAGAATCCGTCGCTTGATGCAATTTTGGCTATGCTATACCGAGTTTCGGCAAATTTGTACTATTAGTTAAAACGATATTTGCTCTGAAATTCTCTATCACTCAGGAAACCCGCGCTGCCCACACTCTCGCCCGGCACGCAGGTTTCCGCTGCAAAAATGGCGCTTCCATCGATTTGACCTGGCCGGCAGCCTGCCATGAAGCCCGACTGGACGCCGCTCCAGCACACCGGAAAGCAGCCACGATCAGCGCCATCCGTATAATGCGAACGGTCTGATTCTCTCCGGAGCTTTATGGATTCCGTGCCCGTGTGGGTGCAAATCGTCGCCCTCGTTGCGCTGACGGCTACGTCCGCGTTCTTCTCCATTTCCGAAACCGCCTTGATGGCGCTGAATCGCCATCGCGTCAAGCACCTGGCGCGGCGCGGCTCGCGGCTGGCGCAGACCACGCTGTGGCTGCTCGATCATACCGACCGGATGCTGTCACTGATCCTGATCGCCAATACGCTGATCAATGCACTGGTGACGGCTCTGGTCACCTCGATTGCGATCTCCGCGTTCGGCAATAACCAGGAAGTACTGACCGTCGCCACCGCGGTCGTGGCCTTCCTGCTGATCGTATTCGCCGAGATCACGCCGAAAGTCATTGGCGCCACCTATCCGGAACGGATTGCCTTGCCGGCGTCGTTCGTGATCAAGCCACTGATTTTCATCGGCAAGCCCGTCCTGTGGTTCGTGAACCTGTTCGTGCGCGCGCTGCTGCGGCTGCTGCGCATCCGCACCGGCAGCGATGCGCGCGACCAGCGGATCTCACCGGAAGAACTGCGCTCGATGGTGCTCGAAGGCGGCAACTTCATTCCGGTCAAACACAAGAGCATCCTGCTGAACCTGTTTGACCTTGAACGCGTGACAGTCGAGGACGTGATGACGCCACGCTCGCAGATCGAGACACTGAACCTGTCACTCTCGGTCGAAGAGATCAAGCATGAACTGACGACCTGCTATCACAACAAACTGCTGGTGCATGACGGCGAAATCAACCGCATCGCCGGCATCCTGCATGTGCGCAAGGCGATGGCACTGCTGAACCAGGTCGATGAACTGACCGTCCAGCATTTCCGCGAATTGCTCACCGCCCCCTACTTCATCCCGCCCGAGACCGACCTGTTCACGCAGCTGCAGTACTTTCAGGAGAACCAGGAACGGCTGGCCGTGATCGTCGACGAATATGGCGAAGTGCAGGGTCTGGTCACGCTGGACGACATCATCGAGGAGATGGTCGGCGAGTTCACCACCTCGACCCCGGGCGCGACGCGTGCCGACCAGTTCGGCTGGGACGCGCACGACGAATGCCTGCTGGAAGGATCGGTCTCGCTGCGGGATATCAACAAGCGGCTCGGACTGAACCTGCCACTCGATGGTCCGAAGACCGTCAATGGCCTGCTGCTGGAAATTTTGCAGGAAATCCCGGATGCCAGCGTCAGCGTCAAGATCGCCAACTGCGTGATCGAGATCGTCCAGGCACAGGAGCAGGTCATCAAGATGGTCAAACTGTTCAAGCCCGAATGAGCTTTCGCTTCGTCCGGCACGATGCCGGACGAAGGCCTTGTTGCTCGATTACGTCATTACGCCTGAAGCACCACCGCCGCTCCCCGGCTTCACGAAAGCAGACGGATAGCCTGACCTCGGCAGCCGCAAGCACACGGCATGATCCTCCGGCCGCATTTTCATCCCGGACCCATGCGCCCCCATTCCACGCCTGCCTTCCCGCCCTCCGGCCTGCCACGCGCATTGCAGCAGTCCGGCAAACTCGACACCCAGCAGATTGATGCCATACAGCGCAAGGCGCTGGCCGACAAGCAGTCCTTCATTGAAGCACTGGTTCAGGCCGGCGCGCTCGATGCGCATTCGCTCGCCGTGTTCTGCTCGGCGCATTTCGGTTATCCGCTGCTGGACCTGGCGGCGCTCGACCCGCAGGCGCTGCCGCAGAAGGTGATCGACGAACGCCTGATGCAATCACACCGTGTGGTCGTGCTGGCCAGGCGCGCGCACAAGGTGTCGGTGGCCATCGCCGACCCGACCCAGACGCAGGCACTCGACCAGGTGAAGTTCCAGACCGGGTTGCCGGTCGACCCGGTGGTGGTGATGCTGCCTCAGCTGACCGAGCTGATCGCGCGGCTGTCGCAGAGTGCGGAGCAAAACCTGTCCGAACTGATCGGCGATGACCTCGACAATATCGCGCTGGTCGACGAGCCGGCCAGCCCGGGGCCGGACAGCGCAACGAGCGAGATCGACGACGCGCCGGTCGTGCGCTTCCTGCAGAAGATGCTGACCGACGCGATTAATCTCGGCGCCTCCGATCTGCATTTCGAACCGTTCGAAAAGTTTTACCGGATTCGCTTTCGCATCGACGGCGAATTGCGCGAGATCGCCCAGCCACCGCTGGCGATCAAGGAAAAACTGGCATCGCGCATCAAGGTGATCTCGCGGCTCGACATCGCGGAAAAGCGGGTGCCGCAGGATGGCCGGATGAAGCTGTCCGTCTCCGGCACACGCAGCATCGATTTCCGCGTGTCGACGCTGCCCACGCTATTCGGCGAAAAGATCGTGATGCGCATTCTCGACGGCAGCCAGGCGCAGCTCGGCATCGATGCGCTCGGCTACGAGCCTGGGCAGCGTACGCTGCTGCTGGAAGCCATCCAGCGTCCTTACGGCATGGTGCTGGTCACCGGGCCGACCGGCTCGGGCAAAACCGTGTCGCTGTACACCTGCCTGAACCTGCTGAACAAACCCGGCATCAACATCGCCACCGCCGAGGACCCGGCCGAAATCAACCTGCCCGGAGTCAATCAGGTGAACATCAATGAGCGCGCCGGCCTCACCTTCCCGGTCGCGCTGCGTGCCTTCCTGCGACAAGACCCGGACATCGTGATGGTCGGCGAGATCCGCGACATCGAGACCGCCGACATCGCCATCAAGGCAGCGCAGACCGGCCACATGGTGTTCTCCACCCTGCATACCAATGACGCGCCATCGACATTGACGCGGCTGCTGAACATGGGCGTGGCGCCCTTCAACATCGCGTCGGCCGTCACGCTCATCACCGCGCAGCGGCTTGCGCGCCGGCTCTGCAGCTGCCGCCAGCCGCTGGACACTTCGGCGGACGTGCTGCTTGGCGCCGGCTTTGCCGAAAGCGAGCTAGGCGACTGGACACCGTATCGCCCGGTCGGCTGCGAGCGCTGCAACGGCAGCGGCTACAAAGGCCGGGTCGGCGTGTACCAGGTGATGCCGGTCAGCGAAGCCATCGAAACCATCATCCTCGCGCAGGGCACGGCGCTGGAAATCGAAGCGCAGGCACGTCGCGAGAGCGTGCTGACGCTGCGCGAAGCCGGCTTGCTGAAGGTCCGGCAGGGACTGACCAGCGTCGAAGAAATTCTCGGCTGTACCAATGCATGACCGCTGTTCAACGACTCGCACAAGGAGCACGCGATGGCCTCTCCCGTTCTTCCGGCAAAAAAATCTGCAGACATCCTGTTCGTCTGGGAAGGCAACGAACGCAGCGGCCGCACGGCCACCGGCGAGATCCGCGCGCCGAACGCACCGACCGCCAGCCTGCAGTTACGCCGCCAGGGCATCCAGGTCACGCGGCTGAAAAAGAAACCGCTACCGCGCAGCCGCAAGGTCAGCGACAAAGACTTGTGCGCGTTCACGCGCCAGCTGGCCACGATGATGAAAGCGGGCGTGCCCTTGCTGCAGTCATTCGAGATCGTTGCGCGCGGCCATGCGAATCCGGCCGTCAGCCGGCTGCTGCTTGACCTGCGCGCCGACATTGAGACGGGCACCAGCCTCGCACAGGCATTTCGCCGCTATCCGCAATATTTCGACAGGCTGTTCTGCAGCCTCATCGCCGCCGGCGAACAGGCCGGCATTCTGGAAGACTTGCTTGCACGGCTGGCGACTTACAAGGAAAAGACGCTGGCACTGCGCGGCAAGATTCGCTCGGCGATGTTCTATCCGGCCGCGGTGCTCGTCGTGGCCGTGATCGTCACCGCCGTCATCATGATCTGGGTGGTACCGTCGTTCAAGAGCGTGTTCGAAAGCTTCGGCGCCGAGCTGCCGCTGCCGACGCTGTTCGTGATCTGGCTGTCGGATCAGTTTGTCGCTTACTGGCACCTGGTGTTCGGCGGGATCGCCGCGTCCGGCTGGCTGTTCATGCGCAGCTGGAAGCGTTCGCCTGCGATGCAAGCCGCGACCGACCGGCTGCTGTTGCGGCTGCCCGTGTTCGGCGCGGTGATACGCAAGGCCGTGATCGCGCGCTGGACGCGCACGCTAGCCACCATGTTCGCCGCCGGCGTGCCATTGGTAGAATCGCTCGAGCCTGTAGGTGGTGCAGCGGGCAATGCCGTGTACCATGAGGCCACGCAGCGCATTGCCGGCGCCATTGCCAGCGGCACCAGCCTGACGGCAGCAATGCAGCAGTCCAATGTGTTCCCGTCGCTGGTCACGCAGATGGCTGCGATCGGCGAAGAGTCCGGCGCGCTCGACGACATGCTGCGCAAAGCCGCAGAATTTTACGAAGACGAAGTCGATGCGGCCGTCGCATCGCTGTCGTCGCTGCTGGAACCCCTGATCATGGTGTTCCTCGGCGGACTGATTGGAGGATTGGTGATAGCAATGTACCTGCCGATTTTCAAGCTCGGGTCGGTGGTCTGATGGACGCACTGATCCCCGGGCTGTTCAACGCGCCGGCCGCTTCCGTCGCCGCCACGCTCACATGGGCGCTGCTCGGCTTGCTGATCGGGAGCTTCCTCAGCGTCGTGATCCACCGCATCCCGGTCATGCTGCAACGGGAGACCGAGAACTTCATCGCGCAGGAACGTGACGAGCCGCTGCCGCACGGCGAGCGCTACAACTTGCTGGTACCGCGCTCGGCCTGCCCTGCCTGCGGCCACCAGCTATCAGCGCTGGAAAACATTCCACTACTGAGCTGGCTGTGGCTGCGCGGCCGCTGCCGCCACTGCCAGGCGCCGGTCCCGGCGCGCTATCCACTGCTTGAACTGTTGACCGCGCTGTTGTCGGCGCTGCTGATCTGGCGTCTGGGCAGCGGCACGACCGGCATCGCCGCACTGGCGCTGGCCTGGACCCTGATCGCGCTGGCCTTCATCGACCTCGATACCCAGCTGCTGCCCGACGATCTCACACTGCCGCTGCTGTGGTCCGGCTTGCTGATCAACCTGAGCGGCACCTTCGTCCCGCTGCCCGACGCCGTGATCGGGGCGGCCGCCGGCTATCTGTCGCTCTGGACGGTGTACTGGCTGTTCCGCTTCGCCACGGGCCGCGAAGGCATGGGCTATGGCGACTTCAAGCTGCTGGCGGCGCTCGGCGCATGGCTGGGCTGGACCATGCTGCCCCTGATCGTGCTGCTGTCATCGGTGGTGGGCGCCATCGTCGGCATAACGCTGATTGCATTGCGCCGGCAGCAGCGCGGCAACCCGATTCCCTTCGGCCCCTTCCTCGCGCTGGCGGGTCTGGTCGCGCTGGTCTACGGCCCGGGGCTGATGGACGCGTGGCTGGGCCACGCAAGCTGAGCCGGCAGGTGCCAGCGCGGCGGCGTCATATTCAGGAATACACCGAGTGTCCTTTCAAAAATTTTCCATCGGACTGACCGGTGGCATCGGCAGCGGCAAGTCGTTTGTCGCGGACCTGTTCGCGCAGCATGGCGCGAGCCTTGTTGACACCGACGTGATCGCGCATCAACTGACGGCGGCGGGCGGCCGCGCGATGCCGGCCATACGCGAGCAGTTCGGCGCCGACTACCTGAATGCCGACGGCTCCCTGAACCGCGCAGCCATGCGTGCCCGGGTGTTCGCCGATGACGGCGCGCGTCGACAGCTCGAGGGCATACTGCACCCGCTGATCGCAGCCGAGACCGACGCGGCGGCCGCAGCCGCCGACGGCGCCTACGTGGTCTTCGTGGTGCCGTTGCTGGTCGAATCAGGTCGCTGGGTCGATCGGGTCGACCGCGTGCTGGTGGTCGATTGCCCTGAGGCGCTGCAGGTAGAACGCGTGATGCAGCGCAGCCAGCTGCCGGCAGCGCAGGTCGAGGCCATCATGGCCAGCCAGGCCAGCCGGCAGCAACGGCTGGCGGTCGCTGATGACGTAGTCGTCAATGACGGCACGCGCAGCGCTGTCGAGGCCGTGGTGAAGCGTTTGCATGCGCAGTATCTGGCACTCGCACAAAAAAAATGACTTGCGATGCGAACCAAAGGTTTGTAATTTCTGACAGCTTGGGTCAGAATCCATTACTTAATTTCTAGCCAACTTGCGGGGACACACCCTTGACCGTCTACGAATACCCTTTCAACGAGCGTATTCGCACGCTGCTCAGGCTGGAAGACCTCCACGAGAAGTTCGAATTCTTCATTCGACACGACCATCCGCTCCAGCACCATGTCGCACTGACGACCATCTACGAAATGCTGGAAGTCGCTGGTCGGGCCGACCTCAAGTCCGACCTGCTGCAAGAGCTGGAACGACAAAAAAACACCCTGCTGGGCTTCAAGACCAACCCGAATGTCGAAGCGGCGCGACTGGATGCCGTGCTGGCCGACATCGAGCAAATCAGCACTGCACTGATCGGCATGCAAGGCAAGACGGGCCAGCACATCCGCGATAACGAATGGCTGATGAGCATTCGCGGCCGCACCATCATCCCCGGCGGCGCCTGTGAATTCGACCTGCCGTCCTACCATGCCTGGCAACAGATGTCGGCCGAGCAGCGCCGCAGCGACATCCTGAGCTGGTTCGCGCCGCTCGAGCCCTTGTTCGCTGCCATCCGCATCGTGCTGCGCATGCTGCGCGAGTCCGGCCGGGCAACCCAGATCATCGCCATCGCCGGCAGTTACCAACAGATGCTGCAGGGACGCAGCTATCAATTGCTGCGAGTGCATATCGACGACAGCCTCGGCGCCATCCCCGAAATCTCGGCCAACAAATACGTGCTGTGGATACGCTTCACCAGCCAGGACGGCGACATGAAACCGAAGCCCTTCGAGGTCGACGTGCCGTTCGAACTCACCCTGTGCAACTTCTGAAATTCAGTCAGCGAAGATGGTAGCCATCGTCGATTGCCCGACCTGCGGCAAAAAAGTCGAATGGACCGAGGCCAACAAGTACCGACC
>JACCDQ012025423.1_pt1 | contig 39243 bp, 70 predicted proteins | sample 7446031 | NCBI WGS metagenome assembly JACCDQ01 (sample SAMN15323442, study PRJNA562643) | freshwater metagenome | isolation source: river surface water | place: USA:Blue River Watershed | collected 2017-08-17 | reverse complement strand
GTCGCCGTTGCCGTAGCCGTCGCCGTTGCCGTAGCCGTAGCCGTCGCCGTTGCCGTAGCCGTCGCCGTAGCCGTCGCCGTTGCCGTCGCCGTTGCCGTAGCCGATAGTTTTATTGAGCTTTGACATTTGGAGCTTCTTCTAAATCTTTAATAGCTACTTCTGAGCAAGGAATAATTTCGATTGCTTCAAGCCAAACACTTGGAGTCGCCTCCACGATCTTACTTTTTGAAATATTCAGTCCGTAAATAGCAACAGCACTTAATGAAATACCCTCTTTGCACCACCACTGATACATACGACGAGCATTTGATAAAATAACTTCTCTTCCGTCTTTTTCAACAAGAACACCAAACCAAACACCAGCAGAATAGGTTCTGATAATTACTTTTTGTCCAATCATTCGATTAGTATTGCTACCTAAAACATTAGCACTATTTTTTTGAATACCACTAAACATTTCTGCCAACTCTTTGGCTTGACCAATTGTTAAATCTTCAATTTTCATTTTTCAACCTTTTTAAACTTTATTAATGGCTACCTAAATAGACATTATGCAAAGCTCTATGTGATACGCTCGATCTATAAAAAACTACTTCCAAACAATCCTTTGCTAGATTTTTGTTTTTAGCGCATCATCTAAAGCTATCCCCAAAGAGGGGATTATTTGCTACTGATTTAAAAGTCTTGTTGACTCTGTTACTGGTATATTTGCCTCAGTAGGTACATACATGATCTGGTTAATTTTTCCTTCACGTAATGCCTCTCCAAATGCACCAATAAATTCCTGAGTTCGGTACTGTGGGTAATCTTTAGCCGCTTTACCTACTACTGCGATTGCTTTAGCTCTCATGATTGAAGCCTCATACTCACCTTTTGCTTGTTCTACTTGAATCTGACGAGACTGTGATGCTTCCGCTAATCTAGCCTTACCTTGCATTTCCATTGACCATACATCATAATATCGATAAGATACAACTATCCCGAATAAGATCATAATTGCCATCAAGGCAGCTACAATCAAAACAAAAAATTCTTTTACGTTTGTCATTTTATATCTCCTAAAGTGTTTATAAACCACCTCGAAAGATGATTTAGCAAGCACTAAAAGCCTACCCACTTTATAAAATCTCATCACTTATTTTTTTGAGTGGGTAAAAATATTGTATTAAGAATTAATCAGAAGATAACCCTCTAATGTCCATATTTTATTACGTGCATTTTCACGTGCAATCTTTCGTCCAATTTCTTCATCGAAATTTTCCATAGAAATAGCGGCAGATTCCCCAGTAACTTTAAATCCATTTCGGATTGTTAAAACACATAATGTCATTGTAGTGTTTGGGACTATATGATAATATTCATCCTCAATAACTGCATCGATATCGCTTGGAGTAAGACGTTTTGCAGTCAAACCTTTATCTTGAATTTCTTGTTCAATTTCTTGTTCTGAACTCATTTATATCCTTTTATAAATATATTGTGAAACACACTACTACCATATGCTATGCGGTTGATAATATTGTGCTTCATTATATATTTAAGCTATATTGTGAAGACTGATAGGATTCGAACCTACGACTTAACTGGGACTCTCCAGTCGGCTTTACCACTTAGCTACAGTCTTCATATTTTAATAAGAACTCCAACAGTCCGTTATCTTATTAGTTGATCGCTTACTTTTGCGTTGGTGCGATTTATAAGTCAAGTAACAACAAAATAGCGTTCCCCCGTATCTTGGAACCGATGCCTATTCGGTGACTTTCGTCAATCAGTGTTTCGCTGTATTCCTATTTTGTGAACACCATTGTAACACACATTTCTTTAATTATCCTTAAATTTATACGTATTATTTACGTATATTACACGTAAGCAAATACTAAGAATTAAACCATTATAATTCACTTATCTATTAAAAAGGATTGTAATGGCAAAGAAAAAGAAAACACTTTTCATAGATGAAGAAATATCACGGAAGTGTGAGGAGATGGTAAAGGCTAAAGTAGAAATACAAAGCTATAGCCATTTAGTTGAAACTCTTATTCTTAAAGAGTATTCAAAGTTTAAAAAGGGGAGCTTATGAAAATAATGATTGATGATGATGTTGATTTAGGAGTGAGTTATACAACTATCGGCGGTGGGAAAATCGTTATTGATATTCCAGACAGCGAAGCAAACTCAATAGTTAAGGCTATACTGGAAGAAATAGGTGCAACTCCTATCGCGTCATGTTTGACTAAAGAAGAAATGGAATACATTTTAGAAGCTTTTAGTTTTGAAGACGTAATGAACCATTACGGAGCTTCAGAAGTATGTGAATGGTATGAGGCTAACAGATGAGTGATTATCTATACAACTATGCGACTGCTATTGCAGAAGCTAAAACACTTGAAGAAATCAGCACGGCAAAAGATGAGTATATCCAAGCACTGCAAGATGAGATTAATGAATTGAAAAGCAAAGCGTTTTTAACCGAATCATTCGTTGAGGCGTATCTTAATCGTGGATACTATGAAGCAAAGACAGGTGAATATCCTAGCTATTACGCAAAAATAAAAGGGTGAGCGATGGAAGATGATAACAAGTTCTTAGAGTTATTCAAGCTCGATGTAAACGAGAACGTAGAGAAAAAAGGGCAATTCAAATATCTATCTTGGGCTTGGGCTTGGGCTGAGTTTTTGAAGTTTTACCCAAATGCAACGTATGAGATCATTAAAAATCCAAATGGGTTGCCATTCTTCTCGGATGCTACAGTTGGTGGGATGGTTTACACTAAAGTTAAAGTTGGGAGTATCACACATGAAATGTGGTTGCCTATTATGGATATGAAAAATCAATCAAAAAAAGTTTTTGATATGATGGACGTTAATAAAGCAGTGATGCGCTGTTTAGTTAAAAATCTTGCTATGTTCGGGCTTGGTCTTTATATATATGCTGGAGAAGATTTACCAGAAAGTGATGAAGAGCCACAGCCTACACAACAAAAAGCACTTGCTCCATCAAAATCAAAAACTATTTCAGATGAGCAATTCGATGAAATATCAGATTTAATTCGTGATACTGATTCAGATATTGAAAAGTTTTGTGGTGTTTTTAAAATTGCATCGTTAAAAGAAATGCCTATAGGTCACTATGAAAAAGCAATAGAGCTTCTAAATAAAAAATTAGCAGAAAAGGTTATGGGATGACGCTATACAATCTAAGCCAAGAATTTAATACACTCTATGAAATGGCAAACGAATCAGAAGGAGATGAGCTTATTGAATTATACAATGAGCTTAGTGAATCATTAGCCAATAAGCTAGAAAACAGCGGTAAAGTACTTAAACAGTTACAAGCTGATTCGGATATGCTAAAGACAGAAGAAGCACGTTTAAAACAACGTCGCCAAGTAGTTGAAAACAATATCGACCGATTAAAAGAGCTTATGTTGTCTGCTATGAATTCAAGCGGCGAAGCTAAAATAAAAACACAGCTTTTCAGCTTTTCAATTCGTGCAAGTGAATCTATTAAAATTACCGACGAATCATTACTTACAGATGGTTATATTCGAGTAAAAACAATTCGTGAGCCTGATAAAAAAGCTATTAAAGAAACATTAGACAAGGGTATCTATGTTGAAGGAGCTGAAATTGTAATTAATGAATCACTTCAAATCAGATGAAAATATCTACACAGTTTTCTCGTTTTGTGTTTGGAGTAGTCCTTGAAGAATTGCACCGACCAAACATAGTTTTAACATTCGATGAGCCTAAGTTCAAGTTTCGCACTTCTCAAATTACCAAAGAGTCAATGCGTAACTTACTTAAGTATCTCGATTTATCATATCCAAGAGATGAACGCTCACAGCCTTTGAGCTATACAAAGCTCGATAGTAAACAGATGAGCAATCATATCAAATGGATTGAAATGATAGCAGGGCAAAGCGGAGTATGCTTCAAATACATAGAAGCAGAATGGAACAGACTATTACTGCAATGCGGTATAGATAAATAAAGGAGATTAAATGCATTATTTTTTATATTTTATAATTTTTACACTTTCATTAAGTGTATTAACATATCTTATAAAACTTTCAAAAGGTTAGGAAATTATCAGAACAAAACAAGATATTTCATTTATGACATTTGAAGCAATATGCGTAATTGCATGGGCTGTTTATTTATTGGCAAAAGGAAATTAAATGAAATCAGAATTAATCTTCTCAGGCGTAAAGGAAACAAAATGAGTTTAGCAAAAGTAAACGGGTTATTCAGATTAACACGAGACGCGGAATTGCGTTTTGGAAACAATGGGACAGCTATTCTAAAAATGGGATTAGCGTGTAGCGAGAAATTTGGCGATAAAGAAACACAACTATTTATCGATGCAACTGTATTCGGAAAACAAGCAGAGATCATTAACGAGTGGGCTGGAACTAAAGGCACACAAATTTTCCTTAGTGGAAAACTTCAAACTGAAACTTGGGTAGATCAGACTAATAATCAAAATCGTTCTAAAATTTCAATGATTGTTGAATCTTTTGATTTTGTTTCAAAAGGTCGTGATAATAGCGATGAACCTAAGCAACCATACAAAATGCCTGAACCGCATTATGAAAAAGCACATATTCCACAAAATAATCTATCAGACATACCATTTTGATCTAAACTTTAAGCCGTACAATCGGCTTATCATACAAAATAAAGCGAGGTGGAAAGAATGACACGTGAAGAATATAATGCTAAAATATTTTCAATAGCTGAAAATGATGATCTTAGTATGGAAGAGATATTTATGGAGTTTTCAGAAACAGCGGGAAACTATATTATTGAGCTAGAATCAAAGCTAACCATAGCTCGAGAGTTCATGCAAAATGTTAGAAATAGCACTACAGTAGAGTGGAAAGAACTTGATAAAACACTGGAGGAAATTAAATGAAAGAGTTAAAAGCGTTAGAGATATTGAAAGATGTGAAAAAACGCGCTGGAGTATGCACAATGTCAATTATTGCTCACTTAGATATTTCAGAAGTAAAATATGCTATTGCAGAACTAGAAGCACTACAATCGCCTAAGACATGTGATGGGTGCGAACATGAAAGAATGAGTAGCCAATTATATATTTACTGCATAGGATGTAATAGAATGAAAGTTTTAGTAGATAGATTTTCAGATAAAAATGAACCACAAAGAGGATAATATGAGGTTGCCAACCATATACAAAGCAGACAATTTAGACATTTTACTAAGCTCAAAAGCAAAAATAAAAAACTCTTGGGTAATAGCCAAACCATATGGGTTTGGATGCCTATGCTTATTCACAAGAATAAAAACTGCGTGGAAAGTTTTTATAGGTGAATATGACTGCATATCATACTACAAACAAAAGGACAACCAATGACACAAAACGAACAAACCACACAATAATACTATTTTAATCCGCATCTTTGCGGGTTATATGATATAAACTTCAATCTTCAATAAAAAACAATCAAAAAATAAACATAATAAAAACACACTTTTATTTAATATTAAGATATTAATGTTATAATTGTTTGGTTAAATCTTATGTTAAAGGAATTAAATGATTACGGAAGTAGTTATGCAACGTGAGTTATTTGGCATGCCAATCTCACAAAAAAGCAAAAGCGAATTTTTTAGTGCTACTGATTTGGCAAAAGCAGGTAGTAAATGGAGATTGGCTAATGGGTATGATAGCGCATTTAATCTATCTGCTCATTTAAGCAATAAATCTACTATTGAATTTATTGAAGAATTAAAACAAAAAACTGGTGGAGAAGTAATACAAAAAGGAAGAGGTCGAGGAGTTCATACATGGGTACACCCATACCTTTTTATTGATATTGCTTTGGCTATTAGTCCTAAATTAAAGATCGAGGCGTATGAGTGGCTTTTTGATAAGCTCATTAAATACCGAAACGACAGCGGAGATAGTTATAAAAAAATGTGTGGGGCTTTATTTCAAAGAACATCTAATAAGGCGCATTTTCACACAAATATTCCAAAAGTAGCAGATTGGATTCGTATCGAGTGCGGCGTTAAAGATTGGAATGAGGCAACAGAAAAGCAATTACAACTTAGAGATCGTATCCACGAAAATGTAGCACTCTTATGTGATGTTTTAACCGACCCTAACGAGGCTCTTAAAATAGGTGTTTTAAAAGCTAAGGAGTCGCACAATGGCAGAGCGTAGAATGATGAGTAAAAAGATTATCCATAGCGATGCTTTTTTGGATATGCCTTCAACATCTCAAAACCTTTATTTTCATCTACTTTTAGAAGCAGATGATGAGGGCTTTGTAAACTCTCCAAAGCGAATACAAAGAACGATAGGCGCAACAGATGGTGATGCACAAATGCTTCTTGCAAAGAAGTTTATTATCAGCTTTGAAAGTGGGGTAGTTGTCATAAAACATTGGAGAATTCATAATTACATTCAGAATGATAGATTTAAGTTTTCAGCGCATACAAAAGAGCGATCTATGTTGTCTGTAAACCCCAATAATTCTTATTCTATTAATGATGTATCCAACTTGGATACAAATTGTACTCCTAGTATAGGAGAGGATAGTTTAGGTGAGGTTAGTATAGGAGAGTATAGTAATAATACGTGCGATGCACTCGTTGTAGATATTATCAAAGAATCTTCTTTCGATACATTCTGGAAAGCCTACCCTAAAAAAGTTGGCAAAGATGCCGCACTCAAAGCATGGAACAAAAAGAAGCATAAACCACATATGGAACTTATACTCGAAGCAATCGAACGCTATAAGCTATCTAAAACAGTACGTGACGGATTTACGTGCAATCCTGCAACATGGATTAATGAGGGCAGATGGTCGGATGAGGTAACATTGTCATACTACGACAAAGCAAAGGCAATTCAAGAACACACTGGCATGAGTCCAAGTGAAACGCTTGATATACAACTCCAACGAGCGCAAGAAGAATGGGAGGCAGGACAATGAAAGATAAAATGAATAAAGTGCATCATATCGACTGTTTAGAGTTTATGAAGCAAGTGCCAGATAACTATTTTGATTTGGTGCTTACTGACCCACCGTATTCAGCACAAACACATTTAAACGCAATGACTATGAAAGATGGAAAGCCAGTTAATGCAGAAATTGAGGATGCGTTTAAAAGCATAAGCGAAGAGCAACTTCACGAAATATTTGTAGAGCTTGGTAGAATTTGCAAAGGATGGGTAATAGCATTTACAGATTGGAAGCACACAGCAGAATTGGAACGTAACACTCCTAAAAATTTAAAATTTGTAAGGGCTGGTGTTTGGGTTAAGCCATCATACATGCCTCAAATTACTGGCGATAGACCTGCTCAGTCATGGGAAAGCATAGCTTTTATGCATAATAACGGTAAAGGCAAGATGGTTTGGAATGGGGGCGGAACTGGAAGCCATTTTATTGTTAACAAAGAAAAAGACACAGATCACCCGACGGAAAAACCGATCAAGTTGGTTCAGCATATAATCGACTTATTTAAGACTGAAGAGTGTAAAGTTTTCGATCCATTCATGGGCAGCGGAACTACAGCAGTAGTGTGTAAATCACTAGGCTTACATTGGTGTGGTTGTGAACTCGAATTAGACTATATTGAAATAATAAACAAGCGACTAAGTAAAGTACAAAAGAGTTTATTTTGAAAAATCAATTGATACTTGATATAAAATCGAAGCTCAAAATAGTAGGTGGTCATTTCGTAGATGCTGAAATATCAGATTACATCGCAAATATACCGCCAGCAAAGTACAAAGAGTTCTTCAAAGACCTAAGCGGTGATGAATTTTCATTCAAGAACGGACTAGATCGTGTCAAGATAGTATCTGAGCGTTACACAAACACGCCTAAAAACGATTTTATCGCAGAAGCTAAGGAAATCGTTAGCCTTATGCACTCTATCAATAAAACAGCACTTAAAGAGGCTGAGGCGAAAGGTGACGGATATATTCAAATTATGGCAAGTATGAATATCCGTGTATCGTTTGGACTTACCGATAAGCAAGCGCACGTAATCAACGAGATCGGAGGGCGTGAATACATTATGAAAGTGAACGAAACGGAGCCTAATAGCTTAGAGCGAAAAGTTATCGAGCAGTTAGAGAAATATTCGCACCGAGATATTAAACAGATAGGTATGAGATCAAACACAACCGTATCAGCATTAGTGGATGGGTTAGCAAAAAGAAATTAACAAATATTGCATAAATACTTGACATTGCATATCATTTGTGTTATAATAACGGATATTTAAAAAAAGGTGGATGAGATGAAACTTGAAGATTTTAACAAAATGGTTTCTCAAATTGAGAAAGAACAAACAGACTCTTACAATAAAGCGGTGGCTTTGTATGAAAGCGGAGAAAGATCACTGAGTGCTTATGAGGTAATAGGTGCTTATAAAAAAGTAGGATGGTATAGCGAATCAGGTTTTTTCTCAAAACAAGAAAAACAAAGCAGTTGTTTGTCTGAATATTCAGATATTGCAGGTATGGTTGAGTCATTGCAAGAATTTGAAAGTGAGTATAAAGAATGTAATGAGATAAACAAATCATCCTTAGAAAAATATGAGGATATTGACGATGAGTATATATCTTTTTTTGGGTTTAAATACTCGTATTATTATATTAATGAAAATAAGTTAAGTTCTGAAATTTCAAGACTTATTCGTGAAAAAATAAAAGATGAACTAAAGCCAAGTAATGTTGAAAAATCAGTAATGCCAGACTGCAAAATAGTTCAACTTTTCAAAGATGGTGCTATTGATTGGGAAACACTTCAAATGATTACTTATAAAGACTGTAAAATAGGATGAAGTATGACCAACAAGATCAAAAAACCATCAGATACAGCAATAGGAGACTTCTACGGTCTCCACCGAAATACAATCGCTAATTATAGAAACAATGAAGCGTATCATAGAATCTATGAGGCTTTGTTGGCTTATTATTTGTTGCAAGATCAAAAGAGTTAATTATGATAACCTCATCAAAACTAAGAGAGCTAGGATACTGCTCCGCACAATGCGGTATGATTATGCAGAAGCTGAAAAAGATAGGCGTACCATTCAAAGTGGTACAAATTCGAGGCACATATATCAAGCGTGGAAAAGTATGCGATTATATGCACTATGCTGATAGCTTCAAGCGTGATGAGGTGATTGATGCTTTAATAACTTACACAGCTACAAAACGAATCAATACTAATATGGAAACATGGAAAGATGTTTTAAATAAAATAAAGGGGATGGGATGCTAGATTATAGAAGTTTATTTGTGTTTAGACTTTTTGGTTATCTAATCCGAATTAAGCATATAAGCAAAGATCAATTATTTAGTGATAGAATGAATGAAAAGTCTATTATATTTAACCATAGAGTCATAATAATTAAGGAAACAAAATGGACATAACTTACCAATCAAGCACACAATGCGAATTTAAAATATTCGGGCTAATCGATCAATGGGAAGCATTAGAGAGCGTATCCGCTTTTGAGTTTGCCACATCGAATGGGATATATATGCCTGAGTGGTGGTCATTCTATCGTGATTATAAAATGATGAAGCGAGGTGGTAAATGAAAGAAGCAAAATTACAAATAATTGGATCATCTTCCGATAATAGAACTAATAAATGGTTTTTTACTTGCGAATGCGGATATGGATATAAACTAAGAACAACAATACTTAATTCTGATTTTACAGAATGTCCAAAGTGTAATCAAGGATATGTATTGCACTATAATGATTTAAAAATTTTTAAGGCATAAAATGATCGGTCTACCAAAATCAGATCGACTACGAAAGCCGAAACCTATGAAGCCAAAGAAGTGCAAAAATTGCGGCGAAACATTCACGCCTACCATGCCTATGCAGTCGGTATGCTGTCCGTTCCCGTGTGCTGTAGAGTTGGCTAAAAAGTGCAAAGAAAAAGCAGGTAAAAAAGAACGCAGTACAGCATTGAAAGCATTCAACGATAGTGACAAAAACGTATTGAAGCGCAAAGCAATCCAAGTATTCAATGAGTACATCCGAAAACGCGACAAAGACCTACCGTGTGTTTCGTGCGGGCACAAAGACGGAGTAAGGCAAATTCACGCTGGACACTACCGCCCTGCTGGAAATGTAGCTATTTTACGCTTTGATGAGCGTAATGTACACGCTCAATGCTCAATCTGTAATAACCACCTATCAGGAAACTTAGTAAACTACCGCAAAGAGCTTATAAGCCGCATAGGATTAGACCAAGTGGAAGAACTTGAAGCAACAAATGAGCCCAAGCAGTACACTATCGAAGAGTATGCTGAAATTATTAAGACTTATAAGCAAAAAATTAAGGAATTACAGATATAATTAGACTGTTATGAGATTCGATAGGGGGAATTTTCCTCCAAGTCGTTCCCTCTATCAAAATTCATAAAAGACTTGGAGGTCTGCATTGCAAAATAAATCACATAGCCTCATAGAATCACCAGTAAATGTCATGATAGGATACACCATCACGCTATTAGCTCAATTATCTATCTTCCCGTTATTCGGTATTAATATCTCAATGATTGACAACCTAATGATCGGTGCATTGTTCACCGTAGTTTCAATCGTGAGAAGTTATGCACTAAGACGATTATTTAATTATTTTACTGTCAAGGGTCATAGATGAAAGATAAAATGAATAAAGTGCATCATATCGACTGTTTAGAGTTTATGAAGCAAGTGCCAGATAACTATTTTGATTTGGTGCTTACTGACCCACCGTATGGTATAAATATTGGAAGTATGAACTACACAAACAATATAGTAGGCGGGGTTACAACTAGAAATGATTATTCAAATCATAACAAACAATGGGATGCAAATATACCAAGTATTGAAATATTTAATGAGATAAAAAGAGTATCAAAACATCAAATTATTTTTGGTGGGAACTATTTTACTGAAATTTTAGATCCAACTTCATCTTGGCTTATTTGGGATAAGAGAGTAGAGGATAAATACTCAAATGATTTTGCAGATTGTGAAATGGCATGGACAAGCTATAAAAAACCTGCCAAAATATACAGATTTTTATATAGCGGAATGATTCAACAAGATATGAGAAATAAAGATGATAGGTTCCACCCTACACAAAAACCGTCAGAACTATTTAAAAACATACTTAGAGATTATACGGAATCAGAATTTAAAGTATTCGACCCGTTCATTGGAAGCGGTACAACAGCAGTTGCATGTAAATCACTCGGCTTAGATTGGTGTGGTTGTGAACTTGAAGCCGATTATGTATTAATTGCAAATAAACGCTTAGAAGCAGTACAAGGTAGTTTATTTTAGCAACATTTTAAGCTATTCATACTATAATAACACTGCACGAAACGTATTGGCTAAAGTCGGTACGGTTCTTTGACTACCTCTCATAAGAGAGCGTCATGTTATTTGAGCTTTTAATAGTGGTACATAGTAGCTGATGGTAAGCAACATAAAAAGAGTATCGTGGTTATGGAATTAAAAACTCTATCCAGTTAGTGCAGTTGGTTCGATGCCAAGCTATGTATCACTTAAAGAGCTTTATAGTTTGAAATAGAATCGTTAGCGGAGTTTTTTCACCTTCTCGACGTTAGCGGTTCGATTTGAGATTATAGAAAGGTGATGTAGTGGATGATATTCAAAACAGATTCTGGGATATAGCATCTTGTTTCCTTGATGATAATAGAGTAATAGCTCATATATTATCCATTAATACAAACTATCCAGCAGAAGCAATCTACAAAGACATCCTAGCCTCAAAATTTGATAAATACATAGATAAGCTTGAAGAAATAGCCGACACTACAAAATGGGAAACCCTACAAAACTGGTGCAAGTTCAAACAATATGAACTTGACTCAATGCAAGGCACGATCTGGGCTAAAGGAGATATGAGAGCATTAAGTGAGGGGGGCTGGAAATATGGCATACATTCACAAGAAGAAGATACTATTGAATCACTACGAAACATCATCACACAACTCACAGAACAAATCAAGTCACTAACTAAAAAACGAATCATAAAGAAAGTAACAATACACTATACACAATCACTATTTGGAGACGCATAGTATGAATGAATCATTAATATACAAATTCCTAAAATACTACAACGATGTCAAAGCAATACAAAGCGGAAGAATAAAAGAGCGTATTTATAACCGCATTATGGGCAAATTATTTGGGAGGATGTTTCGATAATGGAAATTAGATATACACAAGGTGATCATCAAATAGGAGATGTTGTTTGTATGGTACTTGATCAAGATATTAAAGGCATGGTAACAGGCATACAATTTAGAGATGGAGGATATCAATACATGGTAACTTTTATAGTTAATGAAATTCCACAAGAATATCACATCCGCCCAATTGAGATTAAAAAGGCTAAATGATGGCATATTCAAACGAACAGTGGGAACGCACGAAAGCTTGATTTGAAAGTGGTCAATATTCACTTAGTGAGATACAAGATAAAACAGGGATAGACAAAAGCCAAATCAGCAGAAAGTCAAAAATACAACAGTGCGTTGATTTTTAAATAGCTTTATGGTATAATTTTTGTTATTTGCAAAAGGACATACATGGCTTACTCTAAGAGAGAATGGGACAAGGTTAAGCTTTTATTTGAAAAAGGTCTTAGTTATAGACAAATACAAAAGGAAACTGGAATAGAAATAAGTACCATATCTAGAAAAATAAAAAGCATGGGATGGGCTAAAAATATATCTAAGTCAACAACAAAAGAAAATAATATTCAAAAGGGATATATATATCTTATAACAACTGATAGTAATGACCCATATTATAAAATAGGTCTTGCGGTTGATGTTAAAAGCAGAATGAAGTCATTACAATCAGGAAACCACAATTTGTTAGTATTGAAAGGATCTTATTACGCAAAAAATATGTATGCAGAAGAAAAATACTGGCATAATAAATTTTTAGACAAACAGCATTTAAATGAATGGTTCAAGTTGGATGCAGATGATATTGATGATTTTATGTCTCATTGCAATATTGACTTAGAAAACCATATCGCATATTTAGAGTCATTATTGACAAAGAATAATATTAATTTTGAGGCTATGCAATGGCAAAGTTAACAGATGATATAAAACTAAAGATATTGGCTGATTGGAAAGCAGGAGTTAGCCAAAATCAATTAGCAAAGAAGTATGATGTTAGCCCAGCCACTATCAACAAATTATGCAAAGGCATACAACAATCAAATGTACATTTAGTGAATAGCCAAGTTGCGGTAATTACGGAGCTTAACGGCAAAAGTGAATACGAAGTGAACAGTATTAACGAAGAAGTTAATAATCAAGTAAGACGACATAGCCTCATTAATTCAAATGCAGAGCTTATCGCCTCAAAGATACCCACAATGCTAGAACAAATAGATAGCCCTTCTGATTTAAAAACACTTGCCGAAGCTAACGACCGTTTAGCGATCACTCTCAAAGTTGCAGACCGTCATGCCAAAAGCGGAGACGTAAACGTAAACGCAACTGCAGCGGTGCAGAATAATATAGCACCTAAAACACTTGACGATTTCTATGAAGCTTAATCCAACTCTCCGAACATTCTGGAAAACACGATCACAAATTAAATGCCTTTATGGTGGGCGTATGTCATCAAAGACGGAAGATACAGCAGGGGTTCTCGCTTTCCTTGCTTCAAAGTATCAAATCCGTGTAGCCTGTCTGCGTCGTTTTCAAAATAAAATCGATGAGTCAGTTTATAAAACCCTAAAACGTAAAATACAGAGTGACGAATATCTAAAGCCATTATTTGATATTAATAATACCTCAATCAAAAGCTCAATCGGAAGCGAGTTTATTTTTATGGGTATCCAAAGAAATCTTGAAGAAATTAAAGGCCTTGATGATATCGATATAACTTGGATAGAAGAAGCCGAGAAGCTAACCGAAGAACAATGGAATCTTATCCGGCCAACAATTTTAAGAAAAGAAGGCAGTTTTGCTGTATTGGTGTTTAACCCGAACTTAGATACAGATTTTGTTTATCGTGAATTTGTAGCTAAAAAGCATGAAAATGTATTGGTACAAAAAATAAATTACATACAAAACCCATTTTTAAGTGAATCAGCAAAAGACCTCATCCGAATCGATAAGCAAAAATTAGATGAAGAAGAATTTAACAATATGTATCTTGGAGTACCTAAAGCCGAAAGCGAAATGGCACTTATAAAACGTGCTTGGCTATATGAATGTATTGACGCTCATAAGAAACTCAACATTCAACCGGTGGGGACTAATTTTATAGGGTACGATATCGCAGATAGTGGAGCTGACTTTAATGCTTTGGCAATGCGAAAAGGCTTTTTACTAGAATATTTAGAACAATGGAAAGGCAAAGAGGACGAATTAGATAAAAGCCATATCAGGGTTTATAACAAAGCAAGAGAGTGCGACGCATTTATACATTACGATTCAATCGGTGTCGGGGCGGGGGCTGGTTCAAAATTTAGAGAACTAAATGAAAATAGAGGTTCTATCAAATATGCAAAATTCAATGCAGGCGGGGCGGTAGAACGCCCTAAGAAAAAATTTAAGAATACCGAAATAAATAATGAAGATATGTTTAGTAATTTAAAGGCTCAAATTTGGTGGGATATAGCAGACCGGATAAGAGACACCTATAATGCTGTCACAAAAGGGTTACCAATCGATCAAGATGATATTATCTCATTGAGTAGTGAAATAGATTGCCTTGAAGATTTGATTATCGAACTATCATCCCCATTAAAAGATACAGATAAAAGCGGACGTGTAAAAGTTGAGAGCAAAGATGATTTAGCAAAGCGAGGGGTAAAGTCTCCGAATCTTGCAGACGCATTTATAATGGCTTATTATAAACCCGTAGCTAAAAAGTCTATATTTGCTTAATAAAAATCATAAGGTTACAATTATAGGAAAAAAGGCGCATAATGTTTGATTGGTTCAAAAAGAAACCCGCCCTTATTCAATCGGAAAACACCGAATCCAAAAGCGGTGGAATGTTCTCAACCGAGGGCGACGGAATGATGCCACGATCAAAGCGTATTCGTGAAGCATATCAAAATACTTTCAGACTTTCCGTAGATGAACACATCACTAATGATGGCACTATGGATAGCATCGACAGCGTTAAACAAGCCATGACATATAATATGGGGGGTATCCCGGATAACCAGCTTTCATGGTATGGCTCACAAAACTTCATAGGGTATCAAGCGTGTGCTATGATCGCTCAACATTGGCTTATATCAAAAGCGTGTGTAGTTCCTGCTCGTGATGCAATTCGTAAGGGCTACGAGATAACCATTAATGACGGGCAAGAGATTGACCCTAAAATTATTGACTATATGCGAAAGAGAGATAAATTATATAATCTTGATCGTAATCTCGTTGAGTTTGTAAAAATGGGGCGTGTATTTGGTTTGCGTATTGCTATGTTTAAAATTGAAAGCACCGATCCAGAATATTACGAGAAGCCATATAACCCAGACGGAATCACAAAGGGAAGCTATAAAGGTATATCGCAAATAGACCCATACTGGATGGCTCCCGAATTAGATCATCTTTCCGCTTCCGACCCGTCTGCAATCGGATTCTATGAGCCTACATGGTGGAGAATCGGTTCATTGAAAGTTCACAAGTCACACTTGATTATTATGCGAGGCGATGAGGTTCCAGATATTCTAAAGCCTACTTATCTTTATGGTGGAGTATCAGTTCCTCAAAAGATTTATGAGCGTGTATATGCCGCAGAGCGCACAGCCAATGAAGCCCCTCAGCTTGTAATGACTAAACGTACAAATGTATATGGAACAGATATTGTCGCCGCTATGACTAATCAAGCTAAAACAGAAAACAAATTGCTTGAATGGGCATATTATAGAGATAATTACGGCGTGAAGATGATCGACAAAGAAGATGAATCAATGGAGCAGTTCGATACTTCACTTGGCGATCTTGATACAGTCATTATGACCCAATATCAATTAGTTGCGGCAATATCTAATGTCCCTGCGACCAAACTACTTGGAACATCACCTAAAGGATTTAATGCATCTGGAGAATATGAGGAAGCAAACTACCGTGAAGAATTGGAGAGCATCCAGACGTTTGATATGGCTCCACTTATCAACAGACACCATGAGATTTTAATCCGTTCTGAAATAACCCCTAAATTTGGCGTAATGTTTAATACAGAAGCAGTGTTTAATCCACTTGATTCATTGACCGAAATTGAGCAAGCAGACATCAACCTCAAAGCAGCGCAAACAGATCAGGCGTTAGCAGCGGCAGGGGCAATAGACGGGTATGATATCCGCAATCGTATTATTTCAGACCCAAAAAGCGGTTACAATGGTTTAAACCTTGAAGAGGACAATGATGCCGAAGCTATCCCAGAAGAAATCTAAATGGGTGAAGCAATTTAAGCCACAGCTTATTAAAGGTTCACCATTACATAATAACGCATCTGTCGAAGATAGATATCGAAAGGATATTAAAAAACTTGTAGATAAGATGACAAAAGAAGTTGAGCGAGAGATTATCAACTTATATAAGTCACCAGATGGAAAAGAATTTTTCACTACTGATGGAAGCATAGCATCACAAGCGCGAATACTAATTAATTCACTTACAAATAAGTTTAACGATATGTTTGGACGTTCAGCACAAGTTATGGCAGAACGAATGGTTAATCAAGCAGATAAGGCTTCTAAGAGTTCATTGTCTAATAGCTTAAAAGATTTGGCAGGAATGACTGTCAATACCAATATATCAAGCGCAGATTTAAAAGACACAATGAAGTCAAGAATATCCGAGAATGTGCAACTCATTAAAAGCATACCGTCACAATACATTGATAGAATTGGTGGAACGGTATATCGCTCTATTACTTCTGGGCAGGGCTTGGCTGATTTAATGCCACAGATTAAGAAGTACGGTGAAATGACAGACACGCGCGCAAAGACTATCGCACTAGATCAAACCAGAAAAGCATATCAAGGAATTAACGCTGACAGATTAAATAAAATAGGCGTTAAGCAGTTTGAGTGGGTGCATAGCGGAGGCTCACGTTTTCCACGTCCAGATCATCAAGAAATGAATGGAAATATTTATAGTTTTGATGACTTGCCTATTATAGACCAGAGAACAGGCGAAAGAGGAATACCCGGGCAAGCTCCAAATTGTCGATGCATTATGCGCCCTATTCTTAAATTTGACCAAGGCGAACTATAAAAGATATTATGATAAAAAATAAAGAGGTTTATTATGTCTCGTGATTACGAAGGTATGCAGGATTTTTTAACTGCCATTGGACGTGGAGAAATTGATTGGGCTACATCTTTTTCATCTTATGGAAGATATGTGGCAGGCGGAGCAACAACAAACCATGTTATATGGCCAGATGGAATTTTTGTATTGCCTCCATCAACAGGAGTTCAAATGTCAATAGTGTCTACAAGCGCAAATGATGACGGATCACCAATTGGAACAGGTATTCGCACAATGGATATTCATTATCTTGACAATAGTTTAAACCCACAAATTGAAACAATAATTTTAAATGGGATAACTCCAGTGCTTACGGTTGCAACAAATATTCGTTTTATTCAATGTATGCATATTGTTACTGTAGGTTCATTAAAAGCTGCGGCAGGAATTATTACAGCTTCAAATGGCGGAAATACATACGCACAAATTGATGCTGGAAGCAGACGCTGTGCATCTTCGGCAAGAATGGTTCCGGCAGGTAAAAAACTATATGTGGCTGGGGCTGTTGGGAGTAGTGTTTCTGGTACTGCTGCCGCATCTGCTCAAATTAAAATTAGTACATCTTGGTTTGATGGTCATGATTTAACATCACAAGATGTATATATTCCATTTGGAAGCATAGGTGTTCAAGACAATGCAATACCATATACTTTCCCAATCCCTGCTGGACCATTCCCAGAAGGTACGGTAGTTTTAGGCGAGGTTACTGTAGATAAGGCTGCAACTATTACGCTCGACTGGTTTGGATGGTTAGAAAATGCATAAGGAGATTAAATGCCATTAGAACAAGGCTCATCACAAAAGACGATCAGCGAAAATATCGCACAGCTTATAGGTGAGGGATATAGCCAAGAACAAGCATCTGCTATTGCATATAAAGAAGCTGGAAAATTAACTAAAGATGGTTCGGCTCGTATATCAGATCAAAACGGTTTTTTTGAAATAAAGAATAACCCCATTTCAAAAGTTGGAGTATTCCCATATTCAGGACGAATGATTGGCGGAGATGATCCCGATAAGATTTACAATGTATATCGTCCAGCCGAAGAACTTGGAAGCGAAGCGTGTATAGAATCATTTCGACTTGTTCCATTTGTGGATGAACATCATATGATTGGTGATGGGGCTATGCCAGCAGAACAAAAAGGCGTACATGGGGTTACTGGCGAAGATGTATATTTTGATGATGATACGCTTTATTCAAACATTAAAGTGTTTAGCGAATCACTTGCCAATCTCATAGAGGGAGGAAAGCGCGAGTTGTCGCTTGGGTATCGATGTATTTATGAATTTGCGCCGGGAGAGTACAACGGTGTAAAATATGACGCGATACAACGAAACATACGAGGTAACCACCTTGCTCTAGTAGAGGAAGGGAGAATGGGTCACGAGGTCGCCGTGCTTGATAGCATGGTATTTACATTTGATACAAAGGAGATTTTTCAAATGAATGAAGAAAATAATGAAGTAGCAACTGACGCTGAACCTGTAACGCTTGAAAGTCTTGCGGCACAAGTAGCAGAGCTTATGTCTTTTATGCAAAAACTTAAACCACTCGAAGAAGAAGAGCATGGCTCACTTGATGAAGATGTTGAAGTTGCAGAAGATGAGGAAGTCGTTGCCGAAGATGAAGATGTTCCAGCGAAAGCAGAAGGAATGGACGCAGCAGAAGTTAAACGTCAAGTAATCAAAGAGATCGCTCAACGTGATAATCTTTACAAAAAACTTTCACTAGTTATCGGAGCGTTTGACCATGCTGAAATGTCATTGAAAGATATGGCAGATTATGGAGCCACAAAACTTGGCTTAGATCATAAAAGTGTTGGCGCGGTTGAATCTTATCTTTCTGGTTTTGCTTCTGCTAAAGTAGTAAAAGCGAATGGAATGGATAGCGCACCTAAATCGAGCGAGATCGATTCATACTTAAAAGGAGGCAAGTAATATGTCTTTTCAATCATCAGTTTCACAATATCAAGGCTTCGGGGTAGTCGGTGAAGTTTTCTCAAACAGCCCTATTCGTTCAAAAAGCTATATCCTAAATAGCGGTGCGGTAGCTAATAATGTTGGTTATGCGTTTACACAAGGCACAGAAGGACAAGCGGCTTGCGGTGGCACTGGTCTTTTCGCTGGTATCCTTATCAATCCTAAAGCGTATGCCCTACAAGGTGCTGCGGCTGGAACATTGGCTCCAACTTTAACAGTACCGGAAGATTCACAAGGTGAATTACTCACTATGGGGGAAATCATTGTTTATCTTAACACTGCGGCTGCAATCGGTGATAAAGTTGTTTATGCAACTGCAACAGGTGCATTGAGTACAGTAGCGGCACAAGTTCAAGTTACTGGTGCTATCTCTACAACTACATTGACAGTATCAGCCGTAACAAGTGGTGTTCTTGCAGTAGGACAATTAATCACTGGTGCTAATATCGCTCCGGGGACTTATATCACTGCTCTTGGAACTGGTACAGGCGGAACAGGTACTTATACTGTTTCTGTTTCTCAAACTGCTGCATCTGGTGAAATCTATACCGATAGTGTTGCTGGTTCAGGGAAAGAATTTGTACCTAATGCTGTAGTTTCACGTTATACCATTGGTTCGGCTGGTCTTGCTACCATCGAATTGACAAACTAAGGAGTAATGGATGAGTAAAGAAATTTCGTTTATCGCGGCGCGGGAAGTTCGCCCGCTAAATTTCACACAAGTTGAGCAATTTGAAGCTCTCTCAAAATTGGGTATCGGTATGGATAGCCGTATTGTTGACCGCATGATGGATTCAATGGACTCATTGACTGCAACTGTAACAACTGGGTCAATCGCTACTCCTGTTCAATTCTTGCAAGCATGGCTTCCGGGTTTCGTTCATGTTATGACCGCTGCTCGTAAAATCGACGAGCTTACTGGTATTCAAACTATCGGTTCATGGGAAGATGAAGAAATCGTACAAGGAACAATGGAAGTCACTGGTACATCTGTGCCATACGGTGATTACACAAATACTCCTTTCGCTTCTTGGAACACAAACTTTGAACGACGCACAGTTATCCGCTTTGAAGAGGGTATGCGTGTTGGAGCATTGGACGAAGCACGTGCAGCAAAAATGCGTGTAAACAGCGCAGAAGGCAAACGTGAAGGTGCGGCTTTGGCACTTGAAATCCAACGTAACCGAATCGGTCTATATGGATATAACAGCGGTGCAAACCGTACTTATGGTTTCTTGAATGACCCTGCATTACCTGCCTATGCTGACGTTGCAACTGGTGCATCGTCTTCAAAAGCTTGGAGTACAAAACCATTCCTTGAGATCATAGCTGACATTCGTGAAGCAGCTGGAACACTTGAGAATCAATCAGGCGGGCTTATCGATACGACTAGCGATGCTATAACGTTGGCTATCCCAACTTCACACGCCACTTATTTGAGCGTTACATCTGACTTCGGTATAACTGTTTCAGATTGGATTAAAAAGACCTATGCAAATATGCGTGTTGTTAAAGTTCCTGAATTGTACCAAGCAAACGGCGGAGCCTCTGTGTTCTATCTTTATGCAGAGAAAACAAGCGATAGCTCAACAGATGGCGGAAACGTATTTGTTCAAGCTGTTCCGGCTAAATTCCAAGTTCTTGGAGTTCAAAAACTTGCTAAAGGTTATGAGGAATCATATACCAACGCAACTGCTGGTGTTATGTGTAAGCGTCCTTGGGCGGTTGTGCGTCGTTCAGCAATCTAAGTTTTTAGGGGCTTCGGCTCCTATTCGTGATACTGAATGAGGGATAAACGGAGAGCCTTATCCCTCACATGAGTATCGGCTCTTAACTAAACAAAGGAAAAATCATGCCATATGTATTCTCAACTCTATCATGTGATAACGAATATCGATCATTCTCTAAAGGCGGTGGAGATATTCCAATCGTTGAATCAAAAATTCTAATCAAAGGCGGAGCGGGTATCGTAAATAAAAACATCATTACCCCACTAGGAGTTATGACGCAAGTCACTGATGAAGAATTGAAATTGCTCGAAGAAAACGAAAGTTTCAAAATGCACAGAGATAACGGTTATATCGTAGTAGAAAACAAAAAAGCCGATGCGGATGAAGTTGCTAAAAAGTCAATGAAGAAAAATGATAAGTCTTCTCCAGTTACACCGGAAGATTATGTTGAAAAAGCCCCGGTAGTAAACGGATAAGGGATAAATAATGTTCACACTTGATATTGCAACATTTAGAAGTCTATTTCCAGCATATAGCAATGTTACGTCATACCCTGATGCAACTATTACGATGAACTGGGATACTTCTACGTTGTATATCAGTGCGGAAGATTACGGATGGTTAGCTGGCGCACAACGTGAACGCTCCATCTATTTAATGACTGCACATATCACGGCATTATCAGATATCATAGCCAGTGGGCAAAACCCTTCTTTGGTTAGTGGCTCTAGTATCGATAAAGTAAGTGTTACTCTTGTACCTCCTCCAATTAAAAATCAGTTTCATTGGTGGTTATCTCTTACTCCTTATGGCGCACAGCTTCTTGCACTATTGAAACTTTCTGCGGTAGGCGGAATGTATGTCGGAGGAAATTCAGAGCGTTCAGCATTTCGCAAAGTGGGCGGAATATTTTGAAGATCACAAAAAAAGCGGGGCTGTCCGAAACGCTTAAAAAAACCATTGTAGAGATTAATCATTCTGCTTTGCGTGTAGGATGGGGTGAAAATCAAAAATATGATAATGGAACACCCGTCGCTATGATCGCCGCACAGAATGAGTTTGGAAATCCTGCAAAGAAAATTCCTCCTCGTCCATTCATGCGTCCTGCTATTTCAGCACAAGGCGATAATTGGAAGAAACAACTATCAGGCGGAATAAAGATGGTGTTTAGTGATAAATTGACAGTATCTAACGTATTTGAGGCTGTTGGTAAATTGGTTGTATCGGATATTCAAAAATCAATTTCCAAAGTCACATCCCCTGCACTTAAGCCATCAACCATTAAAGCACGTTTGCGGGGCAAGAAAGTCGGAAATGCTGGAACAGCTTCTAAACCTCTCGTTGATACCGGATATATGATGGCATCGATAACACATGAGGAGATATCGAAATGATTCATAATCATTTAAAGATGGCTTCGACTGTTATCCCATTTCAAACTATCTCTTACACTCCTTATTCATCACGCACAATCAATGATGTAGGATTAGAGGTATCTACATACGGAACTGCTCAACCATTAAAGGCTAATGTGCAAGCAGTATCAAGAACGGTTTATGAAACTTTAGGCCTTGATTTTCAAAAGAAATATGTGACCGTATTTATTGAGAAAAATTTAATTGATCTTGACCGTGGTGTATCTGGAGACAAATTCACATATAACGGCGAAACTTATCAAGTACAAAGCGAAACAGATTGGTATAGCGTGGACGATTGGACTTATTTATTGGCGGTGCGAATTGACTGACAACGACCTCATCAAATTATTTCTTCCTATTATTAGTTCGGCTATGACAACATACGGCTATCCCGTAACAGTTCGTCAATCGTACCAACCTACTCAACAAGGGGCGGATACAGGAGCTACACTTTATTTTTTTAAAGTTGGAGATAAACGAATAGGGCATCCAAATCGTAAAAGTGAATGGGATGTAGCCAATTCTAAATTTGTAGATACAGACGTTCAACGCATGGAGATAACTTTCCAAATCAGCGCACTTGTTCGACAAGTCCCAGCAACAACAACTACTCAAAAAACCGCCTCTGATTATCTAAATATGGCTGCAATGATAATGCAAAGTAGAGAATTTATTAATGCAGTCCAAGCAGCAGGAGTGGCAATTTTAAAAATAGGTGAAGTGCGTAATCCGTACTTTAAAGACGACAAAGATCAATTTGAGGCATCACCGTCTTTCGATTTTACATTAATGTACAATCGTACTATGATTAGAGACGGAAAAGCGGTCGAATTGATCGAATTTAATACGAAAAGGGTTTAACAATGGCAATCAGCTTTACTAAATATGTTGATATTACCAGCGGTGTCGGTGGCAGTGCTGGAGTGCGTCAACGGGATTTAATCGGTCGCATTTTTACGACTAATGTGGCTTTGGCAGTAGGAACTATTGCTGAATTTACGACACTTGCAGACGTTGGAACATTCTTTGGAACTACATCAGAAGAATATCTACGAGCTTCATTCTATTTCGGATGGGTAAGTAAAAACATTTCTTCACCAACTAAAATCAGTTTTGCTCGTTGGGATGATGTAACTCCTGAGACAATCACAGCGGTATTGACTGCATCAACTGAAGCAAACAACAACTTCGGTTCATTTTGTTTCACAACCACTGCGGCTCTTTCACTTGCTGAGGTTACAGAGGCGGCAACTTGGAATGATGCTCAAAACAATATGTTCCAATTCTGCGCTCCTGTTGCTGCGGCGGATGCTTCCGCTTGGTCTGCTGATCTTATCGGATTGTCTGGCATATCTTTGACGCTTGATGAAATTGCTGGGGAATATCACGAAATGATCCCTATGATTATCTTGGCGGCTACAAACTACACAAAACGCAATAGTGTTCAGAACTATATGTTTCAACAGTTTACAGCTACACCAACGGTTACAACTACAACCCTATCGACTACCTATGACGGGTTGCGAGTAAACTATTATGGACGCACACAAACCGCAGGGCAAACGATTGATTTCTATCAACGTGGTGTGCTTATGGGACTTGCTACCGATGCAACCGATATGAATACTTATGCAAATGAGCAATGGTTAAAAGATGCGGCGGGATCTGCAATTATGTCGCTTCTTCTTTCATTGCCAAAAGTATCGGCTAATGAGGGAGGACGTGCGCAACTTCTTACCGCTATTCAATCTGTTATCGATCAAGCATTGTTCAACGGTTCAATCTCAGTCGGTAAAACTTTGAGCACAACACAAAAACTATACATCAGTTCTATTACTGGTGATGAGTTGGCTTGGCATCAAGTGCAAGCTATCGGATATTGGATTGATTGTACGCTAACAAGTTATGTGACAGTAGATAGTCGTACAGAGTGGAAAGCTACATATACATTGCTATATGGCAAAGATGATGTAATCCGTAGTGTCGATGGCACACACACACTAATTTAAGGAGTTTAAATGTTTGATGTTTCAGGTGTAGGCTTAACGCTTAATGTAAAAGCATCCGTAACTTTCCCTGCGGGGTTTAAAGTTACACAGTTTGCCGATGATGGTGATTCCATCTCTTTTGATGAGATGGAGATCGGAGGCTCTGCAATGGGTCTAAATGGGGATCTAATTACTTGGGATAAAGTAGCTCCAATTATGGTTCCTATCAATATCATCCCAAACAGCGATGATGATATCAATCTTGGTGTATTATTTGAAGCAAATCGTGCAGGCAAAGGCAAGAAAACAGCAAAAGACGTTATCACTATGACGGTTATTTATCCGAATGGTAAAAATGTCACTTTATCCGGAGGTCGTTTGCTCAAAGGTAAACCGTCTAACAGTATCGCAAGTGAAGGGCGTATGACTTCTAAAGCATATTCATTCGCTTTTGAAAATATCACTAAATCATAATCATTTAAAGGCTCTCCAATGATTAAACCAAAAGACATTTCCGTCGTCGATATTGACGGCGTTGAAAAAAAGTACATTATTACACGTTTCCCTGCTACTATCGGCATGGAAATTCTTTATCGTCTCCCTGCTTCTGGAATTCCAAAGATCGGAGACTTTGAACAACTAAAAGAAGTGCGTGACGATATTTTCAAACACGTCTATGCTATAACTGAAAACGGGGAAATAGCATTAACCACAAAAGCACTCATTGATAATCACATCACGGACGGTGAGACAGCTTATAAAGTAATGGGGGCGATGCTAACGTATAACTTTCAAAGCGTGGGAAAGTTGACATCCAGCGGATTCTACGATTTAATTTCGGAGAAACTGCTCGATACAGCCCGAACGCTACTCAGGGGGTTATCGCAACAATCATCTCCGAAAAACAAGCGACGCTCAACGAATTAAGAACTATATACGACGTTGAGGATGCTTTTGCTATGTGGGAGATTATAGTTGTGAATCGTGCCAACGAATATGACGCTATGCAAAAATCACAAAAAAAGCGGGATTAAGTATGTTATAATATAGAATCCTTTTAGTCGAGGAGAGCGGATTAATTACCCGCTCATTTTATGCGGCATAATAGGAAATGACTAAAATGGAACTGCAATGCAAACAAAAATCTGCTCAAAATGTAAAACAATCAAATCAATAGATAATTTTCATAAAAATACTTCTAGGAAAAATAATATACAAAGTGTATGCAAGGAATGCAAAAAAGAATATTATGAAAAAAACAAGGATAAAATAATCCAACAAAGAATGAACCGATACCATAACAATAAAGACAAAGAAAAAAAATATTATTCAATAAATAAAGATAAAATATTAATTTATGCTCATGATTATTATCAAGAAAATATTCATAAAATAAAAAAATATCTAAAATCTCCAAGCGGAATAGCATCTTCATTTAAATGTAGAAGCAAAAGAAGATCAAAAATAAAAGAGGATAAAATTTCAATATCAGACATTATATTAATTAAAAAGAATGCAAAGGAATGCTATTGGTGTAGAAAAAGCATCAAAAATAAAAAAATACATTTAGATCATTATATACCAATAAAATTAGGCGGCAGAAATATTATTGAAAACATTGTAGTATCATGTCAGAAATGCAACCAAATTAAAAGCTATAAAGATCCAATGATATATGCGATGTCAATTGGAAGATTATTGTAAGATTTGTTATCAATTAATAATAGTGATAAAATAAGAAAACAAGGGGTTAATCATGGCGGTAATGGATACTTTTTTCTTATTATTTGAAGCAGATGCCAGCGGATTAAATGAAGGCATAGATGAAGCCAAAAAGAAAACCGATAAACTTGATGATGCTCTAAAAAAAGCAGATAAACAAGGTAGCGAACTTGGCTCATCATTTGGTAATTTAATTGCTACCGCCGGAGGAGCTTTAGCGGCGGCTTTATCATTCAGTGCAATGTCTGCCGGGATTAAGCAATCAGTAGATTACGCCGATCATCTTGGGGAAGTAGCCGACCAAATCGGAGTTAATGTTGAACAACTTGATGCATGGCGGCGTGTAGCCAAATTATCAGGCGGAGACGCTGAAAGTTTTGACATGAGTTTACAAACTCTATCTGCTGACTTCGCAATGATAGCGACCAAAGGAACATCCCGCACACTTCCATTCTTCAAAGAACTTGGAATTAATCTCAAAGATTCACACGGCAAAATGCGTGACGTTATGGATGTATTGCCAGACCTTGCAAGTAAATTTGAGAAAATGAGTAAGCAGGAATCATTAGGTTTTGGGCGCAAACTCGGACTTGATGAGGGTACTATTATGATGCTTCAGCGTGGCCGCCGTGAAGTGGATGAAATGCTCAAAAAACAAAAAGAGCTTGGACTTGTCACAAGAGAACAAGCAGACTTAGCAGGAGATTTTAACGACTCATTAGACATTATGAGTATGGCTTTCCGTGGGCTATTCTTGAATGTAGGGCAATCCGTAATCCCTGTTTTTAAATGGCTTGCCGAGGCTTTCACTAATCTTGCAGGGTTTTTTAGAAAACATTCCGATTTTATCACTGGGCTATTCATCGCTTTAGGTGTAGCGGTTATGACGTTCTTAGTCCCTCCTTTATGGGCGGCTGGTTCTGCTGCTATTGCTGCATTTGCCCCATTCTTATTGATCGGTGCGGTTGTTGCTGCTGTGTCTGTTGCTTTTGCTTTGCTCTATGATGATATTATGAACTTTATCGATGGCAATGATTCAATGATCGGTGATATCGCTCAAAAATGGCCAATGGTAGGGGAGATAGTCAAAGGGCTTGTAGCTTCAATCGAAATGCTATGGGCTACAGCTAAAGCCGTATTTGGGCTATTAGCTGATTTAATCACTGACCCCATGAACGCATGGAATAATTTTGTAAACGCTATTTATGCAGGTCTTGATGCAATGTCCGTTAAATTTCCAAACTTCTTTGGCGCACTTGTAGATGGTGCTAAGAAAGTAATGGGAATCATTGATGGTGTTAAAGAGTTCTTTGGAATGGGTGGCGATGTGAATGTTGCTAAAACAAATATTACTAAAGCCAATGCATCTCCTCTTAACGGCATGAATAGTGCAGCGATAGCAAACAGCAGAACATCAAATCAATCTGCAAATGTAACGGTCGGTAAAGTGGAGATAAAAACCAAAGCAACGGACGCGGAGGGTATCGCTCGAAGCGTTGGGGGTCATATGCAAACACAACTCAAAAAAGCTACGTCAAGCTATGATGATGGAGTTTTAGCATGACACCGACAGCATCGCAGGACGTTGTAGGAATTTTCCAACAAGATACTTCCGCACAGCTATTTACTAATGCAAGACCAATTAAGGCAAAAGTAACTCAGACTGCAACGGTAATGTCTCACCCGGTAGAGGATGGGTCAACAATTACAGATCATAAGATTATCAACCCTATTGAGATCGAGCTATCACTTATCATGTCATTAGAAGATTATCAATCTGTTTATAAATCGATTCAAGACGTATTTGAAAAATCAACTCTCTTGACCGTTCAAACTCGAAGTGGTACATATCGAAATATGATTATATCCGCTATGCCCCATGATGAAGATGCGGAAATATATGATGCTATTGCTTTGGCCTTGAAACTCACAGAGGTTAAGTTCGCTAAATTTACAACGGGTACAGCTCCAAAAGTATCATCACCTAAAAATAAAAGAGATTCTTCAACATCAAATGGAGGCAAGCAACAAACAAAAACACCTGCCCCCGAGAAGAAAAGCTCAATATTATACGGAGTGTTAAAAAAATGATTGAAATAGCCCTACAACAAGTTCCAAACCAATCTTTAAGTTTTGATATTGATGGGTTCACTTTCGATATGACATTAAAAACTACAGAAACATTGATAGCTGATGTGTCTATCGATAGCACTGTAAAAGTGTCGGGGATGCGTGTCATGGCATATCGTCCTATCATACCGTATAAATATTTAACGCCGGATAGCGGAAATTTATTTTTTATTACAGATGACGGAGAAGCACCTGATTATAATTTATTCGGTATATCTCAAACGCTCGTATATTTAACCGCGGCGGAAGTGGATTTTTTAGATGCCTATTGACCCGCGTATAGTCCGTGTTGGGATTGAAGTAAACGGAACTATAAAGTATTATGAAAACCTAAATATCGAAGCGTCTGGCGTTAAATATGCCAATGCAACAGAAAATGAATGTGAGGTTAAGATTACAAATCTATCTAAAAAGATGCGCGATTATCTATTGACTGAGACATCACCATTTTTAAAACCACATTACGATAAAACACCTCCATCCCCTGTTACTCCTGCGGCCGCATCGGATACATCACCAAAAGCAAGCACAACCCCACCGTCCGACGGAGCGGCAGAAGTGTTAAGCGGTATTCGTCTTTTTCTTGAAGCTGGGCGAGTATCTACTGGCACATCGGTTGTTTTTGTGGGAGATATTATTAGTGTAACTCCATCTCAACCGCCAGATATAGAACTGCATATTAAAGCGGTAACTCTTAGTCGTTCAAAAGGTGAAATAGTTGCCAAATCTCAAAGCGGGATGACAAGCCTTAGAAAGATAGCTCAGGATGTGGCGAAAGATTTAAATCTTACTTTGGTATTTCAAGCTACTGATAAACAAATAGCAAACTATTCTTTCACTGGAGGAAAAGCCAAAGAAGTGGACGAACTTGGAAAAGCTGGAAATGTAAACGCTTATGTCGATGATGATAAATTAGTCGTAAAAGATATCGCTAAAAGCATATCAGGGAGCGTTCAAAAATTAACCTTAGAAACTGGCATGATCGGAATACCAGAATTAACAGAGCATGGGATTAAAGTAAAGTATCTATTCAATAATAATTCAAGATGCGGCGGAGCCTTGCAAGTGGAAAGCAAAATAAATCCTGCCGCTAATGGATCTTATTCTATTTTTAAATTAACATTTGATATAGCCAACCGACAACCTCAATTCTATTTAACTGCGGAGGCGAAACGATTATGAGTTATCACAAACCATCTATTGACCCTGCAAATGAAGGGGATTTGCTCGGCGCATTTCGGCATATCTTAGGCAAAGAATTGCAACAGCTTGATGGGATGCTACCAGCTAAAGTTATAGCCTATGATAGAACATTGAACCGCGCAACTGTTCAACCCCTTATTATGCTATTGACAACCTCAAATACAACAGTACAACGTGCCAATATTGCAAGCATTCCAGTCTATCAGATCGGAGGCGGAGGGTTTATCTTAAACTTTAATTTGAAAGCGGGTGACTTAGGCTGGATTAAAGCAAGCGATAGAGACACATCATTATTTTTACAGAGCTATTCAGCATCAGCCCCGAATACTATACGAAAGCATAGCTTCTCTGATGCGGTATTTTACCCAGATGTTATGAAAGGATATACTATTGCCGGGGAAGATGCAGAAAACGCAGTGCTTCAAAATTTAGATGGTTCAGTAAAAATATCCCTATCTCAAACGGGCGTTAAAATAACAGCCACAAGTATTGATTTGGTTAGTAGCACATTAACTCATAATGGCGTTAACATAGGAAGTACACACGTACACTCAGATCCACAAGGCGGAACAACAGGAGTGCCGACATGATAAAAACAATTCAAACTGGGATAAATAATGATTTAGTGCTTACCCCAAGTAATAGCATAGGAGTATCAACAGATTTAGAGGCTGTAATTCAGATATGTGAACACGTTGTTAAAACTATGCTTGGGGAATTAATTCTGCAAGGCGATCAAGGTGTGCCTAATTTTCAATTAATATGGAATGGTGCGCCAAATATTCCACAAGCTCAAAATGCAATAAGAGAGGCCTTATTATCCGTAGAAGGAGTAACAACAGTGACACAATTAACTGCTTTTGTGCAAAATAATACTTTATATTACAATGCTACTATTCAAACTATTTATGGGGAGGCTTCACTTGGCGGGGTATAATTATATAACATCGTCGGGCGTAATTGTCCCCGATACAGATACAATTTTAGCAGAAGTACAAGCGGAATGGCAATCAGTATTCGGTGCTGATTTGGATTTAACTCCATCTACTCCACAAGGTCTTATGATTACTGCGGAGACATTATCTCGTATTGGAATTGCTCGGAATAATGCAGATATCGCAAATCAGATTAACCCCAATATTGCTACTGGAATTTTTTTAGATGCTATAGCTGCACTTAGTGGGTTAACCCGTACTGTAGCAACACACACTACCGTTACAGCGACTATTACTGGGACATCTGGGACTATTATATATTCAGGGGCAAGAGCGGAAACTACCGCAGGAGATTTGTTTGAATGTACTGCTTCAACAACTATCCCAATTAGTGGAATTATCGATGTGCCTTTCCAGTCTGTTGATACTGGCGCAATCCCATGCGCAATAAGTACTTTGACTGTAATAACTGACGCAATTTTAGGATGGGCTACTATTACAAATTCAGCCGCTGGAGTTCTTGGAGTACCGGGTCAATCTGATACATCATTCTGGCTTGATAGAAAAAATACTTTGGCATTGCAGGGTATTTCAACAAATGAAGCAATAATCTCTGCTCTTTATGCCATAAATGGTGTTCAATCATTATCATATCGTGAAAATGTGGCATCCACCACACAAATAATTGATGGGATAACCATGATCGCTCATTCTATATATGTTTGTGTAAATGGTGGAACAGACAATGACATAGCACAGGCATTATTAAAAAATAAAACCGCTGGGGCTGGGTATAATGGGACAACATCGGTTGCGACTATTGACGCTGTAAGTGGTCAAAGCTATACCATATCATTTGATAGACCAACTCCAATTCCTGTTCTATCAAGAATTACAGTTAGATTAATAGGAGCAACTGGAGATCCTACTGACACAATTAAACAACGTGTAGTTGATTATGCAAATGGGCTTGTATCTGGAGAAGCTGGTTTTGTGGTTGGCGGGTCTGTTTCTCCGTTTGAATTATCAGGTGCGGCAATGGGTATAGCTGGTGTTTATGTTGTTTTATCTGAAATAGCATTAGTATCGACCGCTATTTATCAAACCACCGAAATAGCTGTGGCAATCAATGAAATAGCTACAATTACCCTATCAAGCGTTAGTGTGGTAATCGTATGACACCAATTAACATTAATGATGTTTTACTTTGGCAATATAATGATGCCGTAAATCTTCAGGCATTAATAACAAAACATCAAGAATGGATAGAGCAATACCATAATCAATTTTGGAATGATTGGTATGCAGATGTCTTTGATTTAAGAACTGCAAATGATTTTGGATGCGCTGTATGGGCTTCAATTTTAGGAGTATCTTTTGCAGTAGAAACAACCGATGGAACTAAAAATGTATTTGGGTTTGACCCATATGGTGATAATTTTTATTCCTCAAACTTTTCCGCAGTAGCTTCTGGGTCTGTTATTTTAACCACAGATCAAAAAAGAACTATATTACAGCTTCGTTATCATCAAATGACATCAAGAGCTACAATTCCAGAGATTAACTTTGCCGTAAAAGCCGTTCTAGGAAATGCTCATGTACTTGACCCCGGAGATATGTCTTTTGTATATATTGTGTTTAGCGGAACCCCATCATCTAAAGATCAATATATATTAGATAATTTCGACATTATTCCTAGACCATCAGGGGTTGGGATAGCATATAGGTATAACATTGCCAATTCTTTAGGATTTGCTCCATACGGCCAAAACTTCTATAATTCAACATTCGGAGGATAAACACATGGCAAAATTTTTTAGATTCCCTTGGGCTACCGCAGGGGACAAAACTACTATCCCAGATGCGATCGATGTTACTGGATTAGTTTCATATCAAGAGGGATATGGAGCAGATTATCAGCGTGACCCAGCTACAGATCCATTGGCAAAACGTATTGAACGCGACAAGATGAATCAACTATTTGCTGATGTAACAAGCAATATTCGTCATTATCAGACTAATACATTCCCTGAATATATAACATCGGCTGATAATGGCGGGGTAGCTTTTGCCTATGATGTAGATGCAATAGTACGTTATGATGACGGAGGTGGATATAAGCTTTATCAAAATACTACTGCTGCGAATACAAATGTTCCGACTGGAGCAGGATGGATATTATTTGTAACTGGAGTTGGTTTATCGTCAGACCAAACGTTCACCGGTAAAAATACGTTTTCTAAAAAGCTGACTACTACAGATACAACAACCTCCGTTACTAGCGGGACATACTCCTCTGCTTCAAATATTGTTACGGTAGTAATGAATGTTGCCTCTCATGGGATAGTAATAGGCGACATTATAAAAGTATCAGGGATAACAAATGTTCAGGTAGCTACAGGTGGATCTAACGTTCAGTTTAACGGATACGTACGTGTTACGGCTCAGGATGCAACGTCTGTTACTTTTGAAATAGATACCCTTATCGGTACTGTAGGGTCTACCGCCCTTACTGGAACTATTTCCTTTACCTACGGGGGGGTTTATAGTGACTCTATCCCTAAAATAAAAAGTGGATCAACCTATTTCCCTATGCAGCCTGCCGTAGCCTATGTGGATTTTGACGGAACCACAACTCCACCTACAATATCCTCGGCATTCAATATATCTGCTGTAGTACGAGTATCTACTGGGGTTTATGATGTATACTTTAAAGATACGATGCCATCAGCTAACTATATTTCTTTAATTGCTTCGGATCAGGTAGAGCGGTTCCCAACTGCTAAAGCCACGAATAAGTTTACATTTACTACGCGTAACGCAGCCAGTACTGTCACTAATAGTACAAACTGCAACGTAGTTATTTTTGGAGGGTTGAGCTAATGGATACACAATACTATATGATAGGCACTGATGGATACCCAATTATAAGTGCTGTATCGCTTGATGGATTTACTGAATATGTAGTAGGGCAAGAACCTGCCGATCTTGCAAATGCACTACCCAAGATTCAAGAAGAGTTAATCATAGAGGCTAATTCTGTATTATGGAATGAAGTCGATAAGCAATGGAACGCTTTAACTGTTACCACAACAGCAGGGCATACATTTGCGGCGAATAAAGAAGCTATGCGCTATATTGACTTCAAAGCAAATAATATGGGAGATACCGCCATTTTCCTATGGGTTGAAGATTGGGGCACATTTGAAACCAATATTGTTGAGCTAAAGGAAGCGTTAAATCTTGCTGCCGATGCCCATCAAAATCTAATCCAAACTATTTTCGGAGCATAACATGAGACGATGGATTGCAACAATCACAAATGATGATTGGGGGCTTGTAGAAGAACAAGAGTTTACTGGAACAACTGATATCATTGAAGCATTTTATCAATTCGGTTGGATTAAACCTTATGATGATACTCTCCCATTGCCTCCAAAAGGAATTGGAGATTATGAGACCGGAAAAGCATATCCAAATAATCGTAGAGTATTCAAAGATAATGCTATTTGGGCTTCATTTGTAGGAGATGGTAATTATACATCTACACAATGGGTAGAAGGTGAATGGATTCTAAAAATTCAAGGTTCATAATAAAGGGATAATATGGATGAACAAACATCCGCAGAACTTAAACGTCTCGAGCAATACTTGCGTCAAAATAACGGTGCAATACGTGGATTGTCTGAAAAAATGACAGCATTGAGCGCCCGTGTAGATATGATGGAAGCGCATAGAGAAAACGATAAAGAGAAAGATATCCGAATGGAAAGGCAAATTGAAGCACTAACAACTTTACTGTCTGAGTTTAAAGGTCAATTTGATACATTTAATGGTATATTAAAAGGTATTAAGGGGACTTGGGTTGTATTTGGTGCTTTAATTATAGCTACAATAATAGGAGTGGCTGGATTACTTTGGAATTTCAATTCAGATATTTCGTCTCTTAAAGCCAATGTAGAAAGGATTGAAAAATAAATGGAAGATCAAATACAAGATTCTGTGATATTTTCTATTCATATTTTATTGCTTACTGCAAAGCTAATACTATTATTTGTGATAGCCAATAAATTTGTGTTTACAAGATCAAATGATAAAAAATCATTCATGCTTATCGGTAGACCTTTGCAGATCATACTATCTGTATTTACTTTTAGCGTTCTATCTGCTGAAGCATGGATACTTACAAACTATTATCTGATATATTCAAACTTTTATTATGAGCTTCTATCAATGTTAGATCAGCTTATTTTAACTGTACTTTTAATCATATCTTATAAAGGAGGTAATAATGGCTCGTAGTGGTGCAAGCGGTCGCAACGGCGGCGGCGGAAGTCGTGGAGGCGGAAGAGGTAAATAATCCTTTTATAGAGGCTCTTTAGAGGGCTTCTAATAAATCGATTAAAGGAATAATAGGTTTTTAAATGAAAAAAGTATCTCAATTATATGTGCAACTTATCGGAGATATGAAATTCAGGATATCAGAGGACTTATCCTACGAAAATAGAAAGTTTATTATAACAGTGTTAAAAGGTTTTGAATTCGACGGGCTATCAAAACCTACTGCAACATGGTCGATAATGGGGTGCCCTTTTGGTGGGTTAGACACTATTGCAGGTACCATACACGATGCATTGTATGCAACAGGATTATTTGATCGTAGAATGTGCGATATTATTTTTTACGAGATAATGATTTTTTGCGGAGTTGAAAAAGCAAAAGCACGGGCTATGTATTACGCTGTTCGTGCAGGTGGAGAATCACACTATGCTAATAGCTCAGATATGATTAAATGGCGTGAATACGTTAAAATTGAACTAAAATAAAGGCAAGTAATGAACATTAAAATTGTAAGAAAAACTGGGAATGCAAACTTCACTGAGGGGCGTATGTATATTAACGGAGAGTTTGAATGCTATACCATTGAAGATGCAGTTCGAGATGTAAAGATTCAAAATAAAACCTCCATCCCAAGTGGTACATATAACGTTATTATGACTATGAGCAAACGATTTGGTAAGGTGATGCCATTGATCGAAAATGTACCTAATTTTACTGGAGTGCGAATTCATGCCGGGAACACTTCAAAAGATACAGAGGGGTGTATTATTGTAGGAGCATTAAATGATAGCTTTGATGATGATTTCATAGGGGCAAGTAAAGTAGCGGTAAATCGTCTATATCCTAAGATTTCAAAAGCATTATCTAAAAAAGAAACAGTTACATTGGAGATCATATGAATCAATTCGCAATATTAGCCATTCAGTACCTCGCAGTACCAATCATTAGAGGTGTAGTATCAATAGCCGTAAAGAGTCTTAAAAAAGCTCCTAATGGCATTCCTAAGAAGTTGGCATTAGTAATGCTTGAAGCAGTAGCCACAAATGATGCTAATTATGTGCTTGAAGAAGATATTGAAAGCGCAAAGGCTAAAGTTTCAGATATTAACTAAATATATCACTCTTGATGGAGATTATCAGGCTCTATCTGAGGCTTTTGATAGTTGTAAGTAGGTATTATTAATATCTCCTTTTTTTATCATATTGTAAATAATCCATGTGCCATGTTGAACAAATTTAGCAGTCATTGACTTTTCTACCCCGTTGATAATATCATGTGGAATAACGAAAAGGTACTTATAAAAAAATTGCTTCCATGTATTTACTGGTTCTCCATAGTGCAACGACATAAGTTGTGATAGCTCATTTGTTCCTATACCTAAGTCCTCAAAAATAAACCATAGCTTTTCAGTAGCATATATCCATACTTTTCGCTCCAACTTCCCAATATATTCAAATGAATCAGTATCGATATAGGCTCTTTTATTGTACACATAATACCAACTTGGATTTATACCGTTTACATTAAAATACGCATTTCTCCTTGATTGAATTGTTTTTTTATTCATGTCATATTTTTCACACGCATCATCAATCGCTATTAATCCCATTCTTTTTGTGATACCTTTCTACTGCTTGTCTGTTTAATTTTTCACGGTTACGTTCAGCATATCGAGCATTTATCTCTCTACGCTTTGCACGACCTTTTTCGCTTTGAAGATAAGATTTTCTACACTCATTTTTCTTTTTACGTCGTTCTTCATCGCTCATTTTTACACGTGGTTTGCGTTCCACCTTAGGCTTTTTTAACCGCTCTACTTTTGTATGGTTTTCGATAGTAGGAGATATAGGACGACTGTTTTTAGGTCGAATTTGAAGCGGAGGCACAATAGGCTCATCACTTATATGCATCATTTCATTGAATTGCTTCAAACTCATAGGCTCTTGACGTAACCCTCGCATTTGAGCGCAATATGATTGATAGGTCATAGTTATTCCTTTGGTTCGTAGTAATCTTTTAAATGATCAAATCTTGCACATGATACACATCTACTTCCTCTAAAATCATCAAGATCATATTTACACCCATCACACACTTTATGTTCTTGTAGTGCTTCGAGTTCTGCGATGGATGCTTCTATTGTTTGGACATAAGACATAGAAACATCCCATCTTATTTCGCCAGCATTTCTAAGAGCATCATGCTTTAAGTCTTTCAATATCTCTAGTGCTTTCATTTTGGTTCCTTTGCTCTTAACTCAGCATATTTAGCATATAACTGAATCATTTCATTTGATTGAATTTCAAACTTTTCAGCAGCCATGTGAAATGTACGGGATAAATCTGAATTTACCCAATTAGCTGCTTGTGTGATTTTATCTGTCATTTTCGCTCCTGTTTAGTCCATTCTAATTTTTGAAACTCAGTTCTATTTTTCAATGCACGATCAAATTCATCATCGGTTAAATAATCACTTATTACAACATTATCATCATAATCACGATACGCATATTGCCATTCATACACTGGTTCTGATGGTTTGATACGGTATTGCTTTTGCAAAAAATCACTAATTGGCTTCCAAAAATTAGATTCTTTATATGAACCTTGAATTTCTAATGTAGTATCTTCTAGCCACTCATGTAGCACATCAGCATAAGGATGTCTATTCTCACCTTTAGGAATACATACGTTTGATTCAAAGAAATTTTTAATTACCGATGCTGCTGTTCCATTTTTAGAATATTCGGTATTAACGGCTTTTATTAATACTTCTTTCGTCATTTTACTTCCTCCATATAAATAGCTTCAATCTCTGGAATACGAGGTAAAGCAGTTTCAGGTATATGCGTTCTATTGAAGTCAATCCATGCTTGTTTATAGCCTTGTAGTTCGCATACTTGCTTGTTCTTTGCAATATTATCTACACGTAATCCGTTTGCATACCAAATTAGGAATATAAATGATACCCAGAATAGAATAGCAAAAATAAAAATTATTGCTAACCACGCGCTGGTATTTTCAAAACTTTCTTTATGCACTTCTATTATTTCATCCCTAGTAGCACTCATTTTAAACCCCTTTCAGCCAATAATAAATACCGCCTACAAAAAGCAAGGCGGTAGCTAATGCGGTCAAGTAATCAAACATATTCCAGCTATCATCTTCAAGGATATCCATAACCAAAGTTTTAGGATAAACGATTGGCTTAGGCTGTTCTTTGATTTTATGATTACGATCATCATCATAAATTTTCTTACACGCTTTACATTCCGATCTATGACCATCTGATGAACGTGTGCGCTTATGAAATTCATCTAATGATTTAGTTTCACCACATTGTGAACATTCTTTTACGCATAGTAGCGTATTTACTTCTTTTTGAGTTAGCATTTCATCTCCTTATTCTCCAATATCCATTGGCAAGCTTTGAATATTGCTTCAGGTTCTGTATCTTCAATAAACATTGGCATATCATCATAATCCCTATCATCACATTCGTATTTTTTACAATCATCCCATGATGGATTTGATCTTAATGATCTTCCTTTTAATCTTGCCCACTCTTTACATTTATGAGCTAGTTCATATATGTTAATAGATTGTGAATGTTTTATATCATTAATCATAAATGAATATTCTAAGCTACTTTCCCATTCATGATTTGGAATAACTTTTCTGCATAGCACTTCACTCAACAATTTTTCGCTAATCATCTCATCTCCTTTATAGTATCTATAACCTTGTATAGATGTTTTGTTGTTTCAGACAATGCAAAGTGATATTTTTGCATTTCTTCAAGTCTTTGTTGTTGTTCTGCTAATGAAAGTATTTTAGCTTTAATTGATGTTATTTGGTGTTCGTTCATTGTCCTATCCTTGCACAATGACCAGTTGGAACATCTTTATACCAACTTTTTATAAATCCATGTAATGTATTTTTTGTTTCTTCATAGCTTACTTTCCCGTAATTTTCCCATGCCATGCATTTATCACCAATGCAGTTTACAACTAATGTTTTAATTTCATTATTTTCATTTACATAAACATCTGAAATAAATGGACATACTTTTGTTTTTGCTTCTTCTACTTTCATCTTAACACCCCACACATAATAGAAGCATTGCTAAGTTCATCGCGCTGCTTAATAAAGTCGGCTAGTATTTGTAACCGATGTGCTGCTTCACCTACTGTCATTTTAGGGTTAAGCTCTAATAGCTTTTTCAGTAGCTTGTATTGTCTTTTTCGTGTGTTCATCTTTCCACCTTTTTTTAATTTAGTCCACATAAAAACCATACATTATGGCTTTGATATAGACTTGTCCCCGCAGTTAAGCGGGTTAGCCGTTGCCGTTGCCGTAGCCGTTGCCGTCGCCGTTGCCGTAGCCGTTGCCGTCGCCGTTGCCGTAGCCGTTGCCGTTGCCGTTGCCGTTGCCGTCGCCCTTGCCGTAGCCGTAGCCGTTG
>JACCDQ010705318.1_pt1 | contig 39284 bp, 61 predicted proteins | sample 7446031 | NCBI WGS metagenome assembly JACCDQ01 (sample SAMN15323442, study PRJNA562643) | freshwater metagenome | isolation source: river surface water | place: USA:Blue River Watershed | collected 2017-08-17 | reverse complement strand
ACAACAATGACGATGGTGTTGACGTTGAGAGCATGGAAGAAGAGGATATTCCGTTTTGACAGACCCTCAGCATCCTATCAAGTTAGCTCTGATAGATGCTGATGTGATGGTATACAGGATAGGCTTTACTACTCAGGAAGAGCCTGTCCATGTAGCTAAGTCACGGCTTACCGAGTGGCTTGAAGACTTTGTTTACCTAGGCTTGAAAGTGGATGACTATGAGGCTTACTTGACAGGTAAAGGGAACTTCAGGGACGAAGTAGCCGTGACTGTTCCATATAAGGGCAACCGAGACAATCTACAAAGGCCAGTTCACTATCAGGCTTTGAGAGAGCACTTGGTTAAACGACATGGAGCTATCGTCACAGAAGGCTATGAAGCTGATGATGCCGTTGCTATGCGGTCTACTGAGTTGCTGGACAACTGTTGGATTGTCCATGTAGACAAAGACTTGGATCAATTGCAAGGACATCACTACAACCCTGTTAAGAATGAGAAATACTATGTGGATGAGTTCACTGGATTGACGAACTTCTACAAGCAAATCTTGACAGGGGATAGGGTTGATAACATCATTGGCTTGCATGGCATTGGGCCTGTAAAGGCTTCCAAGGCATTGAAAGAGTGTAAAACAGAGAAAGAACTATACGAGGCAGTATGCGAACTTTACGAGAAACATGGAGAACCTTTAAGTCGGGTGATCGAGAACGGGAACCTGTTATGGCTCAGACGGACAAAGGATCAGCAATGGATGCCTCCTTCGTAAGTTCTTTTGAATTGGCAGGCTGTGAATGGCTTGTTCAGATGTCCAATGACATCACTGAGTATGGACACTGTAACATTGACCAGCATGTGATTCGATTGCGGTCAGGTATGTCCGATCAGCTACAGTCATTGACGTTCTACCATGAGCTTGTTCATGCAATCCTTATGACAATGGGAAAGATGGATCACAGTGAAGAATTTGTTGAAAACTTTGGTAATTTACTGTATCAGTTCATGAAGACAGTAAAGAACATTGAATATGGCTACGAAGAAGACACTCACAGCTAAACAAGTAGCTGCTAAGTATGGCTTCAGGAGTGGCTTAGAAGAGCGTATTGCTGAGTGGTTGACTAAGAAGGGTGTGCCTTTTAAGTATGAAGAACTGGTGATTAAATATACAAAACCAGTTACATACCATAAATACACACCTGACTTTCAACTGCCCAACGGTATAATTGTAGAGACAAAGGGAAGATTCTTGCAGGCAGACAGAATGAAACATCTGCTTGTCAAAGAGCAACATCCTGAATTGGATATTCGCTTTGTCTTTTCAAACTCTAATGCTAGAATCAGTAAGGCATCAAGGACAACGTATGCTGCTTGGTGTCTTAAGCATGGCTTTAAATTCGCTGACAAGTGTATACCGGAGGAATGGTTAAATGAACGTTGAAATGATTGAAGAAGATGAAACAGGGGCTACCTTCCGCTTTGATTTGAACACACAAGAGCTTGAGCAATTGGTGGCTTTTGCAATCACCACAGCACTGAAGGAAGCGGTGGCAGAGGCTAATAAATTTCTTGAAGCAAAGGAAGCAAATGAAGGTTAATCTTGTATGGGCTACTCCTGATGCAGAGAATGCTATTGCATACTGCGCTCGTGTGAGTAATCCTAGCAACCAAAGTAACGTGGAGACTGCACCTAAGCTCCTAAAGTATCTGATGCGTAACAAGCATTGGAGTCCTTTTGAAATGGCTAATGTCTGTATGGAGATTGAGTGCACACGAGACATTGCTCGACAGATTCTGCGGCATCGTAGCTTCAGCTTCCAAGAGTACTCTCAACGATACGCTGAGGTCAATGACTTTGAATACTCTTCTGTGCGCCTACAAGACGATAAGAATCGTCAGAATAGTCTTGAGACTGAAGATCAGTATCTAAAGACTTGGTGGGCTGCTGCTCAGCTTCGTGCTGAATCTGACTGTACATCTTTGTATCGTCAGGCTCTTGCGAGAGGGATTGCAAAGGAACAGGCTCGTAAGCTACTCCCAGAAGGGCTTACAATGTCTAGGATGTACATGAATGGCACAGTGCGTAGCTGGCTTCATTACATCGAAGTTCGCACCGACAAGAGCACTCAGAAGGAACATCGTGATGTTGCAGAGGCGTGTAAAAAGGTACTTACTGATGTGTGCCCTAGCTTGATTGAAGTGTACAAGGAGATTTAAATGAAAGTAGGTGTTATTGGCTTGCTTGGTGTTCTGTTTGTTGCTCTGAAGCTTCTAGGATACATCACATGGTCGTGGTGGCTGGTTCTTCTGCCCTTCTATGGTGGTTTAGCTGTTGTTGCTTTCATTGGGCTTGTCTTTTTCACTCTTCACTATTTTTTGGGGGACAGTAAATGAACTTGAATAAGTATCAGGAACTTGCTTGGGAATATGCACTTCCCCAGGCAAAGACAGTACCTTACATGACCTTTGGTATGGGTGGTGAGGTTGGTGAGTTGATGTCTAAGTATGCTAAGTACTTCCGAGGGGATGACAAGTATACTGAAATGGTCAACTTCAAAGAGGAAGTGATGAAAGAGATTGGTGATGTGTTGTGGTTCGTGGCAGGCCTCTGCTCTGTCTACAACACTAGTCTTGAAGCAGTAGCACAGCAGAACTTGGATAAGCTTGAGGATCGACGCAAGCGTAACAAGATTCAAGGCGATGGCGACAACCGTTAAGGAACAAACATGCAAGAAATTAAAAATGACATCTACTCGTTCAGCTACACTGACAGCGATGGCGTAAAGCGTAGCCATATCATTGAAAGCCAGGACTTTACTTGGACTATGTTGCTCAATGAGTATGTTCGCTTCCTTGAGGGTGTCTTCCAGTATGAAATCATGGATAAGATTTCCATTGAAGCTGCTGAGTGGCATAAGAACTGTAGTGCGTTTGAAATTCCTTTCCTGTCGGGCTGGTGGGGTAAGTTCCATCCTGCTGAGTACTTTGAAGATGACTGGGAAGAGTATATTGATGAGTCCTTCGGCGGCACCGATGACGAGCAAGACACCGATGCGGATACTCGTAATCCCTGATTGTCAGGTTAAAGAGGGTGTTCCTTTGGAGCACCTTTCTTGGGCTGGGCAGGCTATCTGTGACTACCGTCCCGATGTTATTGTTAACATTGGTGACTTTGCAGATATGCCTAGCCTCTCGACACATGACCTTAAAGGCTCTAAGTACTTTGAGGGATTGCGCTACAAGAAGGACATTGAAGTGGCTAAAATGGCTATGAAGAAGCTGTTGAAGCCCTTACGTGACCTTCAGGCAAAGCAACGTAAGAACAAAGAGAAGGTGTATAAGCCTCGTATGCTTCTTACCCTTGGCAATCATGAGAACAGAATTGACCGAGCAATCAATAACAACCCTACTCTTGATGGGTTGATTAGTGTGGAGGATTTGGAGTATGCTAAAGATTGGGAAGTTTATCCTTTTCTGCATCCTGTATTCGTTAATGGCGTTGGCTTCAATCATTACTGGCCTGTGGGTGCCATGGGCAGGCCTGCTGGGAGTGCTGCTGCTATTATCAACAAGCTTCACATGTCTTGTGTGGCTGGTCATCAACAAGGAAAGCAAGTCGCATATGGGAAACGAGCAGATGGGAAGCCTATTTGTGCTATCATTGCTGGTTCTTTCTATCTGCATGATGAGTCTTATATGGACAGGCTGAGTAACAGACATTGGCGGGGATTGCTGGTCATGAATGAGGTCAATGATGGTCACTTTGATGAGCTATTCCTGAGCATTGAATACCTTGAAAGGAAGTATGGACATGAGCAGTCATAAGTGCAATACGTGCTTCTACAAGAACATGGATCGAGACTCTTGGCCTTGTGTTGGATGCAACAACTACTCACGTTATGTCAACTACATGGCCTTTAGCGAGCATCCTCATGGTTCCCAGTGGAAGGAACTTGATAAAGTGATTGTCTCGTGGAAAGACAGTGTGAACGGAATTACAGGTGAAGACTTGAGCAAAGCAACTGAACATGATGCAGTTAATCACCCTAAGCACTACACAGAGCATCCCTCTGGTGTTGAGTGCATTCAGGTGACAGAACACATGGGATTTAACTTAGGTAACGCTGTCAAGTATATTTGGCGGTGTGACCTTAAACGGGATGCCATTGAAGACTTGAAAAAGGCTAAGTGGTACATTGAAAGGGAGATTAGCAAGCGTGAGCAATCTAACCTTCATGGAACTTAAAGAGAAGCTATCAATGCTTGATGAAGTATCTTTGCTGGAGATTCTGAATATCTCTAGCCAAGAGCTTGTTGATCGCTTTGAAGATATTATTGAAGAAAAACAGGACAAACTAGAAAGGGATTTCAATGACTTTTAAAATGAATGCTTATAACGATGCATAACTACTATGTTTATGCACATAAAGACCCAAGAAATTTAAAAGTTTGTTATGTTGGTATCGGACAATATGATCGAGCGTGGAGTGTTCGTACAAACCATCGCTCAAAAGAACATGTTAGTTGGATTGAAGAGCTTTACAACCTCGGATATACACTAAGCGATATTGTTCAAATTGACGTAAATCAACTGACAAAACAAGAAGCAATGGAATTAGAGGCGTATAGAATCAACGAACACCGTCCTATTTTCAATAAGCTATTAAATCCTGAACACTGGAATTTGAATAGGTCTTACGATAAAGAGCTTACCTCTTTTGCTAAAGATTTGCATTCTTGTGGATATGGATACATGAGAACTGCGTTCTTGATGGGCGCTGATAAAGGTAAAAAACACATGACAATTAAAGGGATGATTAACAATGCAATTTAAAATGAACCACTTTAACGAGTACATTGCCAAGAGCCGCTACAGCCGATTCTTGGACAAAGAGGGTCGTCGTGAGCATTGGAATGAAACTGTGGCACGTTACTTTGACTTCATGACTAAGCACTTGAAGGACAAACATAACTACATCCTCACTGATGAACTGCGTAGCGAACTGGAGGGTGCTGTTGCCAATCTGGAGGTGATGCCTTCGATGCGTGCTATCATGACTGCGGGGGAAGCACTTGAACGTCAAAACATTGCAGGATATAACTGCTCTTATCTGCCTATTGATGATGCTAAGGCTTTTGACGAGGCAATGTATATCCTTCTGTGTGGCACAGGCGTGGGATTTAGCGTTGAGCAAAAGTATGTCAGCAAACTTCCTGAGATTCCATGCAAGCTGTATGATTCTGAAACTGTGGTTGTCGTTAAAGACTCCAAGGAAGGATGGGCAAAGTCCTTGCGACAGGTTATCGCCTTGCTATATGCAGGTGAAGTACCTAAGTGGGATGTTTCAGGTGTCCGCCCCGCTGGCACTCGACTCAAAACCTTTGGAGGTCGAGCTTCTGGGCCTGAACCTCTCGTTGAGCTTTTTAAGTATGTGGTGTCTAAGTTCAAGTCAGCCGCAGGAAGGAAACTCACCTCTCTCGAAGCGCATGATATCCTATGCAAGATTGGGGAAGTCGTTGTGGTTGGTGGGGTTCGACGTTCCGCGATGATTAGCTTGTCTGATCTTGGCGATGATCGCATGGCTCATGCCAAGGCAGGTAGCTGGTGGGATGGCAATGGTCAACGTGCTCTGGCTAACAACAGTGCGGTGTATGATGTCAAGCCTGATGTTGGTCAATTCATGCGTGAATGGAGTAGCATTTATGAGAGTCATTCGGGAGAGCGCGGAATCTTTAATCGCTATGCTTCGGAATTGCAGGCAGCAAAGAATGGTCGGCGGGCACTTGATAAGGAATGGGGTACTAATCCTTGCTCAGAGATTATTCTTCGTCCTTACCAGTTCTGTAATCTTTCTAGCGTTATTGTTCGTAGCGACGATACTCTGGATCGACTTCGCGATAAGGTACGTATTGCAACGATCCTGGGAACGTTCCAATCTACGATGACACACTTCCCGTATCTGCGGAAGGTGTGGCAGACAAACACTGAAGAGGAACGCCTCTTGGGTGTCTCGATGACAGGTATTCTTGATAATGCCTTGCTCAATAATCCTGATGATAAGTCTCTTCCTGAACGCTTGGAGTACTTGAAAGATGTGGCTGTCAATACTAATGCTGAATTTGCCGCTGTTCTTAACATTCCTGTTAGTGCGGCTATCACCTGTGTCAAACCTGAAGGAACTGTCTCTCAGCTTACTGGCACTGCTTCTGGTATTCATCCTCAGCACGCTCAGTATTACATTCGTCGGGTTCGATCAGACAATAAAGACCCTATTACTGACTTTCTTAAGTCCCAAGGGTTCCCTGCCGAGCCTTGCTTTATGAAGCCTGACAGCACCACTGTCTTTAGCTTCCCGATGAAGGTTGGCGAGGGTGCTGTGCTGCGAGATGACATTGATGCTATTACACACTTGAAGCTCTGGCTTGCATTCCAGCGCTACTGGTGTGAACACAAACCATCGGTCACTATCTCTGTTAAGGAGCATGAGTGGCCTACGGTTGGTGCATGGGTGTGGGAACACTTTGATGAAATCACTGGTGTTTCTTTCCTGCCCTACGATGGCGGTACGTATCGACAGGCTCCTTATGAGACTATTGATGCTGCTACTTATGAGGAACTGTTCAAGAAGATGCCAGTAGGTATTGATTGGGACTTGTTCCGAGAAGGTACTGATAACGTTGAAGGCGCTCAGATGCTTAACTGCACTGCCGCTGGAGGTTGTGAAATCTGATGAAGACAGTCTACACAAAGGATAATTGTCCTGCCTGTGTGACTCTGAAGGCTTCCCTGGCTAAGGCTGGGGAGGCTTTTCAAGAAATCAAGATCGGTAGAGACATTACTCGTGAAGAGTTCATGGATAAGTTCCCCACTGTGCGAACTGTTCCATATGTGGTAGAGGATAACCAAGGAGCATAATGAGTACGATTCCTGCCAAGAAAGAGACAGCTAAGGAAAAGCAGTCCAACAGTTTGAGGTTGAAGCTGGATGACATGGCAGTTATCCGTCCCAAGACAGACAAACAAAAGGAGTTCTTTGAGGCTTATCAGCGTGGTGATTACTTCATGGCCCTGCATGGTGTTGCAGGCACAGGTAAGACCTACATTGCACTGTATAAGGCCTTGGAAGAGGTCATGGATCGCTCTAATCCATTCCATAAGGTGACTATCATCCGGAGTGCTGTGCAGAGTCGTGATATGGGCTTCTTACCCGGTGACATTGACGAGAAGATGGACGTATACATACAACCCTATCGACAAATCTGTAGTGACCTATTCAAGCGTAAGGATGCTTGGGATCGCTTAGAAGAGCAAGGGCATGTAGAGTTTGTCTCTACCAGTTTCATCCGAGGAACTACTTTTACGCATAGCATCCTGATTGTTGATGAAATGCAGAACATGAACTTTGAAGAACTTGATACCATCATTACTCGTGTTGGTGATAAATCAAAGATCATCTTCTGTGGTGACTATCGACAGACAGACCTACGCAAGAAAGATGATAAGTCTGGCATCTTGAAGTTCATGGACATTGCTAAGCGTATGTCTGAGTTCTCTAGGTTTGAATTTACCATTGAAGATATTGTTCGTAGCTCTCTGGTTAAGAACTATATCGTTGCCAAGACCCACTATGAGGATGCACAATGATTACACAGTTTAGCTGGTCAAATGGACTTGTGCTGGGGATTACTAGTAACACTGCCTATACCTTCAATGATAAAGGTGATGTGTTGGGAGAGGTTCCTAGTGTGATTCTTTACCTTGGATTCTTTCAACTAGCTCTCGTGTTCACGTAAGCAACAAAAAAGCCCCGATGGAGGTGACTCCAAAGGGGCTTTATTATTTATTGTTCTAATTGTTTTCTACAGCTCATCAAGGCTTGTCTGAGGATGTCTGCTTTGGCAGCTTCCCCGATAAGAAATTCAGCATCCTGTCGGTATAGTTGTTCTCCAGTGCTTCCTGTTCCTGCGCTGATAGGGGCAGGATTACTTTCTTTGGAGGGTTCAAGGGCTGGGGCAGGTCTTTGGGGACGCTGCTGCAACCCTGCAACAATACTAGCATGACGCCTGTTAAGAGTACGTATCGCATCTTCCTTGTCCTTCTGTATCTTCACTACTGCTGCTTTGTGAGCCTCATCTTTGTCCTGAGCATTCTTCTCAATCTGTGCTTTATACAGGACTAGCTTCTTATTCTCTTTGTCAGCACTATATTGGTAGACAAACACCAGAGATACTATCCATGCAACTGCAATGGCTAGATACTTAATCTTGTCCAATACACTTAGCATATTCTCTCTCCCTTCGGTTAGTCAGTCCCTTTAATGGCTTACCCTTAAACTTATCCCACTTCAGAATCTCTTTACAAGCTCCTTCGTAGTCATAAGCGTTGAGCTTCTTAGCCAAGGTAGACTTACAGAAGGCTCCTTCACCAATGTTGTATGTGAGAGACACATAAGCATCAAACTCATACTGGTGCATTGGCACAGGAGCACATCTTTTGACTGCTGCTGCGAACTTATCTGTATCCTTCAACAGCCTCACTAAAGCCCTCTCAGGTGTGATGGTGTCCCCCATCTTAACTCCCTCAGTAGTGCCGAAGCCTATTGTAGGAATATCCCCAGGCACAGGGATCATTGCTTTAGGAGTGAAGTGTTCCTCCAGTGCAATACCTACTAAGACACTAGCTGAGAGGTATAGTGAAGCTATTGATAGGCGATTCATGGTCAGTCCTTACCTGCTACATCCTTATAGATAGTATACAGTTTATGTGCAATCATTAACACAGTGTAAATCAGGGTAGCCCATAAAAGAATCTCAGATACTTGATACCCCGCTACAGTTGCTAGAGAGACTGTCACAGGAGCAGCAGACTTAGCTGCCATAGCTCCCATTGTCTCAGAAGTTGTCTGCATTGTTCCTGACATTATTGAATCTCCACACCCATCATCTTAAGTTGCTGTAACGCCTCTTCAGGCGTAATCTGCGGAGCTTGCATGTCCTGCTGTGTCGTATCTGTAGGCTGAGCAGTATCAACCATAGGGCCAACACGAGGCGCAAACTTAGCAGCAGAGTCACCCAAGCGAGTGACAACATTAGTCAGTTTCTTGACTGTTGGTGTCTTCTGAGCTTCTGCCATGGCTTTAACTGTGTCCTTATTGAAGATGACATCAGCAAAAGCATTAGGAGTGGCAACAATGTCACGAGACAGAGTAAACACTTCCTTTAACAGGTTAGCAAGCTGAGACTGAGCACCAATACCGCGAGTGCCTGCATAGACATCACTGCCTGTAATGCCGCCACCGGTCTTAGCAGACTCACTCTTGACAACCTTACGCATGTACGTAAGAGCAGCCAAAGCATCTGCCTTGTCTTGTGCGTTGGTGAACAAGAAATCAAAGTCCCCCTTCTTCTTGCCCAACTCAGTCAGTGCTGTTTGAATAGTAAACTCAGGAGCACCCTCAGCAGCACCAGCAGCCTTTTCAGAAGCCTTCTGCAGAATCTTATTGAACTGATCTCTACGAACAGTATCAAAGATAGCAGCACCATCGGGACTGTTCTGGAGCACTTGTGCCAAGAATAAACGCTCACTGGGCTTAGCAGCAGACAATTTAGCAACGACATTCTCAGGTGTCAGTGCAGATGCTGTTTCAACATCAAAATACTTAGTCAAAGGACGATTAGAATACTCTTCGATCTGAGCTAAGTTATTCTTGAAGTTGTCTCGTGCAGCCTTGAGCTTTTCTGCTCCAGGAACACCTTGACTGATGGCATCATCAAGAGCCTGTCGAAAGCCGTTTAAGACACTGATTGCAACACCCTTTGCCTGACCAGGAGCAACACCTTCAAAGATATTGCCCTTACCAAAGTCAGCCTTACCAGAGTAAACTGCTTCACTCCAAGCAGATAAGTTCTTCTGTAACCGATCAATATCAATATCACGGACACCAGCAGGAACAGCAGGAGTAATAGATACAGTGGCAGGCTGTCCTGTCGGGCCTAAGATCGTAGAAGGAGTGACCTTGGCAGGAGTAGCTGGAATCTCATACTCATCCTTAATCTTAGAGATAGCAGACTTGAGAGATTCAAAGCCAGGAGTCTCAGGAGGAATGCGACTAAGCCAGCTATCAACAGCAGACAGAACAGGAGTAGTGTCTACACGACCACCAGAGGCCTTAGCAGCTTTGAAGTCCCTATTAGCATCACTGCGGAGCTTGTTAGACAGTACCTTACCATAGTTGGAGAAGGCTGTGAAAGCAGACTGAGCAGCTTGAGTAGGATCAACAGCTTGGCTAGAGGCTCGATTAAAGACATTGGATAAGAATGACTCAGTATCCAGTGCCTGTCCCCTACGGAACTCTTCGCCACGTGCCTCAATAGCAGGACTAGCCTCTACACGAGCCTCAGTAGCTAATTGGCGACGACTACCAGTAGCTTCACCAGGAGTCATTCGACCAATACGCAAGAGTTCATCAACAGAAGGCTCAACAGTGCCAACAGGACGAGTAATAGCCCCTCGCGCAGCAGTAAAGCCTGCTTTAGCACCATAAGGAAGAGACTGGAGAGCAAACTGAGCCAGAGGACTATCGGGAGCAACCTGCTGAGCAGCAACGTTAGTGCCTCCAGCAACTCCGAACTCACCAGCAATGCCTAAAGGAGTACGAGAGAACAAACCCGGAAGGCCAGCAGCAGTCATCAGAGCAGCAGGAGCGCCAGCTTGTCCAACATCGTAGGCACCTCGATAGCCACTAATCTGTTGCAGGTCAGGGCCACCTAAGTCTCGGATTCCTTTCATGATGCCTGCCGAAGAGAACGCTGAAGGATCAGGATTCTTCTTCAGGTAGTCATACAAGTTACCCCAACCACCGAGGATGTCTACAATGCCTTTGGCAGAGCCTTTGAACAGGCTTTCAGCACCCTTCTTGAATTCCTCAAAAGTGGTGCCTTTATCTTCAAGCACAGATTCAGAAGACACGGTAATACCCCGCTTCTTCAGTTCCTCCAGTGCTTGTTGTTGCGAAATATCTGCCATATTCTTTCCTTACTTAGCGTTAGGCACAAACTTACCATTAACGATGCGGCCACCAGCAGCCCTAGCAAGCTCATCTGCGGACATCTGAGCAGCGGGCGCAGGAGACACAATCGGTAACTTAGCTTTGAATCCACCTAACCCATTGTTCTTGCGGGCATAATCTTCAAGTCGTTGCGCTTCATTGAAGATTTCAGTGTTCTTCTTAGCCATGAAATCAATAAGCTGACGACGAGCAGTAGGGCTGTTTTCAAGCTGCGGAACAAGACCCTGAATAAACTTACGGTCATCGTTAGAGAAGCCCGCACCGAGCTTACCGCCAAGAGTGCCAAGGATAACATCACCAGCAGTCTTCTGATAGTTCTCAGAAGCAGCCAATTTAGCAGCATCAGCAGGAGAGGCCAACCCAAGTGTATTGAGAAGGTTTGTAGCTCCAACACGACCTGTAGCAAATGTGCCGCTGATAAGGCCTTGGTCATTCAGAGCACTCAAACGAGACAGCGAATTCAGAGTAGTAGCGGCATTGTCTCGTGCTTCAACAGAAGCAGCAACCTTCTTAGCATCAAGCTCACCAAGCTGCTTAGCAAAGGCTTCTTCACCTTTTTGGTTAACGCTGACTGTTGTCTTAGGCGCGCCTGCCGAGCGAGATTTAAGAGACTCATCAAGAAGAGCAGAATTAACTGCCTTAGCTTGCTCTGGTGTATAGTCCCCTAAACGAGCCTTGTCACCAAAGCCTAACTCAACAGCTTTAGCTACCCAATCAGCAGCTGGTTTAGCAAACTTATCCGCAGGCGTGATGCGATCTAAAGCACCATAATCACCCGAGTCAGCAAATTTCTTCATTGATTCAGGAGTAAACTTATCAGCGTTGGAACGAAGAAATTGAGCAACAGGATCAGCAGAGGCACGCTCACGACCACGTTGTTCCGCAAGAGCCTGCTCAGATGCCAGCTTAGCTCCTGCCATTTCAACATCCATAGCACGCTGGCCTAGCATAGCAGCAGCTTGATTGTCACCAGCAGCTAAGGCACGCGAAGCAGCCTCACGCAAGGAAGCAGCATCACTAGGGTTAACACCTTGCAACAGTTGCTGACGTTGAGTCACACGAGCCAATTCAGGGTCTTGAGCGCCTAACATGCCCCCGATAGCGCCACCTAAGCGATTACCACCAAGGAACATCTGATACTGAGCCTGAGCAGCAGGGTCTAACTGAGCAAACGTAAGAGCTTGCTTCTGGAGAGCTTGTTCACGTTGAGCAGCCAAGCCTTCAGGAGTTACCCCGAACAGACCAGCCATAACTTCATTAGCCATTATTTATCTCCTTAGAACCACAGACCACGATCAGGGCCATTGTAGCCAACAACACTCAGATCAGGAGTAGGAGGATTCATCCAATTCTGAATGCCTTGAATGAGTTGTTGATTGCTCCCAAGACCCGAGATAGCAGCACCGAAAGGACTTGTCTGATTAGCAGCCTGCATAGTCCGAGCAGCGCCTAAGCCACCAGCTAACAGAGACTGACCAGACTGAGCACCTGCTTGAGAAGCACGACCACCAAGAGTAGAACCAATATCAAGAGCAGATTGGCCCATGCCTTCAATGTTACCTGCAAGACCCAACTGAGTCTGGAACGGGCTATAACCAGCCTGAGCAGCCTGAGCGCCTAAGCCAAACAGACCAGCACCAAACTGTGTCTGTGCTCGACCCTGTTCCTGTGCTTGAGCAGCCAACTGAGCATCCTGCTGAGCAATAGCGTTGTAGTAAGCAGCCATCTCAGGGTTAGTAGCAGCTAAGTCACCACCTTGAGAGATACCTAAGCCACCACGACCAGTGTTGAATAAACCTTGACGAGTACGCGCCAGAGCAGCTTCACGAGCAGGTTGCAGAACAGCCTGCTGAGACTGCATCCACTGCTGAGCAGCCTCTTGAGGGCTTTGAGCAAGATACTGCTGACCAAGACCAAAGAGGTTCTCAGCAGCACCTAAGCCTTGATCGGCTAAGCCCATTCCTTGACCGCCAGCCTGAGACAGCATACGATCACGGATAGCAGCTAGAGCAGGATCAAGATTATAGCCAGCACCAGCTAAGCGGCCATTCTCGTCAAAGGTAAAGTTAGAAGTACCGAAGCGAGTAGTAACTCCAACGGGACGGAAGCGAGCTTCTTCAGCGGCAATACGGGCAGCTTCTGTCTGAGCATTGGCTGATGTCCTTGCGGCACTACGTTGAGCATTGCTGCTAAGCGCTCCACCAAGAAGCGCGGCACCTGCGGCAATAAACGGCATATTAAGCCCCTTCCTTCTGAATCAAAACATTATCAATCTTTTCCATGTCTGTCTCGAATGTATGGTGAATACAAAACCAAGTAGAATCTTCTAAAGCCATGATAGTATGATTGATGCCTTTTCTGATGTTAATACAAGCAGGGGCTTCAAATACTTCAAACTTATCGTCATCAAATAATACCCTAACCTTCCCTTCAGCTAAGATACTTAGATGGTCATACTCATGTTTATGTTGACAAGCAATAGCACCCTTAGGAATACTCATTTGCTTGGCATATAAACCGTCAGAGAAGTGGTGTAGGGTATCAATGTTCATATATTAACGGAATACAGCAACGTGAATATTGTCAGAATCAGTGTATGTTCCAGCAGCGGTACGAACAGCCACATCAACATATGTAGAAGTCTGACTGCTAAATGCTGTCTCAACTCCTGCCACTACCGATCCAGAAGCGGACGGAGAAGGCATAGAGATAGCGTAATTAGCATCTGGCATGCCATTTGTAAAAGTGATACGATACCGACCAGTTCCGTTCTTATAAACAGTAGCAACGTTGCCGCTTGCTCGAATAGTCTGATTGGTTAATGACGACCCAGTGCCATTAAAGTTCACCCAAGCACGGCAGCCATATGTGGTTGCATCTGTTCCAAAACCACTATTGATCTTGAAGTTTGCGTTTGTGTCAACCGAGAATAACGTTTTGCCGTTTGTCTGATCGTAGATGCCTAAATTTGTTGTTGTTGCAAACAGATAAGCAACACGTGTGCTGCCATTCACAGCTAAAACAACATGAGGCTCAGTAGCGTCAGTTGTTGTTAAGTCAGCAACCGTAACATCACCAGAAGTGTTCCACGAAGGAGCACCAGTAGAAAGTTTAGCGAGGGTAACTACACCATCGGCAATCTTGGCACCAGTAACAGCGCTATCGGCAATCTGTGCTGTAGGGACAACAAGAGCATCCAACGAAGCCTTTACATGAGCAGTCGTAGCAATCTGAGTTGTGTTTGTGCCTGTAGCTGCTGTAGGTGCCGTTGGAGTCCCTGTCAGAGCAGGACTGTTAATATCGGCCTTGGTAGCTACAGCCGTAGCAATGTTATTGAATTCAGTATCAATCTCAGTGCCTTTAACAATCTTGGAAGGATTGCCTGCTGGCAAAGAGTCTTTACTGGCAAAGTTAGTAGACTTGACGTAATCTGTCATGCTAGTTTCCCGTTCTTAGCTTGAATTTCGAGCTTCTGAATGCTCAGAGCAGCACCATTGATAGTTGTCTCATAGCCTGTCTGAACAACCTTACCTGATCCAGTAGGATAGGCAACTAATGTCTGTAGTGCAATACCGTTAGAGTATTCAGCAATACCATACTCACCGACACCGTAATAGCTAGTCCCTTGATTAGGGATCAATACGTTCTGTGAGTAGAAGTTACTGTTGAAGTCATACCCCCACTTGATAGTCACATACTGATTAGAACCACCAATGACAATCACTGACAGTTTCTTGAGAATAGATGTAACAGATGGAGCACCTAAGTCAGTATGGTTTGTAAAGTATTGTAACGTGTATGTTGATGTATTGTCAAGATACCCAGAATACTTACCAACATATCCTGCCTTGCCTAACAGAAGTTCCTTGTTAACGCTATCATAGCAGAAGGATTTAGGCTCAATATTGTCCCATGTAGTGACCCTAGCGGAACCATCTTGAAGCGTAGCCTTCATGTCAAAGCAGTAAACCTCTTTAACAGTGGGCAGTGTCAACAGATAGAAGGAATCAATGGGGCTGTAGATAGCTTTGATGCCACTGGCAACTTCACTAGCAACAGCAGACATCAGATCATCCCTAACGTTCTTGCTCAGATCACGGAAAGGAGCAGACTTCTCTTGGATTGTACGCAGGACACTACGCACACCAGTATCAGATAAGAAGATGACATCAGAGCCTGTGTTAGAAACACTATCTCGTGCAATGCAGCCGATACCAGTAATGCTATCAGCTAAGCTCATAGCAGATGGATCATCAGCCTTAGTATAGACCAAGATATTGTTCCTGCCGAAGATGAACAGGAAGTTATTATGAGAGGCTAAGGCTACAATGTTATCTGCACCGTTAGGCCAATACTGACTAATATCAAGGTAACCAGAAGTTCCCCCAGACCAGATATGTCCAGAGAGCAAGTCAGAGAAGTAAACAGTGTCTTTATTAGCTGAGCTGTTAGCAACCCATAACCGACCGAAGGCAGAGATAGCTGTATTACCTGCAAGAACAGTGCCTGTGTATCCAGTCTTCTCAGACACTCTACGATACTGAGTAGTGCTCACAGCAGGGTCGAACACTAACGGATCATGTCCACTTTGGAACAGATACATACAGCCATTAAGAGTAGCTGCTTGCCAGTTGCTATCAGAGATCGTAGGAGCAGTCCCGCCACCACCGTAGGTAATCTCAGACAACACACCGGAGACTAACTTGAACAGTTTGTTATTACCTGCTGCAATAGTGTATTGGAGTCCAGATTCAGTAAGCAACTGAGCTACCATCTTGACATCAGCAGTGCCTAAAGCGCCTAATGTCTCGTGCTTAGGAGTCCAGCCTTTACGAGCACCAATACGGCCATACTTGTCAATCACACAGTTGTTAGCCACTAAAGCAAAGCCAGAGGCTAAATCAAGGGAACTGTCCTGGCTGTTGAGGCCGTAGAAGCCTGGGGCTGTAATGCTGAAAGTTTGTAATTGTTGTGCCATCTTAGACAGCCTCCCAAGAACCACCCTCTACGAATCGAGATGCTTCATTAGCGATGTAGTCAGCCAGACTGCCACGATACAGAGCATAGGCTTCAGAGCTATTCAAGCCACCATCCTCACCACGTTCCACCAGTGCACGAGCATAGGCACCTGCAACGACAGGATCATAAGGAACTTTGATAGTGTCAGTATCGTTCACCAGAGTGCCCGAAGGAACATACAGATCAAAGCTCAGAGTATAGACACCATCGGGAACAGGGAAGAGTTCAACCTTAGAGTCTCCATTGGCATCAATGCCTTTAAAGCAGTAATACCCAGGAGAGCCTTGCTGTGGGGAAGCAGTAGCTGTCTGATAGTGCTCCATCAAAGAGACAGGAATGTTATTCAATTCATTGAGTTTGGTAACATTACGAGCACCATCGACACGGAAGCGGTTACTAGAGCCTGTAATGGTATACGAGGAAGTTCCAGCAACAGTACTGACAGTGGATGTGGTTGTTAATGCAGACCAGTTGTAAGCATCTTCTACTTGTCGCTTAGAATCATTAACCAACTTACCAATCAGCTTGGATAATGTATTTGCTTGGACAGTAGTGACTTCTGGCTCACGTAAGCGAACCAAGACATCATTAACAAGTTCAAGATAAGTCGGCAGAGCCATCTTAGATTCCTTCTTTCTTAATCAACTCAAATGTGCAGATAGTACTAAAAGAGCTTCCTGCTTCGCTCTGCATCTTAACAGTGTCGCCTTCATCCATGACTGTATACGCACCACCATCGAGCTTTACATATTCTTTAGAGTTTACCGTTGTCTGGTTCAACACATAAATATCAGTAGCTGTACTAGCGTCAGTCCAATAGACAGTGCAGTGCTTAGAAGAACCTGTACCATTCATCAGATACATTAGGTTCCACTTGGCATAGTATCCAACAGGAACAGTATACACAGTAGTCAGTGTATTAGCAACTAAATTTAATCCAACAGATACAGGTCTAGTCATGATGATTACTTATTCTTCTTGCCCTTGCTTGTAGCACTACGAGCACCACGAGAGGGCTTAGGACGGGACATACCAGCTTCAGACAAAGCAATAGCAACAGCCTGCTTCTTAGACTTCACAACAGGGCCTCCTTTGCCACTGTGCAGAGTGCCTTCCTTGTATTCCTTCATGACCTTACCGACTTTATCACTCGTCTGCTTCTTCATCTTTAGTCTCCTTCTTAGCCTTACGTGCAGGCTTGTCTTCAGTTTCAACAACTTCGACATATTCAGGGTGCTTACGCATAGCAGCAATATCGTGCTCTAACGCAAACTCATAAACCTCATTAGAGGTGATACACTTAAATTTAGCCATATCTATTATTCTCCCGAGTAGATAAGCAGAAGCCCCCTCAGAGGACTGAAGGGGCAACTGTTTAGTTCCTCACTAAATTAGGCAGGAACAGCCAGAGCAACAGCAGCGCCATCACGCAGCTCGCCCACACCGTACAGCACATCAGCCGTGAACAGGGTACCGAGGTATTCCTGCTTGTACTGAGTCTGGGTACGGACACCCATTTGCTCGACCAGCACAGCGAAGTCCTTGTGACCCAGCAGGCAGATACGGGTAGCAGTCGAGCCGCTGGTCGTATCAGCATTGGTGGTCACGAACACCGGAATGCCATAGACATTGCCGATTTCGCCGTTACGGATGGTGTTGCCACCGCCTTGCTCGCCAACGAAGGCTTGCTCGGTGAAGCGGGCGATACCCATCATCGTGTTGCGGGTGCTCGGAGGAACCAGCAGGAAGCGGCCATCCATCGGCACATCCTGATCGTCCAGACGCTGAATGCTACGACGAATAGCAGCGTCCGTCAGAGCAGCCACGCCAGTGTTCGAGCCAGCCACGTAAGCGGTCGTGCCATCAGCGCCCGAGAAAGCACCGTTGTAGGCAGCAGTGCCGTTACCACCTTGCACGCTACGGCCCAGCTGCACCAGCGAGGTGTCAACTTGACGACCCAGAGCGTAACCGGCATCGTCAGTGTAGAACTGACGCAGGCTCGACAGGGCTTGAGCTTCCACGATGTCCTCGATCAGGCGGCTGTATTCCCAATGCTGGTTGATGGTGATAGCGATGTCACCCTCAGTAGCAGCGATCAGGTTCACCTGAGTGTTGGCGGTCTTGGCCGAAGCGTTACCACGAGTGGGCGAAGGAATGTGAACAGTGTCGCCCTTCTTGCCCTTGAAGTTCATCTTCTTGATGAGGTTAGCGGCAACAAGGTTCTTCTTGTAAGAAGCAACAATCTCATCGCTCCAAATCTCGGGGATGAACGTTGCAGCGGTGGTCACAGTGACCTGATTAGTACCTAAAGGCATTTTATACTCCTATAAATTGAAAAAGATTATTTCACACGATTCTCCGCATATGCAGCCATAATTTCAGGTTGTAAGGCTTCATATCGGGAAGGATCAGTCATTTTAAGACGGATTAAATCCGCACGACGATATACTTTCTTAGAACTCTCACCAGAACCACCGACATCCACAGCAGCGGCCTTAAGAGCTTGTGCTTGCTGTTTCTTACCAGTTTCTTGGACTTCAGTTGAACGAGTATTGGATTTCACCTGCTTAAGCTCTTTGTAAGTGCTTAAAAGTTCATCAGCAGCATCAAAGTCAAACTCTGCATCTGCCTTAGCATACAAATCAAGACGGAACTTACTAGCCTTCACCCAGTCTTGGAAGCCCGCATCTTGTGCGATCTGTCCAAAATCAGGATGCTTACTAGCCAGTTGCTGTGCTGTCTTCATACGCTTGAGTTCCAGAGCAGCCTGCTTTGCAGCTACAATGTCAGGATTCTTCTCAATTGCACGCTGAACTGCGCTTTGAGGATTTTCAAAGAAATCAACTTCGGGCGCATTCGTATCAACCTCTGGTTCAGACTTATTAGTTTCGAGTTGCCGCTTGAGTAACTGATCCGCTAAAGACCGTACCTCATGAACCTCTTGTGCTTGACGACCAATCATCTTCTCAGCTTCTTGGTGCATCTTCACAATGTCTTCTAAGGACTTGCCTTTATACTTGTCTGGCAGCACGCTAATGCTCTCTTGAGGTTCCTCCCGTTGCTCAGGAGCCTCTTGAGTAATATCACTAGTCTGCTGTTCCTCTTCGTTATTATCAAACGATTCTTCAATAAGTGCCATATTGTTGTTCTCCTGTCTCTCTATGAGATTATAGGACTATAAAATGTGAATGCTTAGCATTACCCTAGTTTAAGAGTTCTGTTTCTTCTCGATTGCGAGTTTCTCAGACCTCTTACGTTCCCACGCATCATACGCAGTTGGAAAGGCTCCAGTGAACCCTTCTAACTTCATCTGAGGCGCAGCAACTAAACGATGAGCATCCTTGTTACATACTTCACAGCTAATAACTCGGATGTCGTCATCAATTAAACGCTCTGTTACATGTCCTTCTTCACACTTGAAATCAAACATTCTCTTCATCAGTGTTTAACTCCTCATATGCTGCTTCAAACATGCTCTTACGCTTAAGGATCAAGTCAATGATGTCAAGCTGACCTTTACGGAAAAATAAATCTTGTGTGTCCGTTGTCAATGTTACATCATTGATTGAATCTTTAATCTTTGCGAAATCCTCTAACAAATACTTCCAACCAGCAGTTGAGAACATATCGAAAGAGGATTCGTAGTACTCTTGTAAATCAGGGGCTAACATAGCTTATCCTTTAAAGTTACTAATGAGTATATTATACCATATTTTTATGGTTTTGTCAAGTGTTTTTTAAAGAGTTACTGAATTTAAATCAAGAGTCATGCCCGATCCAGATGTTTCAGGGAAGATAACAACAGTGTCATCAATCACTGGGACATCAACCACAGGCTTTTGAGCAACTTTAACAGTGTAGACTTTACCGTCTTCAATGTAAGGCTCACAAGGCTCTAAGAATTCAGTTGCATGGTCATAAGGCTTAAATACATTAACTTCCATGATACCGTTCTCTTCAAAGAAGCTCGGATGGATACCCTGAGCAGAGAAACTAGTATTGGGAAACATAGCCCGATAATCAGCAACTTCAATAACTTGGTTATTAACTACTTTAGCAACTAACATATTAGTCTTTCTCTTTATTGGTCAGGGAATGCAGCTGTCGGAGGTGTGAATGCAGCGGTGTATCGAGCAAATCCTTTGGTGATCCGAAGATCATCAATATACCCATTCAAAGCACTGCCACCTGTTCTGTCTGCTCCAATATACATAGGATTAGTCTGAGTAAAATTGCTTGCAGATGTGCCTGTAGCAGAGCTTACGCCATTAATATAAATAACTGTCTGGTTTGTACTTGTTCCTACGCGCACAACAGCAACGTGATACCAAGTATTTGCCATAAGTGCGGTTGTAGTTGTTATTGCTGTGGTTGCGTCAGTAAATATAACCTGATTCAACGAATTGACAGATAACGACCAGCCAGTAGTAGAAGTGCCTTTTGAGGCCAGACCACGTGCACTGCCCAGTAATGCCAAATTAACCCAGCCCTCAACCGTGAACGCGCCACTGCCAAGTTGCAGGTTTGTGTTGTCAGGAACAAGCAGCCAATCGCCAGTCCCATCAAACGCCAGCGACCCGGTGCCATACTTCTTCACGCTGGTGCTAATCTGAGCATTCCCGACAGTCTCCATGTCGTTCTCAGCAGCGTTGTCAATGATACCAGCGTTAGTGAAGTTAACCAGCAACGATGTGTTGGTAATAGCTGTCAAAGGCGCTGTTGGAACAGTTAAGCTAGAGCTGCTAGGAGTATAAACGGATGATCCCTTGACAATCCGAACATTACTAATATATCCAGTAAGCTCTCGACCAGATGTTTCCAAGTCTCTTCCAATAGCCAAAGGAGCCGTAGTTGCTTGAATTGTCCCAGATAATGTTCCAGTTGCTACTCGAACACCGTTTACAAACAAAGATGCGGTTGTTCCGGCTTTTGAATATGCAACGTGATACCAACTGGAGTTGGCCTTTACTAAACCCGCTGCACTTTGGATTGAAAAATATCCGGTAGTGTATGCGTCTGCTTGAATTGATCCATCATCCCTTATCATCAGCGTGTATTCAAACAAGCTTGTATAGCCTGAGTTTTTGGAAATGAAACGAGCAACATTACCCCCTGCTGGAAGAGCAGTAGGATAAATCCAACATTCAACACAAAAGTCAGACGCGCCAAGTTGTAATGCAGTATTGTTTGGAATTTCCAGCCAATCCGTGCTGCCATCAAAGTACCCACTGCCACCAATCGTGCTGGTGCTGTAGGCCGCAGTCGGCAGGAATGGCGAATCTTTTGTGACCCGCACATCACCGTTGCGGGTGATGGTGAAGTTGTTGGCGCTGGCGTCTCGGAACAGGTTGCTTTGGCAGGTCAGCAGCGATGTGTTGGTGATCGCAGTCAGCGGTGCAGTAGGGGGCGTGAACGCGCTGGTGTAAACAGCGGTGCCTTTGACAATACGTAGGTTGCTGATGTTTCCGAAAAACCAGTTGACATTACTAAGACCACCGCCAATTCTTGCGGCCGTATTCATGGTTCCGTAATTGGTTGCATCGGTATACGTCAAACCGACAACACCATTCACATATATTTTGGTCTGGTTTGTGCCTGTTCCTTCACGAACAACAGCAACGTGGTTCCAAGTATTCGCTGTGACGCTGGTGGATGAAGTGTTGGATGAACCGTTGTACCAAGAAGGGGCACCACCCTGAAACTCAAAGCCCCAGGGGACTGCGGTTTGTGTTGGTCTGCAATCCAAAATAGATTTGCTTCCCGTGGTATTTGCTAAGTAGAACCATCCCTCAACAGTAAAGGCACCTGTGCCAAAAGCTGCTGAGCTTGATGCGTCAAAGGTTAGATAATCTGACGCACCATCAAAGAAATTCGACCACAGCGACCCATACGGCGACAGCGACCCCTGCGTGGCATTACCGTTGCGCGTGATGGTGAAGTTGTTGGTGCTGCTGTCAATGAACGTGTTGTTCTGTGCCCCATTGGTGCCGTCACCGTGCAGCAGCAAGGACACGTAATTGAACTGCGGGTCAGTAGTAGCAGGTGCAGGGGCTTGGTAGCCCGCAGCAGCCCGTAACATATGGTGTAAACTCATGCAACAGCTCCGACATAAGCGCCATAGACGGTAGAGCCTACCTTCCAAAGTTCAATGACACCGTAGCCAGAGGTAGGAAGCGTAGGAGCAGTACCGCCAATCCAAACAACACCAATAGTGCTCCAAGTGACAGAGTATGCCGAACCATCAGCGATCATGAGAGTAACGCTATGGCCCGCAGCAAAGTTTGTAGCTGTTGGAGTTCTATTGGCACCTAAAGTCCACACTTGAATGGTTCCGTTGGCAGGGTCAATGTCAACCGAAGCACCATCAGTGATGTTAAATACAGTTTCTTTAAAACCCGTTAAGGTCTTGTTAGTGAGAGTCTGCGTATCAGTAGTGCCCACAAGAGCGCCTGTAGGGGCCGTTAACGATGTCCCCCAAGCAGTTCCTGTAGAGACTGCAACACCAGCTCCAGGATACACCATAGAGCCACCAGAAACGGTAGCCCACGATGTATTAGTGCCATCAGTTGTCAGATACTTACCAGAGTTGCCTGTCTGACTCGGTGCCAGAGCATTGAATGCAGAGTTTGCAGTAGTCTGACCTGTACCACCATTGGCAATAGCCACAGTGCCTGTAACGTTGCTGGCTGTTCCTGTAGTGTTCTGGTTCAGAGTGGGGATGTCAGCGGCAACGATAGTGCGGAACGTAGGCGTACCAGAAGCACCGTTAGGAGCAGCTAAGAACGTGTTAGCAGCCTGAGAATTCAACGTTGCAGTGAGCGTTCCAGAGGTAGTAACAGGAGAACCAGAAACTGTGAAGATGCTCGGCATCGCCAAAGCAACAGAGGTCACAGAGCCACCACCACCTGTAACAGCAATCCACTCAACATCAGACGCAGAGCCATTAACAGCCAACACTTTACCGGCATTGGCGGAAATACTGGGTAACAGGTTAAGACGTGCGGCGGAGGCTGTAGAAGCTCCTGTACCACCATCAGCAATGGCTAGGTCAGTAATGCCAGAGATATTCCCGCCAGTGATGCTGACGTTGCTGGCATTCTGCGAAGCAATGGTGCCTAAGCTGCTCGATAAAGCATAGCCAGCCGAAGCATGGTTACCCCATCCGTAAGCTGTATTCCAGTTACTAATGTTGGTAGAGGTAATACCAGAAGCAGCCGAAGCTGTGAACACTGGGTCAGACTCAGTGGTCAGATAAGCATTAGTATCCAGTGTCCAAGTATTAGCAGCAGTCTTCTTCAAGAAGCCACTTGTGCCAGCTAAGCCAGCAATGGACGACAAATCAGCATCGTAGGCCTGAACAGAGCTGCCAATAGCAGCACTTGTCAAGTAACCAGCAGAAGCGTGATTGCCCCAGCCATATGCAGTGTTCCAGTTACTGATATTAGTGCTTGTAATGCCTGCCGCAGCAGAGGCAGTAAAGACAGGATCAGTCTCTGTATAGCTAGTCAGATACGTGTTGGTATCCAGAGTCCACGTATTAGCTGCTGTCTTTTTAAGCAGCCCAAGAGTCCCTGTCAGAGCAGCAATAGCTGTCAGATCAGCGTCAAGGGCTTGTTTGTTATCCAAAGCAGACTGCACAGCAGTGCTGATGGGAAGGTCAGCCACAGCAACTTTAACAGTGGTAGCCGATTGAACAATAGGCACTACTTCAGTTCCCGCTAACGGGGTACTTGCTGCGGGTAATGCTGAAATCTTTACATCTGCCATGTTTATTCCTCAATCAAATAAGAGCCATCTTCGGCCACAAGGAAGTCCCCGCCTTCCGTGAGAATCTTGTTAACAACACCAATCGCGCCAATCCACGCAGTAAACTGAGTCCAAGTAGCTCTGACCCATTCACCATTCTGTTTAACAATAAGTTCAGATGGTTTAGGGCTAGAAGCTGCTAAAGGGAAAGAATCAGGGCTAAATGTCTGAGAAGCTGTTGCATAAAGTGTTTCTGTAGACTTGTTATACTCTAAAACACCAGCATTAATCTCAGAATCATCAGATAGTTTAAGGACAAGAGAGTTGTCAAAGTCAATATAAGCATCTACAACGCTTACACCGTCCTTTCCCTGCTCTCCGTCCTTACCATCCTTGCCATCTTTACCGTTTAAGCCATCTTTACCGGGCTTTCCAGCTTCTCCGGGGTCACCTTTGTCCCCTTTGTCACCTTTAGCTCCCTCTGGGCCTTGCAGCTTCTCTACCGTCACTACTTTGGACTCTAGTTCAGGTAGTGTTTTGTCTAAAACGATGGCAAGAGCCTTCAGTTTAGCATCTACAGAGGCTGAAGAAGCTGCAATTTCCAGTAGTTTTTTCATTGTGAAGATACTCGTTGTAGAAGTTCGTTATCTTGCTGCTTTTCAAGCTGCTTTTGAGTAGTCTGAAGCTCCACCACCTTCAAGTTACTGTCAATTTCCTTCTCTTTCAAGGCCAATTCAGCTAACTTAACACGCCGTTCAAAGTCCTTAGCCTCGTTATTCTCATCCAAGTTGTTACTCAGAGCAGCAATAACCTTAGCTTTAGCCTCTTCAGGGGCAATCTGAGCCTCAACAACAGCCTTCTGAGCCTCCGCAGTCTGCTTAGCAGCCTTGGATTGAAGCTCCTGCACCTGCGCCTGCATCAGCGCCATCTGAGCCTGCTGCTGCATCATAGCAGCTTGCTGAGCTTCAGGGTTCGGTTGGCTCATCTGATCCAGAGCAGAGATAAGTTCTAAGCGGTTAGACAGAGAACTATTACCAATGATACCCTTGAGAATCAGAGGCAGCACCGGAGTGTCAGGGCCGAGGGTCTGTAAGAGTGCAATAAATTGTTGCTGTTCAAACTCCCGAGCCAGAATACCAAGAGTAGCAGTGGGAATAAACGTAACATCAGCACTCGGGTAACGCTCAGCATCAAACTGCATGTATCGCCAAGCAGCCTTGTTGATGAACGGGATAAGGAAATCTTCTTGGAAGTTCGTCAGAGTACGCTTGTACTTCTTGATGATACCCGCCATAGCCATCGACATACCGCCAGCGCCTGCATCACGAGGGGCAGCAGTGGGCATACCCGCAGCGTCAACAGTACCAGTAGCTTGCAGCAGCAGTCGCTCAAAGTACTGTGCAGTCTGAATCGACACAGGATCAGTCTGACCGAACTTCAGAGGCATCATGATCTGGTTAGGATCACCGTTGGTCAAGAATTGAGCACCTGCACGCACTTGGAACTTAGCACCGCGAGGCAAGCGAGTAGCATCCATAGCCATCATAGGAGCTGCTGTAAGAGCAACAGAGTCCATATGAGCACGCAGTTGACCATCAATAGCCTTCTGCATGTTATAGGCCTTCTCAGCAGTGCCACGACCAAAGAAGCGACCTGGGACAGTATCATCCTGATAAGCCATCACAGGACGATCCTTCATCATGTAAGGATTCTCTTCAGCCTTGAGCAGTTTCGTACCGTTAGCGATAACAACAATAGCTTCCACGAGGTCAGCATAGTCATCGGCAACAGAATCTTCAGGGAACAGGTCAACAACATCCTGACCTTCATTCTCTAACTGCTTCAGATACTCACGAGGAACTAAGCCATAATACGTGAGCAGGCGAACCTTACCATCTTGATAAGTCGTAAGATCATCAGTAGGCTCAAGGTCATCATCAGGCATATCAGTGCCAATATCAACCTTACGATAGATACCTCGCTCAATACCTTCGACGACCTTGTGAATCGACACAAACTTTTCAATAGCACAACCAAGTGCATCATCAAGCGATGTAGCATTCGGGTCGATCAGGAAGTTCTTGGGGTTGACGGGCATGAGCTTGACAGCAACACGATCCATCTCTTTAACGCCAATAGCAGCTTGACCAATGACACCCGGAATAGGCTGAGTCGCAGGAACATACTCTTTCTCAGTCTTAACAATAATCTCACCGATGCCTGTACCGTAGATTTCAGCCATCAACTCAATCTGGTCAATAGACTTCTTGATCTTGTCCCGAGCAAAGTCCTCCATCAGCTTGATCTTAATCTCTTCAACATCCAAAGGATTGCCATTCACATCTGCAATGTCATCCTTGATGTCAAAGAACTCACCCTGACCGAAGATAGCTTCCATGATCTCGGCGTGTCGAGTCTCAATAGCCTGCTGCGTAGCAGGGGAGACAATGCGGCTACGCTCCGACTCTCGTGTGCGATCCTCAGCAGCCCACTGACCACGGAAGATACGCTCAAACTCAAGCCAGTTGTCGAGGAAGTTAGTGTCCCGCCAATCACGCCACGAGTCTGTACGGGCAACAACCCAAGAGACTAACTCTTTGTCAGACTCTGTAGGTTCAGCAAATTCGTTCTGTTCAAATTTTTCCATAGTCACCACTTAACTTTGTTGGCCCAGTAAGCCGCAGACATCTTGCCTTTGGCGATGTTCTTTGCATGACGATCTTTAAAGGCCTCATTGCGGGCAGTGCCATCAGGAGAGCCTTTAACGCCTTGCTGACCAAACCGAATAGTCTTGATCTTGTCACCCTCTTTGGCAACAACAACGTGACTCTTGGTTGGATGGTCAGGGGTAGCTTTAGGTTTGTTATAGCCGCTTACGCCAGCCTTCTCAAGCCTAGAATCTTTCTTTGTTGCCATATTGATACAGATTAAAGTTTCTTCCAGTCTTCGTAGGACATCTTGGTGGCGTTAGGATCGCCAGCAGCTTTTTCATGTTCATACTGGGCGCGGCTGTTTGTCTCGCGTGGAACAACTGCTTCAGGATTCACTGTGCCCCGACCTGCTCCAACTTTTTCAGAACGTGCTTGCGCTTCAAAGGCCTCTTTCCAAGCCTTCTTTCCAGCATCGTATTCTTCTTTACTACGTGCTACTCCTGGCATACTATCAGAAAGCTCAACTGCCTTTTTCATCTTTTCAGCCACATAATTTTTACGAGTTGCCATTTTAGTTTCCTTTAATATCCCGAGATAGGGTCAAATACTTCATACTCTTCTTCATCGTAATCAGGCATGAACGAAGAGATAGCTAATTGTTCAATGTAAGCCAGAGCATCAACCAAGTCATCATGCACACCTTTAGTAGGGAACATAATCAGTTGATCCTCAAACTCAGCCCAGTCCTCATCCTCATTCAAGATTACTTTACCGTGTTCAAAGCGCCCTTGTAAGGCCCAGATGACACGATCTGTTTTTTTCTTGTTACCATGAGTGAGTGTCTGAATATGAGCAAAGGTGTTGTACTGCCGCATCATGTCTTGTAATACGGTCATTACAGCATTCTTAGCAGTGCCTCGCTCAATACCTATTTGGATAGGTTCATATTCTTTAATGACCTTAAGAATCCTGAAGCAGGTATCCTTAATGTCCCATCGTCCATGCTGAATCTCTTTGACGAACCAGTCACCATTGTCAGCAACCTTTACAATTGCAATGGCTGTCTCGTCTAGTCTCTTCTTGTTCTGTGAGCCTGCTGCGATGTCTTCAAAGCCTGCTAAGTCAATGGCAATCACGTAAGAACCATTGCTAGGCTCAGCGCCTTTCTTGACCCATTCCTGCTTGAACACATCTGCACCAGCAGTATCAAAGCTAGACAAATACTCCTGCTTGAATGCAAAGGAGCTTAGGCTACGCTTAGCAGCTTCAATTTCTTTAGGGTCGATAGTCTCGTTATCAGCAGTGGTAAAGTGCCAGGACTTCCACTCTTCATCTGTGCCTTCCTGACCCAGCTTAAAGACATCATAGAACCAGTTACGACCACTAGGTGTAGAAATGAATAGTGCTCTACCTTTCTTGTCCGACAGAGCAGCACGTAAGATTTTCTCCCATACATCCTGCTTGATGAACGCAACTTCGTCCATGACAAGATACACTAACGAGACACCCCGTAAACTGTCAGGGTTGTCAGCACCACGAACTAGAATCTTACGACCATTGATAAGAGTAATCTCTAGGTTGTTCACATGGCTAGACTTGATAACAGGCCTGCCAAGGTCATGTAACAAGTCCCAGATAATGCTACGGGCTTGTCCTAGCGTAGGAGCCACATACATGACGCTAGAGCCTTCAGGACAGTTCAGAGCCTCAATCAGCAGTGTAACAGCAGACAATCTGGACTTACCACATCGACGGCCAGCAGCAACAACTTTGAAGCGATGAGGGTCTTTGAAGACCTCTTGCTGCCACTTTAACAGTTGGAAATTAAGGCTTGTCATATGCTCCCTTACTCGTCATAAGCGTCCTTAAAAGAGTCTTTAATATCGACATCAGTCACATCAACATCAAACACTTCATCAGTTGAGACAGAAGGACTGTTCAAGCCACTAATGTTAATACTGATCTGAGGTGTGCTACCACCAGACTTAGCTGTCTCAAAGGCAGACAAAGGAGCAATACGATCGACAATCAGCTTCCATGCTGCTGCTTGATTCTTATGCTCATCATTAAGTGCAGCATCAAAGATAGATTCTAAGACCCTAGCTGACTTAGGTGAGTTAAGCATACGTAGCTTATACTCATTGATAATAGCAGCTTCACCTTTGGGACGTCCTACTGTACGCTTCTCCTTGATTTCTGCTATGTCAGCTTTCTTTGGTCTTCCAACCTTGTTACCAGATTTAGGTGTTGCCATGTTGATGTCTTTGTCCTATAGTACTCTAGAGGGAGACAGAGTATAACTGTTAAAGAGACATAGTATAAATACTTTTATAAATATATTTAATATATTCTGTTAAAGTACTTCTATACTAACGTGAAATACAACTTATATGTAGCAGAATCTAAGATGAACATATACTTATAAGTTCGCTTTCCAAGCTGTACATGTTCGATCCTATGATGTCTACTACTTAGTTTATTAGATTGCATCTTAGAAGTTGCCGAGGCTTCTATGAAACATCCTAGTTCATCCTGAGTTCTGCAAAGTTAAGTCGTTAATTTAACTTATACGTATATTATACCATACTTTTCAAGATTTGTCAAGTACTTTGTAACATCTGTAACAACTTTTACAAACTTTACACAACTGTAAGGTTGTTAACATCACAATCTTGCCTGCATTTATGCCAATAGTCTAGGATTGTCTAGCCTACTATCACGTTTATTACTTTTAATTATACCAGTCCTGATCTTTATAGTACTATGGTTGCTTAAATTATCGGCACTTCTTAGGTTACTTCTCTGTCTGATCTGTCCCCAATTAATCCTAATTTAGCTTTTTTGTGTGCTCCAGAGGCTCCCGCAAAAGTAACACAACAGCACCCCCCTCCCCCCCCCCCCATAGTCATAATTATACTAGACTGTTCAGTCACTTACTAGACTGTTCAGTCACTTACTGACCAGGCAGTCATTAACGATACTGTTCAGTAATTAACCAGTTGGTACATTTACTGCCTAGACTGTCTAGTCACAATCTAGTCTGTACAGTGTGAGGGATGATGTAGGTGCCTACAAAGCACACTACGAAGCACACTATCAAGTCACCTATCAAGTGCTCATCATCCATAGTCAAAGCCTATCAAGGGTTATTATAATGGTATGTATACATACGAATCTGACCAACTCTGTATGTATGCATACTAATATCGGGTATCTGTTACACACTGTTACAACTACATGTCACAGGGGCTTGCAAAACACTATGAATCTGTGTTTATAATGCCTTACCGCAGGCAATAAAGCACTGCGGAACAAACACACACACAGGAACACAAAATGACAGCACGTTACACAGACCGGACAATGCGTACAGACAGCGCATGGGTGAAAATCACACGGGATAACAAAGCACGTACATTCACCTTTGCCAAGGGTTACACAGGCGAATACACAGCCCGCCAGATCGAAACCCTGTCTTTTAAGTGGGTCGCCAACTGGACAGAAGCGATCACCCGTGCATCCGGGATGATGCAGTACTAATCAACAAAGGAGTAAACCATGTCTGACAATGTTACAATGATCCTCTGTTGCCTTGTCTTTGCTGGATGGGGCGTCTTACTCGCCCTTGGAATGTGATACAATCAATCGTCAATAAATCAACACTGGAGAAACCATGTACGCATTTATCAAAACACCAGACGGTCTTTATAAAATCTACAATCACGGTGATGATTGGCAAGTCATTGGCCCAGACTTTGAACGATGGTTTAGTGTCTGGCGAGGTGATGTTAAGGCATCACTTTATCGGGCTGTACGGTCTATCCCTTTGGCCGATTTAAACGACCTTGTGGTGTCTCATAAGTGACAGCACACCATGATAGGCATGATACAGTGCCTATCCTAGTGTTCTGGCATGTCGTCAACACTTAACCTTGTTACACACTTGAGGATTTTCAACCATGGTCAAAATCTCTGTCACCTCTAAGCTTGATGGTAACCGTTCATGGTCTTTACAGGCCTTGGATACTTGTCCTGGTTCGATTGAATCTCCCGGCGTGTTGGTGGACGCTTGCAAGGGATGCTATGCCACTACAGGTAATTACAATTACCCTAACGTCAAATCGCCTAGAATCCATAACAAGGATGATTGGCAACGGCTGGACTGGGTGGACGATATGGTGCAAGCATTGGACAATGATCGGTATTTCCGTTGGTTTGATTCCGGCGATATGTACGCACTGGGCCTTGCGGAAAAGATTCTCGAGGTCATGACGCGCACACCATGGTGCAAGCATTGGCTACCAACACGTATGCACAAATTCCCTAAGTTTCGGGATGTCATTACCCGTATGCGGGCCTTGGATAACGTTATGGTACGATTCTCTAGCGATAGCGTTACCGGCCACTACATTACAGGTTTGCATGGTAGCGTTATCGTGCCAACTAGCGACGATGCGCCAGAGGGCGTTACACTGTGCAAAGCTTATAAGCATGGCGGCAAGTGTAATGGGTGCCGCGCATGTTGGGATAAGTCTATTGACGTTATCGCGTATCCCGCGCATGGTAAGAAAATGAATAAAATTATTATGATGAAACAAGGGTAAACACTAATAGACCCTAGACTGTAACGCATACTACACTGTGCGTTATGGCCTAGCGTTTAAGGTATCATCCCGATACCGCCTAGGGCCTTGGATTGTCTATCATGTATCAAGTCCAATTCATTTCAACGGGCATTGTCGCCTACAGTGCCAGCAATCGCGCACTTGCCCGTCACTGGTACGAGTGCAACAATTTCAATGTTGACACAGGCGAGTGTCTGAATCTTTTCAAGCTTGTAAAGGCTAAGCCGTGATAACCTACTCTTGGCCCTTCAAATACATCAACGACCAGCAAACAGATGCTTCTAAGGCCTTGGAAGCCCTGCCTGAGCCTAAGCCCTTGAAAGGCTTTGACAGGGCACTACAATCATTTGATCAACATGAAGAACAGGAAGCTTTGCTATGAAATGTCTACGTCAATTCGCATATACTTTGAAGGGCTTTGACTTCTACGGCATTTGCGAGATTCAGACTGTAGAGTGTCTGCCTGTAATGGTAACTTGTACTGACCTATACATCGAAGGACTAAGGGATGATAATCCTCCGGATGTTAAAGACATTGTAGATTATCAAGTGATCCTGGACATTGAAGATATGGTCAGGATCGAATGGACTAACCAATAAGGTTAATTGAAATGAAACCATCACACTTCACCACACCGCGCACCATTGAAGAGTGCTATTTTGACCTGCGAGGCGAGGCCATCGAACCTATGCCTATGCGTCACCGTAGCATCCTGCAATGGCTCATCAGCCTATTCATGCCCAGTAAGGGCCTTTAAACGGCCTACAACGAACGATCACACACTGTTTGTAAGCGTTTTGTAAGGAAATTATGATATAATATATGTTTCTATCTCTTATAGGACATATGTTATGAGTAAAACCAAAAAAGCAAGGCAACACCTAATGAAAATTCACGGCCACAAATACAAAAGACACTTTCTGACAGAAGGCTATTATTGTTTCTATTGTGCCGATCCTGCCGACACTTTAGATCATGTGCCTCCCTTGTCCTCTATGGAAATCCTAAATAAAGAAAAGAGGAAGAAGGACAAAATACCTGCAACCCTTGTCCCTTGCTGTAAAGAATGTAATAGCTCTTTAGGCGATCGACAACTTTGGACAGTGTTTGATAGGTTGTTGTATCTGGAGACATACTATGATGCTTTCTTTAAAAAGCAAAAAGCCATGTGGACAGAAGAAGAAATAGCCGAGTTGGGGCCTTCGTTAAGGGAAAGTGTTAGGCATCGTCAGGAAAAACTTGAAAGATACTTACACAAAATTCGAGCCATTCAACTTAGGCAATTAAAGCCAGAAACCTACCCTGTGTGGGTTGATGATGAACAAATTGAAGATGAACCCCTTGAATAAGGTAATACCATGACAACCCCGGACACTGAAAAGCTCTTGGCAAAGCTCGCGCAAGATGTTGGTTTTGTATACATTACAGACTCTAACATCGGCTGGGCAGGGAACTATAAATCAAACCTGCTGACATATGGTAAACAGGTGATGATTAATACATTGGCGCAAATCGCTGAAGAGATCGCGACCATGACAAACTTTGATTCCCAAAGTCAATGGGAGGCTGGATTTGATGAAGCAATCTATGCTGTCATCGTGCGAATTAAAGAACAGATGCAAAGTATTGTAAAGGAAACGGAGAATTGAAATGAAGTGCACTTGCTGTGACAAGAAACTGTCAGACTTTGAAGCAACACGCAAGCACGCTGTTACAGGCGCATACCTGGACATGTGCAACCGATGCTTGCAAGGCCTAGACATCCCTACCAAAGACCGCATCGACCTGCTAACAGAGGCTGATTGTGGTGAAAATACAACTGATTCAGATGAAGAAACACTTGACAAAGCTGGAGAAGTTGTGTATAATAATAACTATATAGACACTGAAGAGTGACTAGGATGTCTCTTCTATGGAATATATACACACTATATACAGATATATATAGACTTATATGTTTCATAGAAGATCATTGTGAACAGACAAAACTTGAAGGAACAGACAATGGATGATTTTGAATACGCACAGGAAGCTGATGACTTTGAGCTTATCAAGTTTGAATGCTTCTATCATTCTGTCATTGATGATGTCGCACAGTTAATTGTTACAAACGGTTACAACAATGTCATGAAGGACATCATTGATGCTGTTGACAGGATCACAGACAAACAGGTATAATATATGCTCTTGTTGTCTATCATTGTTGGATGTCTCACACTTTTAAAGGTTGCACTCAAATGAACTTCAAAGAGCTATTGGATTGGGCTGAAGAATGTCATATGTCCCATGTCAACGAAAGCGATTTAGCTATCTTCGTTGAAGGGATCATTCATGAGGTCATCAATGCGGCTTACAATCTGGATGTCTCAGAATATGTCCACTGGTCATATATTGAAGATGCTCAGGAATCCCTAGCTAAACAGATGCGTCAATGGGCAAAGAACAATGGCTTATACTAAGACTGAAAGTAAGTTTGTAAAGCACCTGCCATGTGACCATTGTGGTAGCTCAGATGCTAACGCACTGTACGATGATGGTCACACACACTGCTTTAACTGTGGCACAACCGAGCGTGAAGGTGCTCATGATGAAAGAACTGTAATGCTTGAGGCTATGAGCAAGAAGCGCGTATACGAGGCTGTAACGCTCTATGGGGCATACAAGGCCATTGCTGATCGTGGAATCACTCAGCAGACATGCGAGAAGTTTGGAGTCACGCAAGAGCCTGGGATGCACCATTATCCATACTACGATGCTGATGGCGTGCTGTGTGCATCTAAGACTCGCAGTGTCAAGGATAAGAAGTTCTCGATCAAGGGGACTTTTAACAATGCTACGCTCTTCGGACAGCATCTATTCCATGCTGGCGGTAAGTATGTTTCCGTCTATGAGGGTGAGTTGGATGCTCTCGCCGGATACCAGATGACAGGTTCACAGTGGCCTAGCGTCAGTATTCGTAACGGAGCACAGGCGGCACTAAAAGATTGTAAAAGTCAGTATGAATGGCTTAACAGCTTTGAAAATGTAGTCATCTGTTTTGATGCTGATGAACCTGGGAAGAAGGCCGCTAAGGAAGTTGCTGAGCTGTTTGGCAACAAAGCCAAGATTGTCCAGCACAAAGTAGGTTACAAGGATGCTTGTGAGTATCTTCAGAGCAACGCGACAAAGGAATTTGTTAACGAGTGGTGGCGTGCACAGCCCTATGTCCCTGATGGTATTGTCAATGCGGCTGATCTCTGGGAAGAGGTGTTAAAGCCTGAGCAACCAGCAGAGGCTATGTATCCTTGGAAGGGCTTGAACAAGCTCTTGTATGGTCTTCGCAAGGCTGAGTTGATTACTGTTACAGCAGGATCAGGCTTGGGTAAGAGTCAATTCCTACGGGAGATTCTTTACTCACTTCTGAAAACTACTGACTGGAACGTAGGTGGACTATTCCTTGAGGAATCAACTCGGAAGACTGCTCGTAGTATCATGTCTTTGCACGCTAACAAGCTGTTGCATCTGCCAGATACACCAGTGACTGAGAAGGAATTGAAGGAGGCTTTCGATGCTACTCTGGGCACAAATCGGGTATATCTGTTTGACCACTTCGGTTCTAGTGACGTGGATAATATTGCCAACCGCATCAGATACATGGCTAAAGCTTGTGATTGCAGGGTTATCTTCCTTGACCACATCTCTATTGTTGTATCTGGTCTGGACAATGGCGACGAGCGTAAAGCTATTGACAACATGATGACTAAGCTGAGGACATTGGTGCAGGAGTTGGAAGTAACCCTGATCTGTGTATCGCATCTGCGTAGGCCACAGGGCAACGCAGGACATGAGGATGGTCAAGCTGTTAGTCTGTCCCAGTTGCGAGGCAGTGGCGCTATTGCTCAACTGTCCGATGCTGTGATTACACTGGAGCGTAACAGCATGGCAGAGGATGAGAGTGAGCGCCATCGCACTCGTGTGGCTGTGGCAAAGAATCGGTACAATGGTTTTACTGGCCCTGCTTGTGAATTGCAGTATGTCAAGGAAACAGGTAGGATGATTGAAGTTCAAGAGGAATCACTATGACACAATGGCATGGCGGTAAAGGCTCTACACAGCGTCCCAAGAGCATTGCCGATGAAGAGTATGCACAGCGTTGGGATGCGATCTTTGGTAAGGATTTGAAAGAGGACGATAAAGACTCTTCTGATAATCAAGCCAAAGCAGAGGAGCAAGAAAGTGACTCTTGAGCATCTTATCGTAGGTGCTACAGGTGTAGGATACCTAATCGTAGGTGTGCTACAGTGGAGCAAGGGTGAGCTGTCTAATGGCATGATCTGGACTGGTTATGCCTTTGCTCAGGTTGGTCTTTGGATGAACATTAAATGACATGGACACTTGACAGCATCGTAGCTCGTGTGTTAGAATTAGAGGAATCCTATTTTGATTTGCAGGATAGGTATCAGCTTCTAATTCACCAGTATGAGCAATTGAAAGAACTCTATGAGAGTAGCGGTAGACATCGAAACGAACCTGAGTCACAACAAGATTTGGGTAGTAACGACCACTGACATTGATACCTTTGAGACTAAAGTATGGAACGAAGCAGAGCACTTTCGGGACTTTATAAAGGACGCTACATTGATAGTAGCTCACAACGGAGTAGGATTCGACTTTCCGACCTTGAACAGGCTCTGGAAGACGAAGATTACATTGAAGAAGGTTTCAGATACTCTACTGCTGTCAAGGCTTCTCGATCCATCGAGGGTTCAGGGGCACAGCCTCGACGCTTGGGGAAAAACTCTAGGGTTCAAGAAGACTGACTATCGTAGGGTATACTGGAGGCTGCAAGGTATCAGGGACATGCGCTTGGTCAAGGACAGGAAAGATGAGTGGGAAAGCCCTCACATGCCTTTGATGACCAAGTATTGTGCTAAGGACTCAATCATCTGTGCTAAGCTGTATCACAGGCTCGTGAAAGAGCTTGCAGATAAAGAGTTTAGTCAAGAGTCTATTGATCTTGAGCACAAGGTAGCTGCTATCATTGCAGAGCAGGAACGTAATGGATTTAAACTGGACTTGCCATATGCAACTGTGTTACTTGCTGACATCAAGACAAGAATGGGAGAGATATATGAGCAAATGCAAGAGCGTTGGCCTCCCTACGAAGTCTCACGAGGTATCGGCAAAAGAGGAAAAGAACTCAAGCCATTGCTGGTTACTTTCAACCCCGGCTCAAGAAAGCAGATCGGTGAAAAGCTAATTGAACTCGGGTGGAAGCCTAAGGTGTTTACTGAGACAGGGCAGGCACAGGTGGATGAATCTGTACTGTCCAAGGTAGACATCCCTGAAGCTAAGATGATTGCTGAGTATCTGATGTTACAAAAACGTGTGGCTCAGATAACATCATGGATCGAAGCTGTAGAAAATGATGGTAGAGTACATGGTCACGTAATTACCAACGGTGCTGTGACAGGCCGTATGACGCACTCAAGCCCTAACATGGCTCAGATTCCCAATGCCGGGTCTGTCTATGGGCATGAGTGTCGTGAATGCTGGACTGTTGAAGATGGTAATGTCTTGGTAGGCTGTGATGCCTCTGGTCTGGAGCTACGCATGTTAGCTCACTACATGAAGGATGAAGGATATGTCAGAACGGTTACAGAAGGAAGCTCTAAAGATGGTACAGACGTACATACAGTCAACCAACGAGCTGCTGGACTATCTACCCGAGATAGCGCCAAGACATTCATCTATGCCTTTCTCTACGGAGCTGGCGATGCAAAGATTGGAAGCATCATTGGAGGAACTTCTAAAGATGGTGCAAAGCTTAAAGAAAAGTTCCTCAAGCAAACACCAGCACTTGCAAAGCTCATTCAACGAGTCAGTAAGCAAGCCGCTAAAGGATGGGTGCCAGGACTTGATGGCAGACGTATTTGGGTTCGATCTGAACACGCTGCTCTCAATTCGCTCTTACAAGGAGCAGGCGCCATTGTGATGAAGAAGGCCTTGTGCATCTTCTATGACAAGATCGTGGCTAATAAGTGGAAGGTCAAGCTAGTGGCAAATGTTCACGATGAAATTCAATTTGAATGTCCTCCTGACATTGCTGAACAAGCCGGGAAAGCTGCTAGAATGTCCATCATTGAAGCAGGAGAGCACTTCAAGCTGAGGTGCCCTCTTGATGGGGAGTATAAGATTGGAAAATCTTGGAAAGAAACTCACTGAAAGGAAAACATGAATGAGTTGGCTCTTTTCGCAGGCGCTGGTGGAGGAATACTTGGTGGAAAACTACTTGGATGGCGAACCGTCTGTGCAGTTGAGTGGGAGCCATACGCAGCAAGTGTTCTTGCCGCCAGACAAAATGATGGACTTCTCCCGACTTTCCCAATTTGGGATGATGTTCAAACCTTTGACGGAAAGCCTTGGAAAGGAATTGTTGATGTTGTATCTGGAGGGTTTCCATGTCAAGACATCAGCAGCGCAGGAAGAGGGAAAGGAATCACAGGAGATCGAAGCAGTCTGTGGAAGCACATGGCAAGAATCATCGGAGAAGTATCACCAGCTTTCGCTTACATTGAAAACTCCCCTATGCTCCGCACTAGAGGACTCGGTGTTGTCCTCCAAGACCTTGCCAAGATGGGGTACAATGCAGAATGGGGAGTGTTTTCAGCGTCAGCCATTGGAGCAAACCACGAGAGGGCGAGGATGTGGATTATTGCTGCCCACTCCAACTTGCCACAATGCAAAAGAGGGAGCCTATCCAGCGGAGTATACCAGGAAGACACCAACATTGGCCACTCACGTTGGTGGGAAAATTCATCCGGAATACACAGAGTGGATGATGGGGTGGCCGCTAGGATGGACAGACTTAAAGCCATTGGCAACGGACAAGTTCCAGCAGTGGCTAAAAATGCATGGAGAAAGTTGTTGACTTCTGGGATTTCTATGCTATAATATATGTGTAGCAAGTGTGGTGGAATAGGTAGACACAGCAGTTAAATTAGAGCCTGATCTCTAATAAATTGCTTGACACATTTTCACTATTCGTGTATAATATTAGTTTTAACCGGAGAGTGCCCAAATAGGTAAAGGGAACTGCCTTAAAAGCAGTCGGCTGTAATAGCCTTGCGTGTTCGACTCACGTCTCTCCGACCATTTTAGGAAAACTATGAAAATATACGGCCCGTACACTCGAAAAGATGGCAGAAAACATATCTGTATTGTACACGATGATGGAAGGAAACAGACTAAATCTTATCCTCGTTATCTGATGGAGCAACATCTTGGAAGAGAATTGCTTCCTGAAGAACACGTAGATCATATAAACAATGATCCTTTTGATAACAGTATAGAAAACTTACAACTTCTGACGCAATCAGAGAACAATAAAAAAGCTTCTGAGTTGCGTCCTAGAAAGATGTATAAGTTTATTTGTCCTTGTTGCGGAAACGAAGCTGAAAAGTATCTCAATTACGTTCAGCATAACCTAAACAAAGGCAAAAAAGGCCCCTTCTGTAGTAGGGAGTGCGCTGGAAAAGCGACTTATGTGAATCCGTGGAAATAAAGCCGCCTTAGCTCAGCGGTAGAGCAACCGCCTTGTAAGCGGTAGGTCATCTGTTCGATACAGATAGGCGGCACCAATTTATGACAGATTGTGTTAGTGTGTGTGTTCTTTGAAAGGAAAATGAAATGAGTAGTGCAGAAATGAAGCCCCTGAAGATTGCTGGTCAACTGTTCTGGGCAAATTGGATGAAGGAATTCAATACCAAGTTCAACGATGACAACACCAAGTATGAATGTACGCTTGGTATGCTGTCGGACAAGGCCGCTAGTGCTCTTGATGACATTGGAGTGAAGGTCAAAGAGAAGGACATTATGGGCAAGTTCATTGTCGGTAAGTCCAAGTTTGTCTTTGAGCCTGTCTTTGAAGATGGTACTCCTGTGCCTATTGAGAAGATCGGTAATGGCACTAAGGTGTATGCGTTGGTGAGCAGCTATCGACACAAGATGTCTGCTAAGTTTGGCGCTGCTCCTTCGATTCGTAAGATCGTTGTCACTGAGTTGGTTGAGTTCAACAACAATGACGATGGTGTTGACGTTGAGAGCATGGAAGAAGAGGATATTCCGTTTTGACAGACCCTCAGCATCCTATCAAGTTAGCTCTGATAGATGCTGATGTGATGGTATACAGGATAGGCTTT
>JACCDQ010485625.1_pt1 | contig 39284 bp, 34 predicted proteins | sample 7446031 | NCBI WGS metagenome assembly JACCDQ01 (sample SAMN15323442, study PRJNA562643) | freshwater metagenome | isolation source: river surface water | place: USA:Blue River Watershed | collected 2017-08-17 | reverse complement strand
CCCTTTGTGTTGAATAAAAAACAATTATAAAAATATACCCAAATTATAATGGGGAGGTGGATATATCACTCTTTACAAATATTAGCTAATATAATATTCCCAGCGGTATTAACAAGAAGAAGATTACTTTTATTCTTTTCATAAAAATCAATATTATTAGGAGTCGAGTATCCGGCAGCGCTAATTACATGTGTGGGCTTATATAATTTGAGCTCTTTCTTAATTTCTTCATAGTTGTGAATTCTTGTTTTACTGGACATATAGAACTCTCCCTCATTTACAAGATGCTTTGTAATATACTGCCCTACAAATCCGGATGCTCCATATACGACAATCATACTTATTTTTAAAATATAAAATTGAATTTAATTTATTATATATAATCAAAGGCGCTATATATTTCTATCTACTAACCTAAAATATGTTTGTAAAGAGAGCTATTAGCACGACTATTACTATTGATGACTTTCAGACTCTAAGGTCTAAAAATATTGATAATGTGATATTTAACTTAGTTAAAAATAAGTTTGAAAATATTTGTTATATGAAATGTTTCATTATAGAAGTATTAAGACTAATTAACATTGGCGATATCGAGAGTAATCAAAACGACGTTGTCAATTGTTCTTTTAATGTAAATGTTTTATTTGAAGTTTACTGTGAGTATTATCAAACCATGGAACCTATATTAGATATGAAAATTCTAAATATTAGACAAAATGCGATTACTCTGGGTTCTTCTAATAAAATAGCAGTTTTGAAACCAGCAAATGGAGAGAATGTAGGAGAGCTAATAAAAGGATTTGAAAAAGGAGATTACTTTCCTGTAAGAGCTGGCAGATGTATATACGAACCTGTTTCAGATAAAATAAAAATAGGTTGTGTATCATTTAATACTCCTTTAAATGAGACAATTAATATTAAACAATCGGATTATAAAATCTCAAAAGATTTTGTATTGTCTGGGGACATTGAAAGAGTATTACATGAAATTCCGGTTAGCGACATTGTAAATTTGTCTAAGCTAAATAATTCTCATTTATTACAAGGATTAAAGGATAGATTCTCCAAAGATATGAAAAGTGATTATATTATTATTTCTATAGACCAAGTAAAAGATGGCGATTGGAAATACAAAATAGTTGGAAATAAAAACGTTAATTCCGCTATAGATATGAATTATAAATCTCTTTTTGAAATTGTATCTGACATATATATAATTAAAAAACAAGTTAAAGATTTTAAGAATAAAGAATTATATAGCGAAGCTAAATTAAAAATAATCAATAATGAGTAGTGAAAAAAAAAGATTTATTTGCGATTCCTGTTTGACTATGAATAAAGAAGAATTAGTAGATGTTCTTAATTTTTTACACCGAGAGCATGTTAATCATAAACTTTTTTCTCAAAATAAAGATGGAATTAAAATTAATTTGAATAAGCTGGACGACAATATTGTAGAGCGCCTATTTAATTTTGTTAATTATAAAATTTCAAATACTAATTAGCTTATGTATTTTAGTTTAATTTTATCAAAGAGACTCATGTGGTTGATGTCTAAAATAATTTTATTAAATCTTTTTTGATAAAGATAATAATGTCTATGTTTTTTTTTTGGAGCTTTCATGTCAAACTCCTCTAAATAATTATCACCTATTCTATAATAATCCTCAGGAGTGTTGAAATCAAGAACTGGTATATTTGGAGAATCCATAATGTCGGACAACCGAGATTTAGTCTCCCAGCTAATTAAATCATCTGATTTGTATGAGGACATTTATTTTTAAAGAACTTACAAATATGTTTTAATATATACTATTATATATAAACTATTATAAGATGACTAAAAGCGGTAGATATATTAGCGATGAAAGAATACAAAAAAAATATGAATTAACTCCTATAATAGAGGATGATGAATACATGAAAGAGTATATGATGAATACTCTAAAGGATTTCAGAAATGACGCCCCTACGAGAGAACATGAGTTTAATCGCAAAAGCAGTGAAGCAAATGGAGTAATTGATAGACGCTATGGAAGAAAGACAGATAATGACATCTATAAACCAGATTTATTTTTAGGTGATTTGTCTAAAGACCCAAGATCGTTAGCGGATAGCGCGGATTTAAATGGATTTAGAAAGTTTATGGAACATAGAAAAGAAGCACTTAAGGTGAATTTGCTAAACGACGATAACTTGGCTGTTAATAGTAAAACAATGACACACGCAGAGGCAAGACGCAATAAAGATGAGGCATTCCGTAGAAAGAAAGAAAAATACACAAATTATGAAAATAGCATAGAAGGGATAAAACACGGCAAAAGCCTATTTAATTTATCTAACGGCGGGAGTAATTTAGATAAAAATGTAAGTGCTGTCGATTATATAATAAATACTCATAAAGACACATATACAAATAGGGACAAAAAGAATAAGAATGGAAAATGGCTAAAAGAGTTCTCCCATAACGGAAATGACGGATTTATTGATTATTCTTCAGGCAAAAAAAGTAGAGAAGAAATACATGCCGATAATGTATACGGCGGTGTAAAAATAATGTCTCCTTTTCAAATTTCAAAAAATTCAAGAAATTCTAACATATCGCATAATATCAACCAAATAGACGAAAGAAATAAAATAAATAGCGTCGACCATTTTAAATCAGAAAGGCCAAGTATCTCTAATTTCGTGGAAAGAAAATTAGAATCATTAGATAATGCAAAATTAACCTCTAAAGATAATTATATAAAATTAGAAAAAAATAACAAGAATAAAGATAATATAAGAGATGTCAGGCAAGATATGGGAGATGTGGAGCAATCTCATAAGATAGCAAACGCAAGCAAGTTTTTACTCGAAAGGTTAAATAGAAATAATTTAATAACTAAACAGCACGAATCTATGGTAAATAGAGATGGCAACTCCCTTACGCATAAAATAAAATATCACAATTCTAAAGAACTGAATCCAGTCGCCAAAAAAGTGTCTATGGAAGAAGTAAAAAATATTATTAGATTATCTACTTTTACCGGAGATAGAAGACAGCACGATTCAAAGGAACACAACCAAGCTATTTTTTCTAAAGGCTCTAATAAAATTCTAAATCAGTCTCAAGAAGTCTTAAAGTTCGCCATCATGAATCCCGATATGGACTCTACTAAAAAAGGCAGGGATGAGTTGTTTATTTACAACTACAAATCTAAACAGCCAGAAAAAATTAAATTTGTAGAAAACGCAGGAGAAATGGAAATTGGATTATATTCACATACTAAAGAGTCATTTACAATGGATAAACACGGAAATAAATCGGGAGCTGTTGGATACGAAATACAGAATGTAGAAAACTCGGAAATGGAGCAAAAACCATCTCATTACGACCAAAGGGAAACAAAAATGGCGGCCGGGGTTGTTGGAAAAATGGGTTCTAAATTTATAAGAGACAAAATAGACAGAGAGGAGATGAATACAGAAAATATGGAAATTGTGAGTAGAAGATAATATTAATTAGAGATATGAAATATATAGGTTATAGTGTCACAAATAAAGGATATAAATCGAAATGCTTCATATTTCTAACTTTATCAACAATAAAATTAATTCTAATAATTTAGAAGAATCTATTTCTTCCATTAGAAGTATTTTATTTAAAAATTACATTAAGACGGTCATTGAAGACTGTCCTAAAGAAAATGGTTTTCGAATGATGTTTATTGGAAATCGATTTAAAAGCGACTTTACTAACCCAATCACTGCGGAGTGTAATGGCGCCATTTATGAATTCAATACGACTGATTTTACATTTAAGCCATTAGTCATTCCGACCAATTTATTTAATTCGCAAAAGTTAGTAAAAAATAATATTGCTACTCTTTATAAAGAAGGTAAGTATAATGTATTTCCAGTCATGGATGGCACTATTCTAAATCTATATTATTACAAGAATCGCTGGCGTATTTCTACTAATAAAGCATATGATGCTACCGATTTATTGTTTTGCGACGGAAAAACATATGGTAATATTTTAGAAGAATTAATGTCATATTCTCATAATAATCTAAAGATGGAAGAACTGGACACAAGTCATTGTTATACAATTTTGATTAAGTATTCTAAATTTCATTTCTTTAACTCGCATAAAGACACAAATAAAATTGTTATCATGCGAAGCGTTAACTTAAGCACTGCGCAAATCACATGGAATACAGATATTGGAATTTCAAATTCAAAAGAATGTGTTGCTTGGAAACCGCTGAATAACAACATCCAAACGTCTATTAATAAATTCAAAAAAGAGTGTAATAATATTAACTATAAACCATTTTTAGGAGTTATTCTAAGAGCGGTTGATTCATCGGTGCCTATTGAATATAGAGATATTCTGATTGAAAGTAATCTAATGTCAACAATCCGCAACTTTATTTATAACTTTACCTTCACAAAGACATTAAAGTATCATGACTCTTTAGATTTTAACAATACAGGACAATGCATTGCTGATTCTAATTATTATAACTTGATGGAAATTAATAAACTTCATATCTTCCTACAAAGAAAAAATTCTACATTTTTAAGTCTATTCCCTCAGTTTAAACATGAATTTAACAATTATAACTTATTTATCATTTTCCTTACAAAACTGATTATGCGGAATTATACTTCTTTATATAAACAAATTGAAGGAATTGATATCAAAAACACAGAACACATTACTCTATTTCCAGTTGATGAACACAATGAATTTGAATATAATATTAAGCTAAAGAATCTTACAATTATCATGGTATCATTCATTAAAGACAAAAAAATTAATATCATGTCTCCAGAAGGTTGGGACATCTTGTATGACTTCTTAATTAATATTAAATATGTAGATTACTACTACAGTTATCTATTTAAATCTTAGGTTTGAACATAAGGTTAGGATTCCAAATTTCAAACTTATTATTACCAATAGCTCGTTTAACCAATAAAGGGCATCTATTATCATAAACTTCTTTTTTTGCCATAGAAATGGGGTCTCGAAGATTCTTTACATCGGTAAATGGATAGTCTCCTTTACTAATTTGAGTAGCGCGGATATTTATTAATTCAATCATCTCATACTTGCTAAGATAATCACTTGTAATTCTATCTTCTTCTTTAACAATGTATTCAATAGTATCATCAGGCGTCTCGTCATCTAAAATTATATCATCGTCGTCAGCATGAATATCTTCATCATCTTCATCGTCATAGTTATCATTATCATTATCATCTTCTTCAGTCTCTTTATCTAACATAGCATCATCATCTTCCACAATTTCATCATCATCATCATCTTTAGATTTATTATCTTTATCTATTTTTTTTACTTCTTCTTTATCTTCATCTTCATAGGTATCAATATCAGAATTGTAATCTTCTTCGTCACTGAATTTGTGCTCTTCGATGTCCATCTTTATACACTTGAGACTACTAAACAGGTATATTATTTATTTGAAAATCAATTTTAATTCAATATAATATTAAGAATATAAAATGTTATTATACCTGCTATACATATATATATACGTCGTAAATGTATTTATTAATTTATATTGCCAGTTAGTTATTAAAATGAGTGAAAAACACTGCGAGTTTGTGGTTGATATGTTAGAATTGATACATAAGCCAATTTTTTATTTGAAAGAACAAAACACTTTATTATCTAACGGCTATGAAAGTGAAAGCGATTACAGCGATTGTGAAGACATTGAGCTATATAAATATATAAAAAGAGAAATGTCTATTAATACAGGAAGAATGAATAAAGGAAAATATAAAAAAAACTCAGTAAAGATTGGAAACTCATTCTATAAAAAATTTAACTTAAAATGTGGATTTACTTTTGATATGGATAAAAATGGAGAGGTTGTATTAAGACAAAGTATTAAATATAAATTAATTTTATTAAGCTATGCGCTAAATTCTATTAAAGTCTCAGATGTGATGAAATGTTTAGACCAAAAAAAATGTAAAGGGCGATATTTATTTCTCTTCGTTGAAGATGATAATCATTATAATGAAAATATTATCATAGATCTGGAAATGAAGAAAAATGTCATTACAACCGAAGATTTATACTTTTCGACAATTACGTGCTGATTATTCTACTAAGCTCTCAAACATAAGATTCTTACGAGAAACCATTGTCTCTTTAGAAGGACGCCCGGTATTTATAAGACGCTGATTAGCCACAGAGGCGCTAAAATTATCTTCAGGAACAGAAGCATGTCTAAGTCGCATTTTGCGATTCATATCACCAACTTCATCTATCATATTTTTTTTTAATTTCAAATTTACATGTTTTTGGTCCATATCCGAATTGGCGCCTTGGGTAGGAATTTTATAATTATAAAGGGAGCTCATTTTAACAAATCTATATAATATAAAAACTATAAAATAATATATATTTTTTAATTCCAATAGCACTTTTTTATCTATAGGCCAAAACATGAAAATTCAAGATTTAAAAAAATATACATAAAATAAAATTATCTATTTATTGTTTATTCTTAGAGAATCCATCAATTATAATCTTTTTAATTTCTTCATTATCTTTTCTAATTTCCTTAATTTCGTTTTCAATATGTTCAAATCGTTTATCCACTTGTTCAAATCGTTTATCCACATTAATAATAACCCATCCAACGGATCTGGTGGGTGGTTAGACACGACTGGCCAAAGCGCTAACTTCTACAAGAGAGACACACACACCCATATGAAGATTAATCAAAATAATCCTAAAAACTAAAATAACCATTCAAATGTGTAAGTTTCCTCCAAACCGACAACATTAATATCCCAGCAAAAAACCAGCTCCAGCAACAAAAAATGCCGGGGCTCTGTTAGACAATTCTGATATTCTGATTTATATATCCCATGTCGCCAAAACACCATGATTCATTTTTGATTACACGATGTATTATTTTCTTTATACTGAATAAATATAATAGGCGGGGTATGTGGCAACACCTGTCCGGAAGACTTTGTCTCCGGTTGGACACACACCCCCATATGCTGTGATACAATGATTCATCATGCCAAACACATATCATTATTTATTTGGACATGAATATAAATTTTAATCAATTCATTAACACTATGAGTTAGAAAATCCCCAACATTTTATCATCATTCTTGGGGATGAATATTTTTATTTTTCAAACCCATCATATGATAAAGAATTTGTATTTTATATAACAACAGAGTAAGATTTTGCATATTTTATAAAATAGAAGTTGGGAAATCTTGGGGATTGCTTATTTGTTTTACATTTATCTAATGAGTTTTGTTTTTCGCCTAAAGAAATAATAGTATCTGAAGACTTCAAACCTGCAAAAAAATTGAAGCAAATGTATCCAAGTTTCTATCAAGTAATTGAGAAGAAAGCTCTGAAGCTTGCGCAGTTTTACAATACGAAAGTTGGCGTTCTTCGATATTTATAAATTATTTGTGTTTCAATTCGTCTAAGTTTTTTATATTATGAAGATGTTTTATTAATTTTACTATTTTTTTGCTGGACTCTTCTTCCCTTTTTAATCTTTCTTCCAATTCTTCTATTTTGGATTTCATGTCTGCGACTTCGGCTTCCAATTTTGCTCTTATTAATTTATATTCTATGATAGAATCTTGACTAATTTTTTTCCATATATTTTTAACATTACTCAGCTTTAATCTATATTCTGAGTAATATTTATCATTAGCATACTTATTTAACTTATTTCCACATAAAAAGTAATCTTCGCCGTCTTTACTGTAAGATACCTTTAAATAAGCGCTTTTTACATGTTTTCCATCATTTCTTGTATAACTAATTTGCGAATTGTCCGGTATCTGTTTCCATTTATTTTTAGGAATTGGAATAAACCCGTTAGATTGCGAAACCGCACGCTCGCTGTTGCTACTTACACTCATAGATTATTTATATTATTTATTATCATATAGTTATAAAAAGATATTTATTAAGATATCATGGTGGCGACTGAGGATAATTTTAAGTATAGATTAGAAAAATACCACGCAAATAAAAATATTAACATACACGACAAACATATTTTATCTTTATACTACACTGACAGTAATGGGTTTTCTTGTATTTTAGCATATCTTTATATAAATAGCTTTACTGAGAATATAGACTATATATGTGCTGGTAATAATATCATATCAAGAGATGGTAGCTATATGCCTAATTTTATAAAAATGGAAGAAACTAATAATATACCTGCCAATCTATTGGATAAAACCAAGAATTTTTTATCTAAGTATAAAGATAGATTAAAAATTTCTGTTTCCTATGTAGACGCTAATATCGGCGATGTTGATAAAGACAATTATGATAATTTATATTTATTTTCTTTATACATGATAATATCGTATTATTCTTTAGAAAGTAAAGATACTGATACCGCCCAGTATGAAAGACTGGAAGAGATAAATTCTATAAAAAAAGAATGGGTGTTGGGTGTTATTTCTCCGTTAAATATTAAATCCAACGCTGGCGATTTATTAAAATCTTCAATTAAGATGTATGGTCAAAAAATTTCACCAGATGGATATTATTATGATGACAATGGATTAATTGCGTATCGTGATTTTTCTAATGAAATTCATATCAATTATATTATGTCTAAAGAGACATTTAAAAAAAAGACCCCGGCTTATTCTATCTTAATGGAGTATATCTCTTTAAGTGGCGTTAATTATAATATCTGGGATAATGATTCTATTAAAAATAAATTGTATGAGAGTAGTAAGCTTAACAAAAAATCTTCAAGTCGAAAGATATTTATAATGGTGAATGAGTATTGCGGAGACACGTTGATTGATTATTACAAAACGAATAAAAATATTATTGGCGATTTAAAAGAAGACCCCAACAGCGTGAATTATTTTGTCTTTCAAGTAATCCACGCAGTTAGTATTTTGCATGAAAGGGGGTATGTTCATGGCGATCTTCATGTGAATAATATTACAATCCGTAAAACTCATAAGACTAAGAAAGTAGGCGTCCAATCTAACGATACTGTTATGTATAAAAATCCTATAGACGATAAACTGTGTTATATTATTAATTTCTACGGCGCCTATGCCAGTATTATAGATTTTGGTCGGAGTGTTTCTACAAAAAAGTTAAAAGACCATAAGGTTTATTTTTATGAGAAAATTAAGTCCGTGGTTGATAAAAAATTTAATATAGGTATTGATTTGGATATTTATATAAAATGCTGTATGATGTTAGACGTGTATAAGTTTATGGAATCATATTATTATCTTTCGACTTTAGAGAATTGCAAAACTTCAAAGAATATTTTACAGATGAAGAAAAAATTAGTTATGTTTATGGAAGAATTAATTGAAGGCAAGTATGATATAAAAAAAAATAGCGATGTTTGTATGTTTTTCATAAATGAGAGTAATCTTTTTTCTAAATTATCTATGAATAAAGACAATATATCAGATATGGATTCGTTTGTAGATATTTTTTAATTATTTGTAAATCTATGTTCGCACTTAGTGCAGATAAATATGGATTCTCCTGAGTTCATAACATTAACTTCTCTCATTAAATTATTATCACAATCATTAGGACAATCTTTAATGACCAAAGGTGCTATGTTATCTTTAGACGCTAAATGTAAATAAGTTTCATTCTTATACAAACTCTCTTCTTCTTTCATAGAAATGCTGAACATGAGGGTATCTTCATCTTTAGCCTTTTCTTCATAAAAGCAGGTTTGGCACTTAAATACAAGATTATTAGATGATGTGTCTTTAGATAAAAAATTGTTGCATACGGGGCAGAACTTCATCTTTATAATATTATATTATTTACAATTCAATTTTTTTAGAAATAACTTTATATATAAATGATTTTGTATTTAAAATACAAATATATATAGAGTAGTATGAATTCTACCGACTTTAAGCCATTTCAACTCGTTTAAAATTGAAAAAGTAATTATAAATATATTTACTATTATAGTAAAGGAGGCTACCACTTCATAACATTCTCATATTCGTATAATGTCTAACAACGAGCAATATACGGAGAAAACTGTTGATTTTAAAGCTATTAGCAGTTATAAAAAAAATGTCAATGTTTTGAACAAATTAGCTTATGATAACTCTACTACATATCATCAACTTATGACTTTTCTTAAGCCATTTAAAATTGCTAAAGATGATAAAAGTAAGAAGCCAAACGTGACTTCTCCAACCGGTCGTTATTTAATTACGGACGATGGAAGTAAATTTGAGTTTTTAAACTATTTACAAAAATGTTATGACGAGAAGCTTGTTTTACACTTTCGCGAATTACAGCATACCGATTATGAAAACAATGAAGGTAGCGGGATTATGTTAGATTTTGATATTTATCAGGATAACGATTTAAACCCTCTGGAAAAAGAGTTGCCTCGAGAATTTTGTAAGATGCTGTTAAAAGAGCTTTCCAAAATGATTGACGGTGGTGATCGCGTAGAAGCACATGTAGGACTTATTTGCAAACCTAAGCTTGTGTATTTAGAAGATAAGAAATTATACAAAAATGGTTTCCATGTAATTATTCCAAACATCTGGTTGTCGAGAGAACAGAAAAAATTATATCTGAAGCAGATTTTAAATTCTAAATCCTGTAATCACGAATTCACTAAGATGTTTAACATTCCTTTAAATAAAGCTTTGGATATGGCTTGTTCTTCAGTTCCTGTATATTTCTTACACAACTGTAAAGAAGAAGTGACCGAACCTTATGTCCTTAGAAAAGTATATAAGTTCATATCTACGTATGACTACGATGGAGAACCGAGTAATGACATAAACGATTTTACATGCGATTTTCCTGTTAAAGAGTTATCTATTTCATTTGGGTCTTCTTCAATTAAAAAGAAGTTCTATAAATTTAATTCAAAATTTACTCCTCTTCTGGATCAATATATTAAATCAAATGCTAAGTTTGAAGACGAAAAGGAATACTCTCAATATGTGTTTGACCATCATAATTCTTATTGTGATGAGAATTTAGAATATTATCGTTCCGTCGTTATGGATGTTCTGCACATTAATAGAGCAACTGATAGAGAAATGTGGCGAGATGTTGTGTTTGCTATTGCTAATATCAACAAATCTCTCCAACCGGCTTTGAAAGAAATTGCCAGACAATTCTCCATGAGATGTAAAGAAAAATACGACACTGATGGGTTTGAAAGCCTATGGAACGATGCTATTAATTCTAACGGCAAAAACAAACTAACATTTAATTCTTTAGTCTATTGGGCGAAAGAAGATAACAAAGCTAAGTATAATGAACTGTTGGATAAAGATATTAGAACTACTATTGAATTGGATGTTTATTCTTCCGACAACAAAGTAAATTCTGGCTCTCTATTTCAATATCATTTCGCTTACTACATTTATCATTTATTCAAACATAAGTTTGCTTGCGATAGTGATGGAAAAAATACCGTTTGGTATGAGTTTGTAATGGAAAACGATTCAAGCAAAAAAGGAGAGCTTTACAAATGGAGACACGAAACGAGACCTGACAATTTGATTATTTACATGTCAAACCGTCTGCCTGATATTGTTTCTAAAGTCATTGAAAAAGCAACAAAACGAAAAGAAACAGCAACTGAAGAAAATATCATTAAATATATTGAGCAGAGAACGGAATTGTTAAGACGTTCTGCGCAGGGGCTGTATAAAACAGATTTCAAAAATGGAATCATCAAAGAAGCTGAAAGCTTATTTAAACGCCGAGGATTTATTGAATCTTTAGACCGCGTTGATAACGTATTTGGAGTCGCTAATGGAATCTTAGTTCTGGATAAAAAAGTAAAATTTATTCAAGGATTTCATGACTATCCAGTTAGCTTATATACAACTATTAACTATAGTCCGTTTGACATTAATAAACCAAGTGTTCAAACTTTATTGAAAGTAATTCTAAGTATGTTCCCAGAAGATGAAATGGACATGTTCCACTACTTAATGTATTTCTTCTCCACATGTTTAGATAATATGCCTAAAGACAGTATATTCCTCATATTGCAAGGAAGTGGATGTCATGGCATTGACACACTAATTAAGATGTCTAACGGAATTAACAAAAAAGTTCAAGATATTGAAGTTGGCGATAAGCTAATGGGAGATGACGGGACTGAAAGAAATGTAATCGAATTATTCAGAGGTCAAGATGACATGTATAAGATTACACCAATTAAAGGAGAGTCCCCTTACGTGGTAAATAAGAATCACGTAATGTCTCTTAAAAATAAAGAGAATGAAGTCATTGACATAAAATTAATTGATTATTTGTCTAAAAACTTACAAATGAAATTATACAATAGTTTCGGAGACACCTTTAAATTTACCGTAGAATACCTTGGAAAAGGAGATTATTACGGATTTGAACTGGATGGAAACCATAGATATCTAACGGCAGACCACATTGTTCATCATAACTCAAACGGCAAGAGTTCGCTCTTAGAGCTTGCTAAAACTGTGCTGGGCCAATACGGCTCCAAAGTAAGTATGTCAGTTCTCACTGAGAATAGATCCGGTTCTGGCTCTGCTAATGAGCAAATGATGGCTTACATGAACGCAAGACTCGCTTTCTATTCCGAAACCAACAAGCAGGAAGAAATTAACTGCGCGACTGCAAAGGAATTGACGAGTCAGGAAAGTATCACAACGCGTGGTATCTACCAAAAGCAGGTGACCTTTAGACCAAAATGTAATCATGTGATTACTACTAACTTTCTGCCAATTGTAAAAACTACAGATTATGGCACATGGCGACGATTGAAGCTTTACATGTTTAAGATGAGCTTCAAACCTGCTAAAGACGTAGACCCTAATAATAAGTATGAAAAAGTCGCTGACGAGAAAGTCGCTAAAGAATTTTCATACAATGAAGAAATTAAGGAAGCTTTCTTAGCTCTTCTTGTAGAATATTATAAAGATTTTAGAACTACACACGATGGTAAGTTCAGTAATATCATGAGCCCTACATTAGAAAAGGACTCTGCTTCATATCGTAAAAGTATGGATACAATGAACCGATTCTGCGGATCCAACATTATTATTTCTAAAGACAGCACTTTGAACATTAATGAAATTGTAGATGCTTACATTTCATACTTAACCGAAGAATATGGCAAGAGTCATAACATTAATAAAAATGAAGTAAAACAGATTATTCAGAACTCTGAACTATCTAAATTTATGTCTAAAGATAACACAGCTCGGATTATCTTCAAGGGTATTCGTATCTTTGATTCAGAAGATGAAGATGAGAGATTACTCGCAGGAGAATACTTCTTTGAGAAAAAAAATGAAGAGCAAAACTTTGCTTATGATATTTCTAACTATGACCCGCTTGGATTAGGCGAATGGAGAAAAAATAATATGTAAATAATATCTTAGTATATATACATTTGTTTATATTTTTTAATTGACAGACATGACAGTAGCGCACAAAGACTTACAAATATATTTTAGTTCTATAGGCGAAAAAAAGATAGTAAAAAAGTTCTTTTCAAATATTTTAATCTCGTCGGCACTGCTTTGCCTTTTTTTACTTTTTATTTTTAGAATAAATTCTGAGAACTCGGTAGCTTCGTTTTTATATGGATACCTAGGTATAGTGTGTTTTAATCTATTAACCGCTATGTATATAAAGGAAGATTACTCTAAAAAGAATGAATTGTCTATAGATAATGATTTGGGCGATATAACGAGAAATGCTGGCTCGTCTGTTATTATAAAACGGGGAAACGCGGAACCTACATTCGTAGAAGACAGTAATTTTGCAGATACTGATATTGACAACTTTTTAAATAATTAATAATAATCATCCGCTTCTTCAAAAAGCAAATCTTTCCCATCCGCGCTTTCTTCCGTGGCCTGGATAATGGGTTCTGTTTCACTACTTGGAGATATAATTGGAGACGGGGTTTTGGGCGATACTACAGGCGTCACGGATAGTTCTTTAGGCTGTATAGGTCGTGGTTCCAGTTTTACAGATTGAGCGTTTCCGCTTATGATATTCTGTTTAATGCTGTTGACTTCCATTTGTTTCAGTTCCTTAACTTTATTTTTTAGTTCTGTCTGTAGAGCTTTGATAACATTTACATTTTTTTTACAAGATTCTTTTAGAGTATTTATAATGGCGTCCTTCTCTTCTAACATCTTAATGAGAGAATTAACTTTATTTTTATGAACTTCTACGCTGATAGTTTGGCTATCTTTAGGATTTACAAATTTAGCATGTGTTTTATCCTTCTCAAGGCAGATAATATCTAAAAATTCATTCTGTAGTATTGTGGAGTTCTCCGCGTTGTCTCTTTTATCTACAACTAATTTAATATAATTACTAATAATCTTAGAAATAAATTGTTTAATTACAGAAGATAGAATACTATGGAATAGTTTATTTTTTTGATTTTCGCGAACAGAGTTCCATAGTTTGTCTGGAATGAACTCTTTAATCAAAAAATCTACACATTCTTTGTGTGTAATATCTATTAGATTAGTATTTGAAATAATATAAGCATGAATTCCTTTAACTGCTTGTTTAAAGAACTCTTCCTTGCCTGTAAAATCGGCATATGCTATAAGCAAGCTCTTATAAATATCTGTTGTCGATTTATTAGAAGATTGTAGTTTTAGATTGTTTGCCTTTTTGTAGAGTTCGTTATAAAATAGATTTACAAAAAAGCTACCAACGATATCAAATCGGGTCACTGTGCCATTTCCATATTTAGTAATATGAAAATTCATACTGAAATTATATATTACAATAACTTTTGAAATTGAAATATAATTTTTATTAGAAAATTAATATTTTTTTATACGCGTATTATAGTAAAATATATTATACATCTTATACAATTTTGACTAAAAATCTATATTATTAGGTTTTAAAACTACTTGAAAATTTATTAATATATATATACTAATTTATACTGTATGAAAAATGACAAGCGTAGAATTGCTTTTAGATATAAGTAATGATGACATGAATAATATTATAAATGAATATTCTCAGAATGAGTCTATAACGCAAACAGATAGAGAAATATTCTATTCTGATATTTTTTATAAGGAAAACGATAGATGGGAAAATAAATCATCTATAATAGAAAATTTTGTGTTAGCGGACGAATATGTAGAATACCTAACTTTTCTTGCGTTAAATAACAAAAAAACCAACAGTAAGATAATTGAAAAAACTATATTGAAAAAGAAGTTAGAATACCAATCCGTCGTGACTGATTTTAGTAGTTTATCGCCGATTACTGTAAGAAAGAATAGAAATAATTTTATAGTTAATAGAAATAGTATTGCGGTTCCTTTCCAGGTAAAGGCCTTTATAGACAACAAGGAATACACTATATCGCCAAATACTAACATATCAATACATAAATTTAAACATAGACCTATTTATTCTTTAGACTTAAAAAATAAATTTAGAATGGAAATTAACAAAAACCTTGAAGGTATTAGTATTCCGAGATCTACCAATTTGGAAACGGATGAAGGCACTATAACTCTTATATCCAGAATAGCTAAGAATATGGCAAATGTTGATATAACTAACAAGTATAATATGATTTTAAAAGACCTACCGGTTTATTTTTTAAAATGTAGCAATGAATACACAGGTGAATATAATAAACCACTTATGAGCGAATTTAACGAATTTCTAACTTTCAAATTGTTTAACACTAATATTTTAAACATGTATAACTCTTTCGATATTGACAATAAAATAAACGTTCTTGAAAGAATAATGGTTGAAGGCGATAAAGCTTTGAATGGTAGAGGTATTATAAAAAGTTTGATAAATAGTAAGAATGAAGAAGATAAATACAACAAAGCGGTTTCTGTGTTAATAAAGCAACAATCAAAGCTTTCTAGGTTAGAATTTATATGTAAAAAAAAATTCCCTAATCTATTCAATAAAAACTCTAAAGAAGTAATATTCAACAGCCGGATGAAGTTTTCACTGGAAGCTCTTCCTTCTAAATACAAACAAGCACTTTTGGCTGAATATAAATTAAGAGAAGCCTATGAGGAAAAAATAATCACAAGCAAATGTGGACATAAACAAGCAATGAAAAATTTAAAATTCAGCGAAACCAATTTTAATCCAGATACCTGGGAACAATATTTGAAATGGATGAATAAAGAGCCAGAATCTGGGTTTCATAACTGCGTGTCGTGTTCTCTACCCATAACGTGCGAACATGAATATTTTTTATATTCTAACTACTATTCTGAGTATAAAAAAGGAGCGAAAACAAATGACATAAGAAAAGTAGTAAGCCTTACAAGAAATAAATTTATGATAAATGGCGGGGTCAAAGGGTTTGCATACTGTAAGCATTGCGGAGAAGAGTTATCTAATTCTAAAGACGAAGAGAATGTGGTTGGGTATGACGACGGTGTTAATATGTATAGCAGTAAAGAAAGGGAGAGAGACCAGTTGGAAGTTTTTATTTATTTTATTGTAGTTAGAAATATATTTATATCTTCCTCAAATCCACTAATTTTATCGAATGTTGTAAATACTATATGGAAGACAATCAATCCAATCGTTTCATCTTTAAAGAAAAAGAAGAAATTTAAAAAAGGAGACACTTTGGAAAACGCTATGGATAAGCACATGGAGCTTAATATTACAATTATGACAATCGTTAGTATTATGGTATTGTCGCTAAAATATAGTTTTATAGGGTTTAAGCAAACCAAAAAGGCAATTATAGTCCAAAGAAATAATAAGTCTTCCGTTAAGGATAAATTTAGAGAAGCCTTTGATGTATTTTCTAACAACTATTCTTCCTTAATACGCCAAACAAATTATATAGACAAAATGGATACTTTGCGAGAGCTGTTCATTAAAGTATATGGCCTTATTAAAGATAATTTAGAAGAAAGTATATCAATATCCGAAGATAATATAAGTCAATTCTTAGATGAAAACGTCGCGGAGAAGTTTTTAAAAAATAATATCCCGGGTAAAAATACCGGAAATAGGGATTTTACTTATTCAATCCCAGTTGTCAATTATATACAAAACATTAATCCTAATGTTAAAATAGGAGCACGACAGGGCCCTGTTAAAGAGAAAAATGCCTGGATGTCATATAAAGAAAGCAATTATAATATATTTTCTAAATTCTTTAATGATAAATTATACGAAAGATACCATGATGACAGGTTAAACAAAGAATGGGATTCTATGGTTTTGGCAAATAGACAAATAGAAAATACAATCAAGGAAATAAATATTTTACAGACATTGTATCCATATGGCCATATACCATACAGTTATGCCAGATATTTTAAGGGCAATAAATGGGAAGACGATATGGGATTATACGCGTGCGCAAAAACTGGAAAAAAACATATATGGGGAAGTTATTTATTTAAGAATAAAGATAAAATAATAGAGATCGCCATTAAGAACGTCGCTGATAATCTCCCATTGATTGAAAAAAGTTCTTTACATTCTATAAAGTGTAAGGAATGTAATATGGATACGGTTGAATTATCTGACGTGGAGATGGGAAAGAAAACAACATTTGAATCTATAGTAGAAACCAAAAGCGATATAAATAGTTTCTACATGGTTTTCAAATACAGATGTTTAGTCAATAATGAAGAGGTTGAAAATTTTCATAATTTTATTTATACGAAGAATTCAGAGATAAAATGTTCAAAATGCGGGATTCTATTTAAAGAGATTCAAAATAAAAGTAAAGAATTTTATGAAAAAAATACAGGCGTCTATAAAAAGTATAAAGAAGATTTAAACTCGCGGAAGAATAATGACATTATCAAAGTAAAAAGAGAGACCGACGATATATTATCTTTAGACTATAAAAAGATGGAGAGTGTGAATATAAAAGAAAGTTTTATTAAAGAAGTAAAAGAAAAATCGCTGTTGGATAAAATGAGTTATCTTAACATAAACAATAGTTCCATACTATCAAAAACTGGAGAAACCGAAAGTATTAGCGAAGATGAGTTAGAAGAATTAGAAACCTTAGAATCTAAAAATAAGAATGACATTTTCTTAAAATTAATTGATAGAATACGAGAAATCTGTGTCGTTGTTGGAATTTTGGCAAAATCTCCGGTTAAACATAAATATGATAAAGACTCTGATTTTAATAATCTTATAAATAGTATTTCTTCTGATGTGTATGTTAAAGATATAAATGACTATATTATTAATGGAAACTTCATAAATACATGCTGGGAATACAGAAACATAAATGGAGTTCAAGAATCCATATCATTTACTAAGTCTTCTTTATACGAAATATTAATAAAGCTTAAAGAGAAAACACCTCTTGTGTATGAATATATCATTCAAAAGTTAAAATTAATAGATGTTCTGTATACTTCCTTTAACTATGCCGAAATAAAAAAAACATTTAACGTCAATAAAATAATAGAAGATGACATTTCATTTTCAGGAGTTGAAAATGACGGAGAGATTGAAGATGACTCAGAATTATTTGACAGTTCTGACTTGTCTATGAATAATTTTGAAGACGACGATTTGGACAACGACGTTTGATAAAAAATAAAATAATTTAACTTTTTTTATACTTGTTGACATCTTCAATCTTTAAAATAGGCATTGGTTTCATAATTTCTTCTATCTTTTCGTCTATAGACATATTAATAAATTTAATTGACGGGCTACTCGCACAAGGGCACTCCATACTTATATATACACATAAATTTTCAATTTTTTTGAAATTGAAATATAGTTATTATATATAATACAGCAATGACGACCTGGGCTATCAAAGACGGTAATATTGAATTTAACACCTTATATAATGGAAGTAGATATTGGAAAATTATAGTGTCTTCAGACATATTAATCAGAAATGAAGAGCACCTATTAATGGATAATCTAAATGCATTTTATCAAACAAGATACGGCACCAATGGCGGTAAAGAAGTAATTTCGGCAAAATCTACAGTCTATGGTAAAAATATTGGAAGGTCCAACGCGACTACTAATTTACAACAAGCAGTTAAAGAATGTATTAGTATGATTAATAAAAAAATTAAAGCCGGCTACTCTTACAGCACAGAGGAGTCTACTAATGACAATGTCTTCCCGATGGCTCTTAATATTTATGAGAACCATAAAGAAAAAATCAAATATCCTATCTTTATTCAACCAAAGTTAGACGGTGTTCGTATGACAGCCTCTATTAAGAATAATAGTGTAAGTATATTAAGTAGGCGATTACATGAAATTAAAGGGTTTGAAAGAGTTAAGCAACAATTATTTCCTTTTATTAAAAAAATGAAAGATATTCATGGTGATAAGTTTAAATTCGTAGATGGCGAATTGTATGAACATGGAAAACATTTACAGGATATTAGCGGAGTAGCTCGCGGAAATGTAGATGAAGAAAAAGACAAACTGGAATATCATATCTTTGATGTGTGTATTGAGGGAGTTTCGTTTTCAGATAGATATAAAGAAGCAAAGGAGTTGTTTGATAATTTGGAGTCTAAAGACAAATTAGTTATGGTCGAAACCGTCGTCTGTGATAGTCAATCGGCTGGAGACGCTCTGTTTGAAGAGTTTATAAAAAAAAAGTATGAGGGTATTGTATATAAGCCAATGAATGATATTTACGAGTTTTCCACAAGTAAGGAGAAAAGAAGTTTAAAATATTTAAAAAGAAAGAAACAACATGACCATGAATTTGAGATTGTTGGATTTACAGAGGGGAATGGCAAATTTAAAGGAATGGTAATTTTTACTCTAAAAACTTTAGAAGGTTTAGAATTTCAATGTGTGCCTATGGGAAGCGCAGACTTTCGAAAGAAAATATATAAAGAATGTATTGAAGATTTTTCTCGGTTTAAGGGGAAGATGTCAAAGGTTAAATTTGACGATTGGTCAAAGGCTAATGTCCCAACCCGCGCGGTAATTATTCAAATTGTGAGAGACTTAGACTTTGAATAATTTCCCTTACTACCTGTTTTGATTTTTTTTGAAGACCTATTAATAATTCTATAGACAACTTATAGCAGAATTTATTGCTCGGATTATGAATAAGCTCTTGTAGTATTTTTTTTAATATTTCGTTGCTAATCATATAGTATTTATCGTTATGTGGCCTGTCTTTAGAAAACACAATATTGTTATCCTTCATTAGCTCTGTCTTCATTAATATTGCAAGATTGATAATACTCAGACCGCTACTGTCGCTGGTGCTTACATTCAATACCGCGTTTAAAGAATTATATTTGTTCTTTATGGAAATAAATCGCCTAAAGTCTTTACAAATTAATATAATTAATCTACACACATCCTTAGTTAATATAAAATTTCTTCTCTGCTGTCCATCTCCATGTATGTCTATAGACTTATTATTATATACATTTGTAAAAAACAAAGGAATGACCTTGTCCGGATATTGGTATAAACCACATAAATTATTAGGTCTTAAGACTATAATATCATTCATTAATTTATAACTGTTGACGTATCCGTTTATTAACATATCACCGCTTGCTTTTGTGGAACTATACGGGTTTGTAGGATTTAACATATCGGTTTCTTTCCTATGAGTTAAGTATCTATCTCCATAAACCTCATCTGTAGATAAATGTATTAATTTTACATCTTTATTCCCATCGGCATTATATGAAATTATTGAGTTCATTAGCTTATCCACTAATATAATATTAGAATTTACAAAATCCCCCATGTGTGTATAACTTCTATCGACATGGGTTTCAGCAGCGCAATTAATTATAAAATTAATACTATGAGTATTTAATATATCCTCTAAGTCTAAAGAAATAATATCAGCTTGTATAAATATATCTATCGGGTGCTTATTTAAGATTGAATACGACTGCGAGCAGTATGATATTTTATCTACACCTACTATAAATACATCAATGTCTTCATTTTCCCTCAGTCCGTGTATATATTCTATCAAATTAACAGCCAAATGTGATAGACAGCCTAACAATAGAATCCTCATATTGAATATATTTAACTCCAATTAATATTCTAAATGTAAAAAAAAGTTGAAAAATTATAAGCTTAATATCTACGGATACCACGCTTCTCTCACACGCAGAATACCATTTGAAGATTTGTCAGTTCAATATGAACAGCACTATCTACAACATGATTGACGCTATGCTTGCTACTAACGGCTTGAAGATGGAAGACCTTATGGAATTTCATTTTAACAAGACCGCGATGCAGGTGGAGACGAAGCAACCTCTTACGAGTTGGAAGCCACTGAAGCCGAACCAGAAATGGGGAGACCTCAGCGAAAGCGAAGACGAAGACGAGGAGTATCCGCCCCTTTCCGATGCGAACGCAAAGGAAGAAAAGCCAGCGAAGGGGAGCTGGGTCAAGGTTGTCTCGAGCAGCACGGTCATTGTAGAGACCAAGCAAGAGGTGGCGAAGGACGCGATGGAAGGGTTCAAGACGGCACAGAAGAAGAAGAAGCAAGAGCTTCCTGTCATCTACACCGTCGGAGAGTTCATTGAAGAGATTAGAGCTGGACGCAAGCCCAATTCCGATTTCGTCATTGACGACTCCGCGCACTGCGCTCATACTTACGCCGGAACGCTCTGCCCTGATGTGAGAACCTGCGGTGCCATCCACCTCCAGCGATGCACGTTTGGAGATGACTGCTACAAGAAGCAGTGCCCTTTCCTTCACAGCTGGGATATGAAGGATGAAGAGGCTGAGAAGAACTTCAAGAAGACCATGCGGAAGTATAACACTCTGAAGCAGGCTAAGAAGGTGGCTATGTAGGCGAGTTATCTGTTCTATGTGCTTGTATTAAGAAATTAAACAAAAAAATAGAAAATGATAAACCTCATAAAAACATTGTATTTTTTTTTATTAAAATCCACAGTCGTCTATAGAAATATTATTTGAATTGTTTATGCGAAAAGTTTTCATAGTGTAATATGTGCTATTCCAAAACGCCCAAATAAACCCGCCAACCATCCAAGCGCCTGTTATGCCATATAAATATCCGTTTCCGACCCCTGTTGCTAATAATAAAAATAATATTAACATTGGCAGTATTGAAGTTAAGAACACACTTTGCAATCTCATTTTTGTAAGTTTGCTATGACAATGATTTCTAACACTTGATATTTTTCTTTCTTCTTCGTTTAAAGAATACATAGAGTTCGCGTAGTTTCTTCTTTGATTTATTATATTAATATCATTCAAAGCGGAAATTCCTTTAGATGCTGTTTCAAATAAGCTCATTTTGATAATATACAGACTGATATATTTTTTTTGAAATTGAATTTTAATTATATTAGTAAGAAAGTAGTAATATCAGGCAAATATGAATAAGATTACTAAAACTTACAATCAGTTGAAATTAACTTTACCATTGGTAGCATACGGAGATGGGTATTCTAAAGAAAGAAGACAGGTATTGCTGACAATTTGTGATATTTTAGATAAGTATCCTGGATTTAAACAATTGAGTCGCAATACTCAATCTTCTATTGTAGTAGAAATAGAAAATTCTTGTTATGATAAATTAGAAACCAAATGCGCAGAAGAGGCTATTTATAAATGTTGGAATAATGATAGATTTGTTTATTTATATAGTCTAATATGCGGTAGAGTAATTAGCAACTTAGATATGAAAGGAAGTAATGATTATATTATAAACGCAATCATTAATAATTCTATAGACATTACAAAAATTGGTTATATGGATAGCGATTCTCTTAATCCATCCATTAGAAAGAAATTGTTAGAGAATATTAACAGTCGAAAGAATATTAAGCTTAAGCAAAAAACTACAAGTTTATACACTTGTAAGAATTGTAAAATGAAAAACTGCTCTGTTAGATTCCAGCAGATGCGTTCTCTTGATGAGGGCCAGAGTATGATTCTAACTTGCCAAAACTGCGGATTCCGATTTATTATCGGAACTTAAATTTTACATACTTTTTTATTTTTAACTATCTCTACAACATCTTCTACAATTTTCTTTTGGCTTTCCTTAAAACTTTCTTTAAAATTAAAATCACATATGTGAGAGCTAACGCATGATAGGCATATACCAGTTTTACATTTACAATCTATTAGTATTAATTTTTTTTTTGAACAAGAAATACATTTTTTCATGATAGTAATATATACTATATAATCATGGATAATTTTATTCTATCGACAGATGAATTATTTAATTATAGAATTAATTTAGAAAGTAAGTATTCTAACAATTACGAAAAAACAGACATTAACGATGAGCTTGAATATATATTCTCTTCGGATGATAATATATATGAAATAAAAGCTATTCTTAGAAAAAACAAACTGGCTAAAGAGTTGATTGACACCATTGATAAAAATTTGTTAATTAAATGGTTTAAAGACGAATATGATGTTAGTGTTTTTCAACAATGTCAATTTGACAACTACTGCAAATTAAAAATGCTAAACGAGTATTTTATATCTATATTCTCTTCTAACCATCTGAATAAATTTGATATGAATTTTGCAAAAAAAGAAGCAGACTATATTGTAAACGGAGAGATTGACATAAATAAAATATCAGGAGCTGGCGACACCGGTGCTAAGTTTTCTTTATACAAGAAAAAAAATATGTTAAAAGGGGTAGAGAGAGGCTTATATAGAAGAAACAATGCGCAAATTAATCATGATAACGATATAGAAAGAGAAAATATGATATATAAAAGATATTCTTAAAGATAGTTAAGCAATTTATCTACTTCTTTTATAATACTAAATTTATTTCTATTATCGGCATTTAACGAACTTAACATACCATCCGCATGAACTTCATTGATAAATTTTTGCTTAATTTGTATAATTTTGCCTAAAGATAATATATTTCCATCTTTGTCTTTCATCTTTTCAATAACAGGATGCTTAATTAATTTCAAATAAAACCACATTATCATTTCCAAATCGCAAAATTTATCAGTAAAATGTAGCTGAAGTCCTTTTAAAGAGCCAGTTATGACATCACACATTATATTTTGGCATTTATTAACATCTATAAAATCTTCAATGTAATCAGCTGTAAATGTTGAAAACGAAAAGAATGATGTAAAAACGGGTTCTTCGTTAATTACGGCTATGTTTAAATTTGAAAAATGGCCAACGGTATAACCTCTTTTATGATACTTTTTAACCAATACAGCGAGATTCGCGATGAACTCTTTCTTTTTTTTTAAAGAGCAGTATCTCATGTAAGAATTTAAAGAATAATCCACTCCAGAATATACATAAAATCTAATATTTTCTGGATGTTCTATAGATTTATTTCCTATTTTAAACGCAGAGCTGATATTTTTTTTAAAAGAATATCTTCCTTGTATAGAATAGACATCACTTGTATTAATTTCTTTAAACTTAACGGCATCTAATTTTAATAAGTCTGGACTATTTTTTTTATAGCAGAATTTTATTAGTTTAGACTTATATTTTAACATATAAATGTCATTAAATTTCCCTATAACTTCTACATTGTGTAATTCTTCTTTTTTTGTAAAAATATCTTTATTTATTTTTTCTATAATCTTAATAATTTCACCACTGTGTTTTTTTGATTTTGAATCGCACTTATTATAACTATTTTTCAAATATAACAAATAATGAACTTTACATAAAACATAATCTTCTATGAAGAATTCTACATTGCCTGGGCAAAACAAATCATCTAATTTAACACAACAGGTATTGTATATGACAGATACTTCTTCTTCATCTTTAGCAGTTAGAAGTCTTTTTGAAATACGGACTGACATGATGGGTATTTATTCATATGAATAAAAAATCAATTTTTTATGATACTTTTTTTTTGAGCATTGTATTCACAGATAGATTTATGGCGCTTAGAATGTCGTAAGACATCTGAATCGCTATTCAAATTTATACACATATTACACATTTCGCAGAATATGTTTTTATTGTTGAGATGGCATGAATCGCATTTTGGACAGTGGATGAAACAGCATTTATCGCTAAAAACTTTGATGCAGATTGAACAAAAATTCATTACAGTATTTTAATTTAATTTATAAATAAACTCTAATTATATAATACCGAATGAGTTCCTTAACTTTTGAAGAGAGACAAAACTATATTATTTTATCTATATACAAAAAAATATTTAATATTACTTCTTCAAAAAAATTATACAAACTTTTAAATGAGGTTGCATTTTATAGATACGAAACTGCTAAGAATCTTGGAGATGAAGATTTTGAAAAATTTGGAAAAGCCAGATTTATAAATGCTGAATGGGGAAGGGCCGGGAAATTAGATTCTAAAATATGGGACAAAGAATATATGGATAAAATGTATTATCCTTTTAATTATAAACTAAAAAGTCGATTTGAAGTTCTCATAACCCCTGTATACAAAAAATATGATATGTATGATAGAATAATAAATGAACTGTGTTTCGGCAAGCACTCGTTAAAATCCGATGAATCGTATTACGATTATAAGGGATTTACAAATTTTATCGTAAAAGATATTTTATGGAAATCAGATAACGGAGTTTACATAAATAGTTATAATAAAATACCACTAACCATGTTCTACTATGAGAGAGATAAAGAATTGATACAAAACGTTGACAAGTATGGAAACAAAGATTTTTTATCCTCTAACATATTGCTATATAAATCTATTATACACACGCCTCCAGAACTTCATGAATATCTTTTATTTAAGTGTTTAGACGAAATTATAAAATTTAACGATAATTCGGAGAAATCACCAATAGGCAAAATGGACACAATTGCTTCTATATTCTGGTACTTATCGCACGCGACATTATACGAGAGAGGCTCGGCTTCAGTTTCTGAAGTAATTTGTAGTGCCCTGCTTACTTTATTATATGGAGATTTTGATAATATTATTGTTTTCTCTGGGAAAAAAAATATTACAATGTTAGATATAGAAGCTATGATTCTGCCTAAAAATGAGTTTATTACATATTGGAAAACTAATATATCAAATTTTATTAAAAAAGTAAAGATAAGCGCTATTAAAGTCCCTATCGGAAATAATAATAAATTAAAAGATAATGACAATAATGATATACTTGAAGATTTAAAATTGGAATTCACTTTTTAAATTAAAATGTTTATCTGGAACTGTCACGAATTTGTTTATATGAAATGGGATGTAGAAAACTCTAATGGTCAGACTATAGAAAATAAAATTAAATTAAAATATGATACGGAAATAGGCAGAAAGCAGATTACTAATGATTTTATGAAAACTATAACTGGAAAGCTTAAAAGAACAAGAAGTAGGGAGATTATGAAAAACTCTCTCCCATGGTGGAACGTCAATTTATATAATAATTATGATATTGGTAGAATGTTATATTGGAAAATTGCTGTTTGCGGTGAAGAATTAGATGAAAATCATTTTTACTCCATTGAAAAGAAAATAGAGGGGTTTTCAAAACAAGAGATGTCTGAATTTATCAATGGTATCTTCGGCGATGAAATAAACAAAACCATACTCCCCATAAATGTCATAGAAGCATATAAAACTAAAATATTATTTATAGATTTTATGACTTCTATATGCAAGAATATAGATAAAAATTTTAAATATGATTTAGAGCTTGACTGCTTTGTATTGATATAATAATTCATAACAAGCATTATACTTATTTTTTTTGATTTAAAATTGAATATTAATAATATAACATTAATACCGACACTATATTTACTAACAATATGGAACACAGAGGTGAAAAATCGCTATCAAACCTATTAACCGATTTTAACTCTTCTAAAGACTTAAATAAAGAGTTTGAGATAAGTGTTGGATTTATCTCAGAAACCGGACATATTGCTTTTAAAATTATTTATGAAAAACTGTTTAATTATTATAAACAAAAAGCTAAAGGAGTTGAAATTATTCAAAATTTAGATGTATATTATTCTAATGGAGTAAGAAAAACACTTTCATTTATCAAAGGTGTTAATCAAAAAAAAGATGTATACATTAAAAAGAAAAATCTTGGGTTTACTTTCATTAAAAGAAGCATTAAAAATGTTAAAAATATAAAATTAAAGCTGTCTAATGAAAATAATGTAGATAATGGAGAAAGTTCCGTATCCGGCCAGGATATTATGTTAATGAGATTTAAGCTAAGAGTAAGATTTCATATGGACAAATATTACACAGACTTAGATTTAGTCAAAACGCTGAATAAAGATGTTTTAGCTACAGTTTCGGTAAAGAATGTCAAAGACTCTGTATTTAAGGAATATGAGGTTTTAAACATATTAAATGGGGTTGAATACTCATTATTTGATGAAATTAAGTTAGAATTTGAATTTAGAAATGATAATAACAGTTTGTCGTTAGAAGATGTATTTCAGCCTATTAATGAGTTATCTAACATATACAATACGGATATTGATACCTATCAGAAATACATATTTTTGGTTGCGAGATATATTATTACCAATAAAAACTATTTAGAAAACTTTAGATTCAAAAGTGGTTTAAAGAAATTGCTGAACAATGTAATTGAGATAGATTCGGACACCTACTATAAAAAAGTCCAATCCGATATTGTTAATAATTTTTACATTACTGATAAAATTGACGGAAAACGGTGTATTTTAATATTAAAAGAGTATAAAGAAAGTAATGGAATTGTCGGGAATAAATGGGAGATTAGTTTATTATCTAACGACTTAAAAACTTTTAACAATGGAAAACCTTCTTTAAAAAAAGGAGAAAAGCTGGAATTTGTCATTACGATACTGGACTGTGAAATGTTAGTAGACGGCGATAAGATAAATCTATTTGCTTTTGACTTAATAGTCAATAAGAATACAAGACTTGCTGGGTTGAATTTTAGCAAAAGATATGAATATCTAAGCGATGCCGTAGAACATGTTAATAAGTATACAGATAATAATATATCTTTATACGAAAAAACGCATATTCTCTTGAATGAAAACTGGAAACAGCAGATAAAAGAATTTTATACCAAAGAGAGGGAATATGACATTGACGGAATTATATTTACGCCTAATGATAATTCAGATTACTCGAAAATGGTAGGATACAAATGGAAACCAGCAGAGCATTCAACTATTGATTTCTATATTAAAAAAATATCTGACAAGGTGAAAACATTCAATCCCTTCAACTCTATTAAATTGAAGAAAGAAGAAAATATATATGTCCTGTTTAGCGGGATTAGTAAAAGAGACTATGATAAATTCAACATGTCGCTAATACCCTCTTATAATATGATATTTGATATCAAGCAAGGAGACATTGGAAACATATGGAAAAATCCTCTTATCCCTATTCAATTTTCAACAAGTGATAACCCGGGAAATTACATTTACGTTGGTAAAGATAAAGATTTAGATAATAAAATAGGAGAATTTGGATGGAATCATATTGACAATAAATGGGAAATTAAAAGAATTAGAACAGACAGAGATGTAGAACTCGCCAGAGGTGAGTATTACGGAAACTACTTTAAAATCGCAGAGAGTATTTGGTTTTCTATTATGAATCCGCTAACGTTTGAAAATCTATTGGAAGAAAATAAAGGATACTTTGCGGAAGATGACAATAATTTATATAAAGAACAAAGAAACTATAATTCCTTTGTAAAAACTAAATTATTATCTACAGTGGTTAATGAAACAGAAAATAAAAAGGATATGTTTGTAATTGATTTAGCGTCTGGAAAGGGGCAAGATATGGTGAAATTGTCCAATCTGAAGATAAATCACACTCTATTCGTAGATAATGATAAAAATGCCATATCCGAGATTATGAAAAGAAAGCACGGGCTAAGAACAGACCACAATATGAAAATAAGCATAGCACACGCTGATTTATCTTTAGACTACAAAAATACGATAAAATCGATTACGAAATCTTTAGGGGAAACTCCAGAAGACAAAACAGACATGGTAGTGATGAATTTTGCTATTCATTATTTTAGCGAGTCTACAGAAAGTATTATAAATCTAATTAATCTTGTAAATAATGTCTTGAAAAAGGGAGGAAGATTTATATTTACATGTTTTGATGGAGATAAGATAGATGAATTATGTGGAGATAACGGATGGGACGCCGCCGAAAATGACGTATTGAAATACTCTATTAGAAAAATTAGCAGTGAGAAAGTAAAATTAATATTGCCATTTTCTAAAGGGGAATACTATGAAGAATATTTAGTAAGACTCAATAAGTTAAATAAAATACTTGAAGATAATGGATTTAGCAAAGAAGTCCAAAACTCGTTCAACGGATTATTTAAAGATTACAGTAAAATAGAAAATTTATCAGATGATGATAAGAAATTTGTAAGCTTGTATTCGTATTCAGTATATAGAAAAAATACAGGAGGTAATATTGTTTGGAAGCCTTCTAAAAATATATTACAAGAACTTGGATATGATAATAATATTGAAGGAGGCGCAGAACGTATAGAGAGTAGCAATTCTGATATATTGGACAATGTTCCTAATACTAACAAAATCATAATATTATGCAATCAAATTACATTATCCAAAGAAAAAAAGAAACATATCGCTGAGCTATTTGAAGAATATGGTTATAAGAATTTAGATACAAATGCAAGGCTCAGAAAAAAAGTATTTATAATTGCGGATAGTGGCGCGGTGGTTAAAAGACACACAACCGCGAAAGTATCTTCAAATGTAAGTGTTATGATGCTTAAAGAAGGATTTATTAACGATTTAGAAGATTATATTAAAATAATTTTAAAGACTCCTATCCTGGACATATTAATCAGAAATGAATGTATTATTATGTCTTTAGACAATTATATGAAAAAAATAGAATTTGAAACCTCTGAGTTTCATGATATGTTCAATTCAAGCTCTCCGTCTGAAACTATTAGAATTGAATAATCATATGCCGAAGAACTCAAACAATTTATTCTTCTCTGAAGGCAAGGAGTTAAAACATTTATCAATCTCTTCTATATTTTTTTTGTCTTCTTCCTTTAATTCCTTAGCACTTTTTTTTTCTCTAGGGTATATAAATTCCCTATTGATGTCTTCTTCAAATTTAATTTTGTCTAACTGTATAATCAAATCAAAAATTTCTTTTTTAATTTTAGATAAAGGAGCTCCTTTGTCTATTTTTTTTATACTATGAGCGGTTTTAAGTATTTCTTTAGAAAGTTTATTACAGTAATACGCATATTTATTTTTATGACAAACGTATAGGTGTATATTGCAAAATCTTATTATACTAAGAACAGACCTTAACATTTCTAATTTATCTGTTTTAAATCTTTTTTTTGACGCGTTGCAAGTTTCAACTGCTATTTCTCTCAAAGAGTCTCTGATATTTTTATGTTTATTTGACTCTATTAGAGAAAATGCCAATAGCTCATCTAAATTCATACTCATAATGCTTTTAACTCCCATGGTTAGTATTTGAATATAGATATTTAAACCAATGTCTTCATATAATATAATATAGTATTTTTTTCAACTTTTTTATGGAAGATACAAGTTTATACTCGCCCGAGGGGGTGGAAATACCTGTTTTTTCTAAAGATATTGATTATTTCTTAAATAGAAGCGTTATGCTCTACGGTGCGAGTAATTCCGGAAAATCCACTATTATAAGAGATATACTTTTCAAGCTTAAGGATTATATCCCAAATGTATGTGTTATCTGTCCAACTAATAATTTAAATGGCTCTTATACTGGTTTAATACCTAAACCTTTAATTCATACAGAAGTTAAAGAGAGTTTATTAGATGATATTTTAAAAAGACAAGAGGTTAATGTGAAGATAGCAAATTTGGTTAATAATTTAGAAAAGCTACAATTCTTATGGGAAAATTTATACAGAAAAGATACTAAGAAGTTAGAAAATATAATTAAGGCCTATGAATGTGTTAAATCTAAAATGGTAGCAAATGGAAACAAAGGAGTTTTTGAATTAGAAGATACTCATAAAAAAGAATTGAAAAAATTCTATAAATCAGAAATACACAAGAATATTAAATATTTAGATAAGATTAATGTCAATAAGAATGATAAGATATTAATAAAGCATATTTTTATCAATCCTAATTTTCTTCTTATTATAGATGATGCCGCTGTAAATGCAAATACTTGGTGTAAATTTAATTCAGTCAAGGAATTGTTTTTTAATGGTAGACATCACAGGGTCACATTTATGATTGCGTTTCAAGACGATAAATTGCTGGAATCAAGCCTTAGAAAAAACGCTTTTATCAATATATTTACAACAGATAAAGTATGCAATGCTTTCTTTGAAAGAACTGCTAATAATTTTACAAGAGCTGAAAAAAACAAAATGAATTCTTTAGTAAATACTATATTTAAAAAGAAAAAAGGAGACGATAGAAAAAACTATAAAAAGCTTGTATATTTAAGAGAATGCAACCCAACTACTTATTACATGGAGGCAGACCTTGTTGGAGATTTTCAATTTGGGTCTGAGTATTTAATAAAATACTGTAGTAAGATTCAAAAAGATGAAAAAGAAATAGACATATCGGACTTTCAGGATTTTTTCTAATATGAAAATCTATAAAAAAAACTCTAATATTATATAATAATAAAAGAACTAAAAATACATGGTTGTTATTAACAAATTTTCCAGTGCGCAGATTTCTAACCTGTCTCAGGTACAAGCGAGAGTTGTATATGATTCTACACTAAACGTTTTAAGATTTAATAACTCATCCAGCTACTCCAATGTATTAGTCGCAAAAGATTTATTAAATAACTTATCAAATATTAATAACGTAGTCACCACTGGTTCTTTAGGTATTAATTCATCCTCTCCTTCTAAACAAGTAGAAATAAATTCAGCCACTGGGGATTGTCTTCGTCTTACAAATAATAACTCCACGGGAACAGCTTTAAATTACACAGACATTCTTGTAAATTCTACAGGAGAACTTACGATTACACCATCCGGCGGTAGTGTTAATATTTCAACACATAACGGGTCAACTGCCGGTCTAAAGCTTAATGATGTTCTTGTGACAGCCACTGCTGAAGAATTAAACTATGTAGATGTAGTCGCTAAAGGTGTTGTACAGGCGGATAAGGCTATGGTTTTTGATTCTAATAGAAATATAATTAACATTAATTATATGGAGGCTGATGAAATCTCTATTGTTCACACTTCCCCTATTGATGACGAACCCACTATTGGGCTTAGTTTAATATCAGTTCCGTCGGTAGAGCCTATGGAAGGATCCGGTGTTGGTATTGAATTTGATATAGTAAATGATGCAAGCAGTGTCTTTCCGGCTTGTAAAATAAATTGCATATCCAGTGATTTAGTTGCGGACACAGAGAACGCTTTTTTGGAATTTAATTTGGTAAATGACGGAACTATGAACACGGTAGCTACATTATCCCCCACGGGTGTGCTAACCGCAACCACGCTTGCCGAAACTTCTGACGTAAGATTAAAAGAAAATATAGTAGATGTGTCGCCATCCAGTTCTTTATCAAGTATTTTAGACATTCAGATTAAAAATTATAATTATACCTTTGACAATAAGAAAAAGAAACATACCGGAGTAATTGCTCAAGAAATTAAAGAAATATTACCAGAGGTTGTATGTGTGGAAAAGTCTCATGGTCTGGATGACTTTCACAGTGTTCAATACACAGGTTTGATTCCTCATTTGGTTAATTGTATTAAAGAATTGAAGAAAGAATTAGAAGAACTTAAAAGTCATGTCGAAAAGAAAATTTAGAGGTAGAAAAAAGTTATTTAACAAGAATAAAGAAGAATTATTAAAATTTGTAGAAGATAATCAAATAGAGTTTACAGGCGGGCTTGAAAGTGTTGTGAGAGCAGGATTTGAAGGAGATACACATTTATTAAAAAAAATAGAAGTAGCAATGGCATTAAATGAAAAGTATAAAGATAAATATATAAATTGTATGGATGGGGTTTATCTCGAATATCCGCTTTTAAAACCTTTAAATAATTTATCTTTATACAATAAAAGAAAATTAAATTATTTGTTATCAATATACCAAAAAATAAACGAAATCAAAAATTTAGGGAATATATTCAATGCTAACTTAAAATCACCACATAGAAGTAAAAAATCATTAAAAACATTTGAAATAGTTAAAATAGTTGATGTTTGTGTAGTTATAGGAGGAAAAGAAGTAGAGGCAGTAGAAATAAAGATAACCAACGGAATGACAAAAAAAGTAAAAAAACAAATGGAAGAGTTATTTCCCGGGCTTATTAAAGAGATTTAAACATTTTACAAAACATTTTGTATCTTTCTTCTAAATCAATGTTAGGCTTTATTTTAAGCATTTCTTTATCACCCATATCTTTATATTCTGGTAGCCATTTTCTTATGTAATTATAAGCATTGTATTTTTTTATCATAGTATTATCTACTTTAATCATTCTTCCGGTTAGCGGATTACATCCTTTTTTTGAAAATCTTCTACCTCCTAAGTCTAAAGAACTAATAATCCATTCAAAATTCATTTTATTTTGGCTGGTTGAACAATCTATTAAATATCTTGAAAATAAATTAACACCTCCATATACTTTATGAAAAGGGTCCGGTTGTAGATACTTTACTACATATGTAGCCCATAATAATCTACATCTATTACTCATGAAGCCAGTTTGTTTTAACTCGCTCATGGCCGCGTCAATGAGTAAGCAATTTGTTTTACAATTTATAAAATCTTCCCATTCTTTTTTAAAGTTAGAATCAACCACTCGCCATTTAATACGATTATATCTTTCGTCTAACCATTTGTATTCCTTAGCGTGTTTATGAAATCTTAGAATACATAGATAAAAATCTCTCCATATGAGCTGTTTTATAAAATCATCGTTTTCATAAAACATGTTATAAACGTTTCTTGAAGATACTACTCCAAAATTTAAATAAGGGCTGATATATGTATTTTTATCAAATTCTAAATTATCTCTATCTTTCCAGTTATTAATTATTTGTTTACGAGCTCGCTTATTAGTAATAAACAAAGAGGCATTTACTATTTTTTCTATAGGCTTCTTATACGAATATACAAATTCTATCTCCTTTTCTTTGAATTTATGAATAATCAAACTTCCTTTTGTTTTTTTTAAGCCTAAAGAAATATTATTTACACCTCCGTTCTCTTCCACGCATTTATTTAGTTTAATATTAAAATGGTGGTATACCATATAAGGTTCGCCGTTATCTTTACATAATTTATTCATAGGGACTATAGTTTGGTCATCTTCATTAGCAATAAATATAATATCATTTTTACGACATAAACTATTTAATCTTTCGTCTCGCTCTAAAGAATATTTTGTATAGTCTAAATTAATACTTAGATGACTAATTTTTTTAGTTTTTATAAATTTTGCCAAGAACAATAGCCATTCATCTTCATTCCCTTTAAATATATTTAATTTATTGCCAGATATTTTATCTAAATTCTCCAAACTCATCATCATAAAATCAATGGCATTATAACTTCTATGGTATTCCTCTTTTTTATCCTCTGTTTGGTATGTGTTTAGGTGAAAGAATAAATATATGTTATTTACATTTTTACCCAGTTCCGCAAGGGCTAAGTTGTCATCCAATCTAAGGTCTTTTCTAAATATATGGATTCCGGCCATATTTATATAAAAGAGGCCGAAATATAGCTATATACGCGTATCTGAATATATTTTAATTTAGAATTAAATACTATATATATATAAAGGCTTTGTCTTATATTCTAAAATTGATATTTTTTAGAATAAAAAAGATTATAGCTACAATATAACACCTCATTTTATTTGAAAATGGACTTTATTCCTACCAGCGAGTTGTCTAAGGTAAAGTTTGTCGTTTTAGACGAAAATGACAACAATACCGAGGCATGTGTAGATGTAGTAAATAAAGAATTATTTAGAAATAATATGCCGTTTGATAATGGAGTCTATGATAGCCGTCTTGGCACCACAGATAACTCATACATTTGCCAAACGTGTTTTCTAAATAAAAATTTATGTCCTGGACACTTTGGTAAAATTCAATCTCCTTATCCTTTTCTATCTCCTCTCTTTAAGAGAGAGGTTTTGAAGTGGCTTAAGGTTATTTGTTTTAAATGCGGAGAGTGTATTGTTAATATCAAAAAAAAGTCTTTAGAAAAAACACAACTGCTTAACGAAGCTGTAAAACTTAGTAGATCTTCTACTCAGAAACATATTAAATGTCCTTTCTGTGAAGAAACGCATCCTATTGTGGAACGCGACGTTAAAGACCATTTAAAAATTAATATCAAATATGAAGAAACAACACGGAGATTATTAAACACGGAGATTGAAGATATTTTATCCAAAATTTCTGATAATACTGTAATTAAACTGGGAAAGAGCTTAGACTCGCACCCTAGAAAATTTGTATTGAGAACTTTACGAGTTCCTCCGGTTTCTATTAGACCTGATATTAAGAAGATTAAAGGAGGTCGCTCAAATAACAATGATTTAACGACTATCTTAAAAAATATGGTAGCATTGTTAGAAAAACTACCTCCTGTATTAGATGAAGATTTGATTAAGAAAAATATTGTAAATTTAGATAATATTGAAATGCATTATTACAACCTTATTAAGGATGTACCATCATCAAATTCTAATCGCTTACAGACCAACACTGGCAGTAATCTAAACTCTATTACAAGTCGATTCGCTAAAAAAACCGGGCGTATTCGTAAGAATATTCTGGGAAAGCGAACAACTTATATGGCGAGAAGTGTCATTTCTGTAGACAATATCAAAGCGTATCAAGTAGGCGTTCCTAAGTCAGTAGCTGAAAAAATCGTAATTCCTGAAGTGGTTAGATACTACAATAAGGAAAAATTGATGATTAATTTTAACAATAAAGATAAACAATATCCTGGATGTTTAAAAGTAGTAAAGAAGAACGGGAAAGAATACTATGTGGGAGCTATTAGCGACTCATTTGTATTAGAAGAAGGCGATACTATTTACAGACATTTGATGGACGGAGACATTATTCTAATGAACAGAGCACCTACTCTGCAGGCAAGTTCTATTAGTGGGCATGTCGTGTATATTGTGGATAAGGGAGATACTTTTAGATTATCTCCTAATATCACTGATAGTTTCTATGGTGGTGATTTTGATGGAGACGCTATGATGGCTATCTTCCCCCACTCAGAAGCAAGCAAGAACGAATCATGGCATCTGGCCGGTATTCCTAATTGGTGTATGTCTTTAAAAGACGGGTCGCCTTCTGTAGGAGTATACCATGATGGATTGATTGGTATCTTTGAATTTACAAAGAATGGAACGGTTATCAACAGATATAACTCATTTAGATTATTATCTACAAACGATGCCGTCTACAATTCTTTCTTAGAGCTGAATAAAGACAAATCAACTTCTCATGAGTTGGTGAGTGCTTTACTTCCTCCAATTAATTATAAAAAGAATGCCGGCTTTTTCAAGCCAGAGTATGCTTCCTATATTAAATACGATCCTATGGATGTGAAAGTAGATATTTCCAGAGGCAAGTTAATTAAAGGAAGAATTGATAAAAAATCTATAGGCCAGGGAGTTAGCGGGTCTATATTTCACGTGTTATATAATGAATATGGAAGTGAGGTTGCGTTAAATCTAATCTTCAATATTCAACAAATGACAAACATTTTCCTAACTCATAAAGGAGCTACTCTTACGTATGATGATATCACAGTAAGTAAAGGAGCTCTTAGCAAAATTCATAAACAAACACAGGTAATCCTTATGGAAGCTGAGCAAATTATTCAAGAATATAAAAAGGGAAAGATTGTTCCACCGCTCGGAACAACCGTGAAACAGTTCTTTGAAGACCAGCAACTGAGTATTTTAAACCTCGGCGATGACTTCTTAAGACCAGTTTTTGAAGATATTAAGCATGAAGACAATAATTTATTTAAGCTAATTGTGAGTGGTTCTAAAGGAAAACTTACTAACTTATTACAAATTAGTTCTTCTATCGGACAAGCATCAATCGGAGGCGAAAGACCATTTAAGTTATTCGACTACGAAAGAACGTGTCCTTACTACCCGCGATTTGATGAGACTCCTCAAAACAGAGGATTTGTCACAGAATCGTACACTGTGGGCGTGGATATGGTGTCATTCATATTCCAATCTATGGAGGCGAGATATAGTATTATTAATAAGGCTCTATCTACATCTATTACGGGTGAACAAAATAGAAAGAGTGTAAAAAATCTGGAATCACTAATTGCGGACAATTATAGAAAAGTTTCTACCGCCACTACTATTATCCAATTCTTATTTGGAAATGATGGTGTAGATGTTAGAAATAATGAAAATGTATCGTTTCCATATGTATTTATCAATAACAAAGAATTTGAAACTAATTGGAAATGTATTAAAGACGATATTAACAAAGAATACTTAAATGATAATGTTATGAAATGTATTGAGAACGAATGGAATATTATTTCTAAAGACAGAGAAGAATATAGAAATATGTTTATTAGCATTGAGCTACAAAACACTAAAAATAAGATGTTAGATGACTCAAAAATGCTTTCCGTGAACACAAAACGCATCTTCGAAGATACATGTTATAATTTTGAAGATGAAATTAAAGAGTATAAAGAGAACGGAGGAATCCATATTAATCCTATGGTAATTGCCGAAAGAATTAATAATTTATGTTTTGAAATTAAGTATTCTCATTACAATGAGTTTCAAATGAAGAAAAAGATGGAAATTCCAGAGCATGTTAGTTTATCATTTAAATTACTGGAGATGAACATTAGATGCCATCTTTTCATTAAAAAAATTGTAAGAAGCGGTATGCCTCTTAAAGTATTAGATGTGTGCATTAATAGAATTAAATACACGTTTAAAAAATCTTTGATTGACTACGGTATGCCAGTTGGTATTATTACAGCTCAATCAATCTCAGAGCCTATGACACAATATGTGTTAGACAGTCATCACAGAACAGGCGCTGGAGGAACAAAGACTGATTTCTTAGGACGAATGAAAGAAATCTTAGGCGTAAAAGCCACTCATAAAATGAAATCTCCTTCAATGACTATTCATATTAAAGAAAAATTCATGAATGATGATTTCAAGGTTCAATCAATTGCCAACCATATTGAAATGATGAAGCTAAAGCAATTCATTTCGTCTGCGCAGATATTCTTTGAATCTTACCTGGATATTAAACATCCTGACTATATTCATGAAAATGAAATGGTAAAACAATATATCAAACATAATCCGGTCATGAGAACCAAAATCCCAGATGACCTTATGAAATGGTGTATTCGATTAGTTATTGACAGAGAAAAGTTGATTGAAAAAAATATGAAGCTGGAAACTATCTGTTTCAAGTTATTTGAACTTAACAATAATCTATTTATTGTAAATAATTCAGAAAACACTAATGGAAATATTGTCGTTAGAATTTATATTAGAGCTTCTAACTTCAAAAAGACCCAAACTGTTAACATTAATTTAATGGAGCAATTCTTAAATAATTCAATTATGAATGCTATTATTAGAGGAGTTAACGGTATTAAGTCAACATCAACTTCCGGCAAATTAGCCAGAAGTAAAATTATGGAAGATGGAAGTATTAATAAAGAAAACAAAAACGTCATTGTGACGGATGGAACCAATCTTTCAGAAATTTTAAGCAATGAATTTGTCGACCCTTATCAGACAAAATCTGATAGTATCCAAGAGATATACCAAATCTTAGGTATCGAGGCTGCTAACAATGCCATTGTAATTGAATTAAGTAGTATGATGCCCTCGGCTCATTCTAAATATTATAGAGTATACGCCGACTCAATGACATCTACAGGAGTGCCGACTTCTATTGACAGACAAGGTATTCAGCAGAGAGAAAAAAATAATAGTTTATTACTATTGTCAAACAGCCATCCTCTACAAGAGTTAGAAAATGTTGCTATTAATAGTGTGACAGCTGACTGCCAACGGTCGGTAAGTCCAGCGTTAATGGTGGGCTCCGCTCCTAAACAGTGCTCCAACTTTAATAAAGTTATTATTAACAAACAGTTCATTCAAGATAACGTAGTAAATTTAGATAGTCAGTTAGACGATTTGTAATTATCTTAAGACTAAGTAAATCTGTTAGTGGAGTTTAACACT
>JACCDQ011249068.1_pt1 | contig 39299 bp, 36 predicted proteins | sample 7446031 | NCBI WGS metagenome assembly JACCDQ01 (sample SAMN15323442, study PRJNA562643) | freshwater metagenome | isolation source: river surface water | place: USA:Blue River Watershed | collected 2017-08-17 | reverse complement strand
GGCTCCGTCCGCGTGGGCGGCGACAAGTTTGACGAAGCCATCATCAACTACATCCGCCGCAACTACGGCATGCTGATTGGTGAGCCCACTGCAGAGGCCATCAAGAAAAACATCGGCTCGGCCTTTCCGGGCAGCGAAGTGCGCGAGATGGAAGTGCGTGGCCGCAACCTCTCCGAAGGTGTGCCGCGGAGTTTCACCATTTCCAGCAACGAGATCCTCGAAGCCCTGACCGACCCGATCAACAACATCGTCTCGGCGGTCAAGAATGCCCTGGAACAAACGCCGCCCGAATTGGGCGCCGACATTGCCGATCGCGGCATGATGCTGACCGGTGGTGGTGCGCTGTTGCGCGACCTGGACCGCCTGCTCGCCGAAGAAACCGGCTTGCCGGTGCTGGTGGCTGAGGACCCGCTGACCTGCGTGGTGCGCGGTTGCGGCATTGCGCTGGAACAAATGGAACGTCTGGGCTCCATTTTTACCAGCGAATAAGCGGACCCTACAGCGATGCCACTCGGTACGCTGGACGGCACGCCACCGCCGTTTTTCAGGCAGGGCCCTTCCGCCCTGTCCAAGCTTGTTTTTTTCAGTGCACTGGCTGTGCTGTTGATGGTGGCCGATCTGCGTTTCCACGTGATCAACCCGCTGCGCAGCGCGGTCGCCACGGCGCTTTACCCAGTGCAGTGGCTGGCATTGCGCCCAGTGGTTTGGGGCCAGGGTGGCAGTCAGTATTTTGAGTCCCTCAGCCAGTCCCAGACTCGGGAAGCGGCGGTAAAGTACCAGCTCGGCCTGCAGTCCCAGCGGGCCCAGCAGGTGGAACAACTCACTTTGGAAAATGTCCGCCTGCGCGCGCTGCTTGACATGCGTGCGCGCATCAACACGCCTGCGCTGGCGGCTCAGGTTCTGTATGAAGCCGCCGATCCCTACACCCGCAAAGTCATCATCGACAAGGGCGCCATGGCGGCCGTCGCCGCAGGCGCGCCGGTGCTGGACGAGGTCGGCATTCTGGGCCAGGTGACCCGGGTTTATCCCCTGATGAGCGAAGTCACCCTGATCACCGACCCCAACCAGGCGATACCGGTGCTCAACGCGCGCACCGGTGTTCGCGGGCTGGCTTTCGGCAATGCAACCGGTACCAGCGGTGCGCTGGAGTTGCGCTACATGGATGCCAACGTGGAAATGGCGGCGGGTGACCTGCTCACTACCAGCGGCGTCGACGGCGTTTACCCACCCGGCCTGCAGGTAGGCAGGGTGCTCAAAATTGAACGTCGGCCCGATTCGGCTTTTGCCCGCATCACGGCCCAGCCCATCGCGCGGCTGGATGGCAGCCTGCATGTGCTGGTATTGCAGCCTGTGACCGACCAGCTGCCGGCCCGGCCCGCAGCCCCAGTTGAGCCAGGGCGCGGCAACAAAAGGAGTCAGCCATGATCATGCCGCGTGGCCAGCAGTTGTTGCTGCCAGCAAGTTCGGTCTTCATCTGGAGCAGCCTGCTGGTCGCGCTCTGTTTCAATATGCTGCTCAACATGGGCTTTTTTGGTCGAGCCGCCTGGCTGCCTGATCTGTTGGCTCTGGTGCTGGTGTTCTGGACCATTCATCAGCCCTTGCGCGTGGGCATGACGGTGGCTTTTGGGATGGGTCTGGCCATGGACGTGCACCAGAGTGCCTTGCTCGGGCAGCACGCCCTGGCTTATACCGTGCTGAGTTTCCTGGCGATTGCCATGCACCGCCGCCTGCTCTGGTTCAGTGTGCCCTCGCAGGCAGCCCACGTGTTGCCCCTGTTTGTGGCTGCCCATGCCTTGGCGCTGATCGTGCGCCTGCTTGCCGGCGACGATTTTCCCGGATGGTCCATGCTGTTGGCACCCCTGCTGGAAGCCATGTTATGGCCGGTCGTCAGTGTGGTGCTGTTGTCGCCGCAGAAACGCGCTCCCAACCCGGATGCCAACCGGCCCCTCTGAGCGTGATGGTTGACGTTCTCCTGGAAAAGCGCGCATGAAGATCATCCGCAACGTTCAACTTGAACTGGCCCGTTTTCGTATGCGTGTGCTGGTGGCCACCATCATGGTGTTGCTGTGTTTCGGGCTGCTGGCGGTCCGGCTTTTTTATCTGCAGGTGATCCGCCACGACGACCTGCGCGACCAGGCTGAAAATAACCGCACTGCGGTGGTGCCGATCGTGCCGAACCGTGGCCTGATCCTGGACCGCAATGGCGTCGTGCTGGCTACCAATTATTCGGCCTACACGCTGGAAATCACGCCCGCCAAGGTGGCCGACCTGGCAAAAACCATGGACGAGCTGGCGCAAATTCTCGAGATCACGCCGCGTGACCGGCGTCGCTTCAAGAAGCTGCGCGAAGAGGGCAAGAGCTTTGAGTCGATCCCGCTGCGCAGCCGTCTCACCGATCAGGAAGTGGCCCGTTTTGCCGCCCAGCGTTTCCGTTTTCCAGGGGTCGACATCAAGGCGCGACTGTTTCGCAACTACCCCTATGGCGAGTTGGCCAGCCATGTGATTGGTTACATTGGGCGCATCAACGCGGCAGAAAAAGAAATACTCGACGACTCGGAAGATGCCGCCAATTACCGCGGCACCGAATACATCGGCAAACTCGGTGTCGAGCAGAGTTTTGAGACGCAATTGCACGGCATTACCGGCATCGATGCCATGGAAACCTCGGCTGGTGGCCGCGCCGTACGGCGCCTGTCCAGCGAGCTATCGATCCCGGGCAGCACCATCAAGCTGTCGATTGACATCAAGCTACAAAAGCTGGTTGAGGACATGTTTGGCGAGCGCCGGGGCGCCCTGGTGGCGCTAGACCCAAAAACTGGCCAGGTGCTGGCCTTTGTCAGCAAACCCACCTTCGACCCGAACCTGTTTGTCGAAGGCATTGACCAGGAGAGCTGGCAGGGGCTTAACGAGTCGATCGACAAGCCATTGCTTAACCGGGCGCTGCGCGGCACCTATCCGCCAGGCTCCACCTACAAGCCGTTCATGGCGCTGGCAGCCCTGAGCACCGGCAAGCGCTCGGCCAGCATGCAGATGAATGACCCCGGTTATTTCATGTTTGGCGGTCACCGTTTTGGCAGTCCGGAAAATGAGCGTGGCGGCATGATGGACATGCACCGTGCCATTGTCGAGTCGAGCAATGCTTACTTCTACTCCCTGGCCAACGAGCTCGGAGTCGATGTCATGCATGACTTCATGAAGCCTCTGGGTTTTGGTCAGGTCACTGGCATCGACATTCAAGGCGAGGTGCGCGGCGTGTTGCCCAGCACGGACTGGAAACGCAGCTACTACAAACGTCCGGAGCAGCAAAAGTGGTACGCCGGTGAAACCATTTCATTGGGCATCGGTCAGGGTTACAACAGCTTCACCATGCTGCAACTGGCGCAAGCCACCGCGATCCTGGCCAACAATGGCATCAAGCATCCGCCCCAGCTGGTGCTCGCGACCCAGGACGTTGGCAGCCAGGTCAGTGTGCCACTGGCTCCGCAGCCGGCAGAAAACCTGGGCTTCAAGCAGGAACATATCGACACCATTCGTAAAGCCATGGTGGGTGTGACGCAGGAGGGTACCTCGCGCCGGGTGTTTGCAGGCGCCAGTTACCTCAGTGGTGGCAAAACCGGAACCGCGCAGGCCGTAACGATTGGCAAGAACGAAAAATACAACGCGGCCCGCATGGAAGAGCGTCAACGCGATCACTCGCTCTACATTGCCTTTGCGCCAGCCGAAGATCCCAAGATGGTGATCGCCGTGATTGTGGAAAATGCCGGTTTTGGCGCCGTCTCGGCCGCCCCGATGGCGCGGCGCGCTTTTGATTACTGGCTGCTCGGCCAATACCCCAGTGACGAGGACCTGGCCCAGGTGCGCAAGGGACAGGCCGCTGCGCCGGTGGGCCAGCCGCGTGCTGCGGCAGACATGCCCTGGCCCCGCAGTGTACAAGCCGCCCCCGTGGTGCCGCTCGCATCGGCTCCTGTCTCGGCAGCAAGTCGACGCTGAAGGCAAAAATCAAGAACGGCCGACTTCAGCGCAAAAAGGCGTCGTAACTGGTCTTGAAGATCAGTGCACTGACCACCAGCAAGAAAACAACGCGTACAAAACCTGTGCCATGTTTGAGCGCCAAGCGGGTGCCAGCCAGGCTGCCAATCACATTGGCCAGCGCCATGGCCAGCACAAAATGCCACCAGATGTGGCCCTTGGCGATGAACAGTGCCAGCGCCGCCAGGTTGGTGGCAGTATTGACCAGCTTGGCCGCAGCCGAGGCACTCAAAAAGTCATAGCCGAGCAGGCGCACAAATAAAAATACCAAGAAGCTGCCGGTGCCGGGTCCAAAAAAACCATCATAAAAACCGATCACGGTGCCAATGCCGACCGCGATCAGTTGTTCTTGCACACCGGAATAACTGGGTGCATGGGTGCGGCCGAGCTCCTTTTTCGCCAGCGTGTAGAGCAACACCAGCAGCAGCACAAAGGGCAGGACCTTGCGCAAAAACTCGGGAGACAGCACGGTGACCAGCCAGGCCCCGGCAAACGAGGCCAGCAGACCCGCACCAGCGGCGGGCAGCAGGGCGCTCCAGCGCATACGCACTTTTTGGCTGTATTGCCAAGTGGCCATGCCTGTGCCCCACACCGAGGCCCCCTTGTTGGTGCCGAACAATGTGGCCGGATGTGCGTTGGGAAAGGTGGCAAACAGGGCAGGCACCAGAATCAGGCCGCCGCCGCCCACAATCGAGTCGACAAAACCGGCAAACAGGGAGGCAACGGAGACAATGAGCAATTCCATGGCCACATTGTCACGGAAAGGACGCGCCCATGAAAAAGGCACCGGGGTTGCCGGTGCCTTGCCATTTTTTGTAATTTGACCCTTACGGGTTTGATCTCCTGGGGCCTCTCGCTTCTGACAGAACATGTCTGCCTGCGATGGGCTCAACTGTAGGTGCCAATCCGGTGTCATGCCATCAGGACTTACCCTAGGCATTTGCATTTTCTGCGTGAGCCGCAAAGGGGGCTTCATTGCGTTGCCGTTACCATGCCAGAATAATTCCTTGCATCATGCCCGAAGCCGTTCCCACACTCACCTTGCAAACTGCCCCTGGCGGCAGCCCCTGTGCCGTGTTGGGCGGGAGCTGGAGCGCGGCGCGACTGGCAGAGTCGCCCAACTGGCTCCGTATCAACCAGGGGGTGGCTGAGGCGGCGAAAACCAGTGCCTTGGCCTGGGATCTGCGGCCTCTCACGCGGCTTGACCATACCGGGGCCCAACTGCTTTGGAACAGTTGGGGCCGACAGTGGCCGGCGCTGCTGCAATGCCACCCCGGCCAACGCGCCATGCTGGCCAGGGTGGCGCACTTCACGGCACCCGCGGTCCAGCCGATGCGCCCTTCTGCGTGGCAGATTTTTTTGCGCCTGGGCGAGCAGCTCTGGAAACTGTGGGATCACCTTTTCAGCATGTTGGTGCTGGTGGGCCAGTTGCAGCTCGATGTCCTGCGCCTGCTGCGCGCCCCCGGACGCGGACCCTGGCGCGACGTCTCCGGGCACTTGTTCCGGATCGGGGCCAGGGCGCTGCCGGTCACGGCGCTGGTGGGTTTTACCATCGGGGTGGTGCTGGCCTACCTGATGTCGCGCCAGTTACGGCTTTTTGGCGCTGACACCTTCATCGTCAATATTCTTGGTCTGTCCATCATTCGCGAGCTCGGCCCCATGCTGGCTGCGATCCTGATCGCCGGTCGCTCGGGGTCGGCCATCACCGCGCAAATCGGCGTGATGCGGGTCACCGAAGAACTTGATGCCATGCGTGTCATGGGCATTCCCCAGGGTTACCGGCTGGTGCTGCCGCGCGCCATCGCGATGGCCATCGCCATGCCGCTCATCAGCGTCTGGACCACGCTGGCCGCGCTGCTGGGAGGCATGCTGGCTGCCGATGTGGTGCTCGGTGTGACACCCGCCTATTTCTTTGCCACCCTGCCGCGTGTCGTGGCCATAGGCAACCTCTGGCTGGGATTGGGCAAGTCGGTGGTGTTTGGTTTGCTGATTGCCCTGATCGGTTGTCATTACGGCCTGCGTGTCAAGCCCAACACCGAAAGTCTGGGACAGGGCACCACGGCTTCGGTGGTGACGGCCATCACGGTGGTGCTGTTGGTGGATGCGGTGTTTGCCGTGATTTTCAAGAATGTCGGCCTATGAGTGCACCTGTGGTCGACATTGACAAGTTGTGGTCGGTGTTTCACGAGGCAGGTCGCGACGTGGTGATCCATCAGGACCTGAGCCTGCGTATTGATGCAGGTGAACTGGTGTCGATTGTGGGCGGCTCCGGCAGTGGCAAGACCGTGCTGTTGCGGCAGATGCTGGGGCTGGAGGTGCCGGCACGTGGCAGCGTGACCGTGTTGGGCGAAGCCGCGACCAGCATGGGGCGCGAAGGCGCGGCCAGCCGCGTGGGCATGTTGTTTCAGCACGGCGCCCTGTTCTCGGCTTTCAGTGTGCTCGACAACATTGCCCTGGCTCTGCGCGAACTCAAAACCTTGCCCAAGGACCTGATCCTCGATGTCGCCATGGTCAAGCTGCGCATGGTGGGGCTGGCCCCGTCGGCCGCACACAAGATGCCGGCGGAACTGTCGGGCGGTATGGTCAAGCGCGCGGCATTGGCGCGCGCCCTGATCATGGACCCGCCCTTGCTGTTGCTCGATGAGCCCACCGCCGGACTGGATCCGGGCAGTGCCGACGAATTTTGTGCACTGCTGCAGTCGCTGCATCAAGAGCTCGGCCTGACCGTGGTCATGGTCACGCACGACCTCGACACGCTGCTGGAGCTGTCCACCCGCATCGCCGTGGTGGCAGACCGGCACATTGTGGCCAGCGGCAGTGCCGCGGAGGTGATGGCGCTGCCGCACCCTTTCATCAAGGAATTTTTCCTGGGTGAACGCGGCCGGCGCGCCAGTGCCCTGCTGCAGACGCCGCTGCGTCCGCCCGCCAGTTTATTTACCGATACAGAAACTTGAAAAAATCACACCGAGCAAATCATCGGAAGTGAATTCGCCGGTGATTTCACCGAGGGCGTTTTGTGCCAGCCGCAATTCCTCCGCCAGCAGGTCCAGTGCTTGTGCCTGGCTTTTCAGGTGGGCTTGTGCCAGTTCCAGATGGTTCTGGGTCTGGCGCAAGGCATGTACATGGCGTTCGCGGGCCATGAACACACCCTCCGAGCCGGATTGCCAGCCCGCCACCTCGAGCAGTTTCTGACGCAGGGCTTCGAGGCCGAGGCCGGTTTTGGCGGAGAGGTGCAAACCTTCGGGCAGGTCAGCTGCGGCGGCGGCATCGAGCTTGTTCCAGACCTCGATCACCGGCACCTGACCCTGCACCTTTTGCGTGATGGTGTTCGCGATCGCGGCATCGTCAGCGCAGTAGTCGGGCACATGGCGGCGCGTCAGGTCGTGCAGGAACAGCACCGCATCGGCTTGCGTGATCGCCTCCCAGGCGCGCTGGATGCCAATGCGCTCCACCTCGTCATCACTTTCGCGCAGCCCGGCGGTGTCCACCACGTGCACCGGGACGCCATGAATCTGGATGGTTTGCTGCACCTTGTCGCGGGTGGTACCCGGCACCGCCGTGACGATGGCCAGTTCGGCACCTGCCAGGGCGTTGAGCAGCGACGACTTGCCGGCATTGGGTTGGCCGGCGATCACCACCTTGATGCCTTCGCGCAGCAATGCGCCCTGCCTGGCTTGGGCCAGCACAGCGACCAGACCCTGCTCGAGCCGGGTCAGTTGTCCCTGCGCGTCGGCCTTCTGCAAAAAGTCGATTTCTTCCTCCGGGAAGTCCAGTGTGGCCTCGACCAGCATGCGCAAATGGATCAGGGCATCACGCAGCTGATTGATTTCTTGTGAAAAAGCCCCGCCCAGCGAGCGGTTGGCGCTGCGTGCTGCAGCCTCGGTGCTGGCATCGATCAGGTCGGCAATGGCCTCGGCCTGCGCCAGATCGATCTTGTCGTTGAGGAAAGCGCGTTCGGAAAACTCGCCAGGCAGCGCCACCCGCAAGCGGGGCAGGCGGGGTAATCCATTGGGGCCGGACTCGACCGCCGCCTGCAGGCAGCGCGCCAGCAGCAGTTGCAACACCACCGGTCCGCCGTGGCCCTGCAACTCCAACACCTCCTCCCCGGTAAAGGAATGTGGCGCCACAAAATACAGCGCCAGTCCGTGGTCGATGGCCTGGCCGTCGGCGTCAAGAAAGGCGGTGTAGGTGGCTTCGCGCGGTTTGAGGGAGCGCCCGCACAATGCCAGCACCAGCTCCTGCAGGCCGCGCCCGCTGATCCGCACCATGCCAACCGCACCACGACCCGGTGCCGTGGTGATGGCCACGATGGGATCAAGGTGGCGTGGCAAGCTCACGTCAGTTCAGGCCGCGCGCTGCGATGAGCGTGAAAAAACATCGTCATTGCGAACGAAGTGAAGCAATCCATGACCCCAAAATGCATGGATTGCCGCGTCGCTGCGCGGCTCGCAATGACGGCTATTTCTCACCATGCGGGGTGCTTGAGCTGCCATGACAGTTAGAACTTCGGTAAATGAAACTTTGGCGGCACGCCCATGCGGGTGTTGATCACCCACTGCTGGGCAATTGACAACAAGTTATTGGTAATCCAGTACAACACCAGCCCGGCCGGGAAGAAGAAGAACATCACGCTGAAGGCCAACGGCATGAACCACATCATCTTGGCTTGCATCGGGTCCGGCGGCAACGGATTGAGAGACGTTTGCAACACCGTGGTCAGGGTCATGACGAGTGGCAGGATGTAATACGGATCGGGGCTGGAGAGGTCCTGAATCCAGCCCAGCCAGGGCGCGTTGCGCATCTCGACGCTGGCCAACAGCACCCAATAAAGCGCAATGAATACCGGGATCTGGACCATGATCGGGAAACAGCCACCCATCGGGTTGACTTTTTCCTCGCGGTAGATGCGCATCATTTCCTGCTGCATCTGTTGCGGGTTGTCTTTCAGACGCTCACGCATTTCGCTGATGCGCGGGTTGACCGCCTTCATTTTGGCCATGCTGGCATAGGCCTTGGCATTGAGCCAGTAAAAGGCGATTTTCAGCAGCAACACCAGCGCCACAATCGACCAGCCCCAGTTGTTGATGAAACCGTGCAGTTTATCCAGCAACCAATACAGCGGTTTGGACAGCATGGTCAGCCAACCGTAGTCCTTGACCAGTTCCAGTCCGGGCGTCAGCGCCTCCAGTACCTTTTCTTCCTGTGGGCCGGCGAAGAACCGGGCCTCGACCGTTTTGCGTGCGCCCGGGGCAATCGGCTCCAATGGCGCAATCATCCCGACCGAGTACAGATTGTTGTCCACCTTGCGCATGAACAGCTCACGCTTGATGCCGTCACCGAGCAGCCAGGCACTGGCGAAATAGTGCTGCACCATGGCCACGTAACCGTTTGCGGCTGACTTCTCGATCTCGACCTTGTTTTTCTCGATGTCGGAAAATTCAACTTTTTGGTACTTCTTGGCGTCGGTATAAACGGCCGGGCCGGTAAAGGTGGAATAGAAGGAAGACTCGCCGGGTGGCTTGTTGCCATCACGCACCAGTTGCAGATACAGCTGCGGCGCCACGGCGGCTGTCCCGACGTTGACCACCTCGTGTTTGACCGCCACGGCGTAACTGCCACGGCTCAGGGTATAGGTTTTGACCAGCCTGACGCCACCGATGTCGGCAGATTCAAAACGCAACTCTAGCGTCTGGCTGCCGTCCTTGAGCTTGCGCTCGCCCGGAGCCAGTGCCATCACCGACTTGTGGGTTGGCAACACAGGGCCACCAACGCCAGCGATCAAACCGGATTGAGCCAGGTAAATACGGTCTTTGCTGTCGTCAAGCAGCACGAAATTGCGGCTTTTGTCAGCCATGTCGATGTGCTTGAGGAATTCGGCCCTGATCAAGGAAGCACCTTCGGTGTCAAAGGTCAGCTTGAAGACATCGGTTTCCACGACAACGAGCTCGCGTGCCGCGGGGGCGGCTGTCGCCGGGGCTGTCGCTGGCAGCGCCCCGGAAACCGGTACTGCGCCCGTCTCGCTGCCGCTGGCGACCGGCACGCCGGTCGGTACATTGCTGGCGCTGGCCGGGACCTTGGGTTGCACCGTGGCGGTCGGGGGAGGCGGGAAAAAGGTCGGCTTCTGGCCGTTGTACACCTGCCATTGATCCCACAGCATGACCATGGAAAAGCCAAAAATCACCCACAAAATGGTGCGACGGATATCGTTCATGAGGACTTCTTTTGAATGGAAGAGGGAATCAACCGGGTAAACAATTTTGGCGAGGCCTGGTCAGGCTTCGCCGGGACGGGATCGAGGCCGCCATCACACCAGGGGTGACAGCGTCCGATGCGATGAAGCATGAGGTAGCCCCCCTTGACCGCACCAAAATTCTGGATGGCCTGCAGTGCATAAACCGAGCAGCTTGGCTCGAAGCGGCACGACGACCCGAGCCATGGACTCAACAAGAGCCGATAGCCCCTGATCAGCAGCAGCAGAAGTCTGGCCATCAGGCAGCCGCCTTGGCGTGGGCGCCGCGCAGTGTTTGGGTGGCACGGTCCAGCAATTGGTGCATTTCGGTGCGGGCCGCCAGCTTTAATTCATCCGAGCTCGCGCTGATGAATTGCACCCGGTCAAAACCACTGCGCAGCCGAACCACATAGGCTGCCTCTGGCAGTTGCGCCTCGTAGAGCTGGCTCACCGCGAAGATCTGGCGTTTCAGGGTGTTGCGTGTCACAGCGCGTTTGGCCCAGCGTTTGGGCACCATGGCACCGAACCAGACCGCAGCCACGTCAAACAAGGGCTTGGCGCTCAAGTCCGCTGGATCAGCGTCAAATGCCACGGCGTGCAAAGCAAAATGCGGCGTGCGCGCCAGGGTTGAACCTGCCAGCACGGTTTGAAACTGGCGCCGACTTTTGAGTCGTTGCAAGGTGAGTCAAGCGTTGCAGCAAACGAGAGCAACCTGCGCCCGACGCTCAATCAGACAGCCAGGCGCTTGCGGCCCTTGGCGCGGCGCGCATTGATCACGGCACGACCGCCACGGGTTTTCATGCGCACCAGAAAGCCATGGGTACGGGCGCGACGAATCTTGGAGGGTTGGTAAGTGCGTTTCATTTTTGGAAATCCTAAGAAGCTTCAGAGGCAAACTGCCCCAGTTTGATTGAATATGCCCAGCGGCATCAACGTTAATTTAACCCGAACAGTTCAGGGAAACCGCCGATTATCGCAAACTTTTCAAGTAATGGTAAATCACGGGAAGACCCGTGGTGTGGATAAGTGTTTGATAAATTAGAATTGGCAGCGACATAAATCAAAAATATCCACAGAAGCCAATCACATAATGACCGCGGGACAACACCCCACACCTCTAGCCGTTGCAGATTCAAGCGGCGCCGATTTTTGGCAAGCCTGTATCGATCAGCTGGCACAGGAACTCCCGGAGCAGCAGTTTCAGACCTGGATCAAACCCTTGTCGGCCCAAGTGGCGGACGACCTGAGCAAGCTCAGCATTTTTGTGGCCAACCGGTTCAAGATGGACTGGATCCGGGCGCAATACAGCCACCGTCTGGCGCTGATCATGGAGCGCCTGACCGGCCAACCCGTCCAGATCGAGCTGTTACTGTCGCCGCGTGAGGCCGTGGCACGCAAGCCTGAAGCCAAGGCGGCAAATGTTGCCGTGGTGGTGGATACATTGGCCGAGGCCGATCAGTTTCGCCCCGCCGAGCCCCTCAAAAGCCGACTCAACACGGCCCTGACATTTGACGCGCTGGTCGAGGGCAGTGCCAACCGCATGGCGCGCGCAGCGGCCATGCATGTGGCCGGTATGCCTGGTCACATGTACAACCCGTTGTTTATTTATGGCGGTGTGGGTCTGGGTAAAACTCACCTGATGCATGCCGTGGGTAACCAGTTGATGGCCGACCATCCCAACGCCAAGGTGCTCTACATCCATGCCGAGCAATTTGTGACCGATGTGGTGAAGGCTTACCAGCGCAAGGCCTTTGACGAGTTCAAGGAGCGGTACCACTCGCTCGATTTGCTGCTGATTGACGATGTGCAGTTTTTTGCCAACAAGGAACGCACCCAGGAGGAGTTTTTTAACGCCTTTGAGGCCTTGCTGGCCAAAAAATCGCACATTGTCATGACCAGCGACACCTATCCCAAGGGCCTGGCTGACATCCACGAGCGCCTGGTGTCGCGTTTTGATTCGGGCCTGACGGTGGCTATCGAGCCGCCCGAACTCGAGATGCGGGTCGCCATTTTGATCAACAAGGCGCAGGCCGAGGGCATTGTGATGCCTGAAGAGGTGGCCTTTTTTGTGGCCAAGAACGTGCGCTCCAACGTGCGCGAGCTTGAAGGCGCGCTGCGCAAGATCCTGGCCTATTCGCGCTTCAACCAGAAGGAAATCTCGATTTTGCTGGCGCGTGAGGCCTTGCGCGACCTGCTTTCCATCCAAAACCGTCAAATTTCGGTGGAAAACATCCAGAAAACGGTGGCGGACTACTACAAGATCAAGATCGCCGACATGTATTCCAAGAAACGGCCCGCCAGCATTGCCCGGCCGCGCCAGATTGCCATGTACCTGGCCAAGGAGCTGACGCAAAAGAGCCTGCCGGAGATTGGCGAAATGTTTGGCGGGCGCGATCACACCACGGTGCTGCATGCGGTGCGCAAGATTGGCACCGAGCGCCAGCAGGTCACAGAACTCAACCAGCAGCTCCATGTGCTGGAACAAACCCTCAAAGGCTGAAGACTAAATGAAAGTTGAAGCAAATGAGTGGGAAAATAGCTATTTATTGCAAGCTGGTCTGGGTCAATCGGGGCCCAGCGTATTCGCCATTGAACCCAAGAGGATGACATGATTGTTTTAAAAGCCACCCAGGACAAGGTATTGTCGGTTTTGCAGGCGGTGTCGGGCATCGTGGAACGACGCCACACCTTGCCGATCCTGGCCAATGTGCTGATTCGCAAGACGGGTGACGCCTTGCAGCTCACCACCAGCGACCTTGAAATCCAGATCCGCACGGCGACCGAGCTGGGCGGCGATACCGGCGACTTCACCACTACGGTGGGCGCCCGCAAATTGATCGACATCCTGCGCACCATGCCATCCGACCAACTGGTGTCGCTGGAGTCCAGCGCCGCCAAGCTCATCCTCAAAGGTGGCAAGAGCAAGTTCACGCTGCAAACCATGCCGGCCGAAGACTTTCCGCTGGTGCAGGAGTCGGCCAACTTTGGCCCGGCTTTCAGCGTGCCACAAAAAACGCTCAAGGCCTTGCTGAGCCAGGTGTCGTTTGCCATGGCGGTGCACGACATCCGTTATTACCTCAACGGCATTTTGTTTGTGGTGGAGGGCAAACAACTCAGCCTGGTCGCCACCGACGGCCACCGCCTGGCTTATGCCAGCGCCACGCTCGACGTCGAGGTGCCCAAACAAGAAGTCATTTTGCCGCGCAAGACCGTGCTGGAACTGCAGCGCCTGCTCTCCGATGCCGATGGCGCCATCGAGATGCAATTTGCCAACAACCAGGCCAAGTTCAGCTTTGACGGCATGGAATTCGTCACCAAGCTGGTTGAGGGCAAGTTCCCCGACTACAACCGCGTGATTCCGCGCAACCACAAAAACAGCATCACGCTGGGCCGCAGTGCCCTGCTGGCCACGCTGCAGCGCACCGCCATTTTGACCAGCGAAAAATTCAAGGGTGTGCGCCTCAACATCGACCCCGGCACCCTGCGTGTGGCCGCCAACAATGCCGAGCAGGAAGAGGCGGTTGACGAACTCGACATCGACTACGGTGGCGACAGCATCGAAATCGGCTTCAACGTGACCTACCTCATCGACGCCCTCAGCAACATGTCACAAGACATGGTGACGCTGGAGCTCTCGGACGGCAACAGCTCGGCGCTGTTCACCATTCCCGACAACACCACCTTCAAGTATGTGGTGATGCCGATGCGCATCTGATCTACACGTTACCAAGCCCACTTGAAACATGAAAAAACATCGTCATTGCGAGCGAAGCGTGGCAATCCATGACGCCCTGGATTGCCACGTCGCTCCGCGTCTCGCAATGACGACATCTCTCCCGAACCTATTGACTCCGCCATGACCGAAGAAAACACGCCCGCCCAAGATCCAGACAATGCCGTTCACACGGGCGAAGGCACGGCTGACAGCTCCAACTTCCAGCCCACGATCGATGCCCACCAGGCAGGCGCATCCGAGGCTTACGGCGAAGGTTCGATCCAGATCCTCGAAGGCCTGGAAGCCGTGCGCAAGCGCCCCGGCATGTACATCGGCGACACGAGTGACGGCACCGGCCTGCACCATTTGGTGTTCGAGGTGGTGGACAACTCGATCGACGAGTCGCTGGCGGGGCATTGTGACGACATTCTGGTCACCATTCACACCGACAACTCGGTGAGTGTGGTCGACAACGGTCGCGGTATCCCGACCGGCGTCAAGATGGACGACAAACACGAGCCCAAGCGCAGCGCGGCCGAGATCGCCCTGACCGAGTTGCACGCGGGCGGCAAGTTCAACCAGAACAGCTACAAGGTGTCAGGCGGCCTGCACGGCGTGGGCGTCAGTTGCGTCAACGCCCTGAGCAAGATGCTGCGCCTCACGGTGCGCCGCGACGGCAAGGTCCATGTGCTCGAGTTCAGCAAGGGTTTTGTGCAAAACCGCCTGACTGAAACGGCGAATGGCGTTGAGGTTTCGCCCATGCGTATCACCGGTGAAACCGAACGCCGCGGCACCGAAGTGCATTTTTTGCCCGATACCGAAATCTTCAAGGAAAACAACGATTTTCACTATGAAATTCTCAGCAAACGCCTGCGCGAACTGAGCTTTTTGAACCACGGTGTGCGCATCCGCCTGAAAGACGAACGCACCGGCAAGGAAGACGACTTTTCCGGCGCCGACGGCGTGCGCGGGTTCGTCAACTTCATCAACAAGGGCAAAACCGTTCTCAATCCCAATATCTTTCACGCCATGGGCGATCGCCAGAGCGACCAGAACACCAATATCGGCGTGGAAGTGGCGATGCAATGGAACAGCGGCTACAACGAGCAGGTGCTGTGTTTCACCAACAACATCCCGCAGCGTGACGGCGGTACCCACCTGACCGGCCTGCGCGCGGCCATGACACGGGTCATCAACAAGTACATCGATGACAGCGAAATCGCCAAAAAAGCCAAGGTCGAAGTGACTGGCGATGACATGCGCGAAGGCCTGACCTGTGTGCTGAGCGTCAAGGTGCCCGAGCCCAAATTCAGCAGCCAGACCAAGGACAAGCTGGTGTCGAGCGAAGTGCGCGGCCCGGTCGAAGACATCGTGTCGAAGCTCTTGTGGGACTACCTGCAAGAGCGCCCGGCTGACGCCAAGATCATCGTCGGCAAGATCGTCGAGGCCGCCCGCGCCCGTGAAGCCGCCCGCAAGGCCCGCGACATGACGCGCCGCAAGGGTGTGCTCGACGGCATGGGCTTGCCCGGCAAACTGGCCGACTGCCAGGAAAAAGACCCGGCCATGTGCGAAATCTACATCGTCGAGGGTGACTCCGCCGGTGGTTCTGCCAAGCAGGGCCGTGACCGCAAGTTCCAGGCGATCCTGCCCTTGCGCGGCAAGATTCTGAACGTGGAAAAAGCGCGTTACGAGAAGCTGCTCACCAGCAATGAAATCCTGACGCTCATCACGGCGCTGGGTACCGGCATCGGCAAGGCGGGCGGCAGCACCGGCAACGACGACTTCGACGTGGCCAAGCTGCGTTACCACCGCATCATCATCATGACCGATGCCGACGTGGACGGCGCCCACATCCGCACCCTGTTGTTGACCTTCTTCTACCGGCAGATGCCTGAGCTGGTGGAGCGCGGCCACATCTATATCGCCCAGCCGCCGCTCTACAAGGTGAAAGCCGGCCGCGAAGAGCTGTACCTGCAAGGCGCTACCGACCTCGACAACTTTTTGGTGCGCGTGGCGCTGATCAACGCCACGGTTTACACCGGGGGTGACAACAACACGGCCTTGACCGGCGACGCACTCACCGAGCTGGCACGCAAGCACCAACAGGCACAAAACGTGATTGCCCGGCTGGCGAACTTTCTGGACGTGTCTGCCTTGCGTGCCATTGCCGATGGCGTTGAATTGAACCTCGACACCGTGGCTGACGCCGAGGCCTCGGCCGTGGCCTTGCAAGCGCAACTGCCCGACGCCGAAGTGGCTGGCGAATTTGACGTTCGCAGCGACAAACCCATCCTGCGCATCAGCCGCCGCTTGCACGGCAACATCAAGAGCAGCGTGCTGACACAAGACTTTGTTCACGGAGCCGACTACGCCGCCCTGAACGAAGTCGCCAAAACCTTCAAGGGCCTGCTCAGCGAAGGTGCCCGCGTCACGCGTGGCGAAGGTGAACGTCAAAAAGAACAAAAGGTCAGCGACTTCCGCGAGGCCATGGCCTGGCTGATCACGCAGGCTGAAGGCTCAAGCAGCCGCCAGCGTTACAAAGGCCTGGGTGAAATGAACCCCGAACAGCTCTGGGAAACCACCATGGATCCGGCGGTGCGCACCCTGCTGCGGGTGCAGATCGACGATGCCATCGAAGCCGACAAGGTGTTCACCATGCTGATGGGTGACGAGGTCGAGCCGCGCCGCGAGTTCATTGAAACCAATGCGCTGCAGGCGGGGAATATTGATATTTGATTTTGTTGAATCTGTCGATTCAATATCCTCAGGCCAGTGGGCTAAATTGGAAAAAGGGCAGAATTGTGCCCATCCGCGAATGCTGCCACACTGCCCCATCTGGGGGGATTTTGCGGGCATTCACGCACAATGCCCACCTACCTATCGAGATTTAGCCATGCAAGACGACGAGCGCTGCTGTGGTGTCGGAACCTGCATCATTGACGTCCACGGCCTGTGTTGGTGCGGGCAGCAATGGGATGGAGAAAAGATGTGCCGTCCGACGACAGATGGGCTGCTACCTGCCAGTTTTGAACCTGATTTGGCGATGCCCGCGGGCAGTTCAGAACCAGAATGAGTCGGATCAGATTGCCAGACGCCGATCCATCACGCACTCATGTTGGCGCGATGCTCCATGGGTGTCGCATACAAAACGTCAAACACACCATTCAATTGATCATTTCGCTGGCTCTCGGGGTATACGGAACGACAACTATGGCCACTGAAGAACCCAAATTTGAACTCTTGTCCAGGCATGGCCACATCGAGTTGCGGCGCTACCCATCGTTTATCGTGGCCGAGACCCTGGTCGATGGCGACATGGATGCTGCTTCCAGCAAGGGGTTTCGCATCATTGCAGATTACATCTTTGGAAACAATGTGTCTTCGGGTTCGATGCCAAAACAGGGATCGGAGAAGATTTCCATGACCGCACCTGTGACCATGGAGCCGGTAAAGCCAGCTTCGCAAAGAATCGCCATGACTGCGCCTGTAGCCCAGCAGCCCTTGCCAAATTCGAGCCAGGTCAGCCAGCAGCCACAAGTCATGCAAGGCGCTACTCGATGGCGGGTGCATTTTGTGATGCCCAGCGCTTACACACTGAACACCCTGCCCAAACCCAACAATCCAGCTGTGCAGTTGCGCGAAGTGCCCGCCAAGACCTGGGCGGTGTTGATCTATACAGGTTTCAACACCGAAGCCGCAATCCAGCAGCGCACCGATGAATTGGTGGCCTGGTTAGCTGCGCAAAAAATTGAAACAACCGGTAGCCCACAGTTGGCCCGCTACAACCCACCCTGGACTTTGCCAATGTTTCGCCGAAACGAAATCATGCTCGAGACCAAGTAATCTAGTGGCTCTTCGCTTTCAAAGGCACTCACAAGTTGCTATTGATGACTCGGCGTTAACCTGTTTCAGAGGGGCATTTTCAGGTCGTCAACACACCACCAGGTGGCATTGATTTCTTGCGCCTGCGCTACTGCACTCAGAACAAGACCGGTCGCTGTGCCGTCTTGGCTATTGCGTCAACTGCCATCCATCAGCACCGACACCCGCTGGTTTTGCATCAGGTTCGTGACTTTTCGGGTGTTACGGTAAGTGGCAAAAACCAGTCGTTGCCCTGGATCGACTGGTGTACTGGCAATCAAACTGGTGTGTGCCTGTCCCGGATTTTCAGTGGCGAGTCCGGCACCACCTAGGGTGTTTGGCAACTTCTGAATCCTGTCCCTGATGGCGTCGGAAGATTTCATCGAACACCAAGCTGGCGGGTTGGCTCGAGCTACCCAGTGATGTCGATAGTTTGGAGTCTACTCAAACCGGTCATGCCCGGTTAAGTGAGGCTGTCCGCCTGCTGGCGCAGCCACTCCAGAAACTGCACGGCCTCGGGCCGGTAGCCATGACGCTCCGGGTAAACGACGAAATGGGCCTGCACCGGAATGGCCCATGCCGGGTCGAAAACGGCTTGGAGTTTGCCCGCGTTGATGTAACTCCCGCCGATGACCGTGCTCTCGAGTGCCACACCGAGTCCCTGCACCGCAGCGTCGAGCGCCATCATCGCGCGGTCAAAACGCAAGGCAAACCGTTCGGGCTTTTTCAGGGTTGGATGCAGCGCAAACCAGTCGCCCCACTGCACCACGCTCACGGTGGAGTGGATCAGCGGGACCTGCAACAGGTCTGCCGGCGTACGAATCTGATGGCGCTCGATGAAGGCGGCGCTGGCCAGCGGCATGATGGGTTCACGAAACACCGGCTTTACCACCAGTTGTGGCCAGGCCGGCACGCCGTAGCGTATGTCAATGTCCACCTGCCCCAGCTCAAAATCAGAGTGCTGGTGTGAAGCCGACAGGAACAATGACACGCCCGGGTGCGACTGCGCAAACTGCCCGATGCGCGGCATCAGCCACAGGCTGGCGAAGCTCGGACTGGCATGCACATAGAGTGAATTGCGAACGCCCTGGCGCATGTCGTCGGTGGCCGTGCCAATGGCCCCCAGCGCCCCGGCGACGCGTTGCAGATAGGCCTCGCCTGCGGGGCTGAGTTTGACGCCGCGCGATGAGCGTTCAAACAGTTTGACGCCGAGAAAGTTTTCCAGACGCGCCACCTGATGGCTGACGGCCGAGGGCGTCAAATGCAACTCGGTAGCGGCCAGGGCGAAGCTGCGGCGGCGTGCAATGGCCTCAAAGGCCTGGAGTGAAGGCAGGGGGGGCAACATGACAAAGGGTTTACTTATTGCGATGCAACATGATGGATTTTCACTTCAGCTTGAGATTTTATCGTTTGCGCAGGCTGAGCTTTCTATTCAGAATCGCCCCCAGATTAACAAGGAGACAAAGCATGTTGCTTAAAGACAAAGTCGCCGTCATCACTGGCGGCGCCGGACCCAACGGTCTGGGTTTTGCCACGGCCCGCATGATGGCGGCGCAAGGCGCCACCGTCGTCATTCTCGACCTCGCCCAAGCCGACCCGGCCGGCGCTGCGGCCCGCCTCGGTGCGCGGCACATGGGTCTGGTGGCCGACGTGACCGACAAGGCCTCCTGCCAGGCTGCGGTGGACCAGGTTGTGGCCAAGCTGGGCCGCATTGACGTGCTTTTCAACAACGCCGGCATCACCCAGCCGCGCAAGACCCTGGACATCAGCCCTGCTGATTACGATGCCGTCATGGACGTGAGCTTGCGCGGCATGCTTTATGCCAGCCAGGCCGTGGTGCCGGTCATGCAAAAACAAAAAAGCGGATCCATCATCTGCACGTCGTCCGTGTCGGCCCAGCGTGGCGGCGGTATTCTGGGTGGCCCGCATTACTCTGCGGCCAAAGCCGGCATGCTGGGCCTGGCCCGCGCCATGGCCCGCGAATACGGTCCTGACCACATCCGCGTCAACTGCATCACGCCGGGCCTGATCGCCACGGACATCAACAAGGGCAAGATTCCCGAGGATAAACGCCAGTCGATTCTGGACGGCATCCCCCTGGGCTACATTGGCTCTCCCGATGATGTGGCCGGTTGTGTGGTGTTCCTGGCCAGCGACCTGTCGGGTTACTGCACCGGCATCACGCTCGACGTCAATGGTGGCATGCTGATTCACTGAGGCTTGCACTCGCAGGTATTGGTCAAAAAACCGTTCGCGGCGCGGTATCGCTGCATTTAAAACAATGAGGAGACAACATGAAGCAATTTAATCTTTTCCGCCGTGCAGCCCTGGTTGCCGCACTCGCCTGTGCGGGTTCCATGGCTTTCGCCCAAGCCCCGATCAAGCTGACGCTGGGACACAATGCGGCGCCAGGCAATCCCAAGAGCCTGGGAGCGATTTACTTCTCGGAGCAGATGAGCAAGCGCAGCAATGGCCGCATCACGGTTCAGGTGGCCGGCGGCGCGCAGCTCGGTGACGACCAGACCATGCTGACGGCCATGCGCACCGGCACACTGGACATGAGTGTGAACTCGCAGGGACCAGTGTCCGCTGTGGTGCCTGAAACCGCTGCGCTGGGCATGCCCTTCCTGTTCTCTTCCCTGCCGCAGGCCTGGAAGCTGCTGGACGGCCCCATCGGCAAGGAACTGGCACAAAAATTTGAATCCAAGAATCTGGTGCTTCTCGCCTGGTGGGACAACGGCATCCGCCAGACCACCAACAACAAGCGCCCGATCACCAAACCGGACGACCTCAAGGGCTTGAAGATTCGCACGCCGGCCGACCCGGCGACCGTCGACCTGTTCCAGGCGATGGGCGGCAGCACGCAGCAGATCAACTTCTCCGAGCTGTATGTCGCCATTCAGCAAGGCGTGGTTGACGGCCAGGAAAATCCATTGGCCAACATTCACTCCAGCAAGCTCTACGAGGTGCAAAAGTACCTCTCGCTGACGCGCCACAAATACGAGTCGATGCCCTTCCTGATGAGCGGCATCAGCTGGAAAAAGCTGTCTGAAGCCGACCGCAAGCTGGTCAGTGAAGTGGCCGCCGAGGCCGCCACTTACGAACGCAAGCTCATGCTCGAGTCGGATGACAAGCTGATCGGCGAATTCCGCAAGATGCCAAACGTCGTGATCAATGAGCCCGATCTCGCGCCCTTCAAGGCGGCTACCGCCAAGGTTTGGGACAAGTGGGAAGCCCTGCCGGTGGGTGACTTCGTGAAGAAGCTGCGCGCCGAGTCCGCCAAGCTGTGATCTTCGGGGCTGGCCGAAAGCCAGCCCTGTCACCTCCTGTTTCACTACCACTATAAGGCCACGTCCAGGCGTGGCTCATCTGGAGACGCATATGGCGTTGCAAACTTCGTTGGGTACTGCCGTCCGTAAAGTGGAGGTGGGCATAGAGATTTTTTGTAAATCGGTGCTGATGCTGAGCGGCTTTGGCCTGCTGGCTGTGCTGGTGGTGAACGTGTTCGTTCGTTATGTGATCCAGGGCAGCGTGGAGGCGGCATCCGAGCTGCCAACCCTGCTGTTCCCGTGGTTTGTCATGGGTGGTCTGGTGTTGGCGGCCGTGCGCGGCAACCATGTGGCGATGCAGCTCACCATGCACCTGTTGCCTCCCGCCGGGCGGCGCGTGCTGTCGCTCATCATTCACGGCCTGTCTGCAGTCGTCTTTGCGGTGCTGGGCTGGCATGCAATTGAAAACACGCTGATTGCGCATGACGAGGTCAGCACCATTCTGCACGTGCCGGGCAGTATCGGGTATGCCGCTCTGACGCTGGCGTTTTTCCTGATGTCCCTGTGCGCTGCGACTGCCTTTGTGCGCTTCGGTTTGCTGGCTGACAAGGTGTTGGTGGACATGGCTGCGGCCGAAGGAGCGGTCGTATGAGCGCGGTGATGATGCTGGTTTTCCTGGCCCTGCTGATCCTGTCCTTTCCGGTCGGTTATGCACTGACGCTGGGCGCATCGATTGCGCTGTACTTTGGCGGCGACATTCCCATGATGGCGGTGGTGCAGCAGATGTTTTCTCCCACGCAGTCGTTCCCCATGATTGCGATCCCCTTTTTCGTGATGGCGGGTGACATCATGATGGCTGGCAAGCTGGGTCAGTCGCTGATTGACTTCGCCACCGATCTGGTGGCTCGCTTTCGTGGTGGCCACGCCCAGGTCAGCGTGTTGGGCTCCACGCTGTTTGGCGGCGTGTCGGGCTCGGCAGTTGCCGATGCCACGGCACTGGGTTCGGTGCTGGTTCCCTGGCAGAAAAAAGTGGGTTATCCCCCGGCGTTTTGCGGCGCCACCATTGCGGCGTCCTCGACCATCGACATCCTGATTCCGCCGTCCATTCCGCTGATCCTTTATTCATTGGTATCGAACGCATCCATCGGCGCTCTGTTTGTCGCTGGAATCCTGCCTGGCCTGGCGCTGGCGCTGGGCTTTCTGGTGGTCTGCAACGTCAGTGCGCGACTGCGCGGTTTCCCCTACGAAAAGAAACCCATTGCCTGGGGCATCATGGCGCGCCGTGCGCTGTACGCTCTGCCGGCGCTGATGATGCCGGTCTTCATCCTGGTGGGCCTGCGTTTTGGCGTGGCCACGCCGACCGAGATCAGCACCTTGGCCGTGGCCTATGCGCTCCTTGCAGCAGCCTTTATCTACCGCGACCTGAGCTTCAAGCGCGTGATCCACTCCATGGTCGCCGCCGGTCTAGCCACTGGCGTCGTGATGATGTTGATCATGTCGTCCTCGGTCGTGGGCTGGATGTTGACGCTGGACCAGATTCCCGATCTGCTGGTGAATTGGGCCAAGCAGTTCGTGCATTCTCAAGCGGCGATGCTGATGCTGATCAACGGCGTGTTGTTGTTGGCGGGCATGTTCCTCGATTTGCCGGCCGCCATCCTGTTGCTCGGTCCGTTGCTGGTTCCGCTGGCGCAGACCTTTGGCATTGATTTGGTGCAACTCGGCATCATTGTGGTCATCAACCTGGCCATTGGCTTGTACACGCCACCGGTGGGTACCACGCTCTTCATCGGGGCCACGCTGGCCAAGGTCAAGATTGGCGAGACGGTCAAGGAGCTGGTTCCGTTTTACGCGGTGGCGCTGATCGTGCTGCTGCTGTTCACCTACGTCCCCAGTTTGACCCTGCGCGGTTGACCGCACACCCACGGTATTGCACCTCATGACTACATTGACTTTGGGTTTTGTCGGCCTGGGCGCCATGGGCCAAAACGCCGCGCGCCGGCTGTTGCTGGCCGGCCACCGGGTGCAGGGCTTTGATGTGCGCGCCGAGAGCCTGCAAACCTTTGCTGGCAACGGCGGCACGGTCGCTGCCAGTCTGGCCCAGGTGAGCTCGCAGGCGATGGGTACGGTGGTGTTTGTGGTCAATGCCGCGCAGGCGCAGGCCGTGATTTTCGGCCCCGGCGGTCTGGCTGAATCTGCAGCACCGGGGCATCTGGTGATCTCGTGTGTGACCATGTCGTCGAGTGATGCACGCAGCCTGGCCACGGGCTGCGCTGAGCGCGGCCTGGTCTTTGTGGATGCACCGGTCAGTGGCGGTGTGGCGGGCGCCGCAGCGGGCACGCTGAGCATCATGGCCGCCGGCCCTGCCGATGCGTTGGCGGCCTGTGCACCGGTATTTGCGGCCATGGGCGGCAAGGTGCTCAATGTGGGGGCACAAGCCGGGCAGGGCTCGACCTTCAAGACCATCAACCAGTTGTTGTGCGGTGTCCACCTGGCCGCTGCGGGCGAGGCCATGGCCATCGCCTCGCGCGCCGGACTCGATGCCCATCAGGTGTTCGACCTGGTGAGTGAAAGCGCCGCCGCCTCCTGGATGCTGCGCGACCGTGGCCCCGCCATGGTGGCGCGCAGCTACACGCCGACGCGCAGTGCCGTCGACATTTTTGTCAAAGACCTTGGCCTGGTGGTTGACCTGGCGCGCGAGCTGCGCTTTCCCGCCACCGTCAGCGCCGCGGCACTGCAAAGTTTTCTGGGAGCGAGTGGCGCCGGCCTGGGCCAACAGGACGACGCTGCCGTCACCGAGTTTTACCGTTTGGGGGACACGCGCCATGAGTGATCGCATTGTTTCCATTTCCGGCGCCCCCTATGACGGGCATCCGGTTCCCGCCATGCTGGCCAGCATGGCCGCGTGTGGTGCCAGCCACGTCGAGCCTGCTTTCATCGTGGGTTACACAGAGGCTTTTGATGAAACCTCATTCACGCCAGCGCAGGCGCAGCAATGGCAACGCTGGCTGGCGGACAGCGGCATGGCGGTGCACGCGATGTCCTCGCACATTGACCTGGGGCGCGACGATGCGGTCGAGGTGTTTTTGGGGCGCATGGATTTTGCGCGCGCCCTGGGTGCCGGGGTCATCAACACCAACGCCGCTGCGCGCCGTCTTAAAAAACGGTTCTTTGCCAATATCGAAGTGCTGGCACGCCATGCCGAAAACATTGGCCTGCGCATCGGGCTGGAAAACCCGGGCGATGGCTCCGACAACCTGCTCAACACGGCCAGCGATGGCCCCGGCCTGCTGGCTGAAATCAACCACCCGAGCGTGGGCCTGAATTACGACGCGGGCAATACCATTTCGCATCGCCCCGGTGTCGTGCCAGCCGATGATGCGCTGGACGCCATGCCGCTGTGCCTGCATACCCACATCAAGGATGTGCGCGCTGACGCCAGCGGCTATTTCTTTACCCCGCTGGGCCAGGGCAGTATCGATTGCGCACGCATTTTGCGCGCCGTGGCGCAGACACCGCTGAACCTGTCGATCGAGATTCCGATGCGCCTGCACCGCCTGCCCAATGCCCAGCCGAGCCGCGCGCCCTACCGCGTGCCGCTCGCCGACATCGAAGCCGTGCTGCGCCCCGCGCTCGCCTTTGTCAGCGAACACCTGGAAACAGCGGCCGTGATGCAACCTTGAAGACGGAGATTTTTTCATGAATCGCGTGATCAACAACCCCGACCTGGTGGTCGAGGACATGCTCAAGGGCTGGTTGCTCGCCCATGCCGATACCGTCTGCGCCGCACCCGCCAACCCGCGTGTGGTCCAGCGGGTGCAGGCGCCCGAGCCGGGCAAGGTGGGCGTGGTCACCGGCGGCGGCTCCGGCCACGAGCCGGCCTTCCTTGGTTATGTGGGCAACGGCCTGGTGGACGCCGTGGCGGTCGGCGAAATTTTTTCGTCGCCCACCGCCAAGAGTTTTGCTGATGCCATGCGCGCGGCCAATGGCGGCGCAGGTGTGGCCTGCCTGTATGGCAACTATGCCGGCGACAACATGAACGTCCGGATGGCGGTGCAGATGCTTGAGCGGGAAGGCATCACCGTCAAGACGGTGGTGGCCAACGACGACGTGGCCTCGGCAGCCAAAGGCGATGAATCAAAGCGTCGTGGCGTGGCCGGCGAGATCTTGATGTGGAAAGTGGGTGCGGCCAAGGCCGCCTTGGGCGGCTCGCTCGACGAGGTGATTGGTGCCGCACAGAAGGCCATTGCCAACACCCGCAGCATCGGCATTGGCCTGTCGGCCTGTGTGATCCCGGCAGTGGGCAAGGCCAACTTCACCATTGCGCATGGCATGATGGAAGTGGGCATTGGCCACCATGGTGAGCCAGGCATTGACGTGCGTCCCACCGCGAGTGCCGCCGAGATGGCCGACATGATGCTGGCGGCGGTGCTGCCGGACCTGCCCTTTGCCAGCGGCGACCGTGTAGCCGTGCTGGTCTCCGGGCTCGGTGCCACGCCGTTGATGGAGCAATACATTCTTTACGGTGAGCTCGCGCAGCGCTTGCAGGCGAGCGGCATCACCATCGCCTTCAAACAGGTCGGCAACCTGTTCACCTCGCTCGAGATGATGGGTGTCACGCTGACCGTGATGAAGCTCGATGACGAGCTGGAAGCCTGCTTGCAGCAGCCCTGCGAGTCGGTGGGCTTCACCTTGGCTGGTGCACCCGGCACCGAGCGCGCGCGCAGCTACGCCGGTTTCATCGCAGCACAGGCTGTATCCGCCGCAACAGCCACGCCGCGTGCCAAGGTCGCGCCGCGCCAGGTGACCGGCGCCGCCGTGCCGCTGGCCACCAGCGGCGCACTGGTGCGCGACCTGATTGACACCATTGTGGCCAATCGCCAATACCTCAGCGAAATCGACGGTCTCATCGGCGACGGCGACCACGGCATCAACATGGCCAAGGGTTTTACCGGCTGCGGCACGCGGCTCGACGCCTTGGGTGCCATGGCACACCAACTCCCGGCCGCACTGGAGCAACTTTCGCAGGCGCTGATGGACGACATCGGCGGCTCGATGGGCCCTTTGTACGGCGAATTTTTTTCAGGATTTGCAACGACCCTGGCACCACACCAGCAACTTGACGCCGCCTTGTTCGGTGATGCGCTGGCTGCTGCCGTGGCCAACGCGCAGCGCATGGGCAGCGCCCAGGTGGGCGACAAAACGCTGATGGACACGCTGGTGCCCGCGCTGGCCGCCTACCGCGAAGCCCACCGCGCTGGCGCCGGTTTTTCAGGCGCCTTGCAAGCCTTGTCGGCCGCCGCCGAACAGGGCCGCGATTCGACCAAAGACCTGCAAGCGCGCATTGGCCGCTCCGCCCGTTTGGGGCCGCGTTCCATCGGTGTGCTCGATGCCGGTGCCACCTCCTGTTGCCTGATTTTGCAGACCATGGCGCGTTCGCTACAGCGCCAGCTGGCTGCGTCCACTTCTGTTTGACTTCTCACCCGAAAGACCACCATGAAACTTGCCATTGGCTGCGACGAGGCTGCTTACGACCTCAAACAAGCGCTCAAAAAACACATGATCGACGCCGGCCATGAGGTGACCGATTTCGGCACCCACGATGCCGCGCCGGTGCTTTACCCGGACGTCGCCTTCGCGGTCGCCGAGCAGGTGGCGGGTGGTGCCTTCGAGCGCGCCCTGCTGCTCTGCGGCACCGGCATTGGCATGGCGATATCGGCCAACAAGGTCAAGGGTGTGCGCGCCGCGCAGTGCCACGACACCTATTCGGCCGAACGTGCCAGCAAGAGCAACGATGCACAGATCATCACCATCGGCGCGCGTGTGGTGGGGCCGGAGCTGGCCAAGGCCATCGTCGACAGCTGGTTGCGCAGCGAATTTGACGGTGGCCGATCACAGCCCAAGGTGGATTTGATCGATGCCTACGAGTCGGGGCATTCGAAATGAGCAGCATCACATCACTGAAAGATTGCGCCTACCGCATTCGCCGCTACGCCCTGCGCATGGGCGAGGTGCAGGGACAGGGCTACATCGGTCAGGCGCTGGGCCTGGCCGACGCGCTGGCGGTAGCCTACGGCCACGCCATGAACTACCGGCCTGAAGACCCCGAGTGGGAAGGCCGTGACCGCTTTTTGCTCTCACACGGCCACTATGCCATTGCGCATTACGCCGCGCTGATCGAGGCCGGCGTATTGTCCGAGCAGGAGCTGGAAACTTATGGCAGCGACGACAGCCGCCTGCCGATGTCGGGCATGGCGACTTACACGCCAGGCATGGAAATATCGGGCGGCTCGCTTGGCCAGGGGCTGATCATTGGGGTCGGCATCGCGCTTGGCCTGCAGCTCAAGGGCAACCCGGCCTTTGTCTACAACTCGATGTCGGACGGCGAGCTCGATGAGGGTTCGACCTGGGAGGCCGCCATGTCGGCCGCCCACCACGGCCTGGGCAATCTGATTTGTTTGGTCGACATCAACAACCAGCAGGCCGACGGCCCGTCCAGCCAGGTTCTTAAATTCGAGCCGATTGCCGACAAATGGGCCGCCTTTGGCTGGTTTGTGCAGCGCGTCGACGGCAACGACATCGCCGCCGTGCTGGCCGCCTTTGATGCCGCCCGCCAGCACAAGCAGGCGCAACCGCGCGTGATCCTGCTCGACACCCTGATGGGCAAGGGCGTGCCCTTTCTGGAGCAGCGCGAGAAAAACCACTTTATCCGGGTCGATCCACCAGAATGGCAGCAAGCCCTTGCGGTACTCGATGCCCAACACGCCGGAGCGAACGCATGAACACCGTGACCACCCCAGCCAAACCCCGCCTGACCACCTCGGCCATGATCGCCTCGATCGCCTCCGAGGGCCAGCGCACCCGTGCCGCGCCCTTTGGCAAGGCCCTGGTGGAGCTGGCAGCCCAACGCCCTGACATCGTGGGCATGACCGCCGACCTGTCCAAATACACCGACCTGCACCTGTTCGCCCAGGCCTACCCCGAGCGCTTTTTCCAGATGGGCATGGCCGAGCAATTGCTCATGGGCGCTGCCGGTGGCATGGCCAAGGAGGGCTTTGTGCCCTTTGCCACCACCTACGCGGTGTTTGCCACGCGCCGTGCCTACGACTTCATGCACCAGGTGATTGCCGAGGAAAACCTCAACGTCAAGATCGTCTGCGCGCTGCCGGGCCTGACCACTGGTTATGGCCCAAGCCATCAGGCCGCCGAAGACCTGGCCCTGATGCGCGCCATGCCTGGCATGACCGTGATCGACCCCTGCGATGCGCACGAGATCGAGCAGGCCACACCTGCCATCGCCGCCCACAAAGGCCCGGTCTACATGCGCCTGCTGCGTGGCCAGGTGCCGCTGGTGCTCGATGAATACGGTTACCAGTTCGAACTCGGCAAGGCCAAGATGATCCGTGATGGCCGCGATGTGTTGTTCATCTCCACCGGTCTCATGACCATGCGCGCGCTCGAGGCCGCCCGGGTGCTGCAGCGCGACAGTGTGGATGCGGCGGTGCTGCATGTGCCCACGCTCAAGCCGCTCGATGCCGAGACGATTGCGCGCGAGGCGGCCAAGTCCGGTCGGCTGGTGGTGGTGGCAGAAAACCACAGCACCATCGGCGGGCTCGGTGAAGCCGTGGCCGGGGTACTGATGCGCGCTGCGGTGTTCCCGACCTTCCGCCAGATTGCCCTGCCCGATGCCTTTCTCGATGCCGGTGCATTGCCCACATTGCACGAGCGTTATGGCATTTCCACCGAGGCGGTGGTGGCGCGGGTCAAGTCGTGGTTGTCGAAGTAATCGCCGCCATCTTGCGCCCGGTAAGGTGTTGCCCCTTACCATCTGTGTGATTCGATTCACGCAGAGGTTTGATTGACGACTCCTACCGTATTGATCCTGGCCTCCGGGCGCGGCACCCGCTTTGTTGCCTCGGGCGGCGAGGGGAATAAACTGCAGGCACGCCTGGGCCAGTGCACCGTGTTGCAGCACACGCTGGCGGCGGTGCGGGCCAGTGGCCTGCCCTGGCATCTCGAAGACAGTGGCCAGCCCGGCATGGGTGACTCGATCGCGGCCGCGGTGCGCACCACCCGCACCGCTGCGGGCTGGCTGATCCTGCCAGGGGATTTGCCGCTGGTTCAAAGCGACACCCTGCTCGCGGTGGCTGCGGCCTTGCAGCAGCATGCGGTGGTGGTGCCGGTGGTTCAGGGGCAGCGTGGCCATCCGGTCGGTTTTGCCTCTGTGTGTGGCCCGGCACTGCAGGCACTACAGGGTGCTGGCGGTGCGGCTCCGGTGGTGGCGGCTTATGGCGCGTTTGAGCTGCCTGTTGACGATGTCGGTTGCATCACCGACATTGACACGGTGGCTGCCCTGCAGGCTGCAGAGCGCTTGCTGCCTGCGGAAGTCGGACTTAAAAAGTGATGGTGATGGTGAGGCTGTCGCTGTAGGAGCCGGCTGAAACATCCTGGCCTGCGGGAATACGACCGTAAATCGTTATCGGGTTCCCACTTGTTTTCCCAGAGCCCCCGTTCCCTGAAACGGAGCCAGTTCCGCCATTGCCATCGCCCCATACCGTGGTGTAAGCGCTGCTGGTGTAGAGGTTGTATGCCAGCGTCTCAGTGCCGCCGGCCAGGGTCATGGTGCGTGTTGCATACGAACCATTCCCGGTACTTATGGTTGCGGTGTAACTGGCAGATTTTGGAGCGCATTTGCTCACCGTGAATGAACCGGTTGCGTTGTCAGGCGTTTGAGAAAACACACTGTAGCTGCCAAAACTGACGCCGCTTACCGCCTCAATGATGCAACTGGCGGGTTGAGCCTGGGCCGTTGCCACACCCAAAATCATTGTTAGCGCAATTAAGACAAACCGGATGGGGTACAGAAAGTCAGGCTTTTTCATGGTGTGACACCTTTGCAAATGAATTCGCCCAGGTCGGGCAGCGGATCGTTGCCGGGCTCAAACGTGAGGTCAAAGTCGCAGGCCTGTCCCTTCCAGCGCGCCACCATCTGGTTGCGCGCGGCCAGGCCGGTGACATAGACCTCGCCGTTGTTGGCCACCGGGAAACGGGTCTGGCCGCCGCGCAGTTCCACCGTGCTGCCGGCGGGTAGTGGCTGGCCACTTGACAGCATGACCTTGAACAGGGCGCCGTAGGCCGGCCGCACCGGGAACTCGGCAAGCACGCCGCTGCGAAAATAGGGCACGGCCTCGAGGCTGAGTCCATCCACCTGGGCATTAAGCGGCAGGTCACGCGCGTCAATACGGATGCGGTTGCTCTCGTAGGGGCGAAGCCGCGGCAGCATGGCATCACCGTTGGCATTGGTCAGCCCCACCAGCTGGTTGTCGGCATAGACCCGCACATTCGGAAAACCTGCCACACGTGCCACTCCAAAACTGTCGGTGATGCGCCGGCTGAAATACGCTTGTCCGCCGAGCAGGGCGATGCCGCCGCTGACACTGGCGCGCAAGGCGCTTTCGTCACCAAAGCGGGCCGCGTCCAGCCCGTAGCTGCCCACATTGTTCTGGTAGGTGAAGGTGCCGCGGGCGTTGCCCGAGTCACGCACTTCGAGTTGATAACCCGAGCCCACGCCCGACGGTGCATTCTGTTGGAAGGTGGCGACCGTATCTTGCGTGTTGCCCTGGTTGCTGCTGCGTGATTGGTTGCGTGTGACGCTGACGCCCTGGTTCGGCCCCAGCGGCAGCGTCCAGATCATGGCCATCTGGGTGCTGCTGTCGGCGCCGCTGGTGCCTATCAGTGACACAGTCAGCGTGCCGTAGCGCTGCTGCGATACCGAATAACTGGCACCGCTGATACCAATGCTGCTTTGGTCCTGCAGATTCTGGCGCAGGTAAGACAGGCCGAACGAGCCCATGCTTTTGGTGGCGTAGCTTGCGCTGGCCGAGATCTGGCGTGCGGGGGGTGGCAGGCTGGCGTCTGAGGCAAGTGGGGCGAAGTCACGGCTGGTCCATTGACCGCGCAGGGCAAAACTCAGGCCTTGGGATTGCCGCTCAAACCCGAGTGCGGCCAGCCTGCCGCTGCCCTCATTGTTTTGGCTGGTGGCCAGCGAGGCATTAAATAGGCCGGCTTGTGGCACCAGGAACAGGCCACTGACACCGGCGGCCTTTTGCCGGGCCTGCATTTCGAGGTGGACTTCACCGGTGAAGCGGTCACTGAAACCCTTGCGATAGGTGGCGGCGGCCGCCCAGTCGCCGTAATCATTGCTGTTGATGCCAAAGTTCTTGCGAATGAAACCAAATTCGTAGGAATAGTCTTGCAAACCCGCGGCCAGTAATGAGGCACTTGCATAAAAGGGCTGGGTGATGACCTGCTCGCGCCCCAGCATATCGCGCACCACCAAACGCACTTCGCCGCTGCCGGTCATGACCGGCAAATTGGTGATCGAGAACGGCCCGGGCGCCACTTCCCGACGTGACGCCAGCGCGTTGTTGACATAGACGTCCACGGTCGATGGCAAGGTGGCCAGTCCGGGGGCTTGCTGCGTCGGTGAGCTGATAAAGCCTGGCTGGGTGGCAAAGTTGCTGCCAAACTGGATGCCGCCCATACGCACCGAACGGCCCCAGGTGCCAGCCCGGTTGATGACATCGCCAAAACGCCAGGATTCGCGCTGTGTCGTATCGTCGGTATTCCAGGTGGTGTCGAGCCGGATCAGGCGTGATTGGCTGCCCAGCACTGGTGCCACGAAGGCCATGGTGCCCACCCCCGTCCCTTTGAAGACGCCCAACTCAAATTGCCCGGCACCCTGGGTGTCATTGGCGGCATAAGACCCCACCAGCTCGTAATTGAAAAAGCCACCCAAGGCTGGCAACGTGGGGGCTTTGCGGGCCGCCGTTTCCAGCGCCTGCGTGGATGACTCAAACCGGCTGGCCTCGGCACGCATCACAAGCCGGAGTTTGACCGGGTCGTAGTTCAATTGCAGGCCGGCGTAATCGTTCAGAGCAAAGTAATCTTCGTCCTGGTAACGCAGCGGCTTTTCAGCCGGGCGCAACAGGCGCCAGCGCTTGAAGTCCTCAGCCGAGGCATACAGTTTGCCCTGGGTATCCTGCAGCAGCAGGGCGGGTTCGGCAAAACCCTGGCCGTTGATTTCAATGGCCAGCAGCAACTCATTGGGATCTGAAGATGCAGCCTGGGCGGTTGGCGGGTTCAGCAGGGCCCGGTCACCGAGGCCTGGTGTTGCTGCCGCACGGCTGGGGGACTGGGCAAAGGCACTCTGGAGCAGGGCAAGCAGAACGGCGGCGAGACTAAGGTTTTTCGAGTTCAAGCTCTTGGTCCATGTCGCCGGCATCGGTACTGGCGCGCAGGCGCAAGCGGTCGCCCGTCACGCGCACCGTGGGTGCCAGCTTGATTGTCCAGTCGCGAGTCTTGCCGGGCAGCAGATAAACCGAGGTTTGCTGCAAGGCCAGCACAGCCTCGCTGCCGGGTGCCGAAAATTTGAATTCCTGCAATTGCAGGTGGGCGTTGCCCTTATTGGCCAGACTCACGCGCAAGGCGTGGTCTTTGGCTTGGTACGCCACTTTCCAGCCGGCCTTGGGCGCAATGCCCGTCGCCGGCTTGGCAAACACCGGCAGGCTGATGCGCAAGGCCACCTGCAAGCCATTAAAACCAGGTCGGGGTGGCGGCGGCACTTCCTGCAAAAAGATGCGGTAGCTCAGCTCCTTGGCGGGGTCAAGCGGACGGCGTAGCGCGATACGCACAATCTGGTCGCCGCCCGGTGCTACCGTGATGATGGGTGGTGTGACCAGAATTTCCTTGCTGGTCTCAAACTTGTCTTGCTCGCCATCTTGGTCCCAGGCACGCGCCTCGACGCGGATGACCGACGGCTCCTTGTCGTCATTGCGAATCGTCAAGGTGGCACTCAATTGCCCCTGCCCGAGTTCGATGCGTGTCGGGTCGACCATGAAGGAGCCGGCCTGGGCAGTTGATAACAGCAAGCAGGCACAAAGGAGCAAGGCGGAGCGCAGGGCGCGTGAGGCAAATTGAAGAGGCATGATCATCCAGAAAGTCGAATCCGCGAACCAGTTGGGACGTTAGCGCGCCCGCACGGCCAGTTGCAAGGGCCAGTCGTAAACGCCAGGCTGAATATCGGGCTTGAGCTGAAAGCGGTAATTCAGCGTGCTGCCAACACCAGCCAACCCGGCGCCGGCCTGGGTGACCGAGCCGCCATCGGCGCCGAGCTCCACATGGCTGCCCAGACCCTCGATGTGCACCGCCTGGAAGAGGTCACTGCGCGGATGAAAATCGACAAAATAGCTGCCGCCCTTGGGTGTGATCACCGAAAAACGCGAGGCATTCGGCATCTCGACATAACCACGCGCAATGTCGGCATCTGTAATCTGGAGTTGTGTGGCCTGAAAATCAGTGCGAAGGTAAGCGCTGTTACGGATCACCGCCGACACCTGCAAGCTTGCCATTTGGCTCGCCGCCTGCGCTGGTGCCGGTGTCAGGCTCGAGATCAGGGTCAGTGCAGTGAGCAGAACCGCGGCCAGCAGCTTGTGCTGCAAATGCAGGCCGTGCTGCACATGATGTTCGGAAACGTGTCCACTTGCCACCAGGGCATCGCCCAGCTGGCAGCCATGCCGAACCTGCAGTTTCAGGCCCTCCTGCAGTTGTTCCTGGTTGATGGTTCCCGTGGCCAGCAGCAATTTACCCAAGGACAATTTGGATGGTTTTTTCGCCTGCTCGACTTGTCGCCGCTGAAAGGCCAGCACCAGTTCACGTTCCGCGGGGCTGAGCAAATCACGCTCAACCAGAATCTCGCCTACTTTTCTTTTGCTGCGCCGCTGCTCGTCAAGCACGTCCAGCAATTGGTCACTGGTCACGCGTTTTGCCGAACGCAACAGGTTGCCGATTGGCTGGCGCTGTCCGGCGGCCAGCGAAGTCAGGCCATCAATTTGATCAAGATGTTCGTCAATGCCAAGTGCCTTGACCAGCGCGTCACCCTCGCGCACGCCCAGTTCGGCGAGGGTTGCGGTGAAATGATGGACAGGAGATGGATGGCGGGTCATCATGCGTCAACGAGTCAAGGCTATTTGAATAATAACGGGCCTGAGTTTAGAAGTTGATGGTGGCAGTCACGGTGTCGGAATAACTGTCAACCGAGACATCCTGCCCGGCCGCCAACTGGCCGCACACATTGTAGGTGCGCTCCGCCTTGCCAGTCGGGCTGCTCAAGGCGAGGGTGGTGGCACCTATCCATGCGGTGCCGGCACCAAAGGCCGGGCAGGCTGCACCCGGCGTCGCAGAAGTTGGCTGTACCAGTGAATAGGCCAGCTTGTCGGTATTCGCACCGGTACCGGCCAGGTTGCGTGTGCTGGAGGCGTAGTTGGCGCCGTTGCTCAGGCCTACCGTCAGCCCGGTCGCACCCTTGGTGCAAGCCACCACCACGGTGCCCGTTGCCGTGACGTTGCCACCAGCTACCGGCTCATAGGCGCCAAAGGCCACTGCCGTGGTTGAAATGGAGCAGTTGGCGCTCACCGTCGCCGTTACGTTCAGGGTTGCTGTGGCAGTGGCAGCATGGCCAATGCCCAAACTGGCCAGCAGGCTGGTGGCAAACAGGAACTTGGCGGCAGATTTGAGCAGAGTGTTCATTGGGCGGCGTCTGTGTCTGGGAAAACGAGAAAATGATCCGGTGCAGTGGCTGACAGCACCGGCCATGTTTGCGGCTTAGAAATTGATGGTAGCGACGACGGTGTCGGTGTAGGTGTCAACTGACTTGTCCTGTGCCTTGGCGATCTCGCCGCAGACCTTGTAGGTGCGCGTGGCGTAACCGGTCGGGCTCGAGAGATTCAAGGCCGTACCCGAAGTATTTTCCCAGACCGAACCAGCGCCAAAGGCGGGGCAGGCGGCGTTCACGGTGTTGGCGACCGGTTGCACCAGAGAATAGGCCAGTTTGTCGCCAGAAGTGGCACCAAGCATGTTGCGCACGCTGCCGTCAGCATTGCTGCCTGCACCCAGGCCGACCCACAGGCTGCCAGCAGCCTTGGTGCAGCCGACCACGACGGTGCCGTTGGTCGTGACGTTGTCACCCGTGATCGGGTCATAGTCGCCAAACGCCACAGCGGTGGTGCTGATGGTGCATTTTGCAGTGATGGCGGCTGACACGGCGACATTGGCAGTCGCCGTACCAGCGTGTGCAAAACCGGCACTGGCCAGCAAAGCTGCAGTTGCCAATACTTTCGAAACGTTCTTGATGGATGTGTTCATGTTGGATCCTAAAAAATGAAATGGTGAAAAACAGGCTTTGACCGCTGCTTCAGTGAAGCAAGTGCGATAAGTGCACGGAGAGAAGTGTCTGATTTCAGCGCGACATAAGAAATATCGCGTTCACCATATTTTTTAGTACCGTATATCCGGTAATTTTGATGTCACCTGGATGACAAGCCGCATGCGCGGTGCCTCAAGCCAGAGGCATGTACTGGCTTAGTGGACCGACCTGGGCCATCAGTGCCGAGGTCTCTTCACAGAGGAAGGCATTGCCTGCTGCAACGCTGCGTACGGCGCGTATCAGTTCGCTGCGGCTGGCGCCCTTGTTGATGTAACCCAGCGCGCCGTTAGCGAGCATTTTGCGAACCAGCCGACGCTCCAGATGTGATGAATACGCCAGCACATGCACGGTGGGGTGGCGTGCGACGATCAGACGCGTCGCCTCGATGCCGTCGAGCACCGGCATGGCCAGGTCCATCAGCACCACATGGGGCACATGCTGGGCCGTCAAAGCCAGCGCCTGTTCGCCATCGATGGCCTCGGCCACGATCTCGATGTCGGCTTCGCGCCCGAGCAGCTCGCGCAGGGTGGCGCGCAGGTGTTCGTGGTCATCGGCGATCAGTAAACGTATCATTTTGATTCTTTCCCGTTTGGCAGCAAGGGCCTCACAGCCCGATCAGACCTTCGCGAATCGCATACTGCGTGAGCTCGGCAATGTTGTGCAGCTCGAGTTTGTTCATGATGTTGCGCCGGTGTACCTCCACCGTGCCCGGGGCGATGAACAACTTGTCACCAATGGCGGTGGAGGTCAGGCCCTCGGCGATCAATTTCAGCACCTCGATTTCCCGGCGCCCCAGCTTGACCTGCTTGCCGCCCGGGGGCGGCGTTCTGACCAGCATGGCGGCACATTCCTGGCACAGGTAGCGCTGGCCGGCGGCCACGGCGCGAATGCCCTGCAGCAGTTCCTTGCGACCGGCTGCCTTGTTGACGTAACCGATGGCACCCGCATCGAGCATTTGCACCACGTAGCGGCGGTCCAGATGGCTTGACAAGGCCAGCACTTTCACGGCTGGGCATTCCTTGGCCAGGCGCCGCGTGAGTTCAATGCCGTCAAAGCCCGGGATCTGGATGTCGGTCAGCACCACATCGGGCGCCAGCTGGTACGCCATCGCCAGGCCGGTGTCGCCCGCGGCAGCCTCACCCAGCACCTCGATGTCAGGCTCGCGTTCGAGCACTTCGCGCAGGGATTCGCGCACGATCGTATGGTCGTCAACCAGCAGGAGTCTTATCATTTTGGTATCAGGTGATCAGGGTTGGCAGGAACTTGGGGCAGCGTGAGTGTGACCGATGTGCCGCAGCCAGGCTGGCTGTCGATCGACATGGTACCGCCAATGAAGCCGATACGCTGCCTGATGCTGAACAGGCCGTAGCTGTTTTTGGGCGACGGTTTTTGCGCCTGCGTCAGGTCAAAACCGACACCGTCGTCGGCAACGGTGATTTCCAGCGAGCCGCTTTCGGGATCGGTTGACAAAATCACCGAGGCCTCGTTGACCTGGGAGTGTTTGCCACTGTTGATGAGCAGTTCGCGCACCATCCTGAACAGGGTGTTGCCGGTGGTGTCGTCGAGTGGGGGAATTTCGCCAAGGTGGAGTTGGACGAACTGCCCGAAATTGCGCTCCATTTCTTCTGCCAGCCACTCCAGCGCCGCAGCCAGGCCGTACTGCGACAACATCGGTGGACTCAATTGGGTGGACAGTGAGCGCAATGACTTGCCGGAGCGATCCACGATGGTTTGCACGTCTTTCAACTGCTGCCAACAGCGCGCGCCCTCCTCGCTGGTCATGAGCGTTTCTGGAAGCTCGATCGCGCTGAGTTTCAGCTTGATGATGGCCAGATTCTGTCCCAGGTCGTCATGCAAATCGCCGGCAACGGCGCGTCGTTCCTGGGTTTCCGTGACCAGCAGCTGCATCGCCAGCGCGCGCAATTCGTCGGTGCGGCTGGCCACCGTGGCCTCCAGGCTGGCCGCGGTCTCCTTGAGCTCGCTGACCAGCTGTTGCAGTTGATCGCGATTGGCTTCAACCTCCCGGCGCAACTGTTCACGCTCGAGCAGGTTGCAGATCCTGTGCCGGGTGATTTCCACGTCGATGGGTTTGCTGATGTAGTCGGCCGCACCGAGAGCCAGGCCGGCACTTTCGGAAAGGGTGTCGTCCAGTGCAGAGAGAAATATCACGGGGATGGCGCGCGACCGGGGGTCCGCCTTGAGGCGGCGGCACACTTCGTGGCCATCCATTTCGGGCATCATGACATCGAGCAGGATCAGGTCGGGCATGGATTTGGCAACCAGTTCCAGCCCCAGGGCACCCGAGGTGGCGATCTGGATCGAGAAGTCACGCGCCAGCGCCGCTGCCAGCATTTGCAAATTGGCTGGCGTGTCGTCGATGGTCAGGATTCTGGGTTTGGATCTTTGGTTAGTCATGCATGCTCCTGTGCCAGCCCTCGGTGTCCATGAGCTGGTGCAATCCCTCAAGTGTCTTGTCGAATTGAAATGATGCCAGCGGTCGTCCAAGCTCGGCGATGGTGGCTTCCAGCGACGTTCCTGCCACGGCTTGTTGCAGGGCCTGGAAGCGGATGACCGCATCGAACTGGTTGTGCGCCAGCAGGGGTTCCAGTGATCGCACCAGCGCGCTGACGGTTGGCACATCCACCGCCTTGTTGTTTCTTGTGGAAGCATCGATATCAGCTGGTCCCGGGGTCACTGTGGGCAACCACCCGGAAAGCACGGCTTTGAGGTGCTCAAAGGACACCGGTTTGGTCAGCACGTCGTCCATGCCCGCCGCCAGGCAACGCTGCCGATCTTCTTCATAGGCATGTGCAGTCAGCGCGATGATGGGACGCCGTGTTTGCCCCTGCTCCTGTTCCCACTGGCGTATATGTGCCGCCGCCTGGTCGCCATTGAGTTGGGGCAGGTGCAGGTCCATCAGGATCAGCTGGATCGACGTATCTTGCATCACGATCGTCAAGGCCTGCCGCCCGTCTTTGGCACGTATGGCATCGACGCCGAGCTGCTTCAACAGGATCTCCATCAACCTGCCATGGTCGATGTTGTCTTCGACCAATAACACCTTGCCAGACAAATGGGTCGGCTCTGGTTGCTCCGGTCTGGCTTCGTTCTCTGGCAAGAGTCGCCGGGCCGAAATGCGAAACCAGAAGCGTGAGCCGCGCCCGGCTTCGCTTTCGAAACCGGTAGTACCGCCCATGGCTTGTGCCAGCATGCGCACAATCGACAAGCCCAGGCCGGTGCCGCCGTAGTGCCTTGTGGTCGCGTTGTCGGTTTGCGAGAAGGGCAGAAACAGCAAGTCCTGCTTGTCGTCAGGGATGCCGATGCCGGTGTCCTGCACCGAAAATTCCAGCACCGCAGCTTGGTCAGTGCGTTCGACTTCGCGTCCCTCCACACGAATGCTCCCTTGTCTGGTGAACTTGACGGCGTTGTTCACCAGATTCGACAACATCTGGCTGACGCGGTGCGGGTCACCCAGGTAAGCTGCTGGTGGGCCACTCCAGGCTATTTCGAGGCGCAGTCCTTTGTCAAGCGCCATAGGTTCAAACAGCTTCTGGGTATGGCGGATGATTTTGGCCGGTGACATGGCAACGGATTCCAGTTCGATCTTGTCGGCCTCAATTTTCGAAAGATCCAGAATATCGTTGAGCAGGCTGAGCAGGGTCTGGCCGGAGTTGTAGATGGTGCGGGCGTATTCCAGTCGCTCCGCGTTTTGGATGCTGGGCATCAAAAGCACTTGCGCCATGCCGAGGATGCCGTTCAGCGGGGTGCGGATCTCGTGGCTCATGGTCGCCAGAAAACGGCTCTTGGCAAGGTTGGCGGATTCAGCCGCTTCCTTGGCATGGTACAGCTCGGTGATGTCGATCCGAAAGCCAACAATGTGCCCGTCAGGTGTCCGGCGCTCGACAATGCGTTGGACGCGACCACTGGCAGGGCGTT
>JACCDQ011330942.1_pt1 | contig 39324 bp, 32 predicted proteins | sample 7446031 | NCBI WGS metagenome assembly JACCDQ01 (sample SAMN15323442, study PRJNA562643) | freshwater metagenome | isolation source: river surface water | place: USA:Blue River Watershed | collected 2017-08-17 | reverse complement strand
GAAAAGGCTGAAACTTGGTCGAAACAATATAGTATTCCGCAGAAAAACATCTACAATTATCAGAATTTCGATGAAATAAGAAATAACCCAGATATTGATATTGTATATGTAGTCTTACCAAATTCGATGCATGCTGAGTTTACGATTCGAGCTGCAAAGGCTGGCAAGCACGTAATTTGCGAAAAGCCAATGGCCATGAATGTGCAAGAATGTAAAGACATGATTGAAGCCTGTAAAGCTGCAAAAGTGCAACTATCAATAGGTTATAGGTTATATTTTGAACCGCATCACCTCGAAATGAGGCGATTAGGTATAGAAAAAGTGTATGGTCAGGTGAAAATGATAGAAAGCAGTTTAGGATTTTCGATGGCAAACCCCAAAGTTTGGCGATTAAATAAAGCCCTTGGCGGGGGAGGTGCAATCATGGATTTGGGCGTTTATTGTATTCAAGGAGCAAGACGCACCTTGGGTGAATTACCAACGGTAGTATCGGCACAGGGTTTTATCATAGATAGAACTATTTTTAAGGATATTTACGAGGGAATGACTTTTCAGATGAATTTTCCGAGCGGAGCCATCTCAAATTCTACTACTACTTATTCGTCGTACGTTGATAGGCTACATGCTACTACTGGTTGGCGATGGTTTTCGTTGAGTCCATCTTACAATGCAATCGGTACGGCAGGGCAGTTTTTTGACGGAGAACGTAAGGAAATGAATTTTAAAATGCGAGATTTTCAGCAGATACCACAAATAGATGCCTTTGCCGAAAGCATTATCAACAAAAAAAAACCAGAAGCCTCGGGCGAAGAAGGCTTGATTGATTTAAAGATTATTGAAGCAATCAAGCAGTCGGCTGAGAGTGGGAGAAAGGTTACGATTAAGTGGTAAATTAAAACGCAAATGAAAAATCATTTGCGTTTTGTCATTTTAAATTCACATTAAGTGTCGTTTTGGAATTCAACGGTTATTCTTACTTCTTGGGTACGATTGTTTACAAATCAATAGCAATTATCTCTTTAGAAAAAATTTTGATGGCAGGAAAGTTGGAATAAAATGTGCTGCTAAATCAATGGTTTTTTTTTGTTTGATAAGTTGCACTTTCTTTGCTGCTCTCTTTTTAGTTTTGAAAGTACCAAATCCTTTTAACGTAATTTTATTGCCTTTGGTAATTTCATCTTTAATAATTTCAAATAAAGCATTGGTAATCACGGAAACTTCAGTCGCATTTATTTTATTTTTACGACTAATTTCTTGGTTAAGGTCTGCTCGGGTCATAGTTGGGTCATAGGTTGATTTTATTTTTTCAGCAATTGTTGTTTGACATAATAGTTTTACCGTTTTTTTTTGTTTTTTTGCAGTCTTTACTATCATGTTCACTGATTCAAAATTACTCATCACTTCGTGCTATTACAAGTTAAAAAAAAGAGAGTTTATTAACCGTGTTGTTTTGTAAGTGAACTACTTTTAATCGTACACTAAAAATAATTATTGAATTAAAAATGCATTTTCAATGAGGATAAATACATTGGTTATTGATGATAATTTAGATTGGCAAAAGATTATTAGCAAACTTGTTAGCCTGAATCCACTACTTAACTTAGTTGGAACCTGTGATTCTGCCATGCAGGCCTATGAAAAACTTCTTGAAACAGATATTGATTTACTTATTTGTGATATCGAAATGCCAGATATGACAGGGCTTCAGTTTGTTAAAAGCCTTCGTATATCGCCAATGGTTATTTTTGTTACGGCTCATCGAGATTATGCACTTAACTGCTATGAAGTTTCACCGATTGATTTCTTACTAAAACCAATAGACCTCGAACGTTTCTTGCAAAGTATCGAAAAAGTTCGCCTTAAATATTTGAATCCTTGCGAGACAGTAAGTGTAGAGCCGTATTTCTTTGTGAGAGAAAACCTTACCTATGTGCAGATACGTTACGAAGATGTACTGTACATGAAAGCTCAGGAAAACTTCTTACAGATTGTAACCATTACTAAAAGTTTTTTGCCAATTTTATCAATCACAAAAATGGAAGAGCAGCTCAAAGGAGATAGATTCTTGAGAGTTCATCGCTCTTATTTAGTCAATCGCTCTAAAATTAGTATAATTGGTAAAAATGAAATTATACTTTCAAATGGGCAGGCTATTCCAATTGGCGACCAATATCGTTCACAAATCAATCGTAAACATATTGATGGGAATTTAGTTAGTAGAAATAGCTAAATCATGAAAAATCCTTGAAGAACTTTCATTTTCCTATGTTTTACAGCAAATCTAAATTTACTAAATTTATTTGTATCATTTTTACTTTTATTGTTTCTCTTGGGTATGCAAATGACATTGCTTTACTCAAAAAGGGTTTAAATTTGGCAAAAACAGATACACTAAAGTTTAGGTTGCTGTATGATTTAGGGAATGCCTATGAGTCTACAAATGTTGATTCTTCTTTTTTCTACCTAACACAATTATTAAAGACTGCAAAGTATTCTAATAATCAGAAATATGAGGCCCGTGCTATGTATAAGATTGGCTATATGCACATGTACTATACCAAAGATGAAACGATGGCATTGGAGTGGGTTAAGAAAAGCATTTCGATAGCAAAACCCATAAATGATTACTTTTCATTGGCTAAAAGTTATCAAATTATGGGCATTATTTCTATTCATCAAGGTATTGGTACTCCTACCGAACTTCTAAATAAATCCATTGAGTTTGCCAAAAAAGATACCGACTGGCGATGTTTAAACGATAGTTATGCTACAATGAGTAATTATTTTAACATTATTCATAAATATGATGAAGCCCGCAAATTTACGGAGCTGGCCATGCAGATAAGTGAAAAGCATGATATAGATGAATGGTTTAATGATGGAATAGACTATTGCGAAATTTTACTTTTACAAGGGCGAAAAGAACAGGCTCATTCATTGGCTATTGAACTCGATGCCGCCAAACAGAAGTTAAAAAAATCAAAAGGCCAATTTATTCATTTAAATAATATTGGGCGTTTAGCGAAGTTATTGAAGAAGTATGATGAAGCAGAAAAATTATTTTTGGAAAGTTTAGAAAATGAGAGAAAAAGTAGTAAAGTTGATACTTTTCATCTTTACTTTATTTTTAGGAATTTAGAAAGTTTATACGTAGAACAAAAGTTATATGAGAAAGCCTATGACTTGAGTAAAAAACTAACTGATGTAGTGCTTTGGTTAAAAGAAAAGCGTCAGACTCAGAATAGTAAGTTAGAAATGACAAAATTAAAAGCGAGCTTTGATTTAGAAAAAAAAGAGGTGGAGATAGCTCTTCTGGAAACTAAACAAAAACAACAACGTATATTGACTTTGGCTATAGCGGCTATTGCTTTAATGCTTATTGCTTTTTTGATTTTTTTATATCAAAACAGTCGAAAAATAAAACTACAAAAGGATTCTCTGAGCGATTTAAATGCAACAAAAGATAAACTTTTTGCGGTACTTTCACACGATTTACGCTCACCTGTTGCGAGTTTAAGAAACTATATGATGCTAATAAATTGGGGTGCTTTGAGTCAGAAAGAGTTCGCTGAGGCTACAAGCCGACTTAATACCCAGCTTAGTACGGTTGGCAATAGTTTAGATAATGTGTTAAGTTGGGCAATAACACAGATGCAAGGAATAAAGCCTAAACCTGTAAATACAAATGTATTTGAGATAATTGAAGAAAAGATATTATTGTTGCAAGGTATAATTGAGGTCAAGCAAATTAGCATCAAAAATCAGGTTTCGCCGATTGCTGAAGTAAATTTTGATAAAAACCATTTCAAGGTTATTATCAGAAACTTATTGCAAAATGCCTTGAAATTTACCGAAAAAGGGGGTAATATTATCTTTGATTTAGAAAAAGATAGTGTATGTACAATCATAACAATCAAAGATGATGGCATTGGTATTGCTCAGGAAAAGCTTCATACACTTTTTATACTTGGTAAGAATCAGCCAACGATTGGAACTTCAAAAGAGCGAGGGACTGGTTTAGGATTAGTACTTGTAAAGGAGTTGACTGAACTTAACGGAGGTACAATAAGTGTTGAAAGCCAACTTGGTCATGGAACAACTTTTAGTATCAGAATACCAAATGTCTAAAGCTCAATTCGCTCCGAAATTTTACAGATATCATAAACTACTTTCTGAATATTCATAAACTGCTCGGCAATCAGCATGCTACTTTCGTCGGCACTTTCCTGATTCATATTCTTGATTTTGAGTAGTTGAATATTGTCTTTCACTACAAACTCGCTTTTTTCGATAATTTTTATCGCCTCTTTGAGCAAAACTTCAGTATTGGTCGAAATCACTTCTAAATTTTCTATAATCGGTAGGGTATCAAAATGCTCTCTCGAATACAAGGCAAGTGTGGCCACATACGACGAAAGCAGGTGGTTTTGTACCGAAAATTTATGTACTTCTTTGATACTCATTTGCTTATGTTTGGGTTCAGAAAACATTCGTTGTAACCCCGAAGCCAAATTGGCACTTCTAACAAAAACTTCTTTACGTACAATCTTATAAGGTACTCGTTGGTATGCTTCGCCGAAGTACATTTGCGATACTTGGTGGTAATAGGCTAAGTTGGCTTCCAGCATTTCGATAAGCGTATTTTTGAGTTTTTTATGCTCCCAGTGAGGCAGAAGTATGTAGCTTCCAATAAAGGCCAATCCTCCCCCTATGACGGTATCATAGACACGCTCAATGAGTAAAGCACGGCTTCCCATTCCTAAAAACTCAAATAATATCAAGATGAAGGGTGTCATAAAGACGACGCTAACAAGATAGGTTTTACGCTGAAAACTGTAAGTGCCGAGCATACAAATTAGTAATATCCCGAAGAGCCAATATTTATCCGTTATATAATTTAAGATGAGCATACCAATCAACGCACCGCCAATAGTTCCGAAAAGTCTATCAAGATTTCGTTCTTTAGTTAGGCTGTAGGCAGGTTTCATGATAACCATAATCGTAAGGAGAATCCAATTACTATGCAAAAACTGGGTCGATTGAGCAATCATGAAACCAATTAGCATCATACCCGAAACCCTGAGGGCGTGCCTAAAGTTTTCGGACTTTAGATTAAGATTATCCCAAAAAGTATCTAAATCATACACCTGACTTGTTGTGAAGGCCGTAGTTTTTAGGTCGTTTCTCGATAATTTTCGTTGTTCTTTGGCTCTGAAATAGCCATTTATTTTTTTGATACGATTTAGAATATTCTCAATATTTATCTCAATATTTTTAAGTGCTTGCAAGCCAACCATCGAAAATTCTTCGTCATTAAGGCTAAGGTTATCAATCCTGTTTTTTAACGTATCAAGTTTACGAGGTAAAAGCAGGTTTATTTCGGGCTTGCTACCATCTTTCAGCGATTCGCTAATTTCGTCGATTTGTTCGGCTAAAAGTGTGAGAATATGCTCGAAATCTACCAAAATTCCCGTATGGTCAAACTGTTTATGCAGTTTCTGGTAATTATAGAATGTTGACATAATTTGCTCATATAAATCAACCATATCAACAAAAATTACCAGTAAAAGTCGGCCTTCTTGAGAATTCTCTTCAACAATCTTTGGATTTTTGAAGAGTTGTTCTCTAACCGCATCGAGCTTTTCATTAACAGTTATTTGAGCTTCGATTAGTTTTTTATAGTTGTCATCATAATCCATTCCCTCTTGATAAAAACCTGATTTTATCCGCATAAAATTGGCAATTTCGGAAATCGATTCAGCCAACGAAAGCTTTGCTAATCGGTAAGGCATGATTTGATAGATGGATAAACTCAATAAAGCGTACCAAATACCCCCGAGAAAAATATAGAGTGAATAAAACAAGATTTCATTGAGTGGTCGAATATCATCAATGCCAATTATCATGACCAATAATGCCGCAACCCCCATTGATGCCGCTCTTGCTCCATACACATAAAGCATTGAAAATAAGAAGCTTAAAGCAACCACTAAAGCCGCCGAAAGATAGACCGAAATACTACAAAGGCTTGTAAGTAGCGAAATAATCGTAACTAAGCCGATGGTGAGAAACATGGCATTTCGACGGTGAGAAATTGGCCCTGGAGAATCAGCAATACTTGCACAAACAGCACCCAACGAAAACGTAATACCGATTTTGAGCAAATCAAATTGGGCAAGAACTAAGCTCGGAAGTACAACCCCAAATGTAATCCGAAGGCCATCACCAAAGTATTGGCTTAGTACAAAGCCTTTCACTTCGTTCGGGATTTTTTTTGGTGAAATAGTTATTTCCATGCTATAAATTGAGTGCTATTTTTTGAGTTAAATAGAAATCTTCATGTCTCTTAGATAACCATTAAAACCGCAAAATAATGGCAAAAAGCTGCAAAAAGAACAAACAAATGCCATATGAAATGATTGTACGGAATCTTCTGATTTTGGTAGAAAACCGTACCAATCAAGTACAAAATACCACCTGCTGCTAATAAATAAATTGATTTACTGGGTATTTGGTTCCAAAAATCAGTACCAAGGAAAAACACCAAGCAACCAATGAAAATATAAATTAGGGTAGAAAGTAACCGAAATTGACCCGTAAAAAAGATTTTTTTTACAACCCCCAAGGCAATCAATGTCCATTGAATTCCAAGAAACCATTGAGCAGTTTGGGGTGGAGTATATAGAACTACAAACGGAATGTAAGTGCCTCCAATCAGAAAGAAAATACTTATATGGTCGAAGATTCTAAGTGTTTTCTTGACGAGAGGATTGGAAAAAGCATGATAGAGCGTCGAAAAGGTAAACATCAATAAAATGGTAAAGCAGTAAAACGCCACTCCAAATGTGAGTGTTGGATTATCCTTCGGCACAACATACGCTATCAGAATGGGTGCTGCCACCACCATTAATAAGATACCCAAGCCATGAGAAAGGGCATTGGCCATTTCGGTTTTTATTTCTGATGGAGTATTCATTGAGAATAATTACGAATTTAGAATTACGATTGACGAATATGATTATATTAGATTTTTCGAAGCATATAAATATCCTAAAATCGTTAATTATTAAGCCGAGGGGCAGTTGCTTAAATCAATTTATGGATAATGAATTTTAGTAATTGCTGCCAGCACCACCACCGCCAAAATCACCTTTCCCAAATTCGGTTTTATTTGCTTGATTTGGTTGTTGCATTGCCTGATTGACAATAAATGCTTCTAAATTTTTGTACTCATTTGTCCCCGTAGCTTCTGAGGTCAAGCCAAACTTGGGCAATTTTAAGAAACGAATTGCCCAAATACAAAAAATAACCAAAAACCCACCACCGATAAGCATAGCCCATTCGAGTGGTAAGACTGAGAAATATTGTCGATAAGTAAAGATAGAAAAAGCAGCCGCTCCGATACCAACCAATAGGAATTTACGGTTGTGTTTGCGTAAGCCGTAAATGATGTAAGCAATCGGAATTACAGTGCTGAAAAAATAAAATAGTACTGCAAAATCAATCTGAACAGACTCGACTAAATTATTTAATTGAGCATTTCCTTCTCTTACAATCAGGTAGTTTCCGCCCAGATAGAAAGTCGCCAATGCCAAAATTTCAATGATATTCTGACATTCATCGTAATATGTACCTGTTGCATTTTTTCGCCAAAGCTGAACAAAATAGTAGCTCCCAGCCGAAATAATCATTATAACAAAAGGAATAATAACTTTACCAATTGGATATTCTGTCACAACCACAAACCAAAGCGTGAGCCATACAACGTAACTTACAAATGCAACGATTGGGTCGGCATAACGAAGTACGGAAGGTATTAACAGTGTAAGAGCAATTATGCAATAAATCCAAGCTTCAAAATCGTAGTTCGTAAATCCCACAAATGCACCAAAAGCTGCACTTAGCATAGCATAAAGCAAGGCGTTATCTACACCCGAACGATAGAAATTGTTTTTTTTGATGAAATATTCTAAAAAATAGAGAAAAATAACGGAATAAATGAGGCTAATGATAGCAAATTCAAATCGAGACTCAGAGAATATTTCGAATAAAAAAAGTGAAACAAAGCCCAAACTTGCTGCAGCAACAATGCAAGTGAATAAGAATAATCCAATTTTCACAAAGACATTAGATTGGTGAAAGCCGACTGGAAAAGTCTGAATTGCCTCCTTGTGTTGTTCGTCAGAAATCAATTTTCTGAAATACCAATCTTCTATAATTTCTTGTTTGTTGATATTTTCAACCCAAGTTTCGTTATATGCTTTTTTCATTTCTTTAGCCCTACAATTGCTTTGATTTTGATTAAAAATATGACAACGCCAGTTCCCGAAAGAACAAAATATAGCATAAGTAAAAATGGGTCTATATCATCTGGTAAGATTTTAAATATGGTGTATGTAAAAGCAATATAGCCATAAATAATACCCATTAATAAAAACAGATAGGAGTGTTTAGTGCGTGCATATACAATGCTAAAACAAGAAAGAATACCTACGATAAGGCCATAAATAATCTTCAAATCGAATGTAAAAAGCCCCGACAGTGCCGCAATAAAAGTTAAGTTGCCACCAAATACAAAATAGGTGAAGCTAAAATGTTTTTTGAGACCTTTTTGAATAGAAAACCAGCCAATAATGATAAGCGTAATTCCGAGCAAAATGGAGGTGATTACTATATCTTGGCTATTAAAATCATTGTTTTTAAGCAAACGAAGTGGCGTAATACTAATGCCAATCCACGAGGCTAATGCCGTAATAGCCATTGATAAAACTCCTCTATGGTCGAAGAAATAAGCACAGAAAAAGAATAAAACCGCAGGTAAAAAAGCCGCCAGACCATAGCGAGTACCAAAAAAACTATACTGATATTGTAGGTATCCTTCGAGGGTAAGAAACGCTAAACATCCACCCAAAAGGGCAAAGTCGTCGAGATTGGTAGTTTCGTCTAATTCTTTCCACGAAAAAGGCTTTCTATGATTAAATGCGTAGTAAAAACATCCAACACAGACCAACGCAACGAGGGCTATCAGTATATTATGCCCAATGGTATCAATGTTTTCGTAGATAACAAACCCTAACCCCGTACTCAAAAGCATAATGCCGAGATATAGCAGTAGTCGTAGTTCCCAATGAATGGAAAAAGGCTGAGTTAAGTCCGAAGTTTTTACTTGAGTGGCTTGTTCTTCAGAAATAATATTTTTTTCGGTAAGTGTATCAACTAAATCGGAGTTTTGCATAGGCTTTTCTACTTTTTGTTAAAAGTACTCAATGTTTTTCATTTGCAAAAGACCAAATTATTATTGGCATGTAGGCTGTTTCATTTTATATCACAGTATCCTTTGTTGTCAGTTTTCATGTGATGCCTACCCCAATGATACATGCTGTCAATGATTGGTAAAAGTGTCTTTCCATAATCAGTTATTTTATATTCTACTCTTGGAGGAATTTCGGCATAAATTATTCGCTCAATAATTCCGTCTGTTTCCAATTCTCTCAATTGGTTGGTCAAAGTCTGCTTACTGATTTCGGTTATGTTTTTTAACAAAATACTGTATCTATTTCTTTCAGTTCGTATCATGTGGATAATACTTGGTTTCCATTTTCCACCAATTATATTCATGCAATACACCACTGGACAATTACCAGGTGTAAACTCTTTTGTCTTTCTAATTACAGCATTTTCCATTAGTCTAAAATTTTAGTCTATATACAAAATTATTGTCTATACTATTTATTTAGACAAAGGTAATACTTTTGCCTCACTATTAATTAAAAACAAAAAGCAAATGAAAGCGATACAGTATAAAGATTTCGGAAATTCTGATGTGATAGCGTTGGTTGAAGTGCCTAAACCAACTATTCAAACGCCTGATGATATTTTGATTCAAGTAAAAGCAGCAAGTGTAAATCCCTTAGATTTTAAAATCAGAATGGGATATATGCAAAAAATGCGTCCAGTACAATTACCGTTTACACCTGGATTAGATGCAGCAGGAATTGTAGTTGCGGTAGGCGAAAATGTAGAAAGTTTTAAGATAGGAGATGAAGTAATAGCCATAACTATGGCAAATGCGTATGCCGAATATGTGATTGCCAACCCAAATTTTGTTTCCTTCAAACCCCAAAATATTTCTTTTGAAGAAGCAACGGCATTTGCTGTAAACATAGGAACAGCAGAAAGCATTTTGTTTGCTGAAGGTAAATTACAAGCAGGGCAAAAAGTGTTGATTCAAGGTGCGGCAGGTGCTGTGGGTGCTACTATGGTACAAATGGCTAAACATGCAGGACTATATGTAGTGGCAACTGCTTCGGGTCAAGGCATTGATTTGGTAAAAAGTTTAGGAGCAGACGAAGTAATTGACTACAAAACACAAGATGTAACCATGCTTGTGAAAGATGTTGATTTAGTGGCAGATTGTGCTGGGGGACCATCGCAAGATAAACTTTTTGAAGTCATCAAAAAAGGTGGGAAGTTATTAAGCATAGCAGGCCTTCCATCGCAAGAATTAGCTCAACAATATCAAGTTGAAGCTCGTTTTGTATCTTCTAATTTATCTGCTAAAAGCCTTGAAAATGGTTTGAAATTAGTAAAAGAAGGAAACTTAAAAGGATTAGTGACAAAAACCTTCTCTTTAGCAGAGGCCGCACAAGCACAGGATATGGTAGCAAAAGGAGGCGTAAATGGTAAAGTAGTTTTGACAATTGGTTAAACAATTATTGTGATGAATAATCTAACATTCAAAGATAAAGTAGGGGTTTTCTTTTGGCGAAATATGATAATGCCCTCAATCGCTACAATGGGTGGTAAAAAATTTCCTTCGGGTAAAGTAAAAGAGTTTGCTTATGGGGATTTGAAAGATGAAGTATTAGATTTCATCGCACCCGATTCAAGTACAAAGAAGCGTTTGGCGATTGTACACATTCATGGTGGGGCATGGGTAGCAGGAAGTAAAGGTAAGTTTTATTCAAAACCATTGATGAAATTTTCAAATGCTGGTTATCCAATTTTTAGCCTTAACTATCCATTAGCTCCAGAGCAACAGCATCCATTTTTACTGCGTTCGTTGTTGAAAGCATTGGTTTGGATAAAGAAAAATTACGCTGAATATAACACCATACATTTGATTGGCGACTCTGCTGGAGGAAACTTGGCAATGATGTTAAGTATTTATTTGTCAAATCCTGAGTTGTTGAAAATTCTTGATTCTGTTGATTCGAATGACTTACCAAAGATTACAAGTGTAGTAGATATATTTGGGGTCAATGATAAAAATTCTTGGATGGAAGACGGTTTTCCGAGTGCCCAACTGTTCAATAAAGTGTATGTAGAAAATACGAGTACTCCAAATATTCCATTGTTCCCAATGGATTTTGAGCACATTGAACACTTACCTCCATTATTTATTGTCGGAGCTGGAAATGATAAATTGTTACGTTCATCAAAGATTTGGGCAGAACATATTAGTAAAACTTTTAAAGATGTACAGTTTAGAGTTTATGAAGGAGCAGCACACGGTTTTTTTAGTTTCGGTAAAGGTTGTGAAGAATTAACTGATGATATGCTTACCTTTTTCGATAGATTTTAAAAGGCAATAAGCAAAAAGACAGAGGATATATCTTTTGTCTTTTTGCTTAATTTGTGTGGGTTTTTGCTTATTGACAACTGTAACTATGCAAAATGTCTAATATTTTATCGCCCCAATTTATTCAAATCAAAATAGCGTTTTATGAGTAAATTAATGAAGCGTTTGAGATACATTTCATTCAAAAAAGTGTTTGACCAATTATCAAATCGCTGGCATTGAATACCGATGTAAAAGAAGTAGAGGCTTACGCCAAGCATGGGTAATAGTCGTTTTTCTTCTTTCGAAATCGGCGTAATTGATTCGTATCCCGCCAAAAAACTATCCATCTTTGATTTACAAAGCGTTTCGTCTCTTTCGGTGCTGTGTAATTGCAGAATATAATAGGCAATATCCATACACAGCCAGCCATTTCCACAAAAATCAAAGTCGAAAATAGTGATGTTTCCGTCTTTTGTGATATTGAGATTATCGAACCAAATATCTAAATGTACTGTGCCTTTTCTGATTTCCTTGAGATTTACGTTAGAGAATTCATCCGATAAATACGCTTGTGTGGACTTCATAAAAGCCATTTCTTCGCAACTGCTTGAAAGAAAATTGGGTAAGTACTCAAATACCTTCCCAATTAAAACCTCGGAAGTATATTCCACTCTTTCTAAATGCAAGTTTTCGGTAACCTGATGAATTTGAGCCATCAAGCTGCCAATGTTAAAGTGGTTTTGCTCATCAAAATTGAGTAGTTTTTCACCCTCTGCATACGAAAACATGACCGCCAAACGCTCTCCTTCGGGAGCATTGACGGTCTGAATATAGTTATCCGCTTTATCAGTAATCGGGTAAGAAATCGAAATAGCGTGGGATTTTAGTAAATTTAGTAGCCTGATTTCTTCTAAGATTTCAACCTTACTTCGCCAATGAATGCTATAAACCCTAAAAATGAATCGTTGGCCATTATCTTTTATCAAATAAGTATGATTAATGCCTGCTTTCAATAAACTACAAGTAGTATTACTACTCAAATCGTATTTTTCTTGAACAAAAACCGCTAAATGAGTAGGAGAGAGGTTGGAACTGACAACAGGAAAATGATTCATATTTATTGATTAGGGATTCATTGTAAAAACTGTGGCACACCTTTGCAGTGTGCCACAGTTTTTACTTATATTTAATAACAAAACTCAAATATCTTCAATTCTGAATAAGTGGAAAGGCAGAATATTTGGGTCAAGTTCCACATAATTAGTATCACCTTTCCAGATATAAGTTGCTCCCGAAATCAAATCGTGTACACGATAACTTTCCCATTCATTTTTACCGATTTTCCATAATGGAATCTTCACAAATCCACCTTGGCGATTATAGCCATCAAGGCTCGTCACGCAAAGGATTCTATTGCCATTGTTGGCAGTTTTCAGATATGCCAATAATTGTTCATTAGCTATTTCGCAAAAATCAATGTTGTTGGTACTATGGAAGGCAGTATTTTCTTTACGAATACGATTCACTTGCGAAATTACATACGTTAATTTATTGCGGTGTTCCCAATTCCACCATTTTATTTCATATTTCTCCGAGAAAGCATATTCTTCTTTGCCTGGGTATGGTGCATGATACATATACTCGTATGTTGGGCCAAAAATTCCGTAGTTACCAACGAGCGTTGCCGCCATAAAATAACGAATCAAAAACAAAGGTTCATGACCAGTTTGGAGCATATAAGGGTCAATGTCGTGCGTATTTGGCCAAAAGTTAGGTCGGAAATAATGTCTCATTTCACCCTTTGTTAACTCTGTCATATATTCGATTAGCTCGGCTTTTGACGTTCTCCAAACATAATAGGTATATGATTGTGTATAGCCTAATTTTGCCAACTGTTGCATTACTTTTGGCTTCGTAAAGGCTTCAGCTAAGAAAATCATATCTGGATAATCCTTTTTCACTTCGGCAATTACCCATTCCCAGAAGCAAAATGATTTTGTGTGTGGGTTATCCACTCGAATGATACGAACCCCCCATTCGGCCCAAGTCATAATTACTGATTTGAGCTCTTGCCACAAGTTTTGCCAATCTTCGGTCTCAAAATTTACTGGATAGATATCTTGGTATTTTTTCGGAGGATTTTCCGCATATTTAATTGTGCCATCGGGCAAAATCTTAAACCAATCGGGGTGTTCTTTTACCCAAGGGTGGTCAGGCGAACATTGAATAGCTAAATCCATTGCTATTTCCATGTCGTATTTCTTACATTCTTCTACCAAATGCTTGAAATCTTCCAAATTGCCGAGTTCCGCATGAATGGCCGTGTGTCCACCTTCTTCCGAACCGATTCCGTACGGTACCCCTGCATCGCTCTCTTCGGCATTTACGGTATTGTTTTTTCCTTTACGATGAGTTTTTCCGATTGGGTGAATGGGCGGAAGATAAAGCACATCAAACCCCATTTCGGCGATTCGTGGTAAGAGTGCTTCTACGTCTTTAAATGTACCGTGTTTGCCCACTTCACGAGCGGCCGAACGAGGAAACATTGAGTACCAAGCTGAGAAACCAGCTTTTTCACGGTCAACGTAAAGTTTGAGTTCTTGATAACGAAATGCCGACTGACGTTCGGGGTATTTTGTGAGCCATTCGTGCATTTGGTCGCTCATTGCAATCTGAATCGCTTCGTTGTATCTGCTTTCACTGCCCATCGCTTTGGCTGCTTCTTGAATGGCCTTCTTATCATCGCCTTTGGCCAATTTTGCCATGCCATTCAAGAATAACTCACCTTGCATCATTTCTACTTTTAGGTGTTGGCCATCACGTACTTTGAGGTCAACTTCGTGTTGCCAGCTGGCAATGTGGTCAACCCAAGCCTCAACTGTATATGTATAGAAACCTTGCTTGGCAGCCGTAAATCTACCAACCCAGCGGTCGTTGCCCATGCTCGACATAACCACTTCGCTCCAGTTTTTATCAGATTCGTGTTTGTAAAGTAATCGAGCCGCTAAATTATCGTGTCCGTCAATCAGGATGTCGGCCTCAACCGTAATAGTTTCATTGATAATGGCTTTGGTAGCAAATCGTCCGCCATCAATTTCGGGCGTTACACGCTCCACAATCGCACGGCTTTGTCCAACAGCTGGGAAAGGAAAATGATTTTTCATAAGTCGAAACAGATGGACCAATAATTATATGAGGGTTTAATTCTCAATTATTAGTGGAAGTTATTCATCATTTTAGGTTAAAGAAATATTTCTCAAATTTCTTTTTTTTTCTGCTAAGAAACAAGTTTAGCACGGAGTTTGCTACCATTTAATCAAATTCAAATAAAAAATACTATGAAAAAAGTTTTGTTATCTGCGATTATTACGGTTAGTAGCTTAAGTTTTTCTTTGGCACATAATTACGATGGAATCGGTTCTATTGCCGCTCCTAAAGATAATTCTGATAAAATTATAATTATTTCAAAGACATCAAATGAGCAATCGAATAACATTCAATCAGGAAAAGCTCGTGTAATGGTGCAAGAGATTGAAAACGACGATTTAGGACAAGAATTGGCCTCAAATACCAAAGAAATAGAGGTTTCAAGCACTAAATTCAATGATGATAACTTCAAATACGTGAAAGAAAAACGTGATTTGATTGGTTATGCATTGCAATTTGCTTCTTTCTCTGATTTGACTTTGGCTAAAGAATATGCCTTGAAAATTGCTCAAAAAGGCGACGCCGAAAAACGCCAGTTATTTATCTATACAGTAAACAATCCCGAAAGAACTTATTATAAAGTCTATTTTGGGTTATTGAAAACTGATGAATCTGCTCGTGAAAAACAACGTACGTTTCTTTCGCTCGGATACTCTCCGTTTGTAAAGGAGTTTAGATAAGAAACTGCACAAAAGAATAACTTTTATAGAAAACTCACGATTCAAAAATCGTGAGTTTTTTTATGCTCAAAATTGAATTGGCACGCTATTTGAGACCGTTTAATAAGAAAATGAGAAATAAAAAGATTCATTCAAAACACTTATTACCATAAAAATATAATAACTATGAAGGCACACATTATCTATTTGCTTGGAGCTGTATTAACAACATTTGCTATAAAAAGTCAGGCACAAGAAGTTACAGCCAGTTTATCCGACGACCTCGGAATTGGTAAGCCATCGGCTTTTAAAGAAGAAAATTCCTCTTTATCTTTTAGTAAGAAGGTAAAGTTGACCAATACCGAAAATGGCAAGTCGGTAGTGGTAAGAATCAATGACCGTGTGAAATCTGCTGATAATAATACTACAGCTAATATCTCGAAAAGTGCAATGGACGAAATAGGAGCGAAGTCGGGAAAAGCGAAGGTAAAAGTACAAGAGATTCAAAGTGATGATGAAGTTGTACGTTTTTGGGCAACAGCAGATGCTTCTGCTTCTACGAGCTTAAACACTACTGCAAACACGAAAAAGACAGTAAAAGAAAGAGAAGTTGAGGTTGAAACAACCAAATTAGAAGGATTCGATATCAATCATGTATATGATTTGAATGGTAAAATGAAAGACCTTTCAGGTTTTGGCTTACAAATTGCCGCTTTTGGACAATTAAAAGCAGCCAAAGAATTTGCAGCAAAGTTGGCCAAAAATGGTGATGCAGAAATTGAGAAAATTTTTATTCAAGTAAGCAAATCAGCCGATAAACCAATGGTTTACCGAGTAGTTTATGGTTTGTTTGAAGATAAAGCAAATGCCGAAGATACCCAAAAGAAAATGGAGAATCTGGGCTATAGTTCATTTGTGAAAGGGTTCTAATCTAAATTTGTCAGGAAAGACGATTTTCACAATACTTTCATTAATTGATGTAAATTAATAATGAAAGGCTATTAGAAAAATCACTAATCGAAAGAAAAGTGATTGACTCCCCATGAAAGTGGGGAGTTTTTTTATTTTTGTGCAATCTTTTACGGTATTATTTCGTCTATATCAATAGTTTTGTGGTGTAAATTAAATTTTTGCTAATGCGTTTTTCGATAGCTATATTTTTTTGTTTTTTATTTCAGATGCATGGTATTGCCCAAGATTCTATGCCAGTTAAACCTGTTGTCTGTTATTTATCTGAGCAAAATGCTTTTACAGAGATTCCTGCACAAGCCTTTATTTCTAATAGCAGCCGCCTAACTTTTACTTCCAATATTGAAGTTACCTATATTGATTTCCCTGAACAGGCTAAAATCCCGTTTGAGTATGCAGTAGCTATCTGGGAAAAATATCTGATTTCAACACAGACAATCAGAATAAAAGCTACTTGGTCAAAAACAATGTCCAGCACAGTTTTGGCCGAAACAGGAGCAACCCGTATTTATAGAAGTAGTGCTAATATAACTAATCTACCTTATACCAATGTCTGGTATCCTACTCCCTTAGCCGAAGCTCTTGCAGGAAAAGACCTAAACTCTGGAGATTATGAGATAAACGTGACCGTCAATGGGGCAATTAATTGGTACTACGGTACTGATGCGAAAGCCCAAAGCGGAAAATATGATATGGTCACGGTGCTTCTTCATGAAATTGCTCATGGATTAGGGTTTTCATCTTCCATGAGTGTTAGTGATACTCAAGGTTCATACGGTCAATCGGGTAGTGCTTATATTTTTGATATTTTCATGCAGGATTCTAAAAAAGTGAAGCTTACCAATACGGGTGTTTATGGTAATCCATCAGTTGATTTAAAGACATCACTCATCAGTAATGCGTTATATTTTGGACTTAAAAATCCGACTTTTGCCAATACTTTGCCAAGGCTTTATGCTCCCTCTCCATATAAGAGTGGTTCAAGTTTTTCACATTTTGATGAGAGTTCTTACCCAGTGGGTTCTGCAAATTCATTGATGTCGCCAAGTGTTCGTACAGCTGAGGTGAATCATACACCAGGCGATATTTTACTAAATTGCCTCAATGAAATGGGATGGCAAATAAACGGATTAAACGGTTATGTAGTAACTGGTGTAGAAACGATACCTGAACAATCGTTTGATGTATTGGTATTTCCGAATCCCGTAGAAACTATTTTAAATGTAGCCTTTCCTTTACAATCTCAACCTCGTGCTATCAGAATTGAACTTTTTGACAGTGTCGGTAAAATATTGCAAAGTATTGAAAAACAAGATGTTACAGTCGAAACCTTTACGATTGATGTAAATGCTTTGAATGAAGGAGTATACTTTCTGCGAGTTTTAGATGGTCAGAAAACATCAGTTAAGAAACTGGTAAAATAACTTAATAACTAAATTTATCCTTCCATTTATTGATTGGTTTTTCAATCATATACCAAGAAATTGTAGAAATTGCAATCGTAACTGCATAAAGAAAAATGATTTTCAAAACCATGTTTTCTTCTATTGCGGGCAATTTGTGGAGTATCTTCACAACAGGATTTGAAGGCGAGTTATGATAATGATTATAGATGAATTTATGGTAGATATAAATACCATAGCTTATACGACCGAGATAAACGGTTACTTTGTTTTCTAACACACTTTTCGTCAGGCCACCAAAACCATAAACGGCATTTCCAACCATAAAAAGTGAGAAAAATGACTCAAAAAGGCGTAGAAAAACAACTGTAATGATATTATGACCATCGGGAAATTGCTTGCCCCAAATCACAATTCCGATATACAAAAACAAACTTACAACTAACCAAATCTTATTTGTTACAAATCGTTTGACTGCTTCATTTTTATGAAAGTAAAAATAAGCAAATAACCCACCGATTCCGAAAGCGTCTAAGCAAGTTGGCATCAATACGTATGGCGTCATCCAAGCAGTACCATTGAGATAGAAAAACAAGCGAAGACCGACCGATAAAGCAATGAAACCAGAAAGGATTTTAGGCAACGAACGAGCTGATAAAAAGAAAACGATAAACGGAAAAAATAAATAAAATTGTTCTTCAACCGCCAACGACCAAAGGTGGTCACTCGAACCCATCCAAGTTTGTTTGATGGCTATATACATATTGGTTGTATAGGTGATATACCACCAAATTTTTTCACGAACTGGCTCTACATTCCAAATAAACAAGGCCAGAATAGTAAGATAATAAATCGGAAATATCCTTACTGTTCGACGAATATAAAATTGTTTCAACGAAAATTTGTGCGAACGGCCCAAACTCTCATCTTTTTGGCGAGCCTGCAACAGAATACGAGTAATCAGAAAACCGCTCAAAACAAAAAACATACAAACCCCCAAATAACTAATTGGAAACTGTAAAGCATCGCCTGACCAATGGTCAATCAAAACCATCGTTACCGCCAAAAAGCGAAGTCCATCTAATTGTCTTAAATAGGAAGAATTTGTAGTTGTTTGTGTCATTATGAGCTAATTATCTTACCAATTTTGTTTGGGTTTTGTTTTTTCAATGGCCTGAATATCAAGTATTTCTGTGCTCCAATAAATCTTTTTAGCGTTGTTTTCAACCGATATGATACCAATTCGGTATTTACCCGATTGAATATATAGTTTACTGATTTCGGCCGTAAAGTTATCAATTTTGAGTTGATTATTTAGTATAAAGTCTCGCTCAAGGTAGGCTTTCATGCCTAAAGGTTTGATGTGCGAGGGGTATAAGTAACTATTTTTATCAGATTTAAGGACAAAATACAAACCTGATTCAGCTGCCGAAAAATCAAATTTTACTCCATTGTGTGTTTTTGTTATCTCAAAACTTTCTAATTTAGGAGTTACTTTTAAGTTGTTCAATGAGCTATCTTTCATCTGCCATATTTCATCAATAATCGAATCGTAGAAAGCTTTTTCGGGCTGCTGTAGAACCCGCATTACCCCTCCATTCGGAAATGACTTGTCGCTGTATTGCTGTTTGAATTGGTCGGTGATACGCTCTTGGTTTAGGTATTTAATGTCTTGATAAACAGTCAGATACGTATATAAATTAAAGCCGATACTAAATGCAACAGCCAGTTGAGTGAAGTTGTTTTTATACCTTTCAGCTAACGAATTGTAGGCTACTAAATAAAAAATAACCATTGATAGCACAGAGTATATTTTGTATTTACTGGTCATTAATATTTCAATTCCATACGATATACGAGCAACCGCAATTCCAACACTTGTAATACTAATAAAAGCTAAGCATGCTAACAAAAATAAGTCTGCTGTACGCTCCGATAAATTGTATTTTTTAAAGATAACTTGATAGGCAAACAGACAAATAAATATTAATATAAATAAGCCAAAAGCCATTGCTAAATCTAAGTGTTTGGCTGGAGCAATAGCTGATGAATCAAGTACACTTCCGAAAGTAGCTAAAGTGCCTTTAATGATAGTTTTTACATCCGAAAAGTCAGTCTTTACTACATTATCAGGATTTTTTTGAAATCCATAGAAAAAGCCAAACACCAATACTACTGAACTACTCAAAAAAACTACTAACTGCGTTTTCCGTTGCTGAACAAGCAAAACTAAGCAACCAATAAGCGGAATAATAATACCATTACTGCTTGTAAAAACACCCAAGAAGCAGGAAAATATGGCAAAATAAAAGTAATGTCGATGTTTGTTTTCGACAGAGAAAACAAGCCAATAGAAGGTCAAAAATGCGAAGAAAATCACTCCAAAATTCTGCACCGATGCCATTCCCCAGAAGGTATTTTCAAACAAGCCTACATTGAGAAAAATAAAAGAAATTGGTACGAATGCAAGTAGGGATGAGTTGTATTTTTTTGATACTTTATATAAAAGAAAAAGAATGCCAAGCAATGCGATAATACCTATCAACATTAGACTTTTCAGATTGAGTGTTCCTTCCAAAAGGTAAACCATCCAAGCCGAAAAGCGAGTAAGTAAAATTCGATGCTCGTTATGCTGAGAAAACAATAATTTTATTTTTTGAAAGACAGACTCTGTCTCAATCATTTGGGCAAGTGTATTCCTTATCGCAAAGTCATCCCAATGAGGAATGTTTACGGCATATTTTTGAAATACGAAATAGAATACTGCAATCGGAAATAAGATTAAAATAGTAGCAAGTATATTCTTGATAGAAAGGTTTGGCACTTGAAAAATGAGTAATTAAATGAAAAATTTCTAAAGTTTGAGAATCGTAAATTCTACACGACGATTTTTTTTGCGGGTTTCTTCAGTTGCGTTACTCGCAATTGGTTTCGATTGCCCCCAACCTTTGGTCTGAATCCGTTTTGCTTCAATCTGCCCTTTTTCTACCAAATATTTCTTTACTTCATTGGCTCTATCTTGCGAAAGTTTTACGTTGAGCATCATGTTATCGTCGCTTCCATCGGTATGCCCCTCTATGATAACCTGCATTGATGGATACTCTTTCATTAGCTCAATGATACGGTTGAGCTCAGGGTAAGAAGCAGGCAAAATATCAAACTTACTTTGGTTGAAGAAAAGGTTATTCAAAACCATTGTTTGCCCTTCTTTTACTGGAATTAGGTTAATATTCTTCTTAATTTCTCTAAAACGGCGGTCTTTTGTAAGGTCAAGGTTTTCGCTGATACTAATAAAACCCTTCTTTGAAGCATTCAGACTGTACGCTTTTTTGAGAGGAACAACCATTTTGTATTCACCCGTTTCGGGGTCAAAGTCAGCCACAATCCTTTCTTTTCCTGTGCTATCATTCAGCAGCTCCATTACTACTTCGGCAGCGAGTGTTTTTTTATCAAAGGCATTGATAACTGTTCCTGAAATAATAGCTACTGGGTCAGGTTTGATGGATGGAAAAAGTTTTATTCTAAAAATATCCTCAGCACCAATGGAGCGTTCTTCCGAACTCAAATAGGCATATTCACCCGATGCTGGAATCGTAAAATAGCCATCCCATTTCGATGTATTTATTAAATCTCCAATATTTTCGGGTTCACTCCAATTTGTCCAAGTACTATCTAATCGACGGCTAACAAAGATGTCATTATCGCCATAGCCTGGAAAACCAGCCGTTGAAAAATAAATTGTTTTTGAATCGGCAGCCACAAAAGGGGTACTTTCATTTTCGGCAGTGTTAATATTTGTCCCCATATTCAAGGGTTTTGACCAAACCCCATCAGGTTTCAAAAATGACACATACAAATCCTTGTTACCTTTTGTATCTTTTCGTTGACAAGCCATCACCAGAACCTTACCATTTGGAGCCAATGAAAACTCTGTATAACTATTGGAATTATAATAATCTGTAATTTTTTCTTCTTTCGGAAATTCCCAACCCGTACGATTACGTTTCGACTTTGATAGTCCAGCACGGTAGGTGCCATCGGGCATGTATATATTTACCAAATAAATCGTTTTTCCATCGGCAGAAATGGTCGAAACAGCATTATGCTCATCTGTATTTATCGGTTCTTTTATGTTTTCTGCTTCTCCCCACGTGCCATCGGGCATAATTCTCGACATCCAAACATCTTGTTTTTTTAACTTCCCAATATTTTGTTCGTGCTTCTCACGGGTGAAGAAAAGGGTTTTTCCATCGGGTGTAATAATTGGAGCAACTTCCCGAACTTGCGAATTGATGCTTTTTCCTAAGTTTTCCTTAATGATTTCTTTCGGAATGTCTTTTGCGAGATTTATTTTTGCTTCAAAAGGTAAATCAATTTCCGAAATACCGATAGCATCTATTTGATTATATCCAGGTATTTTGGCGGGTGCAACAATCAATTTAATGGCATGAACTTTATATTCGGTTTGCGGAATAATGATATTCCACATTCTGCCTTTTTCGGTGGGGCCATCTTCTTTGTTTTCATGAATAATGTATTCTCGGTCGGTTGAATCATACGCCAACACTCGCACAATGGCACCTGCTCCCCAGTTCTCTCCGATAGATACCTGTTTTATTCTAACAGGGTTTTCAAAACCAACTTTTATATATTCTTCGGCATAAGTATCGGCCCCAGCAGTTGACCAGGCACATACACTTTCTCCTTTTTGAGGTAATTTATTGGGGCTTCCTAATACCTGAATTGCCCTATACTGTGGCCCAGGATTACTGGCATCAACTCTTTCCGACGAAAACCCCAATACTTTACTTGCCCATTGGATTTTGGGCTGTGCCAGTGCTGTGTTGTTCGATAATAGAACTAAGAAGAATATACCAAATTGTAGAAATGAGGTAATAGAATAAAGTTTATTGAAGGCAATATTTTTAGTGAAAAACATTTTTTTCTGGGTAATCACCGTTTTTTCTCTAATTGGGTTAGTGTTTTGTGTCAGTGGCGAAAGTATACAATTTTATTAGACTATCAAAATGACCAACGCATACAAATATAGGTTTATGTATTGGTTTTTACAAATTTCATAGTTTTTGCTCTTAATTCATTTGTCATCAGTCAATTATACTATGTATTTGTAGATTTTTATTGAATATTTTTTTTATAAAAAATTATTTAACGTTTCGTTAACAAAATATTCTTCTAAAATTTCAACAAATACTTTCATTCTTACGTTTTGTTTACGAATTTAGCAGACGAATTCGGTTATCGACCGTATCGACAATCCGATGCTTCGGCAGTACGATGTTTCGGTAGTTCGATTTATTTAATCCTTTAAAAGCACATAGTAAAATGAAAAAATCACTCCTGACCGTTGCGGTTGTACTTGGTATTGCATCAGTATCAAAAGCACAAACAAAAATTCCACCAGATATTGAGAAATTACTTCAAAAAAATACTTGTTTAGCTTGTCATAAAGTTGATACTCGTTTGGTTGGGCCTGCGTATGTAGAAGTAATGAAAAAGAAAAAATATAAGCCAGAGCAAATCGTAGAGTTAATCTACAAACCGAACCCTAAAAACTGGGAAGGTTATCCGCCAATGGCTGCATTATCAAATGTTCCGAAAGATGAAGCTTTGAAAATTGCAAAATGGATTTCTACTTTGAAATAATCCGATATTAAGTGTAAAATGCCTCTATTAATCAATTTAATAGAGGCATTTTGCTTGTTATTACTCTTTAGTTTCTTCTTCAACCGATTTATTATCTTCATCTACAATCACGAAAACAGTTTCTCCTGTTTTTTTCATGAGATAATTTTCACGAGCAAACTTCTCCATTGATTTGTGGTTGCCCATTACTTCTTTTTCTTCTTCTTTAACTTTTTTTAGTTCTGTAACGTAGTATTCTTGTTGATTCTCTAAATCAGATAATTTTTGCCAAAGCCTGAATTGTGCGACAAGATTGCTGCCATCGAAGAAGACCACCCAGATTAAGAGTCCAAGGAGCGTAAGTACATAAAAACGGTATTTATGTACGAATTTTGGTACGTAGATTTTCATTTATAGGAAGTTTTTAAAGCACGATTGTGAATCAAAAGTAGGTGTTTTTGTAAAAAAAACAAAAAAAGCGTTGAACAATATTTGTTCAACGCTTCTAATATTTTACTCCCCTTTATGGGTTGGAGGTTAGAACTTCAACCCTGGGAATGTAGCCGCCGAACCTAATTCTTCTTCGATACGAAGTAATTGGTTGTATTTAGCCATACGGTCAGAACGTGAAGCCGAACCAGTTTTGATTTGGCCAGTATTCAATGCTACTGCCAAGTCAGCGATTGTTGCGTCTTCAGTTTCGCCCGAACGGTGCGACATGATGCTCTTATATTTGTTTTTGTGAGCTAAGTTTACAGCATTGATAGTTTCGGTTAATGAACCAATTTGGTTTACTTTTACCAAAATAGCATTAGCGATTCCTTTATCAATACCTTCTTGTAAACGCTTCACGTTTGTTACGAATAAATCGTCACCAACTAATTGGCATTTGCTACCAATCAATTTAGTTTGCTCAGCCCAACCAGCCCAGTCGTCTTCTGCCATACCATCTTCGATTGAGATGATTGGATATTTCTCAACCCAAGTAGCCCAATAAGCAGCCATTTCAGCAGAATTTAATTGCTTACCATCCGATTTCTTGAATGTGTAAAGACCTGTTTCTGCATTGTAGAATTCAGAAGCAGCTGCATCCATAGCGATGAACACATCTTCACCTGGTTTGAAACCAGCTTTCTCGATTGATTGCAATACGATTTCGATAGCCTCTTCGTTTGATTTGATGTTTGGTGCAAAACCACCTTCATCACCAACGTTTGTCGAATATCCTTTCGATTTCAATACTTTTTTCAATGTATGAAAAATATCAGTTCCCATTTGTAGAGCGTGCGAGAATGACTCAGCTTTAGCTGGCATTACCATAAACTCTTGAAAATCGATTGAGTTATCGGCGTGAGAACCACCATTCAAGATGTTCATCATCGGAACAGGCAATGTGTTGGCGTTTACACCACCTAAGTAGCGGAATAACGACAAACCAGCTTCGTGAGCAGCTGCTTTAGCTACTGCCAACGAAACACCTAAGATAGCATTTGCACCTAAGTTTCCTTTATTTGGTGTGCCATCGAGGTCAATCATGATTTGGTCAATCAAGTTTTGTTCGAAAACATTTGCTCCGAGAAGTTCAGAAGCGATAGTTTCGTTTACATTCTTAACTGCTTTCAAAACACCTTTGCCTTGATACACTTTTGAATCATCGTCACGTAACTCAACGGCTTCGTGAACACCTGTCGATGCACCTGATGGCACAGCGGCACGTCCTAAATAACCGTTATCAGTTAAAATATCAACTTCGATAGTAGGATTTCCTCTTGAATCGAGAATTTGTCTTGCGTGTACTCTAACAATTTGGCTCATAAGTTAAAACTTGTAAGTATTAGGTATTTTGGTTATAAAAAATATTGGAATTGTCCAAAAAAGCAATATTTTCTTTGGTAACAACTGTAAAATTAGCGAAATTTTCAGTATTGGACAAATTGTATGTGTGATTTCTTCATTAAGTATGACTTGCAGAGCTGTATCAAGTTTGAAACTTGATATCATTATTTGTGTCGAGTTTCAAACTCGACACAGCAGAATTATACCTACCAAAATTAAACAATATTCATTGTCTGTTCTTTGATTTTCTCCAGTTCGTCTTTCATCTGTACAACCAATCGCTGAATGACCGAATCATTGGCCTTTGAACCGATTGTATTTACTTCACGGCCAATTTCTTGGGCAATAAAGTTGAGTTTCTTGCCATTCGATGCAATTTTTAATTCTTGCACAAAATATTCTAAATGGTTTTTCAAGCGTACTTTTTCTTCCGAAATATCAAATTTCTCTACGTAATAAATCAATTCTTGCTCAAAACGATTTTTATCGAAAGTTTCGCTCGACGACCACTCACTTACTGCCTTCTCGATACGCTCACGCACAACAGGAATACGTTTTGGGTCTTGCTCCTCGACTTGCGAAAGCAAAGAAGCAATACTTTTGATATATTCTTCAAATTTAGCTGCCGTATTGCTGCCTTCTTGCGTACGGAACTCCTTACATTTGGCAATGGCCTGACTGATAGCATTTTTCATTAAATCCCACTCCGCTTTTGCGTCGGCTTCGCTCAACGAATCGGTGTTATACGCATTTGGCATCATGGAAGCCATACGCAATAACTCGGTTGGACTTGGTTCAAAACCTAATTCGAGAGCCGTTGCTTTTAGGTCTTTAAAGTAGGCTTTGATAAGTGGACGGTTCACGACTGTGGCAGCACCCGATTCATCTTTAGGTACTACATTCATCATAAATTCAACTTTTCCACGTTCAAGTTCAGCCGTTAAGATATTGCGTATCTCGATTTCTCTTTCTGAATACGTGCGTGGAATTCGGCAATAAATATCAAAAAACTTAGAGTTTAACGATTTAATTTCGACAGTTACAGCGATTTTGGTGTTCTCGACAGTTGCCGAGCCAAAACCAGTCATTGATTGCAGCATTTCTAATGAGTTCTTAGTGTAGAGTTTTGAATTCTGAGTGAAAATTCAACAACTATTTAAAAATTAAGCAAATAACGTAAAAATATAGGAGAATTTAGTCGTTTTAGTTTTAAAATTTAGAAAGAATTGCGGCGAAGAAATAAACTCAGAATTCAGAACTTAAAACTCAAAACTTTTCTCAACCACTTTTATCTTACGCATATACAAGGTTGGGCGGGCGAGAAGGTTTCGGCGTTCACGCCCCCAGACCAAGAAGTTTTCATCGAACCACGGTAAAAAGCCCGTTATTTGTTCGTTGCCAAGCTCTTCATAAACACCTTTGGCCACAACTTCGCCAGTCTCGGAGTCGAGCAAGTTGGTATAAATTACATTGCCCATTTGGCAAGCCCCCATGATTCTATTTTTATTTATCAAAAACTGCATCGCAGGCTTTACATTCGACTCCAAAATGTCGATTTTACTCGAAGTTTGTGTGCGTAATCGTTGCGTATAAATAAAGTTTGTAAAACCATCTAAATCAATCACCGAATTCCAAACAAAATTGGCTTCTTGGTCGAGTTTACAAATCATGCTGTACTGATACTTGATTTTACCCGTATATTCTTGGTTAGAAATGGCCGCTTCAAAGAAATCGAACACGCACATAATACCGTTATTGAGCGGTTTCAGTTGATGCACAATGGCATAAGGCGGTGCTTGTTGTTTGTGGTTGAGGATTCCTTTAAACGCTGAAAATTCGGTGTATTTTACTTTTTCGGGCGAAAAGTTTTCGTCGAGACAAGCTGCATATAATCCTCTAACTCTAAAACTTAGCCCTTTCGTATAGGTGCCAATTATCATCAGTTTTTCACCGATTCTGACAGTTTTTGCTTCGTTGAATTGCTTTTTGTTATTCGGAATTATGTAACTACTCAGCAAATTCCCTTCTTTTGAATACTTTTTTATTAGCAAAGCCCCACCTTTGTATTGCTTCAAGATGGTTGTGAAACTTTCTTTATCGGCATAAAGCGATAGAAATTGAGCATTTCGGTCAAGCAGATTTGGTAAAACTTTAAAAGTGCCATCTTTTACATGAAAAATCATGACCACGGGACGTTCTTTATACTTACAGGCAATAAAGCAATCCTCGTTTACGACTCTGAAAGTAAACATTTTGATACCTTCGGGCAATGTCCCTTCAATTTTTTCTTGCAGACCCGTACGTATAGATGTTCTCAGTAAAAAGACTTTATTTTTCGGCAGAAAATGATTGAAGAGTACGTAATGGAAAAGCGAATCAGTTTGCTCGCCAACGTAGTCGTATTTTGAATCTATTTTAAAATCATTTTGCCAGATATTCTTAATGTTTTTATCGTAACCTTCAGTGTGTACGTACGTAAATTTTTCATCAGAGTTAAGGTCAGACATAATTGTGCCACTAACTCCCATCGGAATGATATTATTTTGTCGGAGTGGCCTAAAAACATATTCTTCGGTTGTAGGAAGTCCACCTTGTTTGATATGGCTTTTGGGTATTAGATTGGTCTTGGGCGATAACTGTGCAACCGTTGCGATGGCTTCTTGCGTTGGACTAATACGTTGAGCCCAAGTAGAATAATAAGCAATGTATAGCAAATATAAAAGTACGTGTTTTTTCATAACAGATGCAGGTTAGTAATAGTAAAGTTAGCTTTTACGAGTGCTTATTTCCAAATAACTTAGCGTTTTTCTCTCAAAAAAGCTGTACTTTTGCAGTTGAGTAGAACAAGTTTCTAACTTGATTATTATAAAAATAGTAGAAGAATTCATGAATATCGAGCAATCATTAAAAAAAGCCATACAAGAAGCACTTTTGGCATTATATCAGGTAGAAGAAGAAGTGGTTTTGCAGCCAACTAAGAAAGATTTTGAGGGAAATTACACCTATGTGGTATTTCCGTTGGTGAAATCGCTCCGAAAAAATCCTGCTGAATTGGGTAATGCTATCGGTCAACACCTTAAAGATAACAACGATTTTGTGAGCAGTTTTAATGTGGTTCAAGGCTTTTTGAATATTGTTTTGAATGATTCAGTTTGGATTGATACCCTCAATGCTATTTTAGCCAACGATAATTTCGGTGTTTTACCATCGAATGGTCAGTCGGTAATGGTCGAGTTTTCTTCGCCAAATACCAACAAACCTTTGCACTTGGGGCATTTACGTAATAATTTCTTGGGAGCGGCGGTTTCTAATATTTTAGCCGCAGGGGGCTTTGATGTAGCCAAAACGTGCTTGGTTAATGACCGTGGCGTACATATTTGTAAGTCGATGTTGGCCTATCAAAAGTTTGGCGATGGAGCAACACCCGAATCATTGGGAATCAAAGGCGACCACTTGGCGGGTAAGTTTTATGTAGAATTTGATAAAGCTTACAAAGCTGAAATTTTGCAATTAATGGCCGAAGGGAAAACCGAAGAAGAAGCCAAGAAAACTGCTCCATTGATGCTCGAAACCCAAGAAATGTTACAAAAATGGGAGCAAGGCGATGCCGAAACAATGGCTTTGTGGAGAAGAATGAACGATTGGGTTTTTGAAGGCTTTGCCGAAACCTACAAAAAAATAGGTGTTTCGTTTGATAAAGTTTACTATGAATCAGATACTTATTTGCTTGGAAAAGATGTGGTAGAAGAAGGTTTGAAAAACGGTATTTTCTTCAAAAAAGAGAACGGAAGTGTCTGGATTGATTTGAAAGAAGAGGGGCTCGACGAAAAGTTGGTACTTCGTGCCGATGGAACTTCTGTTTATATCACGCAAGATTTAGGCACAACCGATTTGAAATTCAACGATTATCACAACGATAAGTCGATTTGGGTAGTAGGCAATGAGCAAGATTATCACTTTCAAGTGCTTTTTGCTATTATGAAAAAATTGGGCCGTTCGTATGCTGATGGGTGCTATCACCTAAGCTACGGAATGGTCGATTTACCTTCGGGAAAGATGAAATCTCGTGAAGGAACAGTAGTGGATGCCGACGAATTAGTGGCTGAAATGATTGAAACTGCCGCCGAAACTACGCGTGAACGTGGTAAAATTGATGATTTCAGCAAAGAAGAAGCCGAAAACCTTTTCCAAATGTTGGCGTTGGGGGCGTTAAAATACTTCTTATTAAAAGTTGAGCCGAAGAAACGAATGCTCTTTAATCCTGCCGAATCGATTGATTTTCAAGGAAATACAGGGCCGTTTATTCAATATACACACGCTCGTATTTGTTCGATTTTACGCAAAGCTGAGTCTCAGAATGTGCCTGTAAACAAACAAGTAAAAGCAGTAGAGTTATTGAAACCAGAATCAGAATTGATTTATCTTTTGAACGAATACCCAACTGCCGTAAAGAAAGCAGGAGATGAGTATTCGCCAGCCGTTATTGCTAATTATGTGTACGATTTGGCCAAGACATTCAATCAATTCTATGCCGAGGTTTCGATTATGAACGAAACCGATAACGACAAACAACAATTTAGACTATCATTAATAAAAGCAGTTGCCGAAACAATTAGTAAAGCTACAGGGTTATTAGGAATACAAGTACCTACACGTATGTAATTAAACTATGACTATGAAAAAGAGAATCATTTTCGCAACAGTTTCTATTTTAACACTGACAAGTCTTATGAGTTTTCGTATCATCAAACACCTGTTTTCAGATAAGAAAATGGTTGTTTCAAAACCTACAAATGTAATGGCAAAGGGTTCGTTTTACGATTTCAAGTTGAAGTCGCTCGATGGCAAAGAAACCATTGATTTTTCGAAATATAAAGGCAAAAAAGTTGTGGTTCTTAATACAGCTTCAGAGTGCGGATATACCCCGCAATATGCTGATTGGCAAGCTTTTCATAAAGAGCATGGCGATAAAATCGTTGTTTTGGGTGTTCCTGCCAATAATTTTGGTGGACAAGAACCTGGCAGCAATAAAGAAATTGCTACATTTTGTCAGAAAAACTATGGTGTAACTTTCCAAATGCTTGAAAAGGTAAGCGTTGTGGGCAGCGACCAACACCCACTCTATAAATGGTTGAGCAAAAAAGATTTGAACGGCTGGAATGATAAAGAACCAACGTGGAATTTCTGTAAATATGTCATTAACGAAAAAGGAGAGGTATCTCACTTTTTTGCATCGGGAGTAAAACCAAATTCACCCGAATTTAAAAAAGCAGTAGGCATTTAATCTAATTTTGAGTGAGTGAATGATAGAATTCAATAAGTCTCTACATTCTATCATTCGCTCATTTAATTATTCTATCATTTATGAAAAGTTGGCTTTCGGCGGCTCGCCCACGTACCCTTCCATTGGCACTGGCGAGTATTTTTATGGGCAGTTTTTTAGCAGCATCGGTGGGGCAGTTCGACTGGCTCATTTTTGCTTTATGTTGCTTTACCACTATTGCATTGCAAGTGCTATCAAATTTTGCCAATGATTACGGAGATACTCAAAACGGTGCCGATTTGGCTGGTAGAGTTGGGCCGCAGCGTGCAGTACAGTCGGGAGCGATTACGCCCAAACAAATGCTCAGTGGTATTTATGTTTTGGCTATTCTGTGCTTAGTTTTTGGGATTTCGTTACTCTATTTCTCGTTTAAAGATGCTTCAATGCAAGTATTTTGGGGATTCTTTGCTCTTGGGTTACTTTCAATGCTGGCTGCATATACTTACACCGCAGGGAAAAAACCTTATGGTTATGCAGGTTTAGGTGATATTTCGGTATTGATTTTCTTTGGTTTAGTGGGGGTTTTAGGAAGTAATTATTTATTTACTAAAACGTTTGACTGGGCCAATGTACTCCCAGCTTTAAGTTGTGGACTTTTTGCTACGGGTGTTTTAAATATCAATAACATACGTGATATTGAATCAGATACACGTGCTGGTAAAAAGACAATTCCTGCTCGATTGGGTAAAGAAAAAGCAATTGTTTATCATTGGATTTTGCTTAGTTTAGGAATGCTAAGTATTCTGATATTCACTTTCTTACAAGCAGAAAATAAATACTATTATATCATTTGCTTCCCTTTGTTTTTCTTGAATGGAATCAAGGTAACTCGATTGCCAAACCCTGACCCAATGCTCAAACAAATGGCGTTATCAACTTTATTTTTTGTATTACTTTTTGGTTTGACTCAGCTATTTGCTTAACCAGTTATTTTTAAATAAGAAGAGCAAGAAAATTTACTTTCTTGCTCTTCTTGTTTTTATTTGTTTGTTCCTTTATTTCCCTCCTGAAACTTTAGCTGCTGCTTGCGAAGCTAAGAATTTTTCCTCATTTGCTCTGATTTTTACTAAGACTCGTCGATTTTTACGTCGTCCTTCTGGAGTACTATTACTTTCAATCGGGCGAGTTGCTCCATAACCTGCAATAGCCAATCTATCGGCGGTTACATCATGGGCTTTGAAGTATAGTGCTACTGTCTTTGCCCGCATTTCGGATAGTTTTTTGTTATTCCACTGATTGCCACTGCTATCGGCATGTCCTTCGATAAAAATTTCAGTATAAGGGTATCGGCTCAAAACACTCGAAATATCATCTAAAACGCCCTTAGCATTTGAAGTAAGATGTTCTGAACTTGATTCAAAGTAAAAATCTGGTTGGAAGGTAATATTTATTCCTTCTGCCGTGCGTATTATTTCAGCTTTTTGTCCAGATGCTCCAATCAAATCAGTAGCGAGTAGGTCAAGCATTTTACCAATCTTCACGGCTGCTTCTGCAGCTGCGGGGTCTTTTTTACGAGTACTTTTCTCGTTTTTAGTTGTATTTTTTGAAGAATTACAAGAGATAATTGAAAATGTAACGATGGCTACACTTGCCAAAAAATGTAGTGATTTCATGAGATTCGGCTTTTTTTACATTCACGTAAGTCAATTATTTTTCTATGAAAATAATTATTATGTAAAATTGGTAAAAAAAAAACAAAATTGGCAAGCTATTTGGTCTAAAAATTATTAATCGGTAGCAAATTATATGCTTAATAAAAACTTTTTAGTAAAATGTATTGAGTAAACAGGCATAAAATTTATCTTTGCTGAATAAAATTTAAGTACAATAATTTATATCTAAAAGCAATTATCCCTATAAATTCATGTAATACGTGATTTTAAATTTTCTAAAAATCTTATGAAAAAAGTAATTTTTCCCTTTTTGTCAATCTGTCTGACCGTTTGTGCTCTACAAACAAATGCTCAACAAACTGCATCTGAATTCTTTGATATTGGTGTTAATAAGAGCAAAGCAGGTGATTATATTGGTGCCTCACAAGCCTATAGCACTGCTATTGCAATGAATCCTGAAAATTCTACAAGTTATTATAATCGTGGTTTGGCAAAACAACAATTAAAAGACCACCGTGGTGCAATTTTGGATTTTGACCGTACGATTGACCTTGACCCTAAAAATGCTTTGGCTTATTTGTATCGTGGTAAAAGTAAAAGCGACCAAGATGACCACCGCTCAGCTTTGCAAGACTACAACCGTACGATTGAATTAAATCCAGAAGATGCTTTGGCGTTCTTGTATCGTGGTATGACAAGAGCGAAGTTGTTAGACTATCGTCGTGCAATTCAAGATTTTACTAAAGTTGTAGAATTGAACACCGAAGATGATAAGAAATACCAAGCATATTTTTCTCGTGGTGCATGTAAATCTCGTTTAGAAGATTATCAAGGAAGTATCTCTGATTTTACGAAAGCAATTGACATGAACCCAAAACGTTCACAATCATTTGCAAGTAGAGGTTTTAGCCGTTTAAAAATCAATGACTTTGCTGGGGCTATCAAAGATTTTGATGAGGCTGTAAAATTAAATCCAGAAGATAGCGAGTCTTATTTTAATCGTGGTTTTGCTAAAACAAAAATTGAAGATTTTCGTGGTGCAATGAACGACTATGACAAAGCGATTCAACTTGACCCTAAAAATGTACGTGCATTTTATGGTAGAGGTTTTTGTAATAGTAAACTTGGCAACCAAAAAGATGCAACAAGCGATTTGACAAAAGCTATTGAAGTTGATAATGTAAATATAGATTCTAAAGTTTATTATACTGGTCGTATGAATAAAAATACTTTAGATGATTTACGTAATGTTGTACAAGAAAGAAGCCGCATCAATGAGTTTTCAGATGACCGTTCGGAAGCATTTTATAGCCGTGGTATCTCGAAGTTCAAGACTGGAGATGGTAAAGGTGCCATCATTGATTTGAATAAATCAATTGAATTAAACCCTACATATGCAGAAGCTTATTTCTCACGTGGATTAGTTCGTTCATCAATGGGACTCCAAAAAGAAGCATTGCAAGACTGCTCAAATGCTATTAAATTGAATCCTAAATATGGCGAAGCATATTACGTAAGAGGTATCATCAAACATGCTTTAGGCGACGAAAACGCGGGCTGTTATGACCTTAGCCGTGCGGGTGAATTAGGTTATTCTGCTGCATATAACGTGATTCGTGAATATTGTAACTAAGATTTTTTAGAAATAAAGTTATGCAAAAAATCTCCGTCGTTTGGACGGAGATTTTTTTGTTTTTTAGAAGAAAATATCTTCAAGGAGTTTTGATAATAGCAAGTTTCTTCACTAAATCTGCCCTTCTATTTTGAGGTAACGGTATTCTGCCCTCGTAATAATTCATATAAATATTATCAGAATCAAATCGGGTTAAGTAATTTATATTGATTAGGTATGACCTTGAAATTTGATAGAAGTTTGAGGTGGTAAAATATTGGATTAAGTATCCAAAATTCATCGAAAATAAGTACGGATTCTTTTGGTTTTTTACAAATACATTCACGTAAGCTCCTTCTGCTTTCAAGAATAATACATCAATAAATAGTGAAAAAGGTTTCCATTAAGGAAACCTTTTGGTTTTATAATTCTATTAATGTCTCAGAGTCACATTGGAAGATAAATTGAACGCTTTCAGCCAAATCAGCTTCGGATAGTTTTTTCACCTGCCAATCAAAACTTCCTGCATACTTTGCTGTAATTTTTTCAGCTTTACGCATAATTTCGGCAATGAACGGATGTTTTGATTTTCCAATATTTTGTCCAAAGTCTTGGATATCAGCCTTGAACATTAAATTTACAGGAATTTTATACATTTGACCGTTACGTGCAGCACAAATTGGTACTGGCTCGTAAGCAGTTGACGAAGCATATTCGCCCAGTTTTTTCTGAGCAGTTTTGTATTCTTCGTCGGTTTCTCCGAAAATAATTGCTACTTTTTTTCTGTTTGCTGCTACCCTTTCTTCAATCAAGTTATCTATTTTTTCGAGCAAATTACGAAGCGAAACTGTATTTTTTCCATTACGAATACGCTCACGTACTGACTGGCGAATAAAATAAGTAATAGATTGTGTAACAGTCAATCCGATTTCGGCCATTTGCTTGAAAATCAATGAAGCAGGCGACATTCCAGGTAAGGTATTGGGGTCATGAAGTAACACTCTGCTATCTGGGGTCAGAAATCCATCAATGCGAGTAACAACACTAAAGCCAAGACTATTGAATGTTTTGAGCAAACTTTCGTGAATTTTGTGCAGATTTTCGAGGCTGGTCTCTACTGGAATACGTTTTTTTGTAACATTCGATTTATATTTTGATTTGAAATCGAAGGTCTGAATTTCGCCGTAAATTTCAGTAGGGGGTAGGGCAATGGCTGTGCCATCATCATGCTGAATAACCCCACACGAAAACTCTTGACCAACTACGAATTCTTCAATCATTACGTGGTCTTCAGCATTGGCCGAGATTGCCGTTACTGAATCAAGCGTAAATAAGAGTGCATCTAATTCCTCCATCAATTCGACGGGGTGATGCAAAATTTTACCATTTACATAAAGTGGAAAACCGATACCTTCATCAAGGTTAGATGTTTTTTCCATCAAATGACGTTTCTGGCGGTCGGTCATTTTCTCCCAGTCACGTTTTAAGAATGTTACTTCAAAGAAACATTGCTGAATGGCTTTCGTAAATTCTTCGAGACTTCGTTTACGAACAATGGCTACACCAATCGATGAACCTTGGTGCGGAGCTTTAACCACAAACGGAAATCCGATATTATTAATTAAGTCAGTAAACATTTTCGAGCGGTCCGCTACTTGCCATTCTTCGCGAGTGAATGTGACCATTTTCTTCTTCTGACCCGTAACGAGTGAAATGAGCTTATTCTGCATTGGCTTGTCGATACCTACCGACGAACCCATCAGACCTGGTCCCATATACGGAATACCATACCATTCGAGTAAGCCTTGAATCGCACCATCTTCGGCTTGTGGGCCGTGCATAATGACAAACGCAAAATCCATGATTTGCGAAAAATCGGTGGGTTGAATTTGTTTTCCAACTTTATAGATGAGTTTATAAAGTTGGGTTTCGTTAAGTTCGCCCAAAGATTCGATATAGACTCTAAAACCACGATTGAGGTTTTTAGAAGGGAAAAAATCACGAATTGATTCTTCGTAGAGTAACTCTGGGTTTATCTGAATAAAATGCCCTAAGCTATCGACGAAGATAGGCACTGGCTCAAAAATAGCCTTGTCAATATGCTCAAAGGCAGTTTTGCCGCCTAAATACGAAATTTCTCTTTCTCGTGCTTGTCCACCGAAAAAAACACCGACTCTGATTTTATTTGCCATTATTAAATTTTGTTCACAGTTTTTAGTCTGCAAATATTATTCCAAGTGCAAGTTAATAAAAAAGCCACTTGCAAAAACAAGTGGCTTATATTTTTAAGCGTAATTTCTGTAAAAAAACAATTTTGTCTTAAAATGCAGGAGTCAAATTTAGGGCTTCTACTTTCTTGATTTCTGGCACTGCCTTCAAAATTGCTTCTTCCAAACCTGCCTTGAAGGTCATGGTTGACATCGGGCAGCTGCCACATGCACCGAGGAGTTCGAGTTTTGCCGTGAAATCTTCTGTTATTTCTACAACTCTTACGTTGCCTCCGTCAGTTTGTAAGTAAGGTCTGACACTGTTTAATGCTGCTTCTACTTTTTCTATTAAATTCTCCATTTAGCTTATTTTCAGCAAGTATATTGTTGTAAAAATAATAAAAAATTTACACGATTGAAAAGATTTTACGATTTCAGTATATTTATTGCCTGCAATGAATATACTTTCGACCTAAAAAAATAATCTCTCTGTTGGTCACTAAGCTAACTGTTGACCGTGGACTATTTTATCTTACTTCAACTCGTACAGTTTTTTCGCCAGATGCATTTCTGATGGCAACTTGGCGAGCTAACTCTTCAGCTGCATTTTTGAATGCTTCGCTCACGATTGGTGTTTCATCCATCATTACTGGGCGGCCGTCGTCTCCTCCTTCACGAATACTCTGTACGATTGGAATTTGACCCAAAAGCGGTACATTGAGTTTTTCGGCCATATTCTTGCCACCATCTTTTCCGAATAAGTAATATTTGTTATCGGGCAATTCAGCTGGAGTGAAATACGCCATATTTTCAACGATACCCAAAATTGGTACATTGATTTGTTGTTGTCGGAACATTGATGCTCCTTTCGTTACGTCGGCTAAAGCCACTTTTTGCGGTGTTGTTACTACCACAGCCCCTGTCAAAGGTACAGTTTGTACTAATGTGAGGTGAATATCGCTTGTGCCTGGAGGAAGGTCAATCAAGATATAATCTAATTCGCCCCAATCTACATCGCCAAAGAACTGACGTAAGGCTTGACTGGCCATGGGGCCACGCCACACTACAGCACTGTCTGCAGGAGTAAGGAAACCAATCGAAATCATTTTGATGCCATATTGCATGATTGGTGTAATCATGTTTTTACCATCTTTTTGGGTAATGAGTGGTTGCATATTTTCAGCCCCAAACATTATCGGAATCGAGGGCCCTGAAATATCAGCATCAATGATACCAACTTTCGCCCCTGATTTTTTTAGAGCCATTGCTAAGTTTACGGTCACAGTCGATTTTCCGACTCCACCTTTGCCCGACGATATGGCAATAATATTTTTCACACCCGCTAAGATTGGAGCGTTGTTGCGAATCGACGTAACATCGGCAGTCATATTTACCGTTACTTTTACATCAGGATTGAGATGCGTATGAATGGCTTCAGTACAATTTTTCTTGATGAGCTCTTTCAGTGGGCAAGCAGGCGTTGTAAGCACTACCGTGAAAGTAACTTGGTTGACACCTACCTCAATGTCACGAATCATATTGAGCGTAACGAGGTCTTTTTTTAAATCTGGCTCCTCAACTGTGCTGAGGGCTTGTAGCACTTTTTCTTTCGTTATGGTTAGTTCTCCCATTTATTTTAGACTTTGATTAACCTGATTTATGTGATTAATCTGTAAATTATATTTAGAAAAATACCGCAACTACTGACTGCGGTCTGTTGACTATCGACTTTAAATGATTACTTTTCCTTTAAAAACCGCCACTTCTGAGCCTTCGGCTAAAAGCACCGATGTGGGTGATGTATCTTTTAAAAAAGCGAATTCTTGGCCATAAAGTTCCTCAAAATTACATAAGATTTGTGAGTTCTTCACACGATGCACGTTCCACCTTGGGTGTTGTACTTGATACTCATTAGTTTTATTGGCCGAATAGCCTGCATAACCCCAGTAATGCTCGGTAATGAATTCTTCTTCACTTCCCACGCTGATAGGCACAGTTGAGTTGTCAGCTTCTACTTCAATGTGATTCCAACCTGAATTTGACTTCCAAGAATATTTTACAAAGAGTTGATTATCAGTAGTTTTGATTTCGTGCTTACAGGGGTGCGTTGCGTAGTTTTCTTTGTAAAGCGTATTAGCTACGAATGTAATCATGGCTTTCGGTACGATTTCTTTGATAAAAACTACACCTCGTTTCCATTCTCCATTATCATTATAGCGAACATAAAACCGAAGATTTACTTCATCGAAATTGGTGTGAAAAGGAAATTTTATGCCCAAAACTTGGGTTTCGAGGAAGCGGAAACCTACTAAACTGGCGTAGCATCGACCATTCCAGAAATCAAGTTCGGTTTTGTACGGTACGTATTTCTCTAAGATTTTTGGTGGAACTTCGTAGTTTGCCATTATGAGCTTGCTCCAATGGGCTTTCAGAAAGGTTTTGCCGAACATATTTTTATCTGAGTTTGAGACTTGATGAGCTGCTACCATTCGGAAGATAGTTTATCAAATCATTTCCTCAATAAAACGCAAAAATCAGTGCGAATGTTCACACTGATTTTTGCAAGGAATTTATATGTTTTACGCTGCGATGAGTTGTGAACGTACGGTTTCAATTTCGTTTGATACATCAATTTTTTTGCTCAGAATATCCAATTTTTCAAGTAAATCGATTAAAAACTTCTGATGTGCTGGAGTATCGGTTTGAATCGGGCGGTGATTGAGAGACATTTTTACTTTATTCCATTCTTTCAGAAACCCGTTGAGGTCTTCGGTAAAATAGGTATTGGCAAATTTCTCGAAAATGTATTGTTCGGCTTGTTCGCTTGGGTGAATCATGTCGGCTTTGTAGAAACGATAGTCTCGTAGGTCGTCCATCATGATTTCATAACTTGGGAAGTAATGCACATCGTCGAAATCTTGTTCGAGGTGATAACAGGCTGTGCGTAAAATGCTTTTACTGACCGAGTTAAGCTGCAAAGTCTCACGGGTATGGCGTACAGGGCTTACCGTCAATAAAATCTTTATTTTACTATTTTGCATCTTTAAGGCTTCGTACATTGCACGGAAACGAAGGATGATTTCCTTAATGTTTAGCATTTCTTTTTTGAAACTTGATGCAGGAGTTTTGTGGCAATTAGATACAATTTGACTGTTTTCTTTGAGTTGATAAACTATTGAAGTTCCCAGTGTTATGACCAAAAAATTAGCTTTACGTAAAAATTGATTTACACTTTTATGCGTCGAGTTAAGTTCTCGTTCGAGTTCTTCCCTTGAATGAGCATAAAATT
>JACCDQ011390894.1_pt1 | contig 39412 bp, 34 predicted proteins | sample 7446031 | NCBI WGS metagenome assembly JACCDQ01 (sample SAMN15323442, study PRJNA562643) | freshwater metagenome | isolation source: river surface water | place: USA:Blue River Watershed | collected 2017-08-17 | reverse complement strand
CCGACGGCAAGCAGATCACGGCCGACGACCTGGGTCTGCCAGCAGGCCCGGACGCCGAGTCGCAGCAAGACCGCAGCCTGGACCTGCGCGCGGTGCGCGACGAAGCGGAAAAGAAGGCCGTGCTGGCAGCGCTGGCGCGCGTCAATGGCAACGTGCTCAAGGCCGCCGAACTGCTGGGCGTGAGTCGGCCGACGCTGTACGACCTGATGCACCGGCTCGGGCTCAAGTAAATCATGTCGACTATTTTTACAGTAGTTGATTTTTTTTCTTGATGAAAATCTGGAAGCCTTGATTGCGAAAAAAATTTGTTTTAAATCAATATCTTGCTTTTTGAGGTAGCTGCTTTTGTCACCTGGTACATATCCTGCTTTGTTGATGTCTGCTGTCTAGGGATGTACGTTTTTTAGCAATAAACGTAGCTACGGGAGGCAGCAGAACCTTCAACGATCTTCAAGGAGTGCATCATGGAAATTTCACGCACATCGTTCCGCAAGCCCTTGCTGGCTTCGGCCCTGGCGCTGGCGGGTCTGGGTCTGGCAGGTCAGGCGCATGCCGTTGCGGTAGCCTACTCGTCAGTACAACTGTTCGAATTCTCCGTTCTGCCGCAAAACGGTGCAACCTTCACACCGACCCCCAACGCTCGTCAAACCTCATCCAACGCTTCGTATCCGGGTTACGCGCCCGCTGCGTTGACTGCGGGCGTGACTAATGGTGTGACTGGTGGTTCGGATGTTGCTCAGTCCACCTCTGGCCCAGGCGCATTTCCTGCTGAGAATACCTATTCGCCTTCTGGAACTAGCAACGTCTTATCGCTGACCATCGGTACGGCAGGTGCCCGCGGTGATGCGCGAACTGAAAACATTGGTGGTGTTGGCAATCCCTTGACGGTGCAAAACGTCAGTGAAGTCAGGCTCGATAACATTAACGGATCGACCCAAGGTGGTAGTGCCAACACCAACTCCGGGACCTTGGGTATTCTGGATCTGACAGCGCCTGCCGATACGCTGCACCTTTCCTTTGATGCGCTGGTTCGGCGCTATGCCAGCACCACAGAAGCTGGTGAGTATGCCTTTGCTTCGACCAACGTGAGTTTCACCCTGACCCCGGACTTGGGCGGTTCACCGATTATCATGACGATGGCGGGTGGTGACTATGACCTGTTGACGGGGCAATGCGAGTCTGAAGGCGGCGAAGGTTCAGTAAACTGCAATAGATTGCTCGATTTTTCTCCCGCAGCGGGTCTCTATTTCACCTTGACGCCGGCAATAGCCTTGGCTGTAGGAAGCTATTCCTTGAGCCTGAACATTGCCAGCAGTGCCAACGCACGCGATGTGCCTGAGCCGGCCACCATGTCGCTGCTTGGTGCCGGTCTGGTCGGCCTGGCAGCCGCCCGCCGTCGCAAGGCCAAGGCCAATGAGCCAGCTCAGACTCAAGCCTGACTTAGCCTCAGAAATGAAAAAACCCGCTTTGGCGGGTTTTTTATTGAAGGTGATTTCAGCTGATTGCTATGCCGGAAGCGGAAGCAGTCAGTAGCAGAAGACTCAGCACTGACACCGGGATCCAGCGGCGCTTGTTGCCAATCGCTTTCAGTTGAAGGCGGGAGTAAATCATGCTGAGCAATCCGCCCGTCACCACTCCGGCAGTGATCGATGCACCAGCTTGCCAGGGTTGCAGTCGGCCAAAAGCTTCGTTCAGCTGGAATCCCAACATTGCCATGCAAGCCGTCAGGCCAGCTAGCAAAATCAGCTTACCGTACCAGCTGGCTTGCTTGCCCTTGTTGGGTGAACTGCTTGCCAAAGCGTGAGACAGTTCATCGACGGCACTCGGCTTGCCGAGCAGGCGGTCGACCAGTGGCAGGCCTTGCAGCGTACGCCTTAACTTGGTTGAATTTCCGGTAGCATCGCCTTTCCAGTAACGGCGTGCCGTCACCAGTGTCATCAACAGCAGGGTCATGGATCCTGACAGCGCCGCACCAATGGCCAGCTTGCGTTTCAGGGTCATGGGCTTGGTAAAGAGTTGGTCGATATTCACGTTTCCAGCAGCCTGGCTGCTGGCTGGCAGCTGAGTCCCGGAAAACTCACCATAGAAAACCACCTTGGAAGCACCGACAATCGCTTGTGTCCCTTGCAGCTTGCTAGCTTGTGACTGTCTGGAGGCCAGCGCTATAGTTGCGGCTTGCATGGCTTGCTGTCCTGTCAGTGGAGCAGGAACAGCGGAGTGGACAAACAATACGGTTCCTCGTGTCGGGTCATCATTGAATTTGATGACGACTGGCTTGTAGGGCTTGCTCAGCACGGCTTTGAGTAGTTTTGGATCCATGCGGTCGCTGTAGCTGTTGAAAACCTGTCGCCGCGATTCAGCGCGGGATTCCTGTGCGAGATTTTCTATCTTTGACAGTCCGGCTCCGTTGTCGCTGGCCTTGTCCAGTTTATCCAGTAGTGCGCCATCCATTTTGATTAGATTCAATCGTTCCAGCGTCAGCAATTGACGTTCGGAGAACATCGTTGGATTTGTGTTGATGTAGTCAAAGGCATTTTGTTGACTTACCTTGGGGCCTTTCCGAACCAGTTCGAGCTCAACCTTTTCCGCTAGAGCTGACCTTCTGGCGATAGACATTTGCATCTCAAAGTCGGCTGTCTTGTCCCACTGTGCTTCTGCGGCCTTCTGCGACAGTGCTTCACTGCTGATCAGTTCGGTTAGAATCGATTTCTTGCGTTCCAATTCGACTTCAGGTGGTAAATTTGGCGGGGCTGTGCGGCTGTATAGGAAATCGAGTTCCTTGCGAGTGATCTCCACGCCGTTGACGATGGCCACGACTGGTGAGGCCTTGGCTTGTGCTTCCTGAGTTTGTTCTTGTTCAGCATGCGAAGCAAAACTGATGCCGGTCAAGGAAATCAGCGTCAGGCAGGCTGTTAGCACGGGGCGCTCAAATTTTATGTAGGACATTTTCTGTAATTTCCTCCCTAATTTTTTCTTTACTTTTTGCTGTTTTGTCTTCTGGATTGCATCCAGATAGATTACGGGTGAGATGACTTGCCCCAGGCTAGAAGCGGTGTTTTTAAATCTTTCCAGATCGCAAGCAAGGCTGCTTGACTGTTTTCATTATTGGGGGTGCCGATTGAAACCAGCATGCATTCCCAGCGAATGTTCTCTTGCAGGCCTAGCGCTTGCAACACTTTGACTGCGACCCCGGTAGGTCGTTCTGCGCGCAGGGTATTCTTTAGACCCATAATCAATGCCTGCCCTTTAGGCGTGATACATGTGCGCAGAACCCAGTTATCGCCGACTTCAGCGATGGCCACTTCCTCTGCTGGCTTGCCTGCGTCAGTCTCCAGGGTCTGCACTTCATGCCTGCCCGCAGGCAGGCCTGCATTCCTCACCAACTCATTGATTCCCAAACTGACGCTTGTGCGGTTGTGCAGCACGAGAGCCTCTAGTTTGAAAGGGGTTTGGCCTGGCATCACGGGCACTGCGTTCCAGCGATAGACTGTGCTGTTCGCATAATCTTTCTCTTTGGCGGGTTTCGATCCGGCGATGGCGTCAAGCTTGAAACCGGAAACGGACAAGTTGTTCAAGCTCGGCTCGATGGCCGCCGGGGTCTTGCTCAGGAATCCTGTGTGTGCTGTTGCAGCAATCGCCAGCAGCAGCAGACCAGCAAAGGCTGTTTGAAGACTGTGGGTCTGTATCGATTCAGACATCTTGGACCTTTGAGTTGACGAGTTGCCGGTCCAGCAGCTTGAGGTAGTTCCAGGCGAAAAGCGACACGCTGATGGCTCCGAAGATCAGCGATCCGTCGTCCTCGTGCATGAACTTGAACCAGTAGTCCTTTTCTGCCAGAGTGCTGGCGTTGATCCAGGCCAGCAAGGCGATGCGTATCGCATTGATGAGTATGGCCAGCAGGGGTGCCAGCAGCAACATAGTGAGACGCCAGCCGTTCTGTTTTAGGGGAAAGGCTAGCAAGAAGATGATTGCGACACAAATCAACTGTGTGATGGTTTCTCGTCCGGCGCAGGCATTGTCGACGTTGACTCCGCCACCGGGTAGCCAAATCTGTTGGCCGGCGCTTATGGCATCAAATCCTGTCAGGTTCAGCATCCCGCTCGAAACCTGTGCGGTCAACTGGCTCAATGCCTTGAGGGGAATCACCTCGGGCAGCAAGAGTTCTACGATCAGCATTCCGGCCACGATCAGGGGGGCTATGAATTGCAGCAGCTGCCGGATCGGCACCAGCAGCAGTGCCAGACCGAGTGCCTGCGGTAGCACCAGCAGGTGGATGACAGGCTCAGGGTGAAAGACTTGCGAACTGCGCCATAGGCTGGCGACAAGTAGCAGTCCTCCCAAAGTCAGGCTTAGCTGGCTTGGCTCAGGTTTGAGGTCGGGCAGTTTGTCCTCGATGCAAAGCAGGGCGCCACCCCAGACCAATGCTGCCAGTGCAACAAAGTCAATCGACTGCATGCGGTAGGCCAGAACCAGATGGTTCAACGCCACCAGAGCCGCCAGCCAGAGCCAGAGCTCGCGCGGCGTTCTTGGAACTGTGACGGTGCCTATAACAGGCAGATGCAAGGCTTTTGCAGTATCCATGCTTACTCACATATTGTGATTTTATATAATGGTATATATATGGCTGCTATATATTGTTATTTATGCTGCGAGCCGTTCGCTGCAACGCCCTTGAGCCAGGTGAACCAGATCCACTACATCTCCGTTAGGCTTGTATCCGTGCACCAACTGGTGCAGCATGGCCTTGATCGCATTCACGTCGTTACAGTCCATGTATTGACGTAAGGTGATGAGTTTCGCTTCCAGCATATCCATGGGTAGGAAGACCTCATGTGCCTTCATGATGCGCGGATGTGCCGTCGGCTCGGGGTTTTCGCCGATCAGCAATTCTTCGTAAAGTTTTTCGCCAGGGCGCAATCCCGTCACTCGGACCTCAATGTTGCCGTTAGGGGTCTGCTCATCGCGCAATCTCAGTCCGGACAACTCCACCATGCGCTTGGCCAGATCGTAGATGCGAACCGGCTGACCCATGTCCAGCACGAAGACGTCGCCACCCTTGGCCATTGCGCCGGCCTGGATCACCAGCTGGGCCGCTTCCGGGATGGTCATGAAGAAGCGGTTGATGTCGCGGTGCGTCAGTGTGATCGGCCCGCCCTTGCGAATTTGCTCGCGAAACAAAGGCACCACCGAGCCACTCGATCCCAGCACATTGCCAAAACGCACCATCGAAAAGCAAGTGCAAGGCTTGCCGACTGTACGGGCCAGGACAGCCGATGCTGCCAACGCCTGCAGCACCATTTCCGCCAGGCGCTTGCTCGCGCCCATGATGTTGGTCGGACGCACCGCTTTGTCGGTGCTAATCAGTACGAAACTGCGTACTCCCGCCTGCGCTGCAGCTTGCGCCGCCACCCAGGTGCCCCAAGTATTGTTGTAGACCCCTTCAGCCGGATTGTGCTCAACCAGTGGGACATGCTTGTAAGCTGCAGCATGGTAAACCGTGTGTGGGCGCCAGGCATCCATGATCTCCTGGATGCGCCGGCGCGACCCCACCGAGGCCAGCAGGGGCACAATCTCAGTTTGTAGTCCGTGTTCCTTGCGCAGTCCTTCGAGTTCCTGGTGAACCTGGTAGAGCTCGAACTCACCGCGCTCCACCAGCACCAACTGCCGAGGTGCACAGTACAAGAGTTGCCGGCACAATTCGCTGCCTATACTGCCGCCGGCACCCGTTACCAGCACCACCTGGTCTCGATTGTTGCGGTTCATCAAGTCTTGGTCGGGCTCGACAGGAACGCGACCGAGCAGGTCGTTGATGTCAAGCTCCTGCACGTCGCTCGGTTGGACGCGTCCGGCTGCCAGATCCTCCACCCCGGGCAAGGTGCGGACATAAACCGGGAGATGGCGTAGTTGATCGAGCACCTCGAGGCGACGCTGGCGGCTGACACTCGGCATGGCCAGCAGGATGTCGGTCACTTTAAGCTTGTCCACCAACCGATCCAGATCGGAGGGTGCATAAACCGTCCAGCCGTTGATATGGTGACCTTGCAGTTCCGGGTTGTCATCCAGAAAGCCCAGCAGGCGCTGTGGTTCCGTCGTGTCCCGTAGCGCCATGGCGAGTTGACGCCCGGCTGAGCCGGCGCCATAGATCAGGACTCCAGGGGCCTTGCAAAGTTTCAAGGCCTTGCGATAGTCGTTGCCCAACCAGCGCCTCACCAGCATCCGGCTGCCACCGATTGATACCAGCAAGAGCAAGGGCTGCGAAACACCCACCGAGCGCGGGATTCCCGCAACGCCAATCAGGGTGTAAAGACTGGCAAACAGCAGGCCATAAAGCCCTATGGCGCGGGTGATGGACATCATGGCGTGCCAGCCCGCATAGCGATAGATGGCACGGTAGAAGCCATGCATCACAAACAGTGGCAGGGCAATGGTGATCGAAATGAGCAACACCCAGCCATATGCCGATGTCCATTCGGCTGGTTGTTCAAGACGCAGACTTAATGCCAGCCATAGCGTCACGCTACAGAGTGCCGCATCCAACGTCAATGCTAACAAGCGCTTGGCATTGCGCGGAAGTGCCAGAAGACGAGATGCAAAGGTCTTGATCATGGCTTTTCTCTAGGCCTCCCTGGCCATTTTTAACCATTTTAGACCTTAAGAACTAGTTATCAATAGGTTCTCGTCCCTTAATATGATACTTTATTGTATAAAATTTACGACCCATCCACTCGCGCCAGGCTGATTCAGTTCTGGCCCAGGCCTGTGCGCCGGGGATCAGGCTCAAGACTGAGAAGTCTCTTTCCTGGCCGACCTGAAAATCCACCGGGTAGGGGGTCACGGTCAGCCCGGCAGCTTCGAACTGCCGTCTGGCGCGCGGCATGTGGTAGCCCGATGTCACCAGCAGTACGTTAGCCTGTCTTGCCTGATCGCCCAGATCTTGGGCTGCCAGCATGGCTGCCGTTTCACGCGCCTCTTCCTCCGTGTTCGTAACAGGTCCGGTCATGCGTATGGACGATCGAGGAACGCCCAGACCGATGGCCGACTCAGTCAGAATTTCGCCCTCCGGTCGGGCACCTGACAGCCAGGGGGCCCAGCCACCCGTGAAGATCAGCATGGGAGCTTTGTCAGCACGGAAAAGCTCAATTCCACCCCAGAAGCGGTCGCCATCGGTCCACTCGCTGATGCGGGCCGGTCCAGGGGCTACCACCCGCCCCTCGCTAAGCACCACGATGGCGTCTGCTGCTGGCATGTCCTCCGCCCGCACCCGGATGGCGCCGTCCTCGAGCCCGCGCTGCAAACACTCGCTCACCCAAGGCGTGCTGCAGACCCAGACCAGCAGGAATGCCAGCGCCAGTGGCCAGCGGCGCTTAATAGCTATGCCAGTGACCAGTAAAAGCAGCAGGATGCCTGTCGGCAGAAAGAGTACCGGCAGCAGCTTGTTCAGGTAGATACCCATGGTGTGTCGGCTTTATTGTGCCGCAGCAGCCTGCTGCAGCACTTCGCCGGCGACTCGGCAGGTTTTCTGGATTTCGGCCTGGGTCAGCGTCGGATGCAGCAGGAACATCAGACTGGTTTCCCCCAGTGCTCGGGCCACGGGCAGGCACTCTGCCGGCCGCCAGCCGGTATCGTCAAAGGCTTTTTCCAGATAGACCTCGGAGCAGCTGCCCTGGTAGCAAGGCACTCCAGCGGCATTGATCGCCTCGATGATGCGGTCACGGCTCCATCCCGGGGCCAGCTTCTCGGGACGCAGGTAAACGTAAAACTTGTACTGTGCGTGCTTGCAGCCGACGCTGCAGGTCTGCGCGCCAGCATTGGCCTGACAGCCGCTGGCACAGCCGAAGGCCGGCAGGCGCAGCGGGCCGCCACTACTTGCGAAGGGTTGCAGCGCGGTACTCAAGGCGGTGGCGTTAGTCTGGCGGCGGGCGGTCCAGTCCGCCATGCGGCGCAACTGGATACGGCCAACTGCAGCCTGCATTTCCAGCATGCGCCAATTGGTGCCGAAGCTCTCGTGTAGCCAGCGGAAGCCCGGCGGGTGCGGGCGTTCGTAGACCGCCTCGTAGCTCTTGCCGTGATCCTTGAACGACCACATCGCGCGCCACAGCGCCTCGTCATTCGTCGTCACCATGCCGCCTTCGCCGCCAGTGCTCATGATCTTGTCCTGGCAGAAGCTCCAAGCCCCTACATGGCCGATGCCGCCCACGCTGCGACCCTTGTAGCGCGAGCCGTGCGCCTGGGCGCAGTCCTCGACCACCTTCAAGTCATGCTGCTGGGCCAGGGCCATGATCGGGTCCATGTCGCAAGGCCAGCCCGCTAGGTGAACGCAAATGACCGCCTTGGTGCGAGGCGTCAGTACCGGGGCAATGGTCGCAGCCGAGAGGTTGCCGCTGTCGGCTTCTACATCAGCAAACACCGGCGTTGCCCCAGCATTGACCACACAGGAAATCGACGCAATGAAAGTACGCGGCGTCACCACCACTTCGTCACCGGGGCCTATGCCCAGTGCCTTGAGCGCTACATCCAGTGCCAATGTGCCGTTGCTCAGCGCCACAGCGTGCCGGGTGCCGGTCCAGGCGGAAAATTCCTTTTCAAACTCACGGCACTCGGTTCCAGTCCAGTAGTTGACCTTGTTCGACAGCAGCACGCGCTGAATGGCGTCGGACTCCTCGATGGTGAAGCTGGGCCAGGGGGAAAAGAGAGTGTTGAGCATTTTTTTCAATCAAAGGAGACTTGAAGCTATCGCAATAGCGGATGGGCCGGATTTCCCACCATGGTTTGTCCATCGAATATTTTTTTTATCACCACGGAACCTGCGCCCACCATCACACCGGCGCCAATTTGAATGCACTGGTGCACTGCCGCACCTACTCCAATCCAGCTGCAAGCGCCGACGGCTACATTGCCCGAGAGATGCGCGCCAGGGCTGATGTGGACACCTTGTTCCAATACACAGTCGTGGTCGATCGTGGCGCCAGTATTGATGATGCAGGCATCACCGACCACGGCATCGACGTTGACGATGGCACCCGCCATCACCACGGTGCCCGTGCCCAGTCGGGCATAGTCGCTGATGCAGGCGTCTGGATGCACTACAGTGGCCATCAGTGCGCCAGCCATTTGCAATTCCTGTTGTTTCTGCCAGCGGATCGTGCAGTTGCCGATTGCCACGATCACGCCGCAGAATTCTGGCAGGCGCGCCATCAACGCCGCCGTGTCACCCACTACTGGCCAGTGACTGTTCATTGAAATACGAGGCCAGGCATCGTCAAAGAACACCACTGATTCCCAGCCTGCAGTCAGTGCTGCATCGGCCACCACCTTGCCGTGACCACTGGCACCCAGTAGAGCCAGCCTTTTCATGACGGCTTACCAGTGAATTTGCTCATAGTGGCTTCGCCTTCGGCGTTGATGCCATCGCGCACCAGTACCCTCTTCACCGTCAGCCACAGTATGCGGATGTCCAGCCACAGACTGCGATTGTCCACATACCAAGTGTCGAGTCTGAACTTGTCTTCCCAACTGATAGTGTTGCGGCCATTGACCTGCGCCCAACCGGTGACGCCGGGGCGAACCTCATGGCGGCGCGCCTGCTCTGGACTGTAAAGAGGCAGGTATTCCATCAGCAGCGGACGCGGACCAACCAGGCTCATGTCACCTTTGAGCACGTTCCATAATTCGGGCAGTTCGTCCAGACTGGTGGCCCTCAGCAAGCCTCCAAAGGGCGTTAATCGGTCTGCGTCGGGAAGCAGTTTCCCGTCTGGCCCGCGTTCGTCGGTCATGGTACGGAACTTGATCATCCTGAAAGGCTTGCCGTGCAGGCCCGGCCGTACCTGGTGAAAGAATACCGGTCTGCCCAGCTTCTGTCGCACCAGCCAGATCAGGCTGAGCAAGGGCATGGCCAGTACCAGCAATGCCAGCAAGGCGACGAAAAAATCAAACAGCCTTTTCATGTCAGGCCCATCTCGTGCAGCATCACGGCATTGACCTTGTGCACGTCGAATTTTTCTTCTGCCATCTGGCGCGAACGCCTGCCCATGCGGTCGAGCAGCGCGGGGTCTTCAACGAACTTCAGCATGGCTTTGGCCAGCGCGTCAGCCGATTGAACTGGAACCAGAAAGCCATTGTCACCGTCCTGAACCGTCTGGCGGCAGCCGGGAGCATCGGTCGTAATCACTGGGCGCCCCATGGCCATGGCTTCCAGTACGGTACGTGGCGTGCCTTCTCGATAGCTGGGCAGCACATAGACATGGCTGTTGGCAATCGCGGGGCGCACATCACTCAGCCGTCCAAGGTATTCGATGTCGCCGTTAACTATCCACTCGTCCAGCTCAGATTGAGCGATGGCGTCGGGGTTATGGTCGATCCAGCCGGCAATCTGGCAGCGTACATCAGGGTGATGCCGATGCATTTGTCGAGCCGCCTCGGCATACTCACGCACTCCCTTGTCACCCAGCAGGCGGGCGATCAGCAGGAAGGTCGGCATGCTTCTGGAGGGCAAGGGTGCAGGGCTGAACGCCTGTACATCGATGCCGGAGCCGCTGACCACCGTATCAGGTACCTGAGCAGGTAGCAGGCCGAGTTTACGGAACAGGTCTCGGTCATCCGGGTTCTGGAAGAAGACACGGCTGCAACGAGCCAGTGCCAGCCGATACAGGCCCATCAACACCGACTTGATCAAGGCGCGCAAGCCGCGTGCCTTGCCAGTAAAGGCATAGCCCAGACCAGTTACAAGCGCAAAGCGCCTGGGTACGCCAGCCATTGCTGCAGCCAGGCTACCGTAGATGACAGGCTTAGCGGTGTATGTCAGCACGACATCTGGGCGCAAGCCCAGCATCAGGCTGCGCAAGGCCCAAAGTGCATGCAGGTCGTGCAAGGGATTGATGCCGGTACGCTGGATTGGCGCATCATGCAGGTGGAGTCCCCAGTTAACCAATCTCGGTGCCACGTCAGCATGCGACAGTAAGTCAGGTGCAGCAACATGGACTTCATGCCCAGCGTCAATCAGTGCCTGGAGCAGCGGGCCGCGAAAGGTGATTAGTGACTCGGAAAAACTTCCGACTACTAGAATTTTCAAGATTCTATTTTTCTTTGCTGTGTAGTGGCAGAAGCTAATTGTGGCTTCTTGACAAGAATTAGAGTCAGCCATCTTCGGATCGGAAGATCGAAAAATTTCTCCAGTGCCAATGACAAGAATACAATCAATAGCACGAATATAAGGCCTGATATTGGAGGGCTGAAAAGTGAATATTTATTCGATAGATCGATGAATAAAAGTCCTAGCGGTAAATGAAGAACGTAAACAGGATAGCTTGCGGAGCCTAGTGAAGAAAGAAGTTTTTCGCCTTTTGTGTTCCTTCCTGATGCTGCGATTGTGATAAGAATAGGAAATAGTATAATTACCGATATGATGTCGATGTAAGGATTGAATTTTCCAGCGGAAGGAAGCAGCAAGATTGTTATTGTAAATAATGCGGCAAGCCATGGAAATTGAAAGTCCTTGAATATGACGGCAAGTCTTTCATGGTTTCTGAATATGAGAATCCCCGTCAGGAATCCAAAACTTGCCCTGGAAAACCCGGCGGCAACCGACCCTATGCTCCATGTATGGCCAACATCCAAATTCCCCCTTAGTAAGGCAGCGCCCGCAACAAGAAGGCCGAATAATATGACGCAAATAAATATTGTTCTAGTAGTCAACAGTGGCCTAAAATAAATATATAAAAAGTTATCGAAGAGCTCAAAAAAAAGCGACCAGTAAGGCCCGTTAATTGGAAATAATGAGGGGGATGTCGGTATTTTTGACGGTAGCATCAGAGCCGAGAGCGAGAAAGCTAATGCGGCGGCTTGTGTGCTATTCGTGTTGATGGTGGGGGCGATGTTGGTGATGGTTAATATAAGGCATATCAGTAGTGAGGAAAAGTATATTGGGTATAGGCGTATCAATCTTATTTTTATAAAATTCTTGACGGTTAGTGAGTTTTTTGCTAGCTTGTCTTCGTAGGCGTGCCCTATAACAAATCCGCTAAGTATGAAAAATAAATCTACGGCGAGATAGTTCCTGAAAAAATTAATACCCCAGAGTTCTGTTGTGTGGCGAGTTAAAACCACAAGAGCGGCAAAGCCGCGAATTCCATCCAGAAAAATATATCTGTTATTATTTTGCATGCCAATTTTTCATTTATTCAAAATTATAAATTAATTCATCTGTATTGAACTCCGGGGATGGGAGCGGGCGTCCGTGAAACATTCCGTGTCGCGAGTAAAGACCGTACACGATAGTGAAATCATGCTGGTAGAAGTCGGCGGGCTGCGGGGTATCTCGCAACTCGTCTTTGTAGCGCTTGAAGTTTTTGAATGTCAGTGGTTGGCCAGAGCGAGTTAGCAATAGAAAACGCTCATTGGAGTCAACTCCCATCCAGCCACGTTTGGTTAAAACTTCCGTAGTGGCATGTGACGCTGTTCCAGGCAGCAAGGTCCCCGGGATGCCAAAAGGTCCATCTGCATGGATGGCGAGATGTCGAGTTTTGAATCCGTAATGCCGCAAAGTTTTTTCAGTGAAGCGCGCGCGGCTGTAACAACAACCATATCCACGTGCAATGAAATTCTCGGGCTCAACTGTCAGGGAGAAATCGACTTTAGGGCAGATATTGACAGGTAGCAATGTCCTGATGGCCTGCTGTACCGAGCTGACACATTCGATTTCCGCTTCAAAACTGTCGATTTTCATGCACTGTGGTAAGGGCCCCAGTTTGGCAATCGACTTGATGTCGGAATCAGTTACTGTGTTGTCAACCTGCCCCGCAAACAGCAGGTAGGTACTGCTTGCTAGGGTAAATGCGAGAAGTATTATCTTTTTGCGATGTCTTCGGGAACTCGGACTCTCTGTTGTGCCTTTGCTGTCAAGAGAGAATGCGTGTTCTGTTTTCAAAATCAGGGGGCCTGCTCGTGCCAGGCCTGAAACATCAGTACATCCCAAAGACGATAAGCGTGGTTGCGTTTTCCAGAGAGGTGCTCGGCCCAGGCAGTCCTGATCGGCTCTACGGTCAGGCAGTTTGACCTATTTAGTGATGATTCTGATAAAAGATCCTCTGTCCATGTCCGTAGAGGCCCCCGCAACCAGTGGGCTAATGGTACACCGAATCCCATCTTTGGGCGTTCTATTAGCGATTTTGGCACATGACGGTGCAGCACTGCTCTCAGCAGGGCCTTGGACTGTCCCAGGTGCAGGTGATGGTGGGTCGGCATGGACCAGGCCAGGTCCATGACGCCGGTGTGCAGGAAGGGGACCCGGGTTTCCAGGCTTGTCGCCATGGCGGCGCGGTCGACCTTGGCCAGGATGTCATCGGCCAGGTAACCGACAAAATCGAGCCCCTGCATGCGCAGGATGTCGGGTATGCCGTCCATTGCATCGGCCGCCTCGTCGAAAACCGTTCGCGGTTCAGTGGCGCCTGGCACCAGTGCGGCCGGATCTGGCCAGTGGCAAAGCAGGCGGCGGTGAACGTCAGCGACATCATGTGCCGTCATGACCCCGGCCGCCTTGTGCAGCTTGTCGCCCAGTTGGGCCAAGGGGGCGCCGCCAGGAAGCAAACTGGCCAGTTTGGTCCAGCGCGATGGTGGGACCGACGTCAACAGCGTCGACAGTAGCCTACGCATGGGCAAGGGGAGGTCGCCTAGCCGGTGCCACTGCTGGTGGGTCAAGACATAGCGGTTATAGCCCGCAAACAGTTCGTCACCGGCGTCACCGCTGAGCGCCACCGTCACATGCTTTCGCGCCGCGCGTGACACCAACAACGTAGGGATTTGCGAAGAATCTGCAAAAGGTTCGCACCAGATTTTAGGCAGATCGGGGATGACCTCGCGCGCCTCGCGCTCGCTGATGCGCCATGTGGTGTGGTCGGTTCCTAGGTGGCGCGCCACGGCCTCGGCATGCGGCGATTCGTCAAAGCCCTGAGCGTCGAAGCCTATTGTGAAGGTCTGTACCGGCCGGACGCTTTGCTCCTGCAGTAGCGCAACGATCAGCGAGGAGTCCACACCGCCCGACAGGAAAGCTCCCAGAGGCACATCACTCACGCGCTGGGCGCTAACCGCATTCTGCAACGCGGCTTCGGTGGCGTTTACCGCTGCATCAAAGTTTCCCTCGAATGGATTAGCCAGGGCGTGGCGTATCCGTTCGCTGGCGGACCAGTAAGTGACAGTCACAGGTTCAGGCCGTTCGCGCGACACGCTCAGGATCTGTCCCGGGCGCAACTTGTAAATGCCTTCGTAGATCGACAGCGGTGCTGGCAGGTTCTTGTAGCGGAACAGCGCCGTCAGGGCGTTGCGGTCCACCCGACGCTCACAGGCCGGGTGGATGACGAGTGCTTTCAGTTCAGATCCGAATAGCAAGGTACGTGCAGCACCATTGCCCTGCCAGCCCCAGTAGAGCGGCTTTTCGCCGGCACGGTCGCGCGCCAGTTGTAGGGTATGGCTTTGACGGTCCCAAAGTGCGATCGCCCACATGCCTTCGGCGGCTTTGAGCGTGGCTTCAAGGCCCCAGGCGGCCACTGCCGCCAGCAGGGTCTCGGTGTCGGAATGACCACGCCAGTGCCGTGCACTGTCTTCTCGCTCGAGTTGTTGCCGAAGATCAGCGTGGTTGTAGATCTCGCCATTGAAAGCCACCACCAAGCGGCCACAGTCCGAGTGCATGGGTTGTGCACCGGCAGCACTCAGATCCTGGATGGCAAGGCGGGTGTGTACGAGCGCCAAGCCATGACCTTCATCAGCCCATATGCCCTGATCGTCAGGGCCACGGTGGTGCAGGCGTTTAGCCATGGATTTCAGCACCTCGGGTGCCGTCACGCCAGACAGGGAGAGGGTGCCAGCCAGGCCGCACATCAGCCTTGACTCCGGTAAAGTTGCTCGAGCTGGTCCAGCATGGCGTCTTGAGTGTAATGGGCAAGAAAACGATCACGTGCGCTTGATCCCAGGCGAGTCCTGAGGGTCGGATCGGTGGCCAACTGGTGCAAGGCAGACGCTAGCGCCGCTTCGTCACCCCTTGGCACCACGAAACCGGTCTGGGGCGTGACGACCTGTGGCATGCCCCCAACAGCGGTTACCACGGCCGCCAGGCTGGCGCGCATGGCTTCGAGCAGCGCCAGCGGCAAGCCTTCCTCGTCGGAAGACAACACAAAGGCGTCGGCCTCGCCCATCCAGGCTGACGCCTCGGTGCGCTTGCCGGCAAAATGGATCTGTCTGGCGCTAGCCAGCTTATTGGCCAGGGCTTGGCAAGCTGGGCGTTCACTCGCATCTTGTCCTACCAGGACCAGGTGCCAGCCGTCCATACCGCCTTGCTGTACGGCGCGATCAAAGGCGCGTAGCAGCAGCGGATGGTTTTTCTGCGGTCGGAAGTTAGCTACGCAAAGCAGCACCTTGGAATCAGCTGGTAGGCCCAGTGCAGGGCGCAGACCGACTGCAGCGGCTGGTGGCAGGTTGGCGTCAATTCCGTTGTCCACTATGACCGAGGTGCGCGGCAGTGAGTCGGCCACACCCCGCGAGCAGCTCACAGCTGCATCATCCAGCACCCAGCTTGCGCGGTGCGCCAGGCGCGTGAGCGGGTGCAGCAGGGGCAAGGTGATGTGCTCGGTATAAACCAACCGGTAGCCCAGCAGGTGCTTGAACAGTCGTGCCAGCATGCCACTAACGGGTAGATGGGCATGCACGGTATCGGGGCGGAACTCGCGCATGTCTTGCCAGGCAAGACGCCAGGCTGTGCGCCACCAGGGGCCTTGAGCGGTGCCCCAGCAGACGGCATCGATGCCGCGCTCATACAAGGCTGACGCCAGTTCGCCCTTGTGCGGTAGCAGGTAGGCCACCCGCACGGCGTGGCCGCGTTGCTGCATGGCGGTGGCGACCTGCAGTACATGCTGTTCGGCTCCACCTAGCCCCAATCCTTTGATCAAAAATAACAATCTCATTAATGCTTAGGGTTGACGTGCAGGCTGCCCAGGGTTTCTAGTAGCCGGCGTGCTACCAGCGCGGCGCCACGCTCATTCAAGTGGTCGTCGTCAAAGTAAAGTGGCTGGCCGTCCTCTTCGGCACGACACCAGCCCCCTGGCTTCGTGTCACAGAACAGGTCGGCCACAGGCATCAGGTGCAAGTTGGCATGCGCGCGCTCGGCGGATTCGAGTTGCTCCAGCACCCAGGCATGGCGCTTCTGGTAGGCGGAGTAGGGTGTCAGTACCGGGCCCCCGCCATAACGCGAACGCTTGATCATCTGCTCGGGTACATGCCAGCCGACCTCAGGGACGGGTGCTACTAGCACAACGGGAACTCCCATCTTGTCGAGCCAGTTCAACCAAGCCTGCAAGGCTTCAGCCTTGAGTTGCCTGTCGTGACCACGCCGGTTGTCAGCGGTCACCCCAACCTTGACCGGACATGGCGTGGTTTCGCGACCGCCAATACTGTTGTCAAAAAAGCACTTGGACTCGTCAATCGCGCCGATGGTCGACAGCACATAACTCCACCGAAGCGAAACCACGACCACATCAATATCCTGACTGGCCAGGAAGGGTCCAAGGTCGCGCGAGATGAAGGTTTCGCAACGACGCCAGTCGTCGAAACTGGCCTGGGGCGACATCAAGGTCGGGATGTTCTTACATTCACCAAAACGCATGTAATGCACGCCCCAGCTTGAAGTTGGGAATACTTGCTGTATGCCATGGTTGAGCATGTCACCATGCGAGTCGCCCCACCATGCAAAGCGTCGCAAGGGATGGGTTGAACCGATGTTGTCGCTGAAGCGGCCAATCTGAACCGTGCCAACCTGATGGCTGGTTTTGGGTAGTCGGGTTACGCCGTCACCGGAATAACTCAACCAGTCACGCTCCCTTGGAGTGAGTCGTTGCGGCAGGCCATCCGTCTGGTGCAGCAGCAAGCCAGTCGCTGTCAACAAGGCAGCAAGAGCACCGCAGCCCAATAGCAGTGACTTGATCGGCACCAAGCGGGCATTTCGCACCGGTTGCTCGAATTTCACCAATGATAAGCGTGCCAGTGCCACGGTGGGCAACATCAGGGCCAGCAGCACCCAGGGGCTAGGTGCATCAAGCAGGCGTAGCCGTGCGAAAGCCATGATTGGCTGATGCAGAAGATACAGGCCGTAAGAGATCAGTCCGATCCAGACCAATGGCGTCGAGGACAAGATCCTGGCCATCTGGGTACCAGGAGTAGTCACCAGCAGCACGGCGGTAGCCAGCACCGGCAGCAATGTCCAGGGGCCGGGCCAGGGGGTGTGCGTATCCAGCATTACCATGGACGCCAGCAAGACGACCAGTGCCAGGGCAGCCAGCATGCCGTGACCCACCCGGTCGCGCTGGTCCGCTGGCGAACCCAGCCATTTGGCGCACAGCGCGCCCAGCAGCAATTCCCAAAAACGCTGCAGTGGCAGGTAGAAGCTGACGGGCTCGGGTTTGCGAGTGAGCCAGATGGCGTAGGACAGCGACGCGATGGTAAGCAAGATCAGCAGCGCATCCACGATGCCGTTCCTGCTATTCCGAACCCAACGATACAGCAACCAGGCCAGTAGCGGAAAGGTCAGGTAAAACTGTTCCTCGACACCCAGTGACCAAGTATGTACCAGTGGCATTTCCTCCACACCCGGAGAGAAATAGTTGATGGTGATTTGGAACAATAGGTTGCTGGCCGAAATAATCGCCGCTACCATACTCTGACCAAAGTTCTGGAACGGGTCTGGCATCATCCAGAACCAGCCAAACGGCAGGCTCAGTGCCAGGGTCAGCAGCAGGGGCGGCACGATACGCCGGAAACGCCGCTCGAAGAAATACCGAAACGAGAAGTTACCGCGCTCTAGACCAGCCAGCACAATGCCGCCGACGAGATAGCCCGAAATCACGAAGAACATGTCCACGCCAATAAAGCCGCCGCTTGCCCAGGGAAAGCCGGCATGGAACAAAATGACCGATACCACCGCTACGGCGCGCAGGCCGTCAATATCAGATCGATAGGCCGTAACCGTCACAGCAACTCCAGATCAGAAAAACGCAAATGCCACTGTTCTGCGGAGGGCACCAGACTGTTGACCTCGCGTGAATGCAAATGCAGCACAGGCTTGGGGATGGGCATAGCGCCGCCGCGCAGCAGATCGGGCCAGCGGGCCGAACTGTCGGTAGGCCGCCAGACGAAATAGTCGATACCTTGGCGGACTGGTATGGGCAGTGAGCGTATGGCTGCAGCCAGCGACAGCCCGGATGCAAGGGAAACCACCGCTTCGCGCAGAACTTTGCGTCGGTGGATGCGCACGGCACCTTGCAACTTGCCGTCGAGCAATACCGGGTAATAACTGGCCACCGGACAGTCGGCTAGTCGCCATTTCAGGCTCTCGGCAGTCCAGTCTGTGCCCAGGGAGGGCGTGCGCCAGGCCTGAGCTAGTGTTGACCAGTCTTGAGTGCTGATGCCCGACCAGTCGGCAACAGCAGGCAAGGGGAGTTCGGTAACCGGACGTCCAGCCGCTTGCTGAGCCAGGCGTAAAGCGCTAGTCAGCCCATTGGGTCTGATGCCCGCGGACAGCGGCGCCACGGCCACCCAACCCATCTTGCGGTAGCCCGGGCCGCTCTTGCCGTTAGGGGTATTAAAGACGATGTCCGTGCCATCGGCCCGCAGGTATTCCAGACCTTCCAGTGTCAGCTTGCTGAAGATGCCTTTACCCTGGTAGTCGGGGTGGGTCGAGGTGTCCACCGCACGTGCACAGGCCCAGTGCCTGCCTTGGGCATCGACCAGGCGCCAACGCATGAAGGAACGCAGTCCGACCATCCGCTCGCCATCAAAAGCCCCCAGCAGCAGGCTGCGGCCAAAAGGGTTGTCGACATGCTTCCAGCGCCACCAATCTGCTTGACGTGCGCCTTGCGGCCCCTCACCCAAGGCCTCGGTTGCCAGTTCCAGCAGGGAGTCCTGATCGGCTTCGGTCAGTTCGCGAATCTTCATGTTGCAATTCCCTCCTTGATGCGCTCAATCCAGTATTCCTCGTGGCTGATGCCTTGGCGGATCTTGCGCCGGCCCCAGAAGCCGGCATCGCTGCCGCGCAAGGGCACCCTGGGCCAGGCCATACTTGACAACTCGCCTGCCAGGCCGTGGTGCGGCAATCCGGCAAAGCCGGCCTCGAAATAGCGGCCTAGCACGGTTGCTGACTCGGCATTGAACTTGCCTCGGGGATAGGCGTACAGCCTGGGGTGGGGCAGGCCTTCGGCAGCAAAGCGCGCCAGCGTGACCTCAGTGTCGGCCGCTAGCTCGGTCTGGCTCTGGATCGGAGCTTCGCGGTGCATGTGTGAGTGTGCGCCCAAGGTGATCAAGGGCGAGGCCGCCATGGCCCGCAGCTGGGCCCAGCTGCAAGGCTGGTAGCGACTGCGGTCGACAGAAAAACTGACGGGGGGCGCACCGCTGTCGATGAAATGCGTGGGCACGAACAGCACCATCGGCAGATCCAAGCGTTGCAGCAGCGGCCAGAGGTGATCATGCGCATCGCTGAAGGCATCATCTACTGTGATCAGGGCTAAAGGCTGATCACTGGCGGGAGGGGTCAGGAACTCGTCCCCGGTCAGGATGCGGTAGCGTGACGCCATCTGGCGCAGCCAGGACTCGACCTGCTCGGGCTTCACTTCAAGTTCGCCGCGAGCGTCTGGCATGAGACGATGCAGCGTGAACACTGTCACTGGAGCGCGCCGCGCTGGTGACGGTGCCAGGCTGCTCAAGCCCTTGAGTGCGTGCCATGCCAGCGATTTGATTGCATGTTTCGGGTTCATGCTTTGTAGGCTGATTTTCCGGTCAGCAGTCGTCCACTGGCAGCTGCCCTGGGTGAAACAATAGTGCGACTCATGGCAGTGCGCTGCCAGCGCGCACTGCGCGACGCGCAGGCGATGGCGACTAAGGCATAACTGAACTTGGCCCGGTGGCGGATAGCAGTACCCGCGTTGCTGGAACCAAAGGCGTAAGCCAGGGCAATGGTCATCACCACCCCCAGCACCATCAGTACCTTGGGCGACAAGGCATTGGCCTTGTAGGCGCGCCAGAACTCCCGGAAACAGAAGGCATAAAGCAGCACGTCCAGGAAGCCCAGCAAATGTCCTACCGAGCGGATGTCCCAGGGCAGTGGCGAGAAAAAGAAGTAGATGAGCCGCAACGGAACGCTAAGTGCCATATCACTGTAGTCATCAATGGCGAAACCCTGCAGGTAGGCGGAGCCACCTCTCGCGGCCTGATGCGAAGCGGTATTGAGCTGATTCACCAAATTGCCGCTGCCAAGCTCACTCACCTTGTTCAGGCCGACCTCACTGACCAGGTTCCCAGCTAGGCTGACTATGGCAGCGAACAGGCCCAGCAATAGAAGGTTCAAGATGATGCTGGGTTTGGACTGGCCCGGAAGACGGCTGGCGAACACCTGGAACACGAAGGCCCCTGCACCCAGTCCAGCAATGCCCAGGATCATGCCGCCATGGAACAGCGCCGCCAAGCTGCACCAGAACGAAAAGAACAGCATGCCAGTAGCAGTCACATAACTGCGCTGCGAAGTCAAGGCCACCAGTCCCAGCGTGAAGGGTAATACCAGGATCATTTCGCGCAGCGCCACGACCGAATATTGCGCAGTCGAAGGTATCAGCGCCATGATCAGTGCAGCTCGTTTCGCCTGGCTGGGGTCGGCGCCGCAGTTAAGGGCCAAGCGATATACCAGAGCCACGACCGCCAGTCCCATGGTGATGTTGGCTAACTCAATCACCAGGATGGACTGGCCAAACACTGACAGCATGGCACCCATCAGGGCGCTGAAACCCGTGCTGTGGGTGACCGTGAATTCTGCAAGGGCGCCCTCAAAGCCAAGGTGCGAAAAATTAGTTGCCTCATTAAAAAAAGTCCTGGCATCCCCGCGGCCAGGTATCAGCACGAATACCTGGTGGTGAATCAGTAGCAGCGCCATTCGTACAGCCCAGGCAGTCAGCATGACGCCCCGGATGGCTGGAAAGCGTATGCCAAATCCTAGACTAACCAGCAGCGTCAGGGAAAAGAGCAGTATCAGCAAGCGGATAGCCTTTGATAGAGTTGAGCGAACTGGGCGGTCACGATTGCCGGTGAGAAAGTCTGGCAGGCATATTCACGGGCCGCAGTTAAGTCGGGCAGCACACCGCTCACTATCAAGCCAAGCGCTGTTCGTAAGGCATCGGCATCACCCTGTGGAACCAGTACGCCACGGTTGTGGGCAAGCAACTCCGGCACGCCGCCCACATCTGTTGCTACAACCGGCAACCCGGATCCCATGGCTTCGACGATGACACCTGGCTGGCCTTCGATCCTGCTACAGAGAACCAGGGCGCGTGCGTCACGCATGTGCTTAGCCACATTATCAGCCGAAACATTGCCCATAAATGCTACTTTCGATGCCCATGGGTAGGATGCTACCACGCTTTCAAAGCGAGAGCGACTAGAGCCATCACCTAAAAGTACCAGGTGTAAATCGCTGTTTTCTGCAAGCATGGGGCCTATTGCCTGCAGCGCCAGAGCGTGGTTCTTTTCCGGCGTGAAGGCGCCGACCATCAGCAGCACTTGCTGGCGTTCGTGCCAAGGTTTGACGTTCGCTGAGACGAGCGGGACGATGTTGGGTATGATAACTATCGAGGGATGCAGCCCTGGGTGCATGGAGCGCAGGTCGTCTGCGCAGGCCTGCGCGATCGAGGCGATGGCCTGGCATCGATTGAGGAAAAAATCCTGGATAGTAGTGACAACTCTGCGGTCGCGCAGCCAAGGCGAGGCCAGGCTGGCCTGTCGGTAGACGATTGCGGCGCGAAGACCGCGCAATCGAAGTAGCCAGGCGGTGAACACTGCCACCCATAGGGTACGCCCGGCATTTGCCTGCAAGATCAATGGTTCACCAAATGGCGTTGTAGACAAGCGCGAAGACAGGCGTATTGCCGCTTGAAGGCAGCGCGGCAGCGACAACTTGTGACCTGGCAGCAGGCAGGCATCGACGGCCAACTCGCCACGGCCCTCTGCAAGGGCGATGAGTTCTACATTGATAGGACTCCCGGGTTCCCCGAATCGGGGCAGTTCCACGGCAAGACGGGAGGCAAACAGTTCGGCACCACGCCTTTCACGGTGGTTAATGAGCTGTATGACCAGCACAACAGCCCTTGTCGATGACCGATTGGAAGAAATCCAGCATGCCCTGACAGGATGCCTCTAGTGTGAAGCGTTCGAGGAATATCTCGCGACCCCGCGCACCCAGGCGGCGGGCAAGGTGGCGGTCATCCATCAGTTGATTCATGGCTGCCGCGATGCTCTCGGGCCGCTTGGGGTCACAAAGCAAGGCACTGCGATCGGGTTCGCAGCCCTCACCTAAGCCATCAAGGTCTGAGCAGATCACAGGTAGACCAGCCTCCATGGCCTCGATCATGGCACCACTCAGGCCTTCGAAATGGGAAGGCAACACGAAGACATCGGCGCAACGTAACAACTCGGCCACGTCGTCTTGGTGACCCAGGTTCAGAATGGCGAGTCGAGCCGGGCTGTCGGCGAGGCGGTGTTGAATCTCCTCGCTGGTGTTGCCTTTACGGCCGACCAGCAGCAGGCGTGCATCAGGGTGCTTTTGCCAGACCTGCTCGAAAGCCGTGATCAAACCAAGGTGATTTTTCTGATGTTCCTGCCGCGCAACATGTGTGAAAACAAACGAGCTATCGGGAATCTGCAGCGTATGGCGCTGTTCGTACCTAGAATTATTAGCCTGGACTTCAGGACGGCCTCGGTACACGACCGTAATACTCTTCGGGTTTAAATGAAGATGCTCGGCGGCATTGAGACCGGCGGAACGTGTCACTGCATGTACACTGGGCGAGGCTAGAAAGTGCGAAAAGCGGTCGATCCACTTGACCAATTCTAGCTTCCAAGGTTTTACTCCGTGGTCCTCAAGGCGCTGGGAACCATATGAGTTGTTGACAATGCTACAGGACAGGCGCCAAGAGGGGCGAGACCAGAGGGCGAATAGCAAACGCGCCAGCATGTCACTGGAAAACAGGCAACTATGAACCAGATCGAACTTTTCACGTGCTAGCAGCATCTTTAGGCTAAAAAAACGTTGCCGCCAACTATTTCCTAGATAGCTGATAGAAATGCCATGACTTACAACCTCGTCGGCAAAACCAGGTCGTCGATCGTAGAGCATGGCGACGTGGACATCCTGGCTATGTCTCTTGAGCCAAATGGCTAAGTGTGCGGTCGAACGCTCTGCTCCACCCGGACCGAGTCCATCAATTAACAAGCAAATTTTCACGAGCAACTGCTGTTTGTGAATGCACGCGACGGATTGTCACGGCGAATGAGATGATAGATGCGACTGTGCCAACCCGAGACGATGAAGACAAAGCGCCAGATCGAGGCATAGTCATCAATGCGCAGACGCGAGATCACGGGCATGGCAACATCAAGCCGCGAGGCTGGCATGGTGAGATGGTCAAATAAAAGGACCGCAGTAGCCTGGGCATCGGCTGCAAAGTGCAAGGCGTTCAGGTTGAAATTACCGTTGGGCAAGGCAAAGGCAACTTGCGAAATACCAAGGTGCTGCCGCACCGAAGAGATGCTGTCGGAGATTTCACGTCGGACCTGATCCGATGAGCACATATCCAGACAGGGGTGACTGACACTGTGTGCACCGATTTCCATGCCATGAACCAGGGCTGCGCCCAGTTCAGTCCAACTGGGATTTCGGGCAGGCCGTACTGCAGCCCTGAGTTGAGCAACAAAAGCTTGCCGTTTTTGGTCGGAGAGTGCTTTCAGTTGAGTGAGAAACACCTCGCTGCTGGGAAACCGTTGACCCTCGATTTCCAGGCTTGGATCCTGTTGCCAAGCACGATGGGCAGTTATCCACCATGGCTCGATTGCTGTTCCGATCCAGTCGGTGACTACGAATAAGGCTGAGCACATGCCGTTAGACTTGAGTGCAGGTGCAGCCAGATCTAGAACGGAAGGGTCAGCGTCATCAAAAGTAATCAGTACCCTGGGTTTTGTTGATAGATGGTATTGCTTGGACTTTTGAGATAATAAGTGGCCCAAGCTCAAGACCTCGGAGGAAAGCTTCAAAACCTCTAGATGCTGGTCAAAGCGTTGCGGGTTGCTGATGGTGTGGTAGCAAAGAACACGAAACGACGTTCCAAACAGCAAGTCGTGCATTATTCCAAGTACTCTTAGGGCCAGCGCAGCCAGAACGACTTGGATCATAGGGTATCCAGAAAGGCCAGCGGACTTATCTGATTCAGCACATTAAGAGTTTGCTCCCGTGTCTGGCCAGGGCGGCCGATTACGTGACCGCTGGGTCGAGAGTAGCGTGGCATCATGTTGCGGTCTTGCGAATCGGTCAGGACAACTCTGTAACCCAAGGGGATGGGGGCTTTGCTGGTTTGGGCTCCATGCCGGGAGAAAACTCCACACAGATGGCCCCTGTGGACAAAGAAGTATTCTGGGTGAGCTGAGAAACTGTATTCTGATCGATTGAAACGATGCCGAATATAGGCAATCAAGCTGGCATCGCTTGTACCGAACCTGCTGCACAGAACTTCGATGCCCATGCTGTTGTACGGACGCCATCCGAAGCAGCGTACTGTATTGGTTTCCATTAGTACGGGCCAGCCCAGCTTTTGGTAAGGCTTCAAGCTGTTGCTGTTGGGGAATCCGATCACCAGATCCTCAGCGGCTATGGCATTGAGAAGTTTTTCTGTAATCTTTGCAAAAAGCCCCTTTCCCCTTGCCGCTGGTGCAGTCACAGTGTCTCCAGGTTGCCATATACGCCGTCCTGTTTTGAGATCTACGGGCATTCTGAAGAGGCTGTTGACCGCCACAAGATTGCCGGTTCCGTCCAGTGCAAAAATCACTATGGACTCACCTAGAGGTGATTCGAAGTGTTTTTTTCTTAGTTCATAAGACGTTTGTGAATATCCTAATTCACTTTGCAGAAGTTGGTGCCATTCGATAATATTTTTTTCATCAATTATAGATAATTTATTTAGATTGAAGTTATCATCGCTGGTGGCTGTATCGATATTCATTTAAGCCTCTTGAATCATATTTGTGACGATATGACCTGATTTAAAATGGCGTTTATCTTTGGAGGAGAAATGCTGCAACCAATCGTATAGCAAAGCTAAAATTTTTATTCCACCAGCTGTTGATCAAGCCTATTTTCAGGGTTTTTTTTCGATCGTGATTTGATCTATTTTTCAGGTAAAATAAACAAGCTTCAGCACGGTGCTTCGCCATTTCCTCTCTTCTTTTGGGGCGGCCTACAGTATATGCAAGAGATATGATGCCTGTGTGCAGTGTTCTGGCTCCTGCACGAGTGGCTCTTTCGATTAAATCTGTGTTTTCACTATAGCGCAATCTTTCCTCGTATCCGCCAAGCTCCGAGAAAAACGATCGTCGCATCATCCATGATCCGGATAGTACGCTGGGTTTTTTACTGGAGCTGATAATGACGTTTGGATTCGATTTATTTTCAATGTTTATTTCCCTATAACCAAAATAAACAACATCCAGGTTAATAAGTGAATTGCTTTTGTTTCTTTTAATCCACTTAAATAAATTTGAGTCTAAGCAATCATCATCATCAAGAAAAATTAACCAGTCTGTTTGAGTGTTGTGAGCGCCGTGGTTTCTAGCGGCAGAGGGTCCGCTATTCACCGGTAGTCGCAATAGCGTCAAATTTTTATGGAATTTTTGGTATTGATATGGTGTTTTGCTGCCGTCATCGACCAGTACGACATTGCATATTCCCGTATCGAGAAGCGACTGCGCCGTCGAGAAAGCCTGTTCTTCACGATTGCACGATGCGATAATGAAAGTTAAGCTCAAATTTACCTCTATGTTGATTTTAGTTAAAGCATAATTTACTTGGCTAAGAGATCGGAATATGTTTCCTGCTTGGTGATGCTTCCATTTTCAATATGAATTATCTGATCGCATTGCGCGAGGGTAGTGAGCCGGTGTGCCACCATCAGCACGGTGACATCAGAGCCGATATTTCGCAAAGCCGATATGACGCGCTGTTCCGTAGCATTGTCCAGCGCGCTAGTGGCTTCGTCCAGCACCAGGATGTCGGCTTGGCGATAAAGTGCGCGGGCAATTCCAATTCGCTGACGCTGACCTCCAGACAACAGCACGCCACGTTCGCCAATGATCGTGTCCAGACCAGTCGGCAGAGCAGCAACCGTTTCGGTCAGCTGTCCCATGGCGATGCAGTGCTGGATCAGGTCTTCGTCAATCTGGTCGGGTGCGACACCAAAAGCGATGTTTTCCCTCACGCTGGAGTCGATAAGATAGATGCTTTGTGGAACGTGAGCAACACGCTTGCGCCACTGTGCAATGTTGTGTGGCGTCAAAGGCACACCGTCAACCCGCATTTCGCCACTGCTCGGAGTCAATAATCCCATGATGAGGTCGATCAGCGTAGATTTGCCACCGCCGGAAGGACCAACAAAACCTATACGTGCACCGCGCGTAATTTGAAGGTTGATGTTCTTCAGAACTTTCTTCTTGTGTCCACGGTAACTATAGCTGACTTCAGATAGTTCAAGATTGGATTCAAAAAATAAGCTATCTTTTTCGATTGAATTCTGATGTTCTGGAAGTGCCATGATTTTCATCACGTCTGCACGAGCCGGGCCTGCCGTCTTCAGTGTGCCCCAAGCGTAATAGATTTGTTGTGAGAGTGGCAGCAGTTTCTGGCTGCCGAATGCAATCAGGCCCAAGGTAGTAAGGGCGCCATCCTTTTGTGCGGCAGCCATAGACGTGGCGACCATCACAATAGCTGCCATGCCAATAAATTCAAGCAGGTAGCGTGGTAATTGGCTAATCCATTCATTCTGTCGCATGGATGAGCGTGCAGCCATTTCCTCGCGTTCAAAGCGTCTCTGTTGAACTTCGAATGAATTATCGAGGATGACATCGCGGATGCCACCAAGGCTTTCCTGCAGCACGCGTACCCGTTCGCGTGCTGCTCGGTTGATGATCTGTCCATTACTTAAAAGCCTAGAGCGTGTAATCCGGACAACCAGAGCATAGAAACCCGATACTCCTAACAGCAGGCCCAGCATGATCTCAGTTTGTGTCAGGAACAGCAGTAACAAGATCCCACCACCCAAGACTAGCGCGGTCACCAGATTGAGCATTGGGCCTATGTTGCGGCCGACAAATGAATTTACACGTTCCAGGTTGGTAATGTGTTCGCTGCTGTTATGTTGGGTATGCCAGTCGTAAGGCTGCGACATTGTCTTGGCGAAGGCTGTGCGCGCAAGGGCAAATCCTGCTGCATGGCTGAAGCGTATATTGGTCGAAAGCAGGACGATGCGCATGACCGCCGCCGCACCCAGCGCCACAAGAAAGCCACCCCCCACCCACAAGCGTTGTTCTAGCAACGGCATGGTCGACAACCAGGCGCCAATAACAGGGAAACGGCCGGCTGCTTGTGGGTCGACCAGAACCGTCAGGAACGGGACGATGGCGCCCAGTGAAACCACTTCAGCTACTGCGCCGACCATCATCAGTAGCGCGAGTGCCAGTAGCATGCGTTGCAGTCGGGACGGCAGTACCGCCAAGATCTTTCTGGCTTCGGAAATCAAGAATCAATCCTTGGATGAGTGTTGTACGCCAGCAGATTCAGAGCACGCAGGCGCGCGACGGCGATGCCGTGGCGGTTGTTGTCGAACGCCAAAACTGGAGGCTTTTCTCTCAAAACCCTCTGCACTGTCGCCAGCAGTTCTTCTTCGTCTTCCGGCCGTACCAGATGATGAGGCGGTATCTGATCATTGATGTCACCCACATCGAAGGCTACAACGGGGACGCCAAGTGCTTGTGCTTCTAGCGTTACCAATGGAGAGGCTTCTGCTCGTGATGTAACAGTCAATAGAAAAGCTTTTTTCATGACTGGATATGGATTTATAAGTTCACCTAAGAAAAAGAATTTATTCTTGATATTGAGATTGTGGTTTGATTCTTCAAGGAGATTTTTTTCAATTTCACCTATCCAGACGTAGTTTAGGTGCTTAAATTCTGGATTTATTTCAAGTGTCTGGCAAAGACGTAGCCAGATGTCGAAACCCTTGCCCTTATTTCCTTTGCCAACACCCAGTACGAAATTTTTTGGCAGATCTGGTTTGGTCAACATTGCTGATTTCTCGATATTATTTGCATCGACGCAGGAAGCCCAGTGCAGCACTGTATTGCCAGGATATTTCTTTGAGACTGATTGAGACGCTTGGCGAGCGCATGCTATCCAGGTAATCTGGTCTGCTTCTTTAGAGTCAAGTGTGTAGCGTCGCAGACCGCCTTCAAGTAGTGAACCCGTTTCGTGAAGATGTACAATCGTGGGTGTGTTGCAGTTTAATGCTGCACGAGCATAAGAAAGAGATAGTACGGAATTAAGATAAATAATTTTTGGACGATAGCGACTCAAAAGAAATTTGGCTGCCAAATTTTCTACAAGTTTAGCTAACTTTTTTGTTGCTTGGAATCGGCGAAATATGATACGTAGAACGTACATTGGCTCTATGCACACATTAGCTCCTACCGATGTGAATTCCCTCATCATCGGACCAGGTGAACGGACTACAACCATTACCTTTAGCCCTTCTTGTATTAGCCATTCAACCGTGTTGACGGCCACTCTTGGCGCTCCGGTCCGGCTGGCTTCGTGGCTGACTAGTATCACATCCCAATCCGTCATGGGCATACCTCTCGCACGGAACGGATAATTCCAGCCCACATCATTTTTTCATTGCAACGCTGCTTTACGAAGCTACGAGCAGCACTGCCTAAACGATGGCGCAGTTCCTCATCAGATTCGAGTCGTAGCACTGAGTCAGCTAGTAGCTTGGCATCGCCTGTTCTCGGCGTGGTCAGCACGCCGTCGATCGGCAGGTAGTCGACCAAGGCTGGTGTCGCAGTGATGACGCAGGGCTTGCCCATCGCCATGGCTTGCAGCAGCACTGTCTGGCCGCTGGGGTATGCCAGATCGTGTACGGCTAGCACTAGACCTCGACAAGCGGATAATAGTTGCCAGTAGTCGTTTTCGGGCATCGCACTCAGTGCCGTAATATTGGCTGGTAGTGGCGTAGGCAGCATTCCTGGCCTGGCAATCACATCACAGGGTAGGCCAGTCAGTTCCATAGCCTTCACTAACGTTTTCCAGTCGCGTCCCAAGTCTCGACCAACGCTAAGCCAGCGACCATTATCGGTTGTCATAGGAAAAAGTTTGTCAGCTTTTTCGGTGTCAATCCCGAACTGCACGACCGTAATCTGATCGTCGCGCAGTCCAAGGTGTGACTTCAGAATATCTCGCTGGTTGCGAGAGAACACGATGACTTGATTGACCTGTCGGTAGAGTCGCTTCAACCGGTCATGGCGCGCGGGTGAGGTTGTTTGAATATCCTGGGCTAACCAGCACGCGACGATGACCAGAGGTTTAGATCTAAGCGGCGGTAACCGTTCCCGGAGCGCTGCCAGTACATGCCCTTCGCTCTCAAACAATGCTAGCGTCACGTCAGCGGTGCAGATGTGGAACAAACTTGTCAGCGTATGCAGAGTAGGGCCGTGCAAGCGAGGCAAGTGAGCGCGACTGAAATGGCGTCGCTGTTGCCACCAATGCAGCAAACGGTAGACCCAGTGCGGAGATTCTGTCCAGACGACGCCGTGATCTGCGGCATGCTGTGCGCCATACGGCATGACAGCAGGACTTGTCGATCTATCGGTCTTGAGCCAGTGAAGGCGTAGGGGAGGGCGTGTCATTGTCTTGACAGTCCGGCGACATGACGGTAGATCTCTTCAAAACCTTGGTGAAACGCCGGCAGATTAAAGCGTTCACGTGCTCGTTCCTGACCTGCCTTACCCCAAGTCTTAGCCTTGATCGGATCGTCAAGCAGTTCCAGGACAGCAGCGGCAAGAGATTCGGCATCACCGGCAGGACATAGTCGTCCAGTTTCGCCATCCACCACGATATCGACAGTGCCACCAACCGCAGTGCTGACCACAGGCTTGCCTGCTGCCATAGCTTCTACCAAGGTCAGGCCGAAACCCTCATAATCAGAGGTTGAAAGGAAAACATCAGATGCATGGTAGGCGTCTACCAAGTCCTTTCCATAAAGTGGTCCAAGCCATTGGACATTAGCTGAAATTCCTAGTTGAGCAGCATACTCTTGAAGAGAAAAAAATTCTGATCCACCACCGGCAATAAAAAATACCGTATCTGGATGCTTTTTTATGATAAGATTTGCTGTATCAAAAAATAATTGAAAGTTTTTAACTGGAACCAGTCTGGCTACACAAAATACGGTCTGAGACTTTATGGGTAAATTATATTTTTGACGCCATAAATTTGGCTTAATAGCCCATCTATTATAATACGAAAAATTTATAGCTAAAGGCAATAAAACAAGATGATAGACTGGCGTCGAAAAGAATAAAGCAGTACGGTTCTTGACTTCACTTGAGTGAACGACAGTTAAAACTGTAGGAAATCGTGCAAACTTTTGTTCAATCCAGTCGATTAAATTTGATGCCTGCTTGCTGCCGGGAGCGTAGTGCATTTCTAGTATATAAGGAATTTTTAATCCGATACCGGCGATGAAGGCATACCATGCTTGGCCACTATGTAGATGCATTACATTTGGACGGACCTGTTGCATCAAACGCCGTAAGCAGATAATTACGAGTAGACGATTAAAAAGGGATAATTCTCCATCAATCTTTAAACTGTAAAAGTGGTGATTGCCTAGTTCATTTAGATTTTCTTCAGCCTTGTGACTCCGTATCGTGCATACGTAACTTTCAAAAACATCTGTGTCAAGTCCACGCAGGAGTTGGCGAACCACTGTTTGAATTCCGCCTTGTTGGCTCAAGCGACCCAAAAAATCGAGAACACGAATATTCATGACATAGAGTTTACAGTTCGGAGTGAACGTAGTTCGGGGTCCTGTACTACATCAGAACTTGACTGAAGAGATTTCCAGAATTTATCGAATTCCTCATCATTCATTTTGCTCCATTGCTGCCAGTGAGATCCTAATTCTTTAGAATTTTGAAGCGCATTGATGGCAACTGAGCCTTCCCTTGCTTTTTTTAGCAATTGATTTTTGCTTCGATAGGGATAATGTGCTATTACCAGGCCAACTCCACTAGTGCCTGGGCGATGGACCCAGTGATTACCCATTGAAACAATTGCTTTTGGATGAGCTCGGAAAGCCGTCTTGGGCATGGGGTTTGGTTCATTACGATGCAAAAAAAACGACTCAGGAGAGAACTTCTCTAGTAGTTCATCAGGTGGTAAAAAATCATAATGAGGAGCGGGTATTTTGTCATCCTTGCATGCGTTAAGCAGTCCTGCGATCGTTTTTTCACTGGTAGGCCACCAGAGTTCATCCGCATCAAAAGGAATGATCCAGCTTGCACCGCATTCAGCTGCATAGCGAGCCGCCAGGGTCATGACTGCACGTTGTTCATATGATGGATGATTGTATTGAGCTATTTGCGTAAAATCTCCGAAATAACTCATTGATTCAACTGTTTCGTCAGTGGATAAATGGTTGACCACTAAGATGCGTGAAATGCCTTGCTTCAGAAAATGTTCTATTATTACGGGTAGCGTGCCAGATTCGTTTCGGACCATTGTAATGGCCCATATTCCGCTTATTGGTTTTTTCTCTGGAAAGTGAATGTAACTTTTGATGCGATTTAACTCGAAAAAAACTTTTGATTTAAATAGGGCTTTAGATAAATATTTTTTCATTTGCGCCTATGGAGGGTCTGAACAACCCCTGCTGACACAGAAGTCGTGTTGTGAATTTTCAGATTTTGAAAGCTTTAAGGCATTTCATAACGTTTGAGGACTGGTCTCGCCTTATTGCCAGTTCTTTGGCCGGTTTTGGGTGCACTCATCGCCGCGCCATGCTCAAAAATTGCTATTACACTACCCACCGATTGCTCAGCGCAAACAGCGCCTAGTCCGGATGCTGGCCTTGGTGCACTAGTCCAGCGCTACGGCAGTACCAGATTTTTTCGTCGAGTAACTCGCGCTTGCTCGTTTTCCTGGTCTTGCGTCGAACTCGGATGCGTCCAAACTCATTAGCTTTATGTCAGTAATTTCTTACATTTGGCTGTTATCGCTGGGGCTTTGTAGAGGCTCCTTAATTTATTTTCTTAAATAATAAATAGAATTCGTATATTACTAGCTTTACATATCTTTCTAATAAGATTAGTCTTATCTTGTATGGATTTGGCTGATTATGTTTTTTTGAGTAATAGTATTGGTAAGATAGGCGGTTATGAATTCTCCATATTCTTGTTTTTATGCTATCATTTTCTCTAATTGAATTGTCATGTACCATGAGATTTTTTGAGAGTAAAAAGTTATTCTCTAATTCTGAATATGACGTGCAAAATTCCGAATCAATACCATAAAATTTTAAATTTTCATCAAATCTAACTCTTTTTCTCCATAATTCTCTAGATATGCTAATCCCACTTCCGACCGCAAAAAAATTTTCTGAGTGGCAGATTCCTGGATTGTGGAATTGTTCTTCGGTATTTAAATTTGATGTTGTTTCTTTAAAATACTGACTTTTTCTTCTTGGTGAGATGATGGCTTGGTCGTGTCGTGACGATACTTTAGGTAGAATTAATAAGGGGTTATTAAATAAATTGATTTCATCATGTAAATTTGTGAAGAAATCTGACTGAAATTGACTATCGTGATCTAATATCGTAAAGTAGTTGAGGTTATTATTTGAGAATGCTTCATCTTGAATTTTATTGTATATTTTGGCTAAACTTATATTTTTATTATTAAAATAATATTTTGATTCGTAAAAATATTTTTTTAAATCAAGAAATTCAATTTGATTTATTTTTGTGTAGCTTGATTCGCTGTTGTCCCATATGTAGAGAAAAATATTGCTTGTTTTTGTGCATCGTATTAGAGATTTTATTGTTTCACTTTCGCGCAGTATTTTTTTGTAGATTACAACTAATACGCCAAAAGTTAAAATATCTGCCTCATATTTTTTTGAAATTGTAAAAATTTGTTGATTTTTCATTTGTGCATTTTAAATTTACATAAGAACTAATTTTTTTATCTTCATAAAAGGCTTTTCTATTGCAAGGCTGCTTAATATCCCAGATATTATCGATGAGAAGTAAATAATTATTATTGCCGAATAGATATTTATTTCTGGAAAATGCCAATATAAAATTTTGTTAATAGGCCAGGCGTAGAGATAAACTCCGTAAGAAATATCTGGGAGTTCGTTGAAATTGAAGTGTGATTTTTCTATGGTAGCGTAATATATTATTGAGTATCCAAAAAAGATACATAGTGCAGCTTCTGCTACGTATTTGTTAAATAAAAGATTTATGAATATTAATAATGAGCCTATGGCGATCTCTGGTTTCCATGGTATTGAATCTTTGTAGGTGTAGAAGCATCCACCTGCTGAAAAAGCCATCCCGCAGCGAAAATATATATCGAAAGGTAGTTTTTGAATTGCAATTTTGTTATAAATATGTATTGTAGCGAAGGCAATAAATATTATTGGTAATATCCATGATTTTTTTAAAATCCCCATCATTCCTAAAAGCAAGACTAATATATAGCACTTGAACTCGTATGGTATTGACCACAATGAACCATTGACGACTGGGTAGGGAGTGCCTGCGAAAATTATGTCATTAGTATTAATTTGTAAATTTAATGATGACATTAAAAATGTTGTCAAACTAATGTTTTTAAGATGGTTGCTTGTTCCGTAAATGGGTCCTATAAGATACACACATATGGCAGATGCCACTATAAAGCCTGGGTATATTCTTAGTATTCGACTTGTTAGGAAATGTTTGACATTTGGTTTTTCTTTCCAGCTTTTTAAAATAAGAAATCCGCTTAAAATAAAAAAACTATCAACGGCTAATTCTCCGAATGATATTGTTCCAAATAGTTTCGATAGAATTTCATTGCTTCGGTTTCCGTATTTTAATTCTGGGGCGTGTGAGAGTATAACTAAGCTTGCAAATATAAATCTTAGTAAATTGAAATTGTTGTTTTTTGTGTTAATGCTGGAGTTTTCCATAAATATTATTTATCATAATTTATTATTTTAAAGAGATATACCAAGGCATGGTAATGCTTATTCCTGCTTTAATATTGTAGACAGGAATATATCCTAATAATGTTTGAGCCTTCCTTATATCGGCTTGGCTGTTTCTTACGTCACCGGCCCGGAAATCAAGATTTATTGCAGCCCTGTCGTAATGCACGCCATTGGCTACCAGTGCCTGCTTTAGTGCGTCGAATAGTTCGTTCAGGCTGGTGCGGTCACCGACGGCGACGTTGTAGATCTGGTTGCGTGCCGTAGCGTCAGTAGTTGTTGCTGCCAGCAGGTTGGCCTGCACAGCGTTGCCAACGAAGCAGAAATCGCGGCTGGTTTCCCCGTCACCGTTGATGTATACATCCTTACCCGCAATCATGGCCGCCGTCCACTTGGGGATGACGGCGGCGTAGGCCCCGTTAGGGTCCTGGCGCTCGCCGAACACGTTGAAGTAGCGCAGGCCGATGCAATCGAAGCCATAGCTGCGCGCAAAAACCTCGGCATACAGCTCGTTGACATACTTGGTCACAGCGTAGGGTGACAGTGGCTTGCCGATGTTGTCTTCCACCTTGGGCAGGGCTGGGTGGTCGCCATAGGTGGAACTGCTGGCCGCGTAGGTGAAACTCTTGACGTTAGCGTCGCGTGCCGCTACCAGCATGTTCAGGAAGCCCGTGATATTGGCCGCGTTGGTCGTGATGGGGTCAGCCAGGCTGCGTGGCACGCTGCCCAAGGCGGCTTGGTGCAGCACATAGTCGACGCCGGCACAGGCTTGTTGGCAATTCGGCAGTTCGCGGATGTCGCCCTGAATGAAGTTGAAGCGCGCCCACTGTTCCGGCGATACCAGATCGTGTACTTCGTCCAGATTGCGCTGGTGGCCGGTGGCAAAGTTGTCCAAGCCAACCACTCGCTGGCCGAGTTTGAGCAAGGCTTCCAGCAGGTTGCTGCCGATGAAGCCGGCCACACCGGTTACCAGCCAGGTCCTGGGCGCTAGGCGAAGTTCGGCTTGGACTTGTTCGTATCGGGTCATAGGAGGGAATCAGAGTCGTCCGTCTGCTGCACCCAGCGGCAGGATGCTTTTGACGTCAAATAGCACGGCATTAGGCCGGCCGTAGGCCTTGAGGCCTTTCTCGCCCAGTTCGATGAACTGGCTGTGGCCGACTGCCAGCACCACGGCGGCATATTGGCCTGCCTGCGGTGGCTCGCTCAGGCATTTCAGTCCGTATTCATGTTCTGCTTCTGTCACGTCGATCCATGGGTCGTAAATATCCACTCGAGTACTGAAGCGCTGCAAACCCTTGATGATGTTGACCACCTTGGTGTTGCGCAGGTCGGGGCAGTTTTCCTTGAAGGTCAGGCCCAGCACCAGCACCTTGCTGCCCAGCACCGGGTGACCCTTGCTGAGCATGAGCTTGACGGTTTCGTCTGCCACATGGCGAGCCATGTTGTCGTTGATGCGGCGCCCGGCCAGAATCACCTCGGGGTGGTAGCCGACTTCCTGTGCCTTGTGCGTCAGGTAGTAGGGGTCGACACCGATGCAGTGGCCTCCCACCAGCCCGGGGCGAAAAGGGAGGAAGTTCCATTTGGTGCCGGCCGCCTGCAGCACTTCGAGCGTGTCGATGCCTAGGCGGTGGAAAATCAAGCTCAGCTCGTTCATCAGCGCAATGTTGACGTCGCGCTGGGTGTTTTCGATCACCTTGGCGGCTTCGGCCACCTTGATCGAGCTGGCCTTGTGCGTGCCGGCCATGATGATCTGGCGATACAGTTGGTCGACGGCCTCGGCCACCTCGGGCGTGCTGCCGCTGGTGATCTTCCTGATCGATGGCAGGCGATGCTCCTTGTCGCCGGGGTTGATACGCTCGGGGCTGTAGCCGCAGAAGAAGTCCGTATTGAACTTGAGGCCGCTGAAGCGTTCCAGCACCGGCACGCAGACTTCCTCAGTGGCACCGGGGTAGACGGTGGACTCAAAAATCACCACGTCGCCGACTTTCAGCACCTTGCCGGCCGTCTCGCTGGCCTTGACCAGCGGCGTCATGTTCGGGCGGTTGGCCTGGTCGACAGGGGTGGGCACGGTGACGATGTAGACCTGCGCCGACTTGAGGTCAGCCGGTTTGCAGCTGTAGCGCAACTGGCTGGCTTCGGCCAGTTCTGCGGGACTGCATTCCAGCGTGTGATCCTGGCCTGATTGCAACTCGGCGACGCGCGCCGGGTTGATGTCGAAGCCGATGACGCTGCGCTGCTTGCCGAATTCGACGGCCAGCGGTAGGCCTACATAGCCGAGGCCGATGATCGCGAGGGTGGCTTGATCCAGATTCATCTTCAGACAGTCTTGGAGTTGTAGTCGTAGGTCTTGTACTGGTACTGATAGCGCCCGTACTTGTAGCCGTACTTGCTTCCGTAGCCATAGCGGTAAGCCCGGCGGCTGAGGTCAAGTCCGTTGAATATCACTCCACGCATCACAGCGCCCGACTGCTCCAGGCGCTTGACCGACTCTTGCACCTCGGCCAGCGTGGTGCTTTCGGCGCGCACCATCAGAAACACAGTTCCCGATTGCGGTGCCAGCACCGCCGAGTCGGACACAGCCAGCACGGGCGGGGTATCGATGATGACGATGTCGTATTGGGCCGATAGCGCTTTCAGCAGATCGATAGTGATGTGAGACATTAGCAGCTCGGCCGGATTGGGCGGCAGCATGCCAGTCGCGATAAAGTCCATTCCGGGCGTAACGTTTTGCCTGACGACTTGTTGCAGTGTCTGGCTGCCGGCTATCAATTCGCTCAGACCCTCGCCACGCGGCTGGCCGAAAAAGTTGTGCATGTGACCCTTGCGCATGTCAGCGTCGATCAGCAGCACCCGCTTGCCGGCAGCCGCCAGCACGGTGGCGAAGTTGGCGCTGGCGAAGGATTTGCCGATGCCCGGCGTCGGGCCCGTCAGCATGACAATGTTGTTGGGTGCGTCCAGCATGGCGAACTGCAAGGCAGTGCGCAGGCTGCGCAAGCTTTCGACGGCCGGATCGTCCGGTTTTGTCAGTGCTAGCAGATGCTGACCAGGCTGCTTGGCCTTGATGGCTTGCGCCAGGGCTGCCTGCACCGGGCTGAACGGTACCGTGGCGAAGACATTGAGGCCGAGTTTCTGTTCCAGTTCGTCGGCGTGTCGAATCCCGGGACGCAGGTAATTGCGCAGGAAGGCCAGGGCGAGACCGAGTGCCAAGCCAATGGCTGCGCCGATGCCGATCATGGCGGTGCGGTTGGGCTTGCTGGAGGACTGTGGCTTGAGCGCCGGGTCCACCACGCGTACGTTGCCGAGCTTGCCTTCCTTGGTCAAGCGCAACTGGTGGTAGGTTTCGAGTAGACGGGTGTAGATGCCGTCACTGATTTTGACTTCGCGTTCGAGTGTCAGCAGTTCCTGTTGCACGGCGGGCAGGTTCTTGGCAGCTGATTCGATCTTGCCGATCTGGGCGGAGAGTTCCTTGATCTTGTTGTCCAGAGCCTGCATGGCCGGATGCTCGTCGGTGTATAGCTTTTCGAGTTCCTTGCGCTGTTGTCGCAACTCGACGATGCGGATGCGTTGACCCGCGCTTTGCTGCATCAGGTCCTTGGCGTCATCGCTGAGCTCGAAGATGCCGCGCTCAATCCGGTACTTGTTGAGCTTGTCTTCGTTTGCTTCGACTTCCTTGCGCAACTGCGGCAGCAGCTCACCCAGGAATTCGACCGATTTCTCAGCCTCGGCGGCCTTGCGCTTGGTGCTGTTGTTGACAAAGATATCGGCAATTTCATTGATGACTTTGGCAGCTTTAGCCGGATCTGGATCTTCCAGTACGGCGTTGATCACACCGGTTCCAGCGCGAACTTCCGACACTCGCAGTGCTGCCTGGATTTCCTGTGTGATCGCCAGATATGATTCACGCTTGATGTAGAACTCGGCGCCTGGACGGCCTGTGACCGACTTGATTTGGATCTGGCCTATTTCGCCCAGGTAGTCAAAACTGAGCGGTTTTCCGATTTCACCTTCAGCGATGCGGGTGCCGTTTTCTAGCAGAAGCTGATAGCCCTTGGCGGTCAGACGGACTAGCAGTCGCTGGCCGATGAATGAAGCCGGTAGTTCAAGTTGTTCGACCTCGAGCTTTTCGTTGCCATGCACGTAGCCTTCTGTGCCCAGAAAGCCTGGATTGGATGGCTGGCTGGCAATGCGTGATAGCCAGTTACCGACTATAGGCAGGTACTTGGGCGTGACGCTGACATCAAGGCGTAGGTTGTTGACTGCTTGGCCCACGACCAGGCGCGAGCGCATGATCTCGATCTCGGTTGCAGTGGAATTATTTCCGCCGCCGCTGAACATCGGGCCTAGGCCATCGCCCTGTTGTTCGATCTGCATCAACGTACTGGCTTCATAGACCGGTTGCGCCAGCTTGGATTGCACATAGCCGGCTGCCAGACCTGCTGCGGTTATGCCCGCAATCAGCCACTTTTGTTCAAGTACGACATCAAGCAGTTCGAAAACGTTGAAACCGCTGTCTTCCTCGATCATCTGTTGAGAGGGCAGAGGGGCTGCCACGGCTTGTGATGTGTTCATTTACGAGTTCGTTTCAGCTGAGTTTCCGGATGCGTTGCGACCAGTCATTTACACCCCGTAATATGGTTTCATAGGCAGTTTTGAAGAATTCGATTGACTGTCGGTAAGGGTCTGCAATTTCGAATTGACCTAGATGCCCCAGTCGGAAAGTCTTTCCGCATACCTGTGGATAAAGCTGCTCCAGCCAGACTCTGTGATCTTGCTCCATGACCAAGATCAGGTCACTTTGCTGGCAAAATGCAGTATTGATCTGCTGAGCACAGTGTTCGCTGATGTCAAGCCCGTGTTGTGCAGCAACTTTTTGTGCCAATGGATCGACAGGCCTGCCGACCATGGCGCTGAGTCCCGCCGAGCGAACCGTAAGTTGCGGAAATTCGCGCATCAGTAGCGCTTCGGCTATCGGGCTGCGACAGATATTGCCTACGCAGACCGTGAGGATGCGCATCATCGATTGTTGGCGGGATCGACCACAGAGCGGGTGCTGGTGATGGCGCTGGCACTGGGCAGCAGCAGGCTGATGACACGGTTCCAGCGCACGATCGGCGCCGGGTCGACATAGACCACGTCGCGTGGCCTGAGCTGGAAACCTTCGGCCAGGATGTAGGTATAGGGGGTGGACGCGTTGAGGTGGTAGATCTCGGGCTGGTCGCCCTTTGGGTTGCGCATGACGTAGACCTGGCTCGGGTCGCTGCTGATCT